>Ga0315336_1005724_pt1 | contig 13297 bp, 13 predicted proteins | sample ASW5metaG_FD_204512 | JGI IMG/M metagenome (GOLD analysis project Ga0315336, IMG submission 204512) | Ammonia-oxidizing marine archaeal communities from Monterey Bay, California, United States - ASW #5 | ecosystem: Environmental > Aquatic > Marine > Intertidal zone | place: USA: California...
CAGGCAACCGATAATTTTTCATTGTCGACGCGCGCGGCCAACGCGGTTGTGGTGTACGTGGTCTATTTGAGACGATTGGTCTGGCCGAACGATCTGGCGGTCTTTTACCCGCACCCGGGGGACGCGATTTCGACTCTGTCGATCGTGGGCTGTGCGCTATTTCTCATCGTGATTTCCGTGATGGCAATTCGTCTCGCGCGACGCTTTCCGTATCTCATTGTCGGTTGGCTGTGGTACCTGGGTACAATGGTGCCCGTGATCGGTTTGATTCAGGTCAGTGTGCAACGCATGGCCGACCGTTACGCCTACTTCCCAATGATCGGGATCTACGTTGCAGTCTGTTGGGCGTTCGCCGACTGCCTCAGATCATGGTGCGCGGCCGTGAAATACGCGGTCACGACGGCCCTGTTGGCGTTGGCCACGTTGGCGGCTGTCGCCTGGGTCCAGGTTGGACATTGGAAGGACAGCGAAAGCCTATTCACCCACGCGCTGTCGGTCACGCAGCGCAATGTCATCGCCCACATGAATCTTGGTACGACACTGTACGAACAGGGTCGTTACAGCGAAGCCATTCGCGAATTCACGCAGGCAGTTCAGATTAGGCCTCAGCTTGCCGAAGGCCACCATAGCCTGGGCGTCGTGTTGAGAAACGTCGGTCAGCTGCAATCTGCCGCGGCCAGCCTTCAGCGTGCGATCGATCTCGCCCCGCACCACGAACGGGCGCATATGCAATTGGGCCTTGTCTTGCAGACGCAAGGCCGGTTCGCCGAAGCCGAGGTCCATCACCGTCGCGCGTTGGAAATTCGGCCGACGTTCACACTCGCTCTGAACAACCTTGGAAATTCACTCGCCGCTCAAGGCCGGATTGCGGAGTCGGAAGATGCCTACAAGAGTGCGCTTGATCTCGACCCTGATTTACACGAGGCGCGATTCAACTTGGCGATGTTGCGGATGAATCAAGGCCGGTTCGAAGAGGCGGTCGTCGAGTTCGAAAGGCTCGCGGCAGCGCGCCCCGAATCGGATGATGTCCGCGAACACCTGGTGCGAGCGCGTCGACAGGCAGGCGGCGCGGCGGGAGCCGCCGGCAGAGTCGACGATGCCATCAAACACTTTCAGAGAGCGATAGTACTTCGACCGTATTCGCCGAGTCTGCATTATTTGCTGGCAAGATCGCTAGCGCTCAAGGGAGCCTTCACACCGGCAGCCGAACACCTCTTGCAGGCACTGAGGATTCGCCCCGACTTCGCCGAGGCACACAATGATCTGGGGCTCCTGCTGCTCAGACAGAACCGGCGTGCTCAAGCCGTTGAACACTTTGCGCAGGCGCTTAAGATCCGTCCGGGATTCAAAGAAGCGGCCGAAAATTTGCGACGCGCGAGCGGCAAATGAACCTGGATCACCCCGCGATGATGATTTGTTCGCTTACGCTGTTGAACTTCGACAACGCATGCGTCGATCGGGAGCGCCTTCACAGACGCGGGATGACGGGGTTGTCGGGACGGCCGGCAAGTCGAATCGATCGTTTAGAAAGTGGGAATCACTCAATTTGTATCGGTCATCGGTCCGATGTTGATTGAGAAACTTGACCGCGCGGCGACGGGACGTACAATGACTTCAGATGATTTCTGGTCTTGCTGTAGCGGCCGCAGACGCGATTGAAACGAAGATTCGGGAGTCTGAGTTGCGACGGTTTCGTTGAATCCGCTCCAGCCGCCGGATCGAATGGCAGAATGCCCATCGATCATCGACGGCCCGGCCCAACGCTTCGCGCGCCAAGTAATTTGCCTCTCATCGGAGAGAACTGTGACGACGACACGGCTGCCGACACGTACTTCTGCCGTCCTTTGCTCGCTCAAGGAGCACGGGCCGCAGTGGTTGCGCTGCTGTCGCTGTCCGCGTCCGGCTTAGCCGGACGTTTCACACGCTTATTGTTCTCCGATGCCTTCGCTCGCAGGCGAATCGATTCGTTCAGGATCGCCTCAATCCTCAGGCGGCAAGCGCATCAGGGGCTCTCCAGCACACAGCGACGCGTTTCAAAACCCTCGTTCGTTAAGACACGAGATTGACAGCTGCCGAGCAAGAATGCCGGTGGCGCCCGAGTTTTGAAACGCCTTCTCAAATGATCAGAGATATAGAACCATGGCAACCGACTTCAGGCGCAAAGAAGCCCTTCCCGAATTGACCGACCGGATTGTCGCCTCTTACGAAGAGATCGGCACGATCAATCATCTGGGACATTGCCCGCTGCCCAGCTACGACGCCGTTATCGACGTCATCGGCAAGCTCAAGGAAATCATCTATCCCGGCTACCAACGGCGTCAGAATCTGCATCTGGGTAATGTGACGTATCATGTCGGTGATCTCATTGATGGTCTGCACGACACGCTGACACAGCAGATTTGCCGCGCCCTGCGGCACGAACACGACATGGGCAACGACATCAAATGCGGCGAGGGGACCGACTTCGAAGCAACCGGCCAACTCCAGGCGATCGAATTCCTGGAATTGCTGCCCGCCATCCGTGAGCGACTCGCCGACGACGCCCAGGCGGCTCTCGACGGTGACCCCGCCGCCGACGGGTTGCAGGAGATCATCTTCTGCTATCCCGGCTTGGAGGCGATTACCGTGTACCGGCTTGCTCATGAATTGTATCGGCTGGGCGTACCGATCATTCCGCGAATGATGAGCGAGTGGGCGCACAACCAAACGGGCATCGACATCCATCCTGGAGCGCGAATTGGCCCGTCGTTCTTTATCGATCATGGAACGGGCGTTGTTGTGGGCGAGACGTGCGACATTGCCGCCAACGTCAAACTTTACCAAGGCGTCACACTCGGTGCGTTGAGCTTCCCCAAGGATGCACACGGGAACATCATTCGCGGCAAGAAGCGGCATCCGACGATCGAAGAGGGCGTTGTCGTTTACGCAAACGCGACGATCCTGGGTGGAAAGACGGTCATCGGTGCCAATTCGGTCATTGGTGCGAGCGTTTCCATCAACAAGAGCGTCGCCGCGAATACCGTCGTCACGATCGACAAGCCAGTGCTCAAGTTTCGCGAAGCCGGCTGACGGAGGACCAATGCGGTACGTTTCGGCCAGCGACTGAGTCGAAAATGTTCAATGGCGAGGCCTCGATCAAGATCGGTGTGCGACGTAACCGGAGGATTTCTACGAAGCGCAGCACGTGATCGATCATCGCGTAAGCGAAAAATATCAGGCGGTGTGGCGCAACGACCCGTCTTGACCCGCGCCGAGCGAACGCAGCCTCTGCTCCATCGCTTCGACTTGTTCGGAAAATCTTTCTTGGGCACCAAGCAGATCGTTGGCTGCTTGCGCGTAGGCGGCCTCACGCTGTGCAATCTGCGCCGAACGCTGTTCCAACTGAGTTGCAAACGCGTTCAGCTGGTTGGTCGCATCCGAGATGTCCTCGGGGGACCCAATCGAGCGGACGAGATCGGCGGGCTGCTCACCATCTTGAAGAAAGGGTGCGGGTGTGTCCTGAACGTTAAACGGAAGATATTCAGGGTTCTCGCCGTCCAGGGTCGAATCGCCGTGCGCTGAATCGTCATCGAGTCGCTTGAGAGCCGCCTGAAGGAGCGCGTCAGCACCCATCCGGCGACGACCGCCGAAGTCGTCGACCATCTGCTGCTCGGCTTCGATGAGATCGACTAGGTCGGAAGCGGACAATACGTCCATGTCGATGTCCGCCTCCGAACTCTCGCCGTTCGAAAATGCCTTGTCCTCTGTGGTCGAGCCCGGATCGTGAATCGCTCTCCGCACGACGAACTGGAACGAGCCGATTTCGACTCGATCGCCCTCGTCAATCAAAGCATTTTCTAAAACCTCGCCATTCACCTTCAATGAGGGTGAATCGGCCACGGCATCCAGCCAGATATCGGTTCCTTCCACATGCAAGATGCTGTGAAGTAAGGGAATTTGATCTCCCCCCAAACGCAGACCGCATTGAGGGCCGGCTCCTATCAAGATGCGACCTTCGGTCACCGGTCGCTGGGGATACTCCGTAATCCCACGGCTGACCTCCAGATAGAGCGTCGGACTATACTCACGCGAACCGCGTCCCGACAACACGTCCGTCCCTTCGGACGGCGTAGGCGAATCAGACATCCTGTTCATCGCACTCCTGCAACATCCATTCGGCAGAATCCACATGCGTGGCCCAGCCTCGTGCTATGCGCCACACAACGCGTGTCATTCCTACATTTCGACACGCCGATAGAGTCGTCATGAATCAATTGCACGCGGCGCAGCCGACAGAGTCTCGGCGATTGGTGTCGACCGGACAACTTGCATACTTTTGATCGGGTTGCAGAACATGGGCAACATCCGGGAATGAACATCGCGTCAAGCTACGCAGTTTGAACAACGACTGCCGATTTCAACGACGTCAGCCGCCTCGATAGTTCTGTGCAGGAATCGTAGGCCGATCGACGCAAACTACGCCGACATTGACTTTATTGCTCTGTCGCGTTGGCCGTTTGGTCATGGGTCGTCTGACATCAGAGACCTTCAATTCGTGCTTTGAAGCCGCATCGCGCGCATGTCTAAACGGAGTGCGTCCCAGGTTTCTTCGTTACTCACGGGTACTGAATGACGTATTTTGCGAGATGCCAACGACCTTCAAGTTGGACAGAACGGTCAAGCTCGTGATGTACCTTTAGACCGTCATCATGAGACGCCGGCAGAGATTCGTTGGGGTGATACTCGACGTAGTACTCGTGGTGAGGTTCGAGTGGGAAGAAGATGACGCCGGCTGGCGAACATTCGACGATGCTTCCAAAGCTCTCAACGGTTGTGGAATTGGCCGTCTCCTGAAGATAGAGCCAATTCGGCCGCCGAGCGTGGGCATAGTATGGGCCGGCCTCAGGCAATTCACCCGATTGAGTTGGCCAGTCGTCCTGCAGGGGTTGCGCGGCAGCGCGGAATCGGTGAACCTGCGTTGCCACGCGGTCTTGAACGCCCCACCAGAGAATCTCATCCGCCGCGGCGGCCAAAACGCCAACTCCAGTCAGGAGCACCACGGTCGATACGATCACGCGACGCGTGGGTTTGGTAGTAAGAAGGCGCAGAAGCAGCACGGCCAGCGACACGCCTGAGGCGGCAAGCAGTCCTTTCATCGCTACGATTCGCGGTCGGAGTGCGACCAACTCGTGAAACTCTTCGCCGACAATTGCGAGGACGTGGTCCTGGTACAATTGGCCGATTTTATCGGGGACGCCAAGGTCGATGCGCGTCCACATCAGAGTTGGCGAAAACTGAGCGTCGGTCGCCATCCATCCAGCAGCCACGAGGAGCGAGCCGGCGCTAAGCAGCCAAGCGAACGGGTAGAGCATTCTTAGCGCGAGCGTGTATGGGGCCATCCCGCAGTGCGGACACCGCAAGAACGTCCAGTACAGGCGGACTCCAAGTCGCGCGGAGCAACCTCGGCATTCGTAGATCATACACCGGTGAACGAAAAACCCCTCAACAGGGATCATTTCCGTCGAAGTGTTTTTCTTACCCGAGTCGCAGCGCGTCGATGTACGACGGCCCGACCATCGCGTAGGGTACCAGACAATGTCTAATCGAACAGATAGCTGACCGACTCGTTGCGGTGGATGCGTCGAATGGCTTCACCCAGCAGTGGGGCGACGCTTACGACCTTCAGATTCTCGAGCATCTGAACCTCGGACAGCGGGAGGCTGTTCGTGACGACGATCTCCCGTATCGGTGCCTCGCGAAGACGGCCGGGGGCGGGGCCACACAACAGGGCATGGCTGGCACCCACGTACACGGCGGCGGCTCCGTGTTGTTTTGCGACCTCGGCCGCTCCGACGATCGACCCGGCCGTCGAGATCATGTCGTCGAACAGCATGGCCACCTTGCCGTTAATCGGCCCACCGATCAGATTGGCCTGTTTGGTGTCCATGGCACTCGAACGCCGCTTGTCAACAATCGCCAACGATCCGCCCAGGTGTTCGACGTGATGCAGCGAGCGCTTGATGCTTCCTTCATCCGGGCTAACAATCACGATATCGTTGGGGGGAATCTTTAGCGATTTGAAATACTGATCGAGAATCGGCGCCGCATACAAGTGGTCGACGGGAACGTCAAAAAAACCTTGAATCTGGGCGGCGTGAAGGTCCATCGTCAGGACGCGGTCGGCCCCGGCCTTCGTGATCAGGTTGGCCACCAACTTCGAGGTGATCGGCACCCGCCCGGAATCCTTGCGGTCTTGCCGCGCGTATCCGAAATAGGGCATGACGACGGTGATGCGCGCCGCGCTGGCACGCACGCAGACGTCGATCATGATCAGTAGTTCCATCAGGTTCTTGTTGACCGGCGGACCGGTGGGCTGAATCAGGAACACGTCACAACCGCGAATGTTCTGATTCAGCTTCACGCTGATTTCGCCATCGGGGAAATCCGACAGCTCGATATCCGCCAGACCGATTCCCAAGTATTCGGCAATCTCGCCAGTCAGTTCAGGATGGGCGCGGCCACTAATGATCGTGAGGTGATCATACATGCTTGTTAAATCCCTTCACCGAGCCTTGGCTGATGCGATATCCCATCATCGATTTAGTAGGTCGTCGACGTTGTACTTTCAGGTTCCGGTTTCATAGACCGTCGTTCGCCGCGAGGTGCTTGATTGGATCTCACCCGGGATGGCGGGGTCTGCCTAATGTCGCACTGCTCCCTCACTCTCGTGAGCGGGTTGGGACCATTTCTCTACTCCCTCTCCGTCGGGAGAGGGCTGGCGTCAAGGGCGTCTAATCTTACCCGCCCTCATCCCAACCTTCTCCCAGAGGGAGAAGGCAACCGGCTACACATCATGAAGTCATCCTGAAACCCTCTGTTGGCTCAGAAGTACACTTGTTTTTAAGTGTTATTTTCGCCCACAACCGGGTTTCAGGACCGGCTCTAGTCACAATGCGACGGCCCTGGATCATCATCGCCACTTGCCACTCGATCCCGGTCGCCTCTGTAAAACCGGCGCAGCCGCGAACAAGAGCAATCTGTTCGAAACGTGGCCGGTTGTCAAGCATGTCCGGGCGGACCGAATGTGGCTCAGTTTCGCGACTGCATGAGTCGACTCACGGCGGCGAGTTGCTCCGACGTATTGATGCCCATCGCCTCAGAGACTTCCAGCGCACAGTGCGCGATGACGCGCTGCCCGCGTCCGAGCAAAATCTCCGGGCAGTCGGTCAGGTAATACTCCGCCTGGGAGTTTTCGGGACGAATCAACTCGAGCGATTGCAACAGCGCCCGACAATCGAACACAAAACAGCCGGTGTTGATTTCGCGAATGCGAGTCTGTTCGGGCGTTGCATCGCGCTGCTCGACGATGCGAACAAACTGACCATTTTCATTGCGGACGATCCGTCCGAGCCCTTCATTTTCGTCTGTCTCCGCCGTCCCGACGACACAAGCCGCTTGGCGAGTTTGCTGTTCGGTGAGCAGCTTGGCCAGCGATTCGGGCCGCAGCAAAGGCGTGTCTCCGGCCAGAATCACTGCAGGCCCGTCGTGATCGGCGAGAGCCTCGGCACACATCATGACGGCGTGGCCGGTCCCCTTCTGCTCGGCTTGCAGGGCAAATTCGACGTCGTCGTGTTCTGAGAGGGCGCTCTTGACAGCATCGGCCATGTGTCCAACGACGACGATGATCCGCTGGCAGCCCGTCGAACGAACGGCATCGAGCACATATTCGATCATCGGCCGGCCGCAGACGTCGTGAAGAACCTTCGGCAGGTCCGACTTCATCCGGCGTCCCTGTCCGGCAGCCAGAACGATAGCGACGGGCGTATTCACCGAACGGCGTTCCTTTCGAGTCCGAGTGATAAGCGGTGTGACTGCGTCAGCCGCTCAAGATAGTCGCGCAGCCTCGATCCGACAACGCCGAGTGTGTTGCAAACATGATCGAATCCTATTCACCGGTGCGCATTCCCGGAACCGGATTCGCCGTCAGAACCGATGACTTCATCGGTCGCCGTCTGGAACGCCGCAACCGGCGTTCACAGCCCACGCCCGCCAATGAAAGCGAGTTCCTTCTCCCTCTGGGAGAAGGTTAGGATGAGGGCCGAACTCAAAAGACGGCGTTCCATCGGCGAACGCGCTCGCTCTGGAATACAAGGAGAGCGGGAATCGGCAACGATCGCAGTCGAATTCTTTGAGCACATCCCAAAACTCAGATGCGGGCGAATTCGATACCGGGTTACAAGAAGTAGCGTCAAAACCCTCTGTTGCCAAATCAAGCCCCTTGTTTTCCAGGCCGAGATTTGTCCACAACAGGGTTTTGACGTGGCTTCAAGTTTGCTCGTGCGCCAACAAAGGGTTTCGGCACAGAATCCTAGTATCGCACGCCGGCACGCGCCATGAATGCGTCCGACAGGTCGATTTCGTGGAAGTCGCGAACTTGGAATTCACGTTCGAAGACCCAACCCGCTTCGACGAATGCCGCACAACAACCCGAGTCGAATCGGAAGCCGCCCATTAGTCGCCCATCTTCGATCTGCACCTGTCGTTTGCCGTAGGCACCTTCGAGATTGGCTTCGTACGATTCGACGTGGTATTCGGCTCGCACGTACGCCCAGGTCGCAAGGCCCCACGGAACGCCGAGAAAATGGCTGATGCGCGGCTCGGGCAACACGAGCCTGAGTTCCCAGTGGTCATCCGGTACGAAGATGAAGCCGGCGTAAGGAATCACGCGATCTTCCACGCGGTCCCAAAAGCCTGCACCGGCAACCCATGTCAGGTAGGGGTTGGATTGATAAAAGATCATGCCGTGCGAATCGAATTGCCATGCTTCGGTCGAGAGGTTGCGATCGAGGTCGCTGTTGATCGACGGATTGAATGCTAACAGAAAGCTCCACGGCCCCTGCGTCGGAGTGACGGCTTCTAAGTCCAACCCGAAACGGAACCAGCTATCGCCGCCGGGAAGATCACCCGATCGCAGACCGAACTGGGGAGTGACCGAATAGATTTTTCCCCAGGGGCTCGGTGAGGTGTATTCCCATTCGGCATTGAACTCGTTCCATTCCAAGTCGCCCAGAGCGGAATTCAAACTGGTGCTCGACAGGTACGCGTATTCGTAACGCGACGTCCAGCCATAACGGTACGGCTGAGGACCATTCGGCCCCACGCCATGCGCTGCACCCGGAAATCCGCCGTACGGCCCGCCACGGGGCTGTCCGGCAACAAACGGATCATATCCGTACGGCTGCCCAGGCTGAACCGGCGCCATGAAACCATCGCCGGTCGTTCCACCGGGGGCGACGAGCGAATCGGGGGCGACAAACGTTTCCGTACCGCCCGATGGATCACCCATCGGATCGCCCATTGGATCATCGGGCTCATAGTCCGGGGTCTGTCCGCGGACTGCGTATGCCAGACTCGGTGATAGTGAGTAGACCGGTTGCCCGTCATTAGGAGCTGCTGCAGCAGAAAACACCGCTGCAACGCAAACAAGAGTTGCGCTCACGTCAACGTCTGCCTTGCATGAGAATAGGGAGTAGTCGCTAGAACTGAGAGAGAGAGAAGTGAGGCGGGCATTTTCGGGAAGTCGCCAATTTCGTCAAGGGCAAGAACTCCGAAATGGGGCCTTCCTGAGCGTTTTTTTGATAAATCCGGCCCCAAGCACCTAAAAAGGCTCAAGATCCGAGTTCGTGAACGGTTCGGGCGCACCTCGGCCGTTTCGTTTGAGCGTTGGCACATTAGACTGGTTCGTGGCGACGCCGGAGCCAGATTCCTCGATGGGGAGCGCGCGTAGGGCGAAAGCCACCCCAACCGGTTGGCGGGGTGGTTGCACTTCTTGCTCGTTCCTGGGGCTTTCTGCCCGAGAACCATCGGCACTCACCTGCGTTCCCAAGCAGAGCTTGGGAACAAGTTAGGCGAGTCGTCGATCAGGCCATCAGCGGCGGGCGCCCGATCGCGCGGCGAGCGTCGGCGACTTGACCGCCGTGAAAGGTGTAGTGAAGCGGTACCGCCGTGAAGCAGCGCGCATACGTGGCGAAGAATTCCCCCGATCCTTCCGGAGGTGCCGCGCTCGGCTTGTCGAGGTCGGCATCGTTCAGCGACGACAGAACCTCCAACGTTTCGCTGCGCGTCTTCTCGAACTGATTGAGCACGCCTTCGAACGAGGGGTATCCCGCCGCGTCGGCAACGACGTCATGGCCCGCGCCGAAGATCTCTCCCCAATCGCCCAGCGGGTGCTCTCCGCCGAGCATGTATTTCTGAATAAGTAGCGATTCCGAATACGTCAGATGCCCTAATATCCAGTGCGGGTGGTTGCCGCCGGGCGTCGGAAGCGCGGTGGGCGCGTCCTGCATGTCCATGATGAGCGGCAGCACCCAGCTCTTGGACTGATCGAGCGATTGGCTAATGAAATCCGTCGCGTTCATGATCTGTTCCTTATCATTGATCCTCGGTGATGTTCTGGCTCTTGCTGACAAAAACTTCTGACCGTCCTACGCAGGGAGAGGACGTACGGGTCGGCGCTTAGCGGTGCGCCGCGAAACTGTAGCGACTCAAATTCTCGTATTTCAGCCTGATTCGCGTCTGAAGTCACTACGACAACACTAGAAATGGTCTAGTGCTGCTCCGCCGCCTGCCAGAGCCCCAGCGCCGCCCCGGTGGGATCTTGGATGACACTAAACCAGCCGTGTCCCCCGACTTCAGTTTTCTCCGACAAGACCGTGGCTCCCAGCGATTGCGCCCGTTCGGTCGAAGCCGTGACGTCGTCAACCAACACATATGCCAGCCAATGTGAGGGAGCTCCAGGAACCGGGTTCTGCATGATGCCGCCACCGGTGGCACCCTCGCCGCCGACCTCGATCATTGTGTAGGTTCCATTCGGCATCGGCATATCTTCGAGTTTCCAGTCGAACAACTTGCCAAAAAAGTCGGTCGCCTTTCCCGGGTCGTCGGTGTGAAGTTCCACGTGACAAAATGGATTCGCCATGGGTCGTGTCTCCTAAGGTGAACTAGAGTGTTAGTCTGAACAAAAGAGCGAAAGGTTGATGTTGTATGTTGGCGAGGACGAATATCTCAATACGGCGATTCACCAGTTGTCGTTCTCACCGTGTCGAAACAATGTCTGCGTATGAGGAGTATCGGCCGTGCACCGTTCAGTCCGACACCGGTACGACGAAGCTCATGTGCATCTCCGCGTGACGCAGATGAAGTTCGTTCCACTCTACTATCGTCAGTGGTCCGAGTGCCGGATTGGGTTCACGGTTCGACTCGGCTCCGAGTCGCTCGATGGCTCCGCGTAACTTCGACAGGCCGTCTGCGGCGGTGGTCTCGCCCGGAATTAACGCCCCGGCCTTCTTCGGCAACTGAAACCCCGCGGGCAGGGGACGTGTCAGAAATCGTTTTTTCATCGCCAGTCGAAATATGAGACGAACGGGAGCCGGCAAATTCGACGGGAACCCGTCGATCGAGCACTCGAACGCGGTTGCCAAGTGCTTTTGAATCTGTCCCAACGACCAGTTGCCCAACGTTTTGACCTCACACGAGCCCAACCGCTCGGCATCGGCCAACAGATCGTCAAATGTGTCATAGTGCACCGTGCGACGCCCCTCGACTTTTTTGGTTTCGACCGTCATTTCGTCACCTCATGAGAATTAGTGTGAATGTCGTTCCGCACCTGACAAAGACGCCTTTTTACCTGCCCGATGCGTTTGCCACGAGATCCATTAGCCGTCCAACAACATCGTCTCCCACTCAACAACGGGCGATAGCTTCTTGAATTCACCGATGCACAGCCCAACCAGTGACGCGGCATGCAATTCATTGGGAATCGGCATGTCCTTCGCCACGTACAACCCGGTATGCCGCAACAGATTGGCCCGTGGATGCTCGGCGTCGTAGCCGCGTGGCACGCGTTTGAGTTGATCGCCGCCAACCTGGTAGCCGTTCTTGGATGCCCGCTTGATGGCGTTCGCCAACATTTTGCCTCGTTGATCGTCGGCGACCGCCTCGCGATAGCTTTCCACCACAGGCTTCATACAGTACATGCCCGCCCCGATGCCCAACGAATCAGGTTTGATCGCCAAGTAGTACCCGGGGCGCATCTTGCCTTCGCCCTGCAAAAAATGAAACTCGAGATGATTCTTGTAGGGTGTCTTGTCTTTGGAGAATCGTGTGTCCCGATTGATGCGCCGAATCGAGCCGTTCACTTTCGCCTCGGCTCGAATGTCGGCGGAGATGCGCGGCAACTTCTCACCCACTGCTTCCACGAAGGCCTTCGACGGCTCCATCACTTCGGTCTCGTACGTCTCGCGATTCTTCTGAAACCATTCGCGGGTGTTGTTCTGTTTCAGTTGCCCGAGGAACTTGAGCATCTTCGGTGAGAAGCCCTCGAACGACGTCGCGTTGGCTGTGGCCATTTGAATCTACCATCACTTTTCGAACAGGTTTTCCAAATACAGTTTGAAATGGCGCAAGTTCCTTGCAACGATCTGCGGATCTTGCAGCGACTTTGCCAAGATGAACGAACCCTGCAACACGGCAATCAGATGTTCGGCGACGCTTCGCGTGTCGAACGCCGCGCCGGAAGCATACTCAGCCTTGGCTTCGTCCAAGTCTCGCTGGAACACCTCGGCCCACTCGTTAAAGTGTCGGCTACATGCCTGCTGCATCGTCGCGTTGGTCTGAGACAGCTCCTGCGCGAAGTTCCCCAACAAGCAGCCTTGTTGCGCCATCGGACTTTGCGCCATCTCGATGATTAGGTCGACGTACCCGTAAACGCGCTCGAGAGAATCGGGCCTATTGCGGAACGGAGCGTTCGCGACAGCTTGCTGATTCGCGCCGACGAACGTATCGAGGACGGCCGTTCCCAGCGCTTCCTTGTTCTTGAAGTAGTGGAAGAAACTCCCCTTCGTCAGCCCGGCCGTCTCGCAGATCTCATCGACCGTGGTCGCACCGTACCCCTTGGCCAGCATTAATTGCTGAGCCGCGTCGAGCAGTTTTTCCTTGGTGCTCCGCTCTGGGGCGATCTGTTCGAGCTGGTCAGTCATTCGTCGTCCACACTCGGCAATCGCAGTCGTTTTCACGCTGTCCGTAGGCTCTCTGTTGGTCCATACCAACCAGTTGGTATGAATAGTATCCGCGTTGAAATGAGCCGTCAAGCGACTCGGGCAACGATTTTGAGAAGAGACCTCATTCGCAATTCGTAACCTCCGGTGAACGGGTGGCGCTGCCTTCGGCCTCGTTCAATCGAGGGCAGCTTTGTTAGAATCGCTTATTGCCCCTCCCTGTTACTTTTCTTGCTTTGGTGACGGACATGTCGCACCCGTGG
>Ga0315336_1005726_pt1 | contig 13295 bp, 13 predicted proteins | sample ASW5metaG_FD_204512 | JGI IMG/M metagenome (GOLD analysis project Ga0315336, IMG submission 204512) | Ammonia-oxidizing marine archaeal communities from Monterey Bay, California, United States - ASW #5 | ecosystem: Environmental > Aquatic > Marine > Intertidal zone | place: USA: California...
GAGCTCGACTGGCACACGGACCAGAGCTATATGATCGCGCCAGCGACCGGCAGCATACTGTACATGGTGGAAATGCCGCCAGAGGCTCCGCTGACCTACTGGGCAAACCTGCAACTCGCCTATGCCGCACTGCCGGAACACAGAAAAGACGAGATTAACGACCTCCACGTTGTGTACGACTATTCAGTCCGACAATCCACTTACGACGACGAACCAGAAATGCCGACTGAAATGCGCCGCAAAACGCGGCCTGTCACGCACCCTCTCGTTAACCGCCATCCCCAAACCGACTACCCGGCGCTGTATCTTGACCCCACGACTGCCGCAGGTATCAAAGGGTGGAGCGATACACAAAGCAAGACACTGCTTGATGAACTGGTTACCCACGCGACCCACGCCGACTTTGTTTATACCCACAAGTGGCAGATTGGTGATGTGGTGATGTGGGACAACGGTTTCCTGATGCATCGGCGCGATGCCTTCGATCCAGCACACAACCGTTTACTCAAACGCACCACACTGAAGCTAACGCCGGATCGCCATATTGTGCCGCCGGGTAAACCGGTGACCTAAACCGTCAACGTTTTTGATCCTATTCGCGTCTTTAGGCCGAATCACGCGTGCGTAGCGTTGGAAAACGCTCACCCGCGATCGGCATACCGTCCTGTATTCCGTCCTCCCGATAGGTTCCAAGGGATGGCATATCGTGGAATACCGCTCCGTCACCAGTCCAGTTGACCGAAAACGCCGCACGCCGATTTGGACTCGTATTGCCAGGTGCCGAATGAAAGGTGTGGGAATCCCAGACCAGCATGTCTCCGGGGTTCATGTCGATAGCCAGAATTTCAGCAGTTGTATCTGTATCAATGTCAGGCGGTGGGGGGCGGTCGGTCCGCAGATGCTGATAATCACTCTCGCCCGAGAACTCAGCGGCCTGGTAAATTAGCTTCTGGGCATGAGAACCCCGCCAGAAACGCAGTGCGGTTTCCAACGGAATCGGATCGAGCGCAGTCCAGCAGTTGATCACATTACAGCCGCGCAAGGGATAGTACGCGTGGTCCTGATGCCACGGCGTTGCGGCTCGGGCAGCCCCGGGTTCCTTGATAAGCAGAAAATCATAGTAAAGTGTGAGCGAGTTGGGCTTCAGAAACGGCCAACTCAGATCGGCCACGCGTGACTCAAAGATAAACTGCCTGAAGGGTGCTACCTGCTGCCAGGCCTGACTCGAATAGGAAAACCGTCCACTGTCACCTGCTTTGTCGACGATATCGAGATTTTCGCTGCCACCAGCAAGTGCCGCATCGATCCCCTGTTCGACCACAGCCAACCACGCGGCACTGTGCGCATTGCGTAAACAGACCACACCGTCTCGTTCGTAGGCCGCCACCGTGTGTTTATCCGGAAGGCAAGAGCTAACATCAAGCATTGCCACAGAACCAGTGACATCAGAAACAGCGTTTGAGGATTTGTTCAGCACCATAGTACCTGACCCAGTATAGTAATCTGTGAATAAGCTACAGATCTCGCTCGTCTTTATCACTCACTGAGCAGATCGGGATTGTAAACCAAGAAAGTGGAGTTATTCGGTGTAGAGAAATGGCCAAGGCTGACGATCTCCGGAAAAGCATTCCAGTACGGGTCGGTCCCCAATCGACGTCGCTGATTGAACCCGCGGAGCTCGAAAGCCTGACAACGACCAGGATTTGTCTTGGGCCGGTCACGACGGCTGATTATCCAGCCATCGCCTCCCTGAATTCCGATCCTGCCGTCCAACGTTTTCTATGTTTAAGCAAGGCCCCTCCCACCTATAAGCAGGCGTTGGCCGACTTACCGTGTTTGTTGAGTGCACCGACACCAACCGGTGGTGGCCTCTGGTGCATCAGCAACAAGTCGACCGGCGACTTTCTGGGCCTGACGCTGCTCCTATACACAGACGATCGCACCGAGGTTGAGTTCGGTTACCGTCTGCGCCAAAAGTTCTGGGGTCGGGGTTACGCCACCGAAGCCGGACGTGCGGTCGTAAATCACGCCTTTGGCGACTTAGGCCTCACGGCACTCTGTGCCATCATTCATCCAGATAACCTGGCATCAAGTACTGTCGCCAAGAAACTGGGATTCTTACGAACGGACTGCATTACTCGACTTGGATTTAATCTCGATCACTACACGCTTAGGCGTGACCCACTAATCAATGGTGACAACCAGGAGAACGCTGCCACCAACTGACGAACGACAACCACCACGAAAAGGAGACCTGACATGAAACCGTTACTGGCTGCACTGCTGTTTGTGTTCTCGACCTCAGCAATGGCCCAACCCCCCGCTGTTGGCGGAGATGGCTACCAGGCCTGGGTTGTAATCAAGGACGAGATCTACTGGTGTCATTGGAACCACTCCTATGATGCTTTACGGGGACGTGATCGACCGGAGTTTCCTTTTTGCAAAAAGGCGAAGATACTCGAACACCCCATTGACTAATTACAGCAAAAAATATCCCCGACCTAAGGGGTCCCTGAATCTAGGTCCGAAACTGACGAAGTACTGACCCCGGCTGGGTTTGTTGTACCAAACTGCCGCTGGCATCGACCACACGCTGTCCGTTGACCCAGACACCGTGGATACCAAGCGGGGGTGTGTGTACACGTTCAAGCCCACCTGGAAGGTCATCTACCATACAACGCTCACCAATACCGACCGTATCGGCATCAAACAGAAAAAGATCTGCATGGGCTCCCACAGTGATACGGCCACGTCCGGCAATTCGCATCGCCTCGGCCGGCTGCCGGGTTAGCCGATAAATTGCGTCCTGCAAAGTCAAATCACCGCGTTCTCGGACAAAGCGCTGTAACAGGTAGAGTCCAGTGCCCGCCTGGCAAAAAAACGTCAGGTGGGCACCGGCATCTCCCAAACCAATACAGGCACGCTCATGCGTCAGCAGTCGTGTGACAGCATCTTCTTCAGCATTGAACATACCGACAGTGAAGTTGGTTTCCAGGCGTTCAGATAGCGCCAAGTCCAGCATGCAGTCCAGCGGGTGCTTGTCCTGCGCCTGTGCCATGTCGGCAATAGATCTTTTATTCAGCACCCGACTCTCATTGGACCCTTTTGACTGGATGGTCATCGTGTTCCACTGGTTTGAAAATCGAAATGGCGCTCCCGCAATCTTAAGCTCTGATTTCACCTGCTCACGAAAACTTAGATCCCGAAATATGGCCATCAGGTCCTCATCGCCCGAGGCTGCCATCGCCGGCCGCCAGGACGCAAGGCTTTCCAACGGATAAGGCTCGCGGAGATTGAAATTCATAATCTCGGGAAATGGGGTCACCTGACCATAGAGTTCCCGACCGCGAGACATGGCTTCGGCATAGAAATCCATGCAATCGAAGACATCGGCCGGGTGGCCCGGGTCCTGCAGCATGGGGCACACTTGAACCGGACGGCCACTCAGTGCGGAAAGCTCTTCGATGAATTCGATCGAAGTAGACGCGCCTTTAGTAATCTGGAATACGCCACGGCCTATCTCACCGAGAACACGTGCAAACTCACGGAATTCGTCATCACAGGCAAAACGGGACGGCATCGGCACACCCCCTTCGCCATTGTGAGATTCCAGTGTCGACGTGCCCAGACCAATCGCCCCGGCTTCCATAGCGTCTCGCAGAAGATCACCGATGGCTTTAATTTCCTCTGGTCTTGCCCGCCGTTGAGACGCATCGATACCCATTACATAGGTTCGAATACACGAATGGTTCGCCAGCGCAGCAACGTTGAGCACAACACCCCGGGCTACTAGCACATCCAGGTAATTAGAAAATGTCTCGAATTCCCAGAGTACACCTTTTAGCAGCGCATCCAGCGGCATCCCCTCGACCTTGGTGAGGTTCTTAAGCGTAAGATCACGATGATCGGGGTGGCAGGGTGCCAATCCAAAGCCACAGTTACCCACCACCACGGTAGTCACTCCCATCTGGGGTGATGGGCTGGCACTGGAATCCCAGGTTAGTTGAGCATCGTAATGTGTGTGAATGTCAACAATACCGGGGGCGAGGACGAGGCCTGATCCATCGACCAGTTGTGTGCCCGTCAACCCATATTCACCAACTGCAGTAATCACACCATCACGAACCGCAACATCACCGGTTACAGGCTCACTGCCGGACCCATCAACAATCAGCGCGCCGCGAATTACTAAGTCGTTCATTCTGGGCACTCATCTGAAATATCGCTTGCCAATATCGTAGGGTCAGTGGCACAGTCTATGTGCACCGAACAATTCCTCCTGTCCGTTTAGGCCACGCGTACACCATTGGATTGATCATGCCGACATCTTATCCAGACCTAGCACGCTTTAGCAACGATCCTGACGATGCCTGGACCCTGCCAGGACGCTATTACTATGATGAAGCGGTCTATGCTGACGAGCTCGAGCGGATTTTTTACCGGAACTGGCAATATGTCTGTCACATCTCCCAGCTCAAGACGCCCGGGCGCTATATGGTTCGTAACATCGGCAGTCAGAGCGTTGTAGTCCTGTGCGACACCCACGGCGAGATCCGTGGATTTCACAATGTGTGCCAACACCGCGCGCACCGTTTGCTAGAGGGTGAGGGTCAGGTCCGCGATGCAATTATCTGTCCCTACCACGCCTGGCGCTATGATCTCGATGGCGGACTGCGCTTTGCACGCGGTAGCGAGCGGGTGAAGAACTTTCCGCACGAGAGCATTCGACTGCAGTCGGTGCGGGTCGATACGCTGTGCGGTTTTATTTTCGCCAACCTGGATGAGTATGCCCCGCCTATGGCCGAGCGTTACGGAGGTCTAGAAGCTGACATCTTGGCTCTTGCCCCTGACGCACCGAATCTGGTCCGAGCGCACACCCACCACTATACGCTGGCGGCGAATTGGAAAAACTCAATCGAGAACTATTCCGAATGCTATCACTGCCCCAATCGGCACCCGAGTCTTGTAGAGGCTGCACTAGATATTTCACGCTACAGGATTAAAGTGAATCCGGGTTATCACCGGCACATCACAAGTGACGTCGGTGACCAACAAGGTTACGCAATTACGCACGAGGATAACGGCTCGAGCCACGAGTTCGGCAGCTGGTTCGTGTGGCCGAACATGGTATTCGAGGTCTATCCAGGTGGAAACCTCACTGCTTTCCAGCATACCCCGGCAGGTGCCGAACAAACTACTCAGGAAACTGAATGGTATTTCTCAGCAGAAGCGCCAACCCACACTGAACAAGAGGTGATCGACTTCGTACACACCGTCCGCCTCGAAGATATTCCTATCTGTGAGAGTGTCCAGCAGGGACTGCACAGCAAAGGCTACCGACAGGGCCGGCTGATTGTCGATCAGGACCGCACCAACGTGAGTGAACATGCGGTACATGACTTCCAGCGCCAGGTCGCATCAGCCCTGACGGCCGCCTGACAATCTTCCGGATACCATATGACATAATCGCCGTCGCTAGTGCAATCCTGCAGTAATGTTCTCGCCAACTTTCTTAGGTCGGGTTACCTGAATTGATTCCGAATGCCGATCGCCGATGACGTGCTGCCCAAACCCGACTTCTCTTATATTAGGAATCTGTATCAGGATCGGTTCTTGCCAACGGACAAACAACAGCAACGGACGTGCTTTTAAACCAACTCAACCTAGAATTTGAGAGAACCCTGATCAATTTACTAGGCGTGATCATACTCACCAACATACTCAAAAGTCTGAGACTTTCTAGCACGATAGTGTCGATTTCTATACTTGCCTTTGAGATATCGCCGTAAAAACCGACAATTTTCCCATCGTCCGTCAACCAAGACAAAAAAATCTAGCGGTGCGGAGCTTTCATATAGAAGTATGTCCGCCGAAATTGGTGGTCTTTCATTCGAAAATCCGACTCCTCGGACGTTGCCCGAAACATTGTGAGTATCTGGGCCATCTAAATAAACAAAATTTGGACTTATATCTGGCAAATCGTCGTACAGGTGACACAACGTTCCGTCAACTGTCGTCGTAGTAACCGTCGAGTAGTGCAAGGTTACATAGTCCCACAAATTTTCTGGTATCTTCACACGAGTATTTTCTAGCCACTCCTTATCGGCATCTAGACTATAAAGATGACCTCTTAAACCCGATTCTTGCTCATTGGTTCTCAATGCTGCTGAGATGGCCAATGTTGAAAAACCCACACCGAACTCCAAGACAATTTTTGGCTTTCTGCTTCTAATTAACTTATATAGGTTCGCAAGATCGATAGGATTTAGAAGAATTTCGCTATCATCCCCAGAGTAAAGTAGTGACCAAACATTATTCTGTTGTAAAAAAAATTTAGCCACCCTTTTTCTATGAGTACCAGTTTGTTCCTCGTACCAATTGAAACACCACCATACGATTAGCTGTGGGTGACATACAAATCTAAACAACTTAATAATATAGTTACTCAACGCAATTCAGATCTGTGGGATAGTGTTAGCACGCAATACAATATCAGAAACATTTGTCACATAGTCACAGTTCAGATAGGAGTTTCTGCATGCCCTCACCAATACTAGCTAGAGCCGACTGGTAGATGAACCGATCCCATCCGACGCAAAAATGCCTCACACCTAGATCAATATATCGCTGCGCCTGATCTACTGACGCGATCTCGATTCGTGGCGCTAAACCAAATTCAATCGACTTTTGAATGACTAACTCTTCGAAAGGCCGTATAGCATGTGTATGCATCAGGTTTGGTTGACCATGGGAAAACCCAAAATCAACTGGACCCCATTGTGTCATGTCAACGCCTGTTTCACCTGCTTTTTTCAAGATCTCGTCAAGGTTATCCAACGCGATGCCCTTTTCAATCATGATAAGAAAGAATACTGACTGTAGATTGGCGAGGTAATTCTCAGAATTGTAACTACCTAAGGCTGGTCGACGCAGTTTGACCCCCATCAGACCTTGATCGACAGGGGTATCTGGACGTATTGATTGATAACAAGCCTCCACATCAACCGCTTTTCGAATATCTGTAAAAAGTACTCCTTTAAATCCTGCTCCTATGGCGACTTGCGCCCAAAATCCTTGATTCATCTGGTCAAGCTTAATTATCAATGGAAGATCTGCACACTGCGCAGCTCTGGCCATGTGATATAGAAGAGACATATCAAACGTTGAATACTCCGCACAGAATTCTGCGTAATCAAAAAGGCCCACATCTCCGATAATTTCAGCTAGATCTGGATCGCATGATAAAAAATGAGTTCCAAGCGTAGGTTTACCAGATTGAAAATCTTCCCGAAGACTATCCTTGGCGATCATATTTTGGCGGAGCCTGCTCTTATATGCTTTAGGAGATTTGTACTAACTTAGGCTCGAAATGAACCTAGTACACCTGCCAAACAGAACAAACACTTAGATTATCAAATTCAAGGCCCATCAGCTGTTAACTGATATTGTCTGGGATCAGATCGGTTTTGCATAGTCGGGCTCTAGATACATCAATCAATTTTTATTCGAACACTTCAATAACGTTTAGATGGTACGTCGAAACGTTTGCACAATGAGTGGTGTAGTCTTCGATCTCCCACACCTTACTGAAACTCAACGTTCCACCTGAAGCTATAGTTCCACCAGTACTTGCATTATCAGGCACCATAATTTTTAGTGTCTTCACAATCGCATTCACGGTTGATTCGAGATCGAGCATAATATTCATTTAAGTGCTGTTATTCTACGAATGGATCTACCTCCATAAACTCAGAAACTTTCCCTCTAATTAGCGCAGACAGTTCCTTGTCAAGGACATATTTGAATTCAAACCTCGCAAATTTTTCCAGCATTTATGAACTCAGTCTGATTTCATAACATACTTGTTGATTGTTCGCCATTCCAACCGTATAGCTTGGATGGGTTTTCAAAGAAACTTTGCACTGAGTTATTTGAGTTGGGAAGAAATTCGATACTAGCAAGAACATAGTTTAAATCCTAGAGTTTGAAAGAGATTTGTGTAAGATAGTAAATGACACCAGCAATTTCTTGGTATCCAAGCACAATTGCAATAATTAGCGTCGAAAAATTTATACAACATTTATGTATTGCCTACACTAGAATAAAACCGAATTTTTAGACATTCCAACTCACTGCCAACTCTTGGTAAGACCATCCATCTACATAAACCTATTTTATAGATTTATTTGTGTAGTCATGGTTTCGATCTGATATTTAATTTTACTAGTATCTTATAGAAAGAATGAAACAAGTAACTATTATTCTGGGGTATGAGCAAAAAGGATTTTTCCTAGCTCTTGGTGCCCTAATGAGCAAATCTTGGAAAGTCCGCTTTGTAGCTGAAAATAAATCAGTTGCAAACTTAGTCGACACTATTCTCACCGAGTATTCATACGAACTTATCGAAATGCCAGCTCGACGTTCTAAACCAATGCCGACACAAAACACAATCAGTTTGGCAAAAATAGCTGAGTCGAAATACAATTTGCAACTCTCTTTCCTTATGAGCCAAGATCGAGCTCTAGGATACGGGTACCTTGTTAACGTAGAAAAATACCCTTTTATAAAAAGAGCTAACTGGTCACAACATGAGAAATTACAGAATATTCTAGACCAGTTCAATGGATATGAAACAATCCTAAGTGGGACTGATCTGCTAATTAGTCAATACCCTCAAACTATTCTCACATTGACATGTGAGTCAGCGAAGATCCCACATTTTCATCTAACCGATATAAAATATGGTGACAGATATGTCTGGAGTGACGACAACTACCAGGGGTCACAACGATTTTCTGAGCTGATCCGCCAAAATATTTCGTTATATAGTGATATCGAAGATATACCAGAAACTCCCTATTTAATTTCTGCTATGGGAGATCTAAGAAACCGTAGTGTCCAGTATAATTACTTTTCAGCTTTACGACGCTCAATAGAAATACTTTTAAGTGAAACTATCAATATTGTTCGTCAATCCCGCAAGAAAAATTCATACGTTGCATATAGTTGGCTTCCTTCAACTTTTCGATTGGTAAATAATCAGAGAATGTTATGCCGTCAAGGTGTGAGTCCGAATGATCTGAAAGACCTTAAGCTAGTCTATTTTCCATTACACCTGGAGCCAGAAGTTGCTCTCCTTCAGTTCGCGCCTGAATTCAATAACACGGTAGAAGCGATTACCTGGCTCTCGAAATGCCTCCCTGCCGATTATGTTCTAATCGTAAAAGAACAAGCCAATGCCTTTGCTGTAAGAAGCAAACAATTTTACCGTCGACTAGCATCAATTCCTAATTTGAGGCTTGCCGATCCTAGAATTCATAGTTGGGACTGGATAAACAAAGCATCTTTTGTTGCATCGATGACTGGAACAGTTGGGCAGGAAGCCGTCCATCATGAGAAACCTGTGATTTCCTTTGGTGCTCACCAAATAATTAACCTGCTACCAACCGTATTCCATGTGACTAGTTACTATGATGTGAAAAGTGCGGTCTCAGAAATACTGTCTACAAATTGGGACAAAAATCTAAAGGTGTCACGAATTGCTCTTCACGAAGCACAGATTAATTGCTCATTTGAGATGCCTGACTATAAGGCCAGTTTTGCTACGGTAGATCTCGAATTTAGCTCAGCTTCAATCGCAAAAGATGCACTACTCAAGGAATATAATAACTGTTCAAAATAGGTTTAAGGTCAGCTTAAATTAGAGTATCAATAATTGCACTTGGCTAAGAGCGTAGATGATCTACTGACCAATCTGCAAGACTAGCGACGTTGCCGAATATTGGTTTTTACCGTGTAACGCATCGACAGCAACTCTGGCGCATAAAGACCAATCCGCATTCTCCTCACTCAGATTGATCCAACTTAGATTCTGTCTTGTCACACCTGTCAGAGTAAGCGTTTCCAGAACCTCAGCTAACCTTGCTTTTTGAGCCACTAAAATCGGCTCTCGTAATTCCATAACCATCTCCTTTGCCAGTTACAAGATATATCCTATATACGGTGACAAGGATTGGGTGGCAGCAAACAAAAGTTAGTCCTTTACGGTTTCACCCGGAATACCAAGACTCAGTTGACACACCACCAACTGCTCACCATAGAACTAATGTCCCCCCAGTAGTTCCCTGGACTACTGTTGCCACTTGCAATTCTTGATTTTTAGTTGCTTAGAGCAAGCTGGATACCGAAATCCATAGGACAATCCGGATTTCATAGCACAACGGCTTTTTTCAAACCATCGTAAGTGATTGATTTTATGGTGGGCCGTGCAGGAATCGAACCTGTGACCACCCGATTAAAAATCAAATGCTCTACTTTTGATAAAGTATCCTGATGCGAATTTACCTGGGTGATCTAACCTATACGACCGTTTCGGTTGCAAATGAAGCGTTCCCTTTGAATATTGGGTACGTTGGAGCGTATTGTAGAAAGGTTTTTGGTAACAATGTTGACTTGCAACTCTTCAAGTACATCGATGATTTAGAGCACGCAATAAGGGTTGCGCCACCAGAAATTCTCGCACTTTCGAACTATCCTTGGAATCATCAACTTGGTATTGAACTTTTCTCCTGGATCAACCGGTTGTGTCCAAACACTCTTACGGTCATGGGTGGTTCCAATATTCCACATGAAGCCGAGGAGCAAAATTTATTCCTTCAGAACCGAACTTGTATAGACGCATACGTCTACCTTGAAGGCGAATTAGGTTTTGCTGCGCTAGTTGGAACAGTGTTAGGGGTCGATGAAAACAGGAGGCGAGAGGCAATCTACGAACAACCAATTGATGGTTGTCTATACATAAATCCAAATGACGAATTTATTCGAGGTTCTGTAATCAAGCGACAGAGAGCACTAGACGAGTTTCCATCACCATATCTGACAGGCTTGATGGATCCTTTCTTCGACGGTCGACTTAGCCCCATGATTGAAACTAACCGCGGCTGCCCATTTCAATGCACATTTTGTCACGAAGGACATAGTCTCTACAGCAAGGTCAACTTTTTTAGCATGGAGCGTGTGAAGGGCGAGTTGCAGTATATCGCTGACCATGTTCCACCTACGGTCCATAATCTTATGTTTAGTGATCCAAACTTTGCCATGTATCCGCGCGATTCAGAGATATGCGAAATCATCTCCGGCTACCAAAAGGAAAAGGGGTGGCCAAAGGACATTTTTGCAAGCACCGGAAAAAATAAAAAAGACCGGATTGCCAATGCTTTGGACAAACTCAATGGCGCCATGCAGATGTGGCTGTCCGTTCAGTCTATGGACTACAGTGTTCTCGAGAATATAAAGCGAGACAATATTCACTTGTCTGACATGATGGGCATCCAAGCAACCTTGAGGCAGCAGGAAACGTCTTCTAAATCTGAGATTATTCTAGGATTACCCGGCGAAACTCTCGAAAGTCACTTGAGCTCACTTTCAAAACTAGTCAACGCAGGTATCGACTCGATAGCTGCTTACCAAATGATGTTATTACACGGTACCGAAATGAATTCTCCGATGGAACGTGAGCGATGGAATTTTACGACAAGATTTCGTGTCCTTCCACGAGACTTTGGCAAATTATCTATGGCAGGAAAAAATGTAGTAGAGGTCGAAGAAATAGTAGTTGCTACTAAGGATCTTAGCTTCGAAAACTATGTTCAAGCCCGTCAACTACATTTTATCGTAAGCATCATATACAACGGAAAGGCGTTTGCTGCCTTATTTAAGCTGTTGACCCAGTTAAAGATAGACACATATCCTCTCCTAGAGACTGCTTTGCAACATTTCAATGAAGCACCAGAGGTAGTTCGCGACCTAGCAGCAGAATTCGGAAAAGAGACGCGTGGTGAACTTTGGGACTCTGCAAAAGTTCTTCAGAATTTTTACGCCAACGATGATAACTACGAGAAATTAGTAGCTGGGAAGTATGGTGCAAACCTACTTCAAAAATACACAGCAATCTCGCTCATTATGGCCGCTGAAGCCTGGGCTAACTACATATTTGATATCGTAACTCCCATGGTCGAAGAGAATGAAAGCATCGTAAGCAAAGAAGCGATCCAGTCATTGAGAACTTATTGTACCTCCCGAGTCATCAATCTTTTTGGCTTGGATAGAAGGGATCAACGGATTACAAAAGTTCTCACACATGATATTGATGCCTGGCAGAATGACCTTGATGCTACGAGCATTGAAGATTACAGATTGACAGTACCAACGACTTACGACTTTGTGGTAAGTGCATCTCAGTACCAAATTACAGAAGAATATTTGGACCGGTTCGGGCGAACCCACCAAGGAATCGGGAAAGCGCTTACAAAGTTGAATATAACAAAATTGTGGCGTCACTGCGTCTTAGAAGGCGTAGAACCCGTCGACACCAAAATGTTGGCCTCGTCGATGGCCTACGCGCTTATTGACGAACAAGGATCGGGTGGCGTCATTACGAAACGGTAGAAATTGAAGTTTACCGCCCTTTAATTTTTGCGAATAAGTTTACTCCCATGGGGCGCTCTTTTTATTGATAGGAGACTTGTTCATTGAGCCTTTCATCCGTTGAATAACTAAGCCCGAAGGTGAAATGATCCCCCCATAGACAGGTTCAGGACCTCTCAGGCTACCTTTGAATTCGAATTTACAGTGAATTTGGGAATGTATCGGTGAGATGTATTTAAACCGTCGTGCCCATTGATATTATGGTGAGCTGTGCTGGGATCGAACCTGTGACCACCCGATTGAAAGTCAGATGCTCTTAAACCCGTTTTACACTGCTATTACAATGTGATTAGTTCAGTAATTGTCCCACTGAATTAATAATTTTAACGAGTTGGTACAATTTTTTAAGAGTTTTAATTACTTCAATTGGACTCTTATAGGAACTACAGATGATTCACTATCTATGTAGTGTTTCTTCGTTGTTGCTGTAGACGCACGACCTAGCCTTTCTGAAGGGTAAGGCGGCATTTACTCAGATCCCTAACTCTCTGGCTCTCATCCGGGTTGGTCCCAGCCCATATCAGTTTTACACCCACTTTTTCCAATTCTGCAGTCATAGAATCGGATAGCTTTACCCATGCGGCAAAGCCTCTTGAGATGTTCGATGTCGCTAGTATTTTCATTGGCATCTCCCTGTCGTACTTAGTAGTTTGAATCAAATCCAAATGTACCAGAGTTTAAGTCAGCTTTTTGTGGAGTTAACTGGTTAACTACCTGCTAATGAAATGTTCTGCTACATTTCTGCTATGCCAGAAGACAAAAACCCAAAGAAAGAATTTAAGAACCTTGGACAATTACGGTATCTATAT
>Ga0315336_1005727_pt1 | contig 13293 bp, 13 predicted proteins | sample ASW5metaG_FD_204512 | JGI IMG/M metagenome (GOLD analysis project Ga0315336, IMG submission 204512) | Ammonia-oxidizing marine archaeal communities from Monterey Bay, California, United States - ASW #5 | ecosystem: Environmental > Aquatic > Marine > Intertidal zone | place: USA: California...
CCTGCTGCCCTGGCCGAATGATCGCTTCACCCGCCCCGACGACAGCACGACAACTGGGATACGGGTCGACTTCCCCGTCGACAGCACCCCGGCCAACGTCGACGGGACTCACATCGGCGTCGACGAGTGGAACCGCAACGACGGGTTCAGCCCAGCAGCGATGCCCGTGACCGTGATCCCTGGACTCGACCCGGAGGCGTCCGGCCTTCCCCCGGTCACCGATATCGCTCAGTCGCTCGCGGTCGACTCTCCCGTTGTACTCATCGATACCGTCACCGGCGAACGCCTCGCCGCCTGGGCTGAGCTCGATGCCGGTGGCACCACCGACGATGACACCGCTCTGATGATCGTGCCTGCGATGGCGTTGACCGAGGGTCACCGTCATCTCGTAGTGCTTCGCGACCTCGTCGATGCGAGCGGTACCGCGATTGCACCCGCGGCGACCTACGCGGACCGCATCGCCGAACCCGTCGATCAGCACGACGCCGCGTTGCTCACCGCTCTCGCCGCGGCGGAGATCGATCCGGCCGATACCACGCTCGCGTGGACGTTCACCGTCGCCAGCGGCGACTCGCTCTCCGGCCGCCTTCGTCACATGTGGGCCGAGACCAAAGCCGAACTCGGCGACAGGGCACCAGAGTTCACCGTCAGCGCGCTCGAGCGAGGAGGGCCGGGAATCGTCGGGACCTTCGAGGTCCCCAACTACCTGACGGGCGACGGATCCACCGGCAATGTCCTCAACAACGACGGCGACCCCAACGGCATCCCGACCCGCAACGGATCGATGACGGTCGACTTTCTCTGCACGGTGCCACCCTCTGCGACTGCCGAGAATCCGGCCCCCTTCGTGCTCTACGGCCACGGTCTTCTCGGGAGCCGGAGCCAGGTGATCGGCATCGGTACCCAAGGAGCAGCCGTGGGGATCGGCTTTTGTGCGATCGACTTCCTCGGGATGAGCACCTCCGACCTGTCGAGTGTTGCGGCCGCCCTGGAAGAGTTGACGCTGTTTCGGACGCAACCCGACCGCATGCAGCAGGGCCACCTCGCGTGGTTGCTCCTCGGCCGATTGTTGGCCAGCGAAGACGGACTCGGCACCGACCCGCGATTCCAGGACGGCTTCCGTCGATCGATCATCGACCACGATCAGATCTCGTTCCTCGGCGCGAGTCAGGGAGGGATTCTCGGCGGAGCCTCGTCGGCGCTGACCGACGATTGGACGCAGGTGATCCTGGCCGTGCCCGGCCTCGGCTACAACCTGCTCCTCCCCCGAAGCATCGACTTCGACGAGTTCGCACCCTTCTTCGAAGAGGCCTACCCGAGCCCGCTCGACCGTACGCTCGCTCGCGAGTTGATGGAGATGCTGTGGGACCGCGGCGAGAACGCCGGGTGGGCTCAGCACCTCACCAGCGACACCTACGATGGCGCGACCGAGAAGAACGTGTTGATCCTCGCCGCGTTCGGCGATCATCAGGTGGCGAACGTGAGTACCGACAAGCTCGCCCGCACCCTCGGCACTCCGCTCCTCGCGCCCGGCCTGGCCGACGATCGGTCAACCGACGTGCAACCGTTCTTCGGAGTCGAGACGATCGACTCGCTGCCTCATACGGGATCGGGCTACATCATGTGGGACTTCGGTACCCCGGCACCTCCGATCACGAACACGCCACCCCGCGAGGGTGACGATCCCCACGGGAAACTCGGCGATGTCCCGGCCGCGTTGCTGATCGTCGCGGCTTTCATCGGTACCGATGGAGTCATCAACGACGCCTGCGCGGGCGGCCCGTGTCAGACGCTCGACGGCTAGTCAGGCCAACCAGGGCTCATCGAGTTCCCATGGCTGCGGGTTGTCGGGCCGTTCCTGCGGTTGGACGCGGGGCTCCGCCAGGACCTTGGCCGCAATCACGCCGCCGAGCATGCCGAACAGGTGGCCCTCCCACGAGACGAAGTCCTGAGGCACGAGTCCGGCGATCAGGCTGCTGTAGAAGCCGAGCGCAATGAGTGCGGCGCCGAACGCGCGTACGCGACGCTCGAACAGCGCCGCGCCGAGGATCGCCCCGAAGTAGCCGAAGACCACCCCGCTCGCACCGATGTGGTTGCCGTCACCGCCGAGTAACCAGGTGAGTCCTCCGCCAAGAGCCACCGCGCCGAACGTCACCCAAGCCCAATAGCGCATACCGCGGGCGGCGACGAGGCCCCCCAACGCGAGGAGCGGTATCGAGTTGGACGCGATGTGGCCGTAGTCGGAATGCAGGAAGGGAGTCCACGCAATCCCGTCGATCCCGACGCGGCGCCGCGGGCGAATGCCGTTGGTCTGCAGCTCACTGTCGAGCACGACGGTGTCGACGATCTCGATCGCCCACATCGTCGCGAGAGCGAGGATCATCAAACCCACGGGCGTCCAAAGAAGTCGCCAACGCGACGACGAGGCTTCGGTCACCGAGGTCATGAACCAGGCTAGATCGAGAGTCCGGTGGAGTGGGGCGCGGCGCCGCGCCAAGGACTAGACCGAGACCATGCAGAGATCGGGTCGGACACCGTGACGATGAGGGCCTGGACTGTCAACGGCGTCGGCACCCCCGCCGCAGTGATAAGTGCGACTGAGATCGAGATTCCCGAGCCCGGTCCCGGGATGGTTCGTATTCGGGTCGCGGCGGCCGCGATCGGACTGCCCGACGTGTTGATGTGCGCCGGCACCTACCCACTCACCCCGAAAGGGGAGTTCACCCCTGGCCAAGAAGTAGTCGGTGAGGTCACCGCGGTGGGCGAAGGCGTCGACGCGACCATGATCGGGACCCGGCAGATGGGCGTCACCGCGTTCTACATGGGCCGCGGCGGACTCGCCGAAGAGGCAATCGCGGCGGTGTCGACGATCTACCCGGCTCCGGTCGAGCTCGACGACATCGCCGCGGCCGGATTCCACATCGCCTTTCATACCGGCTGGATAGCGCTGCGCGACCGGGCTGCTGTCCAGCCAGGCGAGGACCTCGTGGTCCTCGGCGCTGCGGGTGGCAGCGGATGTGCCGCGATTCTGCTGGGCAAGGCGTTCGGCGCTCGTGTCATCGCTGTCGCCGGCGGACCCCAGAAGGCGCAGTTCTGCCGTGATCTGGGAGCCGACGTGGTCATCGATCACCGACTCTTGTCAGTGAAGGACGCGATCCTCGAGCACACCGAGGGCAAGGGCGCCGATGTGATCTTCGATCCCGTCGGCGGAGCAACGGGAGAGACCGCGGCTCGATCAGTGGCGAGCGAGGGACGTTTCCTGCTCGTCGGGTTCGCCGAGGGGCGATGGCCGGACCTCAGCGCGGCCCGGATGGTGCACGGCAACTACTCTGCCCTCGGGGTCTATGCCGGCGCCTACGACCGAGATCACGTGCTGGCGATGTATGCCGAGGTTGGTCGCCTCACCGCCAGCGGTGAACTCCCCCCACTTCCGACCGAAGTGATCGGCTTTGATGAGGTCGGCGACGCGATGACTCGCCTCGAGGGCCGATCGGTGATGGGCAAGCTCGTGGTCGACATGGACCGGACCGGGTGAATCGTTAGCGCGTCCGTCGCAGGACGAGCTCGCCGCTGACCAACGGCGCGGTGAGCACGAGGTCGCGCGGACCCGACTCCACCGTCGCACCGTCGATGCCCTCGACCGACCAGTCGCCCGCTTCGGATCCAGTGACCCGAAAGGACGTGAGTTCCGACGGGTCGTCTCGAAGCGGGGCCAAACGAAGATGGAGCGCGCCGTCGATCCACTCGGCCCGTGAAAGGGCCAGCGAAGGAAAGTCCACGCCCGTCACCTGCGGGCAAGCATCAAGCGGGGCCGCCGAGAGCCGTTCCCACATCCCGAACCCACTGGCTTCAGCAGCCGCGAGGAACGCGTTGAACTGCCCTCGCGGGTGCTCTTCGTCGAGCCCGAGACCCCACGTGAACTCTCCGGATTGTGTGTCCCACGTCGGTTCGTACGACGCCTCGATTGCTGCCGCGAGTCGGTGCTCCAAATCAGCGTCGCCCCACTCGCGGGCGAGCAACAGGGAAGACCCGTAGCCCCGGCCCGCCGAAATCGACAGCGCCATGTTCTCGGTGATGTCGGCTGAGAGGCACGCCGCCTGCCAGAGGCGACGAGCATCGTCGGGGACCTGCGGGGCCGCGTAGAACGCAGTGGTGTTGTTGACCGCGGTCGGAAGGCGATGATGGAGGTCGAGCACCGGGTCGTAGTAGAGCGTGGTGAGCGGCGGAACCTCGTCGGCGTCCAGCATGAGATAGTGCTCACGGGCGTGGCGCCACCACGGCGCGAACGCCTGCTCGTGATGATCGGTGCCGTATCGATTGTCGTGCAGCCTCAGACCGAGGCCCGCTCCAGCCAGTCAAAACGGCCAGATCTTCGTGTTCTCTCAATGACAGCCGATCGGTGCGGCCATCCACTGCCGGCGAAGTTGCTCGGCGATTCCAGAGTGCGTCCACGTGTATGTGTGGTCGCCGTCGCGAATCATCTCGAACGGCTCGTTCCAGCGGTCGTCGTCTCCGGTGATCATCGATCGGATTCCGAGGATGACGAGGAAGAAGCCTTTGTAGAAGAGCATGCCGTCGGCCGCGATCGGATCCATCTGCACGCCCCACGGCTCGATGCCGTTGGCGGTCCAGCCCGGCGCGTCGTAATCGCCGAACACTTCATCGGGGATGAGGAACCGATACATCTCGGGGTAGTTGCCGCGGTCGGGGTCGTTGCCGAACTGCGTGAGCCAATCCGAGGCCGACCACCAGCTCGTGTGACGCTCGATCAGCTGATCAAGGACCTGCACGTATGGTTCAGTCCAGGCCGGGGTGCGATGCGCCATGAGTCCCATCGCGTACGACGAATCGACGAGATCGAACCGGTGCCAGCTCGCCATCGGCGGATCGGACTGGTCGTCCCAGTGCGGATGGGGCTGGCCGTCGCGGTCCCAGTTGTCGGGCGTGTGCGCCTTGCGGTGCATGTACCGCAGCCAACCAACCGATCGTTCCGACAAACTCATCGATCCGAACCGTAGTGTGCCAGGCAGTGTCAGTTGGGCCTGTGCCAGGCCTTGATCACATGGCCTCTGTCCTTCCGGAGCGCACCAACCACGCCACCGACGTCGTAGCGAAACCGATCCGTCTGCGTCACGTACTCGAGGCCGAGGATCTGTCGCTCGAGATCATCGGAGCGCGCGGTGTAGATCACGTTGCAGGTCGCCAGGCCGTCGCCGTCACCGATCGTCACCATCGCTCCCGCATAGACCCGGAGTGTGCGGTTGACCCTCAGGCTCGCCCCCGCGACCGAGATGTTGACCACCTCGGCCGAGATCGGTCGATTCTGCGGACTCGCGTTGGTCCCGAGGCGAAGGTGAACCCGAAGCTGCTGGCCCGCGTCGAACCGCCGGACGAGGCGGTCGTTGCGCCCCGAGCGGTCGCCGGGAAGGCGACCCATTTCGGTGGGGAAGGGGTAAAAGGTCATCGCGAGACAGGCACAACAGTTGGCGCCTGCCCCTCCTATCGGAGCCAGCGCGCCTGGACCTGAGGTGTCGGCCTCAGCCGTCGGGCGAGACGATCTCCACCAGCAGCTCCATCGAATGCAGCCAGTCGTCGACCGAGTCGCGCCATGGGGCGGACACGACGTGCTGCACGCCCGCCTCGGCATACGCGGCCGCCTCCTCGGCGATGACGCCCGGGTCCATGCCCTGAGGGTCCCAGCCGGTCCGGTAAGAGATCACAAAATCGTCGCTGGGGCGGGACTCTCTGAGGCCCGCGATGATCGGTGCCAGGTCGCCGGGATCGGTGCTGATGGCGTGGAAGCCGTCGCCTCGATCGATCGCCCGTTGGAACGTCGCCTCACTGCCGCCACCGATCCAGATGGGGATCCGGCGGACTGGTTTGGGTTGCACCTTCAGTTCGTCGAACTCGTAGTGCTCACCGGAGAACGAGGCAGGGTCATGCTCCCAGACCGCTCGCATGATGTCGATGGCCTCATCGAGACGCTTTCCCCGGGTCGCAAAATCCTGGTCGAGAGCATCGAACTCGGCCGCGGACCAGCCCACCCCTGCGCCGAGAATGACGCGGCCTCCAGAGAGCTGATCGAGCGTGGCCAACGCGTTCGCGAGCTGCAAAGGGTGATATTGCGGCACGACCATCACACTCGTGCCGAGGCCGATACTGGCGGTGGCCGCCGCGGCCCAACCCAGTGTCAGCAGCGGTTCGTAGAGGTAGGCCGATGGATATGACTGAGCAACGGGACGCACGATGTGATCGCTCACCCATACATCGGAGAACCCGAGTTCTTCAGCTCGTCGCGCCACCTTGGAGATGGCCTCCGGGGCCGCCGCCCGCCCGAACTGCGGAAGATGAATGCCCAGCTTCATGAGACTCCTCCTGGCGGCAGATTCTCGCCCCGAGCCACGGGGAACCAGTGATGATGGTGAGCACCCGTGACTTCGTAAATCGCGGTGCCGGTCCAGCCGTCGGTGGTGCGGACCTCGGTCTCCATGAGACCGCCACCGGGTGGTCCATACCGTTGCGCCCAGCGCCCTTCGGTCTCGACCTCGATGACGCGCCCGCCCTCGAGGGTGAACCACGACGTGCCGACAATGCCGCGCACGTCGTCGCCGTCGCGCTCATAGGACACTTCGGCGCCGGAATCGTCGGTCCAGTGGAGGTCGTAGCGGAAGTCGATCACGGGAACCGGTTCTGACATGTCCGACGGGGCAAAGCAGCCATCGGTGTAGACCCGGGCGCCGTTCGGGTACTCCCAATTCCAGATCCCGAGCATCCCCTCGTCGAACTGGATGGCGAACCACATCCACAGTGGGCAGCGAGCGTGGTCGCGGATGCCCCACGAATGATCGCGCTGGCCCCACCAGTCGTTCACCTCATAGGTCACGCCTTTGTGGGGGTAGGTGCCGTTGTAGATGCCGCTCTGGATCATGTGGGACTGATCCCAGATGAGTTCGTGGCCGGCTCGCATGGTGCCGCGTCGGTATCCGTTTTCGCGAGTGCGGGCGGTGAACGTCAGATCGAGGGTGACGGGAGCGCCGGGATGCTCCTCGACGACCAGGCGAACCTCCTTGAAGGGTTCGACGATCTCGATGGTCGCGGGTGGGACCACCAACGTGTGAGGATCGCCGTCGTAGGGCCTCACGTGTTTTGCCGCCGTCATCTTGCCGCCGACTCGCCCGAGCTGAAGCACGTCCATCTCTTCGGCCTTCGGGAAGTGGGCCATGGTGAGGATCAACACATCGCCGAGTCCGTCCCGCGGGTGAGCGATGAAGAAGAGGCTCTCCCGCCAGAAGTCGTGGTGCGTCTGGACGTGGGGGAGAGGTTCGGGGATCTGGTGAACGAAGTACTCGTCCATTGCGGTCAGCGGAACACCCATAGGGAGCGACACTACGGCTCGGGCATCGACGCAGGCGACTCAAAAGGGTCGATCCGAGACAACTGGGGGGGTTGGCCCAACGAGCCGACGTGGATCCTGCCGCTCAACGGCGCACATACGAGCGCCTACGGTCTCTCCATGTCCATGCGCCGTCCCACCGAGCCTCGGCTCACTCCGCTCGATCCACTGACGCTCGATGAGGAGACCCGCCGGTATGCCCCGGTGGGGTCGCTCAACATCTTTCGCACGTTGGCTCACCATCCGAAGCTGCTCAAGCGTTGGTCGGTATTCGGCAACCATGTGCTGTCGAAGTCGACGCTGCCGGCTCGCGAACGCGAGATCGTCATTTTGCGTATCGGTTGGCGCTGCCAGGCGGAGTACGAGTTTGGTCAGCACACGGTGATCGGCCTTCGGGAGGGGCTCACCGAAGCCGAGATCGCCGCGCTCACGAGAGACCCAGCCGACTATCCGTGGTCGGCGGCCGACCGCACCCTCGTCGAGGCGTGCGACGAACTCCACGATGAGCAGTGCATCTCCGACATCACCTGGGCGGCGCTGAAGGAGACCTGGAGCGATCGACAGGTGGTCGATCTGATCTTCGCCGCTGGTCAATACACGTTGGTGTCGATGGCGCTCAACAGTCTCGGTGTTCAGCTGGACGATGGTGTTCCGGGGTGGCCTGGTGAGTGAGCAACGCCTCGCCGGCAGGGTGGCCCTCGTGATCGGCGGCGGGCAGACGCCGGGTGAGACGGTCGGCAACGGCCGGGCGATCTCATTGACGTTGGCTCGACACGGCGCCTCGGTGGTGGTGGTCGACCGCAAGCTCGAACGAGCGGCAGCGACTGCGGGCGAGATCGGCGACGCCGGGGGCCGCGCGGTGGCGGTGGTCGGCGACGTGACCAAGTCAGACGACTGCGCCGCGATGGTCGCGGCCACGACGGCTGCGTTCGGCGCGCTCGATGTGCTCGTCAACAACGTCGGGATCGGCGGAAACGACGGCGGCCCGGTGACGTTGGACGAGGAAGTGTGGGATCGGATCCACGAGGTGAACCTGAAGGGGATGTACCTCAGCTGCAAACATGCGCTGCCGGTGATGCGAGCGCAGGGCCGCGGCGTCATCGTGAACATCTCGTCGGTTGCTGCGCCGTGTATGACACCGATGCTCGCCTACAAAACCTCGAAGGCGGGCGTGAATGCGCTCACTCATGCAGTGGCGATGGGCAACGCCAAGTACGGCATACGGGCCAACGGCATCATGCCGGGCCTGATGGACACGCCGATGGCGGTCGATGCCGCTGCCGCGGTGGCCGGGGTTGACCGCCGCGAAGTTGCGGCGGCGCGAGATGCTCAGGTGCCGCTCGGCGCGCAGCAGGGAACTGCGTGGGATGTGGCGAACGCCGCCTTGTTCCTCGCCAGCGACGAAGCGAAGTTCATCACTGCGGTGACCTTGCCGGTCGACGGCGGTCAGTCGGCCCGCATCGGCTGACGTCGAGCCCCGATCTGGGCGCGGCGCGTTTCGGTCTCCTTCTCGCGTGCCTCCGCCAACAGGGCGGAGATACGGGCCGTGCCCGTCGCCGGAAAGCTCGGGTCGGCAATCGACGCGACCCGTTCGGCCTGACGCTTGTCGTTCACGCGGAGGTGGGGCGGGAGGGTGGCATTGCGGCGTCGTTCAGACATCTGGCGGGGTGCAATCGTTCGGTAAGCGGGCGGGGTCTACTGGGTATAACGGCCTACAAACGCCAAAGTCGCGGGATTTCTTCGAAAAGTTTGTTTCTCAGTCCACGCCGTTGCCCGGATGATCAAACCTCGCGCCGTCGATCTCGGCGCCGATCAGCGCGGCCAGGGCGCTCAGATAGAGCCACGCCATGAGCGCGGCGACGGCACCCAGAGAGCCGAACGTCGACTCGATCCGTCCGAAGTAGCTGTAGACCACGCTCAGCCCGAAGGTGCTGAGTACCCACATCAGAGTGGCCACCATTGCGCCCCACGAGACGAAATGGAATCGTCCGGTGCGATGTCCGACGACTGACCGGTAGAAGAGGGAAAGCGCGGTCGTCGAGACGATCAGGGTGACCGGCCACCGGCCGATCGAGACCGCCCAACGGTAGGCGCCGCCCACATTCGCTTCGTCCAAGACCGGCGGCAGCACCACCACGAGCCAGATCATCGCCGACACTGCAAAGACCGCGACAAGGCTGAGCCGCAGAGCAAAGAGGCGGCCCTGGATCCAGTTGTGGGGACTTGGTACTTCGTGAGCGATCCGGATCGCCATCACCATGGCGTTGATCGCACTCGAAATCGCCCAGGCGACCCCGATCAGTCCGAAGGCGAGGCCGACCGTGATCTCGGTGCCATCGATGACCGTCACGTTCTGGAGCTGCTCGATCAGGAGCTGGCCGGCATCCTCGGGTAGCGCATCCACCAGGGGCCGCAGGTTGGACTCCACGTCGGACGGCTCGGCCACGAGCCCGTAGACGGCAACGACCGCGATCATCGCGGGAATCAATCCGAAAACGCAGGTGAAGGCGACGCCGCTCGCCACCAGAAGGGTGTGGTGGGCCGTGACATTGCGCACGAGAGTGCGGAGTTCGGGCCGGCGCGCACCGACCCCCGGCGTGGGGACGCGTTCAGGAATGGTCGCGGCTCCGCTCCGGCATGGAAAAGAACGCTAACTGCCGGTGCAGAGTTAGCCGGTGACGCTCGCCTCCTGGTCGCGCCGTAGGACCTCGAGATGCGAGACGATGGGGCATGGACCTCGTCGGGCTCGTCGCCGCATCGGATGCGCTCACCCCAGCCCGCAACCAGATGGCGCTGTCGCTCGGATGGCACATCATCATCGCCTGCTTCGGTATGGCCATGCCCGCGATGATCTTCGTGCTGCACCGCCGCGGACTGGCCGGCGATGCCGATGCCCTCGAAATCGCGAAGCGGTGGTCGAAGATCGGCGCCGTGCTGTTTGCCGTCGGCGCGGTGAGTGGCACCATCCTCTCGTTCGAGCTCGGGTTGCTCTGGCCCGGGCTGATGGAGCAGTTCGGCGATGTGGTCGGCCTGGCCTTCGCGCTCGAGGGCATCGCGTTTTTCGTCGAGGCGATCTTTCTCGGGATCTACGTCTACGGGTGGGGCCGCCTCCCCGGACGCATGCACTCCCTGATGCTCGTGCCGATCATGGCGGCCGGAGTGATCGGTTCGTTCATGGTCGTGTCCGTGAACGCCTGGATGAATGCACCCACGGGGTTTCGTATCGACGAATCCGGCGACGTGGTCGACATCGATCCGCTCGCGGCGATCTTCAACGACCATGTCTGGCTGCAGGCGGCCCACATGTATTTGGCCGCGGTGATGGTGGTCGGCTTCTCGCTGAGTGCGGTCTACGCGGTGCGCATGCTGCAAGGCCACAAGGACCGTCTGCATCGCTTGGGAGCGGTGGTGCCCTTCGTCTTCGCGGCCATCGTCACGCCGATCCAGCCGGTGGTCGGACACTTCGCTGGTCAACGAATCGCCGACGATCAGCCGATAAAGCTCGCGGCGATCGAGGTGATCGAGGAGACCGAGAACCGAGCCCCGCTGAAGCTCGGCGGTCTCGTCATCGACGGCGACCTTCGCGGGGCGCTGGAGATACCGATCCCCGGCCTGCTCAGTTTCCTGTCGCACAACGACTTCGATGCAGAGGTCGTCGGCCTCGATTCGGTACCGGTCGACGAACGTCCGCCGGTGGCGATCGTGCATCTCGCCTACACGCTGATGATCGGCATCGGTTCGGCCCTCGTTCTCCTCGTCGGATGGAGCGGGTGGCGTTACCGGCGGGCCCGCCGCGAAGGGCCCGACGGTGTCGCTGAGCGAGTATTTGGGAGCCGGTGGTTCCTCCGCTCGATGGTGCTCGCCGGGCCTGCCGCGATCGTGGCGCTGGAGACCGGGTGGATCACCACCGAGGTCGGCCGCCAGCCGTGGATCGTGCATGGTGTCATGCGGACCGAGGACGCCGTGACTGATGCGGGCTACATCTGGGTGACACTGACGGTCCTCGTGGTGGTGTACGCAGCGATGACCTTCGGTTCCCTGGCCACGATCTTCTCGATGTCTCGCCGATGGGCGGCCGGCGAGGAAGATCTCGCGACTCCCTACGGTCCACCTGACGATGTCGGCTTGCACGAGGTAGGCGCGTGAACCTCGTCGACCTGGTCGCCGCGATCATGTTCTTGGGAGTGGTGCTTTACGCCATCTTCGCCGGAGCCGACTTCGGCAGCGGCGTGTGGGATCTCGTTGCCGGCAGCGCCGAGCGGGGCGGCCGCCTGCGTCGCCTCATCGACCATGCGATCGGACCGGTCTGGGAGGCCAACCACGTCTGGCTCATCTTCGTGCTCGTGTTCCTGTGGACCGGATTTCCCGACGCATTCGCGCAACTGATGCGCACGCTCGCCATTCCGTTCTGGCTTGCTGGTCTGGGCATCGTGTTGCGCGGCGCCGGGTTCGCGTTCAGAAAGTTTTCCCCGTCGGTTGCCTGGGCGCGGGTCGCCGGTGGGTTGTTCGCCGCGTCCTCACTCATCACGCCGTTCTTCCTCGGCGCCATCGCCGGGGGTGTCGCTTCGGGTCGAGTGCCTGCCGATGGGACCGGTGACCTCTGGACCTCGTGGCTGAATCCGACTTCGGTTCTCGGCGGAGTGCTCGCCGTCCTGACCTGCACCTTCCTGGCCGGAGTCTTTCTCGCCGCCGATGCGGCCGGCCTCGGCGCCCTCGACCTGGCCGAGGCGCTCCGTCGGCGGTCGCTCTTCGTCGGCGCCCTCACCGGCGTCGTCGCCCTCGCCGGGATCGCTCCGTTGGCCGCCGACGCCGAAACCCTCTTCGATCGCCTGGCCTCCCGCGGGCTGCCTCTGGTCGCGGTCTCAGCGGTGGGCGGGATCGTCACGCTCGTTCTGCTGAACGCAGATCGGCTCCGAGAGGCGCGGGCGAGTGCCGTCGTGGCCGTCGGGAGCATCGTGGTGGGCTGGGGTGTGGCGCAGTACCCGTGGATTCTGGTGGACGAGATGCGAATCGATGCCGTGGCCACCGAGTCGGCCACGCTGTGGGGATTGGTCGTCGCTTTCGGGATTGCTTCGGTGCTGGTGGTGCCGCCCCTCGTGTTCCTTCTCTACTTGGCCGACCGGAATCGGGTCGGCGTCGAGTGAGTCGGCGTCAGCTCGTAGACTCCGATGGATGACCGCAACTGAGACCAACGATCCGGCCACAGGCGCAGAAGACGTCGCGTGGGACATCGAATCGCTTGTCGCCGATGTCGATGGCAAGAGTGGAGTCGACGGTGCGCTGGCGCTCCTCGACCGCGCTGACGGCCTCGCCCAAGCACTCACCGCAGAAGCCAAGGGCGAACTCGCACGTGCTGATGCCGCCACGATCGCGGGTTGGCTCGATGCCCAAGCAGTGCTTCTCGAGGCTGCCCATCGCGCCGCGAACTACGCGTCGCTGCGTTTCTCCACTGATGTCGGTGATCCGGCCAACGGTGCGCTCATGGCCCAGATCCAGGAGCGCACCGCCCAGCTCAGCGCCGAATTGGTGTGGTTCGAGCTCGAGTGGCTGGCAATCGACGACACCTCTGCCGAGGAGTTGATGGCTTCGGTCGAGCTGGCGGCTCACCGTCACCATCTCGACACGGCTCGCCTCCGTCTTCCCCACGTGTTGAGCGAGGCCGAGGAGAAGCTGCTCGCCAACAAGGCACCGACCGGCCGTTCGGCGTGGGTTCGTCTCTTCACTGAGCTCACCTCGGCGATCCGAGTCGAGATCGATGGCGCCGAGATGCCACTCGATGCCGGACTGTCGCGGTTGATGCATCCCGACCGCGAGGTGCGCCGGACGGCGGCCGACGCCGTCACCGTCGGTCTCGAGCCGGGCCTGCGGAATCGAGCGTTCGTGTTCAATACGTTGCTCGC
>Ga0315336_1005729_pt1 | contig 13291 bp, 13 predicted proteins | sample ASW5metaG_FD_204512 | JGI IMG/M metagenome (GOLD analysis project Ga0315336, IMG submission 204512) | Ammonia-oxidizing marine archaeal communities from Monterey Bay, California, United States - ASW #5 | ecosystem: Environmental > Aquatic > Marine > Intertidal zone | place: USA: California...
CGAGCAATTGGCCGACGCACGCGGGTTCATTTGAAGAGAGCAGCCTAGCTGGCCACGTCGGTGGGGGCAAGCTCAACCGACTTGTAGAGTGTGCGTACGCGGCGAAAACCTAGCCGCTGATAGAGTCGCACCGCCCCCTGATTGTCGGCAGTCACCTCCAGACCAAGTCGACCGATGCCCAATTGGTGGATGCCGGTCAAGGCCGCCTGGATCAGAGCCGATCCCAAGCCGCGTCCGCGATGCTCGGGGACGATGCCGATATTCTGGACGTTCGCCTTGCCCCGGTGCGTGCGAATGGCTTGAATCGTACCGCAATACTCTTCCTTGGCGGGACCGGCGCCGACGTAGCGGATCAGCCAGGTCGCCTCGGGCAGAAAACCTTGTTTCGCTTCGATCTCGCGCATCAAGCGCAAGCAGCCATCAATTTCTCCCAGACAAGGAAAGACCTGGGCGTCCAGTTCGCCGCGAAAGCTGAAGTACTTGGCTTGGGCGTGGGCTGTGGCAAGCGATGCATGCCAGGCGATCAGTTGGTAGTCGGCTGGCAGCTCCAGCGGCGCAGGTCGCCAGCGGCGGAGGTCGAACTCCATGCGAAAGCGTTTGACGTATTGAAGGTTCATTACCTTCATGGCAAGTCCAACTCCTGGTAAGCCAGTCTTCTGCTGCCCGGTGCTTTGGCGACCGAATCTGCCAGCGATCACACCGGTCAGCTGCCGCACTTTTTTAGGATACCACAAACGCGCGATCCGCAAAGCAGTCTGACCCAGCTGACGTCGAAGTGGCGAGAATCATTCGAGTTTTAGGGCCGGTTATTGGACTCGACCAGGCAAACGACAGCATTCTGAGCCGCATTCCGAGTACTGCAGCGGAAAATTGGATTGGAGCGAACAGGCCGATTAAACCGATATCCGGAAACGAAGCACTGCATGCCCAGATGACCACGTCGGGCAAAGCTGCCGCTGCACACCGACGCTCAGTCTATTCGTTGTTGTTCCGAGGAACGTGATCGTTGCGTTTTCTTGGGGGGGAGAAATCTGTAATGATCCACCGCCGTTCTGCGCCCTCGATGCCCACCGCTGGCCTGCTCGCAGCTCTCTTAACGACGAGTCTGGCCCTAGCTTCCTCTAAGGCCGAGAGTCCCTCGACGCTCATGCGTTGGGGTTCCGCCCCGTGTGAACAGGGAGGACCCAATCTCGACGAGCCGCTGGTGACCGACCGACCCGATTTTACGGAAGCCAGCTCGACGGTGGGCCTGGGAGTGGCGCAGCTCGAATTCGGCTATACCTACGTTTACGATAACGCTGGCGGCGAAAGCACACGCACCCAATCCTTCGGAGAACCTCTCTTACGTGCCGGTATCCTCGCCGAGTGGCTCGAACTGCGCATCGCACTGTTTCCCCTGGACGAACGAACGAGAACGGCCGGTGCGTCCAACTCAACTGCCGGAACGGCCGACTTGTATCTCGGGTTCAAGATCGGTTTGACACCTCAAGTAGGAATATTGCCAGAAATGGCTCTCATTCCTCAGATGTTCGTCCCCACCGGCAGCAACGCATTCACCTCGGATTCCGTAGAGCCGGGGGTCAATTGGATTTATGCTTGGGAGATCAGCGATTTTGTCTCGACCGCCGGGTCGACGCAAGCCAATCGGCGTATCGACGACACGGGCGATGCGTATCTTAATATGGCCCAATCGTGGACCATCGCCTACAGTCTGACTGACAAAGTGGGGGCGTACACAGAATGGTTTGCTCTGATTCCCAGCGGAGCCGATACAGCGCGAACTGAGCACTTCGCAAACGGCGGATTTACTTTTCTGGTCAGTAACAATATCCAGTGGGACATCCGAGCCGGTCTGGGGCTGAATGACGCCGCGGCCGACTTTTTCGCCGGCACCGGTCTGTCGCTTCGGTTTTATTAACGGCGCGCCAGACGGTGCCGATAGCAACCACACGGAAAACTACGCCGACGGCGGCTTTACTTTTCTGGTCAACGAGGACCTGCAGCTGGACGTCCGCGGCAGCGTTGGCCTGAACGACGCGGCAGTCGATTATTTTGTCGGCACGGGGTTCGTGCTACGCCACTAAGCAGACCAGGCAAGTCATTTATTTCAGGATCGAGTGGGGTCGGGTTACCCGTACACAGCCGAGTGGCGAATACTTCTCCAGACGGTTGAACTGACTCCGAGTTCAGCTTCTCGACCGATGCCTGCCCCCCGGCTGCAATGACAAATAGCCCGTTTTTTGGGCTGTCCCCCTGGACATGGTGTGGAGAACGGGTAGATTATTATTGAGACTAAGTCTCAATTTTACTGGCCACTCCAACCTTGTTTTTGAGGGTTTTCTGTCATGCGACCTCTATCGAACTCACCACTCGGGTCCGTCTTAGGGCTAGTCTTGCTGGCCAGTTCCAGTCTCGGCACTGCCGGCTGCAACAAGGCGGTTTCACATTCGCATCAGCCGGGCAGCGATGAGGTGCGGCAGTTCGCGGGCGAGTACCCGATCCGGGTCGTCTGCACCATCGGGCAGGTCACGGAGATGCTCAAGCGATTGGGTGGCAACCATCTGGAAGTGGCGGGCATGATGGGGCCGGGGATCGATCCGCATCTCTACCGGATTGTGCCGGCAGACATCAAGAAGCTGAGCGAGGCGGACGCCATCTTCTACAACGGATTGCATCTGGAAGGCCGCATGACCGATACGTTTGTGCAAATGGCCCGTCGTAAGCCAACGTTCGCCGTCACCGAGGGCCTGGTCGACCGGGTTGATAAACGGTTGCGTGAACCGCCCGAGTTTGCCGGGATGTATGACCCGCACGTGTGGCACGACGTGGCGTTGTGGTCCGAGTGCGTGCAGGACATGGCCCAGGCACTTAGCAAGTTCGATCCCAAACATACGGCCGACTATCAAAAGAATGCTGAGACTTACCTCGCCGAGCTAACCGAGCTGCACACGTTCTGCCAACAGGAGATCGCCAAGATTCCTGCCGACCGACGTGTACTGATCACGGCGCACGATGCTTTCGGCTATTTCGGCCAGGCGTACGGCATCGAGGTGTTTGGGCTGAAAGGAGTCAGCTCGGAGGAAGAAAAAGACCTGGCCCATCAGGAAGAGATTCAGAAGATGCTCATCGAACGCCAGATCCCGGCAATCTTTGTTGAATCGGCCATCGCGCACCGGACGGTGGAGGCGTTGGTCGAGCCATGCCGAGCGGCCGGATGGGATGTCAAGATCGGTGGAGAACTGTACGCTGACGCCTTGGGACCTGCTGGAAGTGACGCCAGCAACTATACTGGGATGATCCGCGAAAACGTGCGGACGATCGTCGGCGCACTTGGCGCCGAGTGATCGCCCGAGGTTGCGACCCGGTCCGAAGATTTGCCAAGCGCTTTCCCCGACCTCTGTCCTCCATCCGCCGACCTCTCCTGAATGCCCCCGACTGCTTTTGAAATCCACGACATGACCGTCGCCTACCACCGCCGACCGGTGCTGTGGGATATCGACTTGACGATTCCCGAGGGCAAGCTGGTGGGGATCGTCGGGCCGAACGGCGCCGGGAAGACGACGCTGATCAAGGCCTCCCTGGGATTGGTTCCGTTGGCCAGCGGCAAGGTGGAAATCTATGGCAAGGAGTATCGCGAGCAGCGGCACCTGGTCGGCTATGTCCCACAGCGGGAATCGGTCGACTGGGACTTTCCGGTCACGGTCCGCGACGTGGTATTGATGGGTACCTACGGCAAGCTCGGCTGGTTTCGTCGGCCGGGCAAGAAACAGGTGGCGACTGCCGATCGTTGTTTGCAACAGGTCGGCATGTTGCCGCAGGCCAAGCGGCAGATTCGGCAGCTCTCCGGTGGGCAACAGCAGCGGGTGTTTCTGGCCCGCGCATTGGCCCAGGAAGCGCAGCTTTACTTTTTGGACGAGCCGTTCGCGGGCGTCGACGCCACCACCGAGGCGGCGATCGTCGAGCTGTTGCACAGCTTGCGCAGCTCGGGGCGGACCGTGTTGGTGGTGCACCACGACCTGCAAACGGTTCGCGACTACTTCGACCACGTGATCTTGCTGAACATGCGTCTGATCGCCAGCGGGCCGGTGGAGACGACCTTTACCAACGAAAACCTGCACACAACCTACGGCGGGCGGCTGACCATTTTGGACGAGGCGGCCGAGGCCATGCGGCAGCGCGAGCCGAACCGATGATATCTTTGACGCTGAGCGAGAAGGTAATGATCGGCACTGCCTTGTTGGGCGGCATGGCGGGCGTGGTAGGCAGCTTTGCGGTGCTGCGACGACGATCGCTGGTGGGCGACATGCTGGCGCACGCGGCACTGCCGGGCATTTGTCTGGCCTTCTTGGTGATGCACAGCCGCGATTTTCTCGGGCTGTCGTTGGGGGCACTGGCCAGCGGGCTGCTGGGCGTGGGGCTGGTTACGATTATGATCCGTTGGACGCGGACCAAGGAAGATGCCGCGATCGGCATCGTGCTCAGTACGTTTTTCGGCCTGGGGGTGGTGCTGCTCTCCAAGATTCAAGACCCGGCGATCGGCGGCAACAAAGCGGGGCTCGACTCGTTCTTGTTCGGCGAACCGGGCAACATGCTCAATCGCGACCTGGTGTTGCTGGCGATCGTGGCGGCCGCCATGTTGTTGCTGGTCGCGTTGCTATTCAAGGAATTCAAGCTGGTTTGCTTCGACAGCGATTTTGCACAGTCGCAAGGTTGGCCGACGTTGCGGCTCGATCTGACAATGATGGCCGCGCTGGCGGTGGTGACGATCGTCGGTCTGCCGATCGTGGGCGTGGTGTTGATGGCGGCGATGATCATCATGCCGGCGGCGACGGCCCGGTTTTGGACCAATCGACTGCACTTGCTCGTAATGTTGGCCTGTGCGCTGGGTGTAACGGCCGGGGTGGTGGGGACCAAGCTGGGTCATGCGTTGCCGGCCGGTGCAGCGATTGTGCTGACCGCGGCGGCCATGTTTCTGATCTCACTGCTGCTAGGCCTTCAGCGCGGCGTTGTGTGGAGCGCGCTAGCCGAGTTTCGGCTCCGCCGCCGCATGGCCAACGAGCACCTGCTCCGTTCGCTGTACGAATTGAGCGAGCCGCGGTTGCCTGACCTTGATCTCCTGTCGATCGACCAACTGCGGAGCGATCGGCACTGGAGGCCCTGGGCGTTGGAGCGGTTGCTACACAAGGCAGAGCAGGGGGGATTGATCGATCGGGAGAAAAGCTCGGTCCGGCTCACACCGCTCGGTTTGCACCGCTCGGCAACGCTGACCAAGACGCATCGGCTCTGGGAGATGTACCTGATGCAACATGCCAACATCGCCCCCGATCACGTCGATCGCGACGCTGACGACGTGGAACATTTGCTTCCCGAGTCGCTGCTGCTTGAGTTGGAGCGTCAGTTGGCCGCGGAGGGTCGGCTGCCGCAGATCGTCGACGAGGTGCCCGAGTCACCTCATGAACTGCCGAGTACTTCGGGTTCGGCTGAGGGGGATCGGGCATGAGCGCGCCGCTAGAGAATCTGGCTCAGCCGGTGCTGGAGGTGGGACTGGAGCTTTCGCCCGCAGCGTGGATCATGATCACCGGCTCGGTGACCAACGTGGCCTGCGCACTGGTCGGTTGTTTTCTTGTGCTGCGGGGGATGAGCCTGATGGGCGACGCGCTGTCTCATGCGGTGTTGCCGGGGCTGGTCGTCGCGCTGTTGATCTTCGATTCGACCAGCATTGGGCCAATGTTTTTAGGGGCGGTTGCCGTGGGGCTGCTGACCACTTTTCTGACGCAAACCTTGAAGCAGTACGGCCAGGTGCCAGGCGACGCGGCGATGGGCGTGGTGTTTACGTCGCTGTTTGCACTGGGTGTGGTGCTGGTCAAGCTGTTTGTGAAAGACTTGCACTTCGATTTCGCTTGCGTGTATGAGGGCTCATTAGAGTTGGTCCCCTTTGCCGAGCCGGTTTGGGGCGTACCTCGGCAGTTCGTCACGTCGGCGGCGGTGCTGCTGCTGAATGTGGCGGTGTTGTTGCTGCTATGGAAAGAATTGAAGCTCAGCTCATTCGACCCCAATCTGGCAACCACGATCGGTTTCTCCGCCACGGCGATGCACTATTTGCTGATGGTGCTGGTGGCCGTCACCGCGGTCGCTTCGTTCGAGGCGGTCGGTTCGATCTTGGTGGTCGCGATGCTGATTGTTCCCGCCGCCACGGCGCATCTGCTGAGCGATCGGTTGTGGCTGATGGTCTTGCTCTCCGCGGGAGTGGGCGTCGCCTCTGCCGTGCTGGGGTACTACCTGGCCGAGTGGTCCAACACGAACATCGCCGGCATGATGACCGTGGTCGCCGGCGGGTTGTATGGCACCGCTGCATTATTCTCGCCCCGGTATGGAGTGCTTAGCGTCGTGGTTCGCAACCTGCAGGTGGCCCTGCGCGTGCTGCGCGAAGACCTGCTGGCGATGCTCTATCGGATCGAAGAGTTGGGCAGCGAACAGCGACTGACGCCGGCGGGGGCACGGGAAGCGGTAGGTGGCGGCTGGTTGGCGCACTGGAGTTTGTCGAGCCTGGTTCGCACCGGGCGGATTACCAGGGCGGGAAGCCAACTCCAACTGACCGACCAGGGGCGCGACGCGGCTCGTCAGCTAGTTCGTTCTCACCGACTGTGGGAGACCTACCTGGTTGAACAACTCGGAATGCCACTGGATCATGTTCACGAACCGGCCCACCGAGTCGAGCACTTCATCGACGAACGGCTACGCCAAGAATTGCAGGCGGAGTTGGACGATCGTGGCCAAGACCCGCACGGGCGGGCCATCCCGGAGTGAAGACGTGAACGCCGTCTAGCCTTGCCGCTCTTGGATCAAGTCGGTGATCTCTTCATTCTCCGGAAAGCGACCGGTTTGGTCTTTGGAATAGATCAGTTCGCCGTCGAGTTTCACGTCGAAGATGCCGTGGCTGCCTTCGATCAATTCTGCATCGATCGCGAAGGTCTGCTTGATGCTGGCCGCCAAACTGGAGGCCTGGGGCAGGTAGTTTCACATTACGCAGTACTTGATGCTGATCTGCATCATCGTTCTCCGAGCTGGTGATCGCGACTTTTCAGCATGGAGCATAGCAAATGGGGCGGAGTTCTCAATCGTCATCTGTCAGCAATTAATCTGCGCAGCGTTCTGAGATTGATCTTATCCAGGTCGACCCCTTTTACCTCGCCTTTGGGTGTTTCCAAATACATAGGCGTTTTGCGGAAGCGGCGGTCGGCCAGTAGATGGCGAAACGCCTGCAGGCCGATTTCCCCCGCCCCGATCCGGGCATGCCGATCGACCCGGGAACCCAGCGGTTTTTTGCTGTCGTTCAGATGAAACGCCTTGATCTGTTTGACTCCGATCGCCTGGTTGAACTTGCGCATGGTGGCTTTGTATTGTTTCTCGGACTCCAACGGATAGCCGGCGGCGAAAACGTGACAGGTGTCGAAACAGACGCCCAGCCGATCAGGATCGCGAACCCCTTCCAGGATGTCGGCCAGATGCTCGAACTTCCAACCGAGATTGGAGCCCTGTCCGGCAGTCGTTTCCAGCAAGACATGGGCTGAGCACCCCTTGGTCTGTTTGTGAACTTCGTTCAGGGCGCGGACGATCCGCTTCAGGCCCCGCGCTTCGGTACTGGTAGTAAACGCCCCGGGATGGGCCACCACATAGGGGATGCCCAACTGCTCAGCCCGTTGCAGCTCGACACGCATCGCGTCGATCGACTTTTTCCAAAGCTCGGCCTCGGGGCTGGCAAGATTGATCAGGTAGGAGTCGTGGGAGATTGGGTGCGAGATGCCCAACTCGTCCAGGGCGGTGCGAAACTGCTCAGCATGGTCGTCGGTGATCGGCTTGGCCCGCCATTGGTTGTTGTTCTTGGTGAACAGCTGGACGCAATCGCAGCCTGCCCGGTGAGCAGCTTCAACCGCTTTGAAATAGCCACCGGCCATCGACATGTGGGCTCCGAGAATTGCCATGGGGAGCAGCGTACACACGTCGGGCCACGGGCACCAGAGGCCGGTTGAGAGTGGTGCGAGTTTCGCTTACAATCCGTCTCTTGCTCGCGGTCGACCGTCCGCCGATCGCTCTGTCATTCCTCATGCACTCCAGCTGATGCCTCCCCATGGAACGAACATTTATTCTGTTGAAGCCCGATTGTGTCCAACGCCGCCTAATGGGTCATGTGATTTCTCGATTTGAAGAGAAGGGACTCAATATCATCGCGATGAAGATGTTGCGCATCACGCCCGAGCTGGCCAAGCAGCACTACGCCGAACACGTCGAGAAGGCCTGGTACCCAACACTGGAGCAGTTTGTCACCGGTGGGCCGGTAGTGGCCGCGGTGGTGGAAGGGCTGGAGGCGATCCGCGTGGTCCGCGATTTGTTGGGGGCGACCAGTGGCCTGCAGGCGCAGCCTGGCACGATCCGCGGAGACTTCAGCTCCAGCCGGCAGATGAATCTGGTGCATGGATCAGATGGCCCGGAAGCGGCTGCCCGTGAAATCGGGCTCTACTTCGACGACCAGGAACTCTGCGGTTACGAGCCGACGATCACTCCCTGGATGCGGGCAGCGGACGAGGACTAGCACCTCGGTTCATTCGAATATCTCGCGCGCGGGTGCAACTGCTGGCTTGTCCAACAGTGCAAACCCTGCAACGGGCCTCCATCACGATTTCGACTTGACTGCCAATTCCGTTTTCAGACTATCAGTAGCTCGTAACGTCGGCCTTGCCTGCGAAAAACTCGGGCGGTACGGCTGACAGTATGGCTCGTTCCGGCACTCCCGAGGGTCGGCCTCGTTTAGCTGGTTCTTCAATGTTCAATAATCCGGGATTTCCCATATGGCTGTACTCCGTCCGTCCACCCAGCCAGTGATACTTATCTTGAACCCGAATTGGTGAGTTTCGTCGGCCGTCTCTCAATACGTCGGTGTTTCACTTCGACGCATCGTAGCTAGCCGTCATTCAAGTCCAAGGACGATGTGACCGACGAATTCGCCACGTGAACGTACTGAAGGCTGTCAGTACAACCGCCAGTACGCAGGAACTAGGTTCCGGCACAGCTACGACCATAACGTTATCCCAGTTAACACTGTTGAAATTCGAGGGGCCACCGAACGAATCGGCAATGATATAGCTGAACCCAGGAGCCGTCACGCTGAGGGTGATTATCTCCGAAAAGTCTGCTGGATAGGCTTGCGAATCACTTGCTAGTTCCATTCCTGATGAATTGAATGCACGAATGCGAACGGTGCCGTCATCGTCACCACCACCGTCAAGAGCATTTAATGACAGAGAAATCAGCGGCACCGAAAAATCCATCCGGAGCGGAGCGAACCCATCCGTTTTGATATCCTCGGTCTGCAGGCCAACTAGAAAGCGTTCTCCCAGTTGAGAAGCAAGACTTGGCGGTGGTGGGTACGAAAAAACAAATCCGCTGTCAAAGGTAGACGTAGCAGTCAAAGTCACTCCACCGACTGTTGACACAACGCTAGTGAGAACAGCATGCGGCTGTTCCTCGAAATCAAACGTTTGTGCCTGAATAAGGTTGGTTGAGCAAGAGACGACAAGCAATACTAGCAGCGGTCTGTTCATTAGTAAGTCCCGGAGAAGAGTGAGACTGTGACATCCCTATTCTAAGGGCGGATTTGTGGCCGTACAAGCATTTGGAACAATGCGTTACATCTACTGCGGGGTGATACACCGACCGCAATTACAGTCTACCCGAAACCGCGTCGGCTTCATCGTCCGAAGCGTCGAAACCAGTCTTCCAAAATGACTCGTTCGCCCTCACTCACGCGTCTTAGCGGTTGGAAACCGAGTCGCAAATCGTCGTTTTCGACGTCACCCATTGGGTTCTCCTATCGCTTCGGCATGAAACGCGTTGAACCCCTTGCTTTCCTGATGGTTGCGCAGCGAATGAACCCCACCGCTAGCGTTTTACCCGCAAAAGCCGGGCTTCCGCTGGGCACCCTGGGTTCATCGACGGCGCAATAGTCAATCAAAGGGTTGTCGCACATCGCGCGCCAAGGCGAATGGAGTCATCTGGGAAATCCGGGATAATATGTCGCTACGCCCTTGAGCCGGCGCCCCACAAGTAAATCCCGGAGGCAGGTGTGCCTCCGGCTATTCTGGCAGACTGCTCAGCCGGCTTGGGGGCGCTGGCTGGCTAGATCGTAACGGCGGATTTTGCGGTCAAGCGTCGAGCGCTCGATCCCCAGAATTATCGCGGCGCGGCTTTTGTTCCAGCTGGTCGATTGAAGCGTCCGCAAGATGTGCTCCTTTTCTATATCTGCCAGAGAAGCGGGTTCGCCCGAGCTCGGCAGGTCGTCCTCGACCAACACTTCGGTATCTCCGGCCGTTTTCAAAGCGGTGAGAATCAGGTCGTCGTGGTCGACGTACTCTCCCTGGGCCAGGACGACCGCCCGTTCGATCACGTTCTTCAGCTCTCGCACATTACCGGGCCAGCGGTAGCGCAACATTTCTTCCATTGCCCGAGGAGTATACCCTTGGAGCTTGCGACCGGTTTCTTCGTTGAAGCGGCGGAGGAAATAGTTGGCAAGTTCAGGGATGTCTTCGGGCCGTTTACGCAAACCTGGAACGACGATCTCCAGCACGTGGAGTCGAAAGTACAGGTCGCGGCGGAAGCGGCCCTCGGCCACGTCTTTTTCCAAGTCACGATTGGTGGCGGCGATCACCCTGACGTCGACCTTGATCTGTTCGCTACCACCGACCCGTTCGAAGGGATGGCCTTCCAAAACCCGCAGGAACTTGGCCTGCAACGGCGGACTCATTTCGCCGATTTCGTCGAGCATCAACGTTCCTTGGTCGGCCTGCTCGAATTTACCGACCTTGCGATCGGTCGCTCCGGTAAACGAACCTTTCTCGTGCCCGAACAGTTCGCTTTCGAGCAATGTTTCGGACAGAGCGGCACAGTTAAGACAGACAAAGGCGTTGCCTTTACGCGGACTGGAGTAGTGAACCGCGCGGGCTACCAGTTCCTTGCCGACGCCGCTTTCACCGCGAACCAGCACGGTTGCCCTACTGGGTGCGGCACGGGCAATCTGTCGGGCGACCAGCGACATCACCTCACTATTGCCGATGATTTCGCTCTGCACGCCCAATTGCTCGCGGAGTTGGACGTTTTCAGTCCGCATGAGATTCAGATTTTCCGCCAACACCTGGCGCTGGTTGAGATTCTCCAAGGCGACGCCGACCGTGTCGGCCACGGCCAGGGTGAACTCAAGGTCTTCCGGGTCGGTAGAGTGCTCGACGTCGGTCGAGTAGAGATGCACGAGCCCCAGCACCTGGCCCTCCACACGGACTGGGGCGCAGATGACGCTGGTTGCAAGAATCTCGCCGTAGCTGTCGCGATTGCCCAGTTGGCTGTCGTCCATCACGTTGCGAGCCATGACAGCCTGACCATCGCGCAAAACGGTTTCCGAGAGAAACGGCGAAACTTGATGATAGGCGTGTTCGCTGTCGCTACGGGAGGCGACCACTTCCAGCTCGTCTTTGCTCCGCTCACCCAAATCATCGCGACGTCGCAGCAGGAAGGCGCCCGCGTCGATCTGAGTACTCTCGAACATGCCGTTAAGCGCCACATTGGCCAGCGACACAACATCGGTCGACTTGGCCAATTCGAAGGCCAGCCGACAGAGCTTGGCCGCCGCGCGGCCCAGCTTGGGAGACGATTCTTCCGCCTCGACCGACGAGGGGGCGTCGAGGAATCGACTCTGCTGTTTGCGATGCGTAATCATCGTCGCGTCGAAGCTTTCGAAGATACTCGTTTCGTCTCCACTGGCGCCTTCGACTCCAATGGACTCATCATCGACCGCCTTCGAGGACCGCAGCAGCGTGCTGGTATCTGGAAAAGCCTGGGCCAGATCGTGAACAAACGCCAGATGCGAATTGCCGATCTGCAAAATGTCGCCCGGCTCCAGGGCATGGTCGGTGGTTAGCTGCTCGCCACTGACCAGGGTGCCGTTGCGGCTGTCCAGGTCGCGGAGCTGCCAGACGCCCTGAGCTTGAAAGACCTCGGCGTGATTGCGGCTGCAACGCTCGTCGGAAATCACGATCGTGTTGGTCGGACCACGTCCGATCGTGATCGACTCCCCGGGAACCAGACGAAAGACGTCGGCCCACTTGGAGCCATCTCGGATGATCAGGTAGGCATTCATTTACAGTAGGCGGTAACAGCGCCAGAATTGCAGCAAAAAGGGCTCGCCGGAAAGTGCCTAATCAGCACTGACCAACTCGCTGGGGATAAGGACGCACAGGCTGACCCCCTGATAGCAAGCCGAACAGACACTACTACCTTATTCTGACAGGGGCTACCTATTCAAGAGACCGGTTACTCAAGAACCGTACTGATCAGACTTTACGACAACCACCAAAGTAGAGATACTGCAGACATTGCACCTGTTTTCACCGGGTGATTTTTCGGTCGAAGCGGCGCCCCACTATGGCTCGGAGGCAGTGGCGGAGGGGCTGAAATTGTTGAAGGACAACTGTTTAGCGACTACTCTGAGGGTTAGGGGCGGTCGCCTGACCCGCGATGCTCTACCCGGCGGGTCGGCCCTCACGACGCCACTTCGGAAGAGGAGATGTATTTCCATGACACGCATAGCTCAATACTTCGATTACCAGCTGGGTGCCTCGGCGTTTACCGCGATAGTCGTGACGGTTGGGATCGCCTTGCAGGCCGACGCCGGACTGATCACAGGCAATCGAAGTGTCGGCGGTGTGGCAGTGGACGTCGACGGCGTGGTGAGCGCCCCGACTGTCGAAGACGATCAAGCCCTGGAGAAGGTGCGGCAAACCGCCCTGGCGGAAGTGCCGGTCGATTTGCAGCCCTTCACCGAGCTGCGGGCCGTCTCGCTCAAGCAGATTGAAGCCGCCATCGCTAAGTATCGCAAGGAGCAGTTGCCGATTCCCGACTCGGTTAAGTGTTTGGCCGGGTTGCTGCGCGTGCAGTATGTGTTGGTCTATCCCGACCGAGAAGACATCGTCTTGGCAGGTCCGGCCGAAGGCTGGCGATCCGATGCCTTGGGCAACGTCGTGGGCGCAACGACCGGTCGACCGGTCGTCTTGCTCGACGATCTGATCGTGGCACTGCGTACCCGACGATCGTCGCGGCTGGAACCGATCTCCTGCTCGATCGACCCCACGCCCGAAGGGCTGCAGCGGTATCAGAAGTTGCAGCGGGAACTGCGAGCGATTGGAAATCCTCAGACGACGCTACGACGAATCGAAGAGGCGGTTGGGCCGCAGGTGATCAGCATCAC
>Ga0315336_1005730_pt1 | contig 13291 bp, 12 predicted proteins | sample ASW5metaG_FD_204512 | JGI IMG/M metagenome (GOLD analysis project Ga0315336, IMG submission 204512) | Ammonia-oxidizing marine archaeal communities from Monterey Bay, California, United States - ASW #5 | ecosystem: Environmental > Aquatic > Marine > Intertidal zone | place: USA: California...
TGTATTATCATAGATTGATATTTGTGGATATAATGTATATATAAAACCATGAATACATTTGGACCAATTTTCTATTTTTTCTGTAGATCCACTAATTAAATCATTACTTAAATCATCTCTAAGAACAAATACCGGTCTAACAATTCTACCTGAATCACAAAAGATATATATTTCATTTAAATATGTATTCCAACTGATAGATGTAAAACAATTAATAATACTATTTAATTTTAATAATTTCATTATTTTGGTCAATAATGGAGGGTTTTTATGAATACCTATGAAGCGTCCATTTAAAAAAATTTTCCCATTATCATTTAAATCACTTGATATGATATCTTTTATGGGTTTCATTCTATGATCAATTAAAGCATCATATACACTACTTTCTTCTATATTAATAGATACTTTGGCAATAATAGATAAATGATTAATAATGCCTACATTACCACCATCAGGGGATTCAGATGGACATACAAACCCCCATTGAGAATTATGTAATTTACGAGGTCCTATTGTTTTCGAACCTGCTGGTAAAGGATATGATAACCTTCTTATATGCGATAGTGTTCCTAACATAGATATTCTATTTAAATCTTGTACAATCCCTTTTCTAGCTGATATTCCTGTTCCGAATGATGCACCAAATGATTTACTTATATTATCCATGATCTTACTATCAAATATTCTCTTAAAATTTTGTTCATTTATTATATTTGAAAAATCGTGGCCTTCTTTAAAATTAAATTTATATTCGTGATCTATTTTAAGTGTACAATTCCTTATATAATTACCCCATAATTCCCTATATAATTCTAGTAATAAAGGACCCGCTAAATCTATTCTTTTATTTGAATATGAATCTCTATCAGTTTCTTTAATAATACCTAAATGTGTTAAAAGAAGTTGTCTTATTGTATATGCTAAAAATAGACCCTTTTCTCTGTGTGTGTTATAATGGGGGAATAAATTATTATTTAATATATCAATTACATGAATAATATCTTTACCTTTGGTATTTAATGCTAATAACCTTAAAGCATCTCTTTGTGAATATACGGGTTGTGCTTCTTTAATAGAATAACGTATAATATTTAATATTTCAGTTTTAAGATCATCATTATCATTATCCTGGATTATAAATGATAGTATAGATTTATCAGATTCAAACCCTAATGCTCTAAACATTATAAATAAAGGAATATGAATATCAAACCCTAATGCTCTGACTGTTATTTTTTCTACTTTATATGAATCTTTAATATTGATTTTTATTTCTTGAAGATATATCATATTTGTCCGTGATGATTGAAACCCTTCTTTAGAAACACTTTTTACAGTTGCTTGAAGAAGGATATTATCAACAGATGATTTATTAATATATAGAATATTATTCACTTTTATTTCTTGTGAAATGATCACCTTTTCTTTACCATTTATGATAAAATACCCACCTTGATCATATGGACATTCACCTAATTCGGATAATTTAACATTATCCAACCTTCGTAATACACATTGTTTTGAATGAAGCATGATAGGTATTGAGCCAATGTTTATTTTAGGAAAATTTTTAATAGTTATCACATTTGTTTCATTATTTTTATATTTAACTCCAATTGAACAAAATATATTGGATTTATAAGTATATCCTTTTAATCTAGCTATATTTGGATACATATATTTTGTATCACCATCTATATATTCTACAGGTAATGATACATTTATATTTTCTACCTTTTCATCTAATTCACCATCATCTGTTAATGTTTCACCAAAATATATTTCAATTTCATATTTATATTCGGTACCATCCGAATTTAGAGGTTCTTTGTAAATTAATACCGGGTTACCCCTTTTAATGATATGTTGAATTCCATTTGTTTCAGAATATATAAATTCATCAAATGAATCTAATTGATGTTGTGATTTATAATAATCTGTATCTCTAAAATATGTATCTATGATAGACCATTTATCTACCGCAACGGATTTCTTCTCATCTGATGATTTCTTAGCCATTATACTATATTCAATTTAATATATTTTTAAATTAAATTTAAATATTGATTTAAACATTGTTTAAGATTTGAATATAAAACCTTCATTAATTATATGGTTAAGAATCAATTATTTCGTATATCACCTGATACGGATATAATTAATTCGTTATTAAAAGTATTCGGTTTAACGTCATTAAACGATACTAATTTTTTCACTAAAGAAACTCTAAAAGAAAATAATATTATCGTTCAATTAAATGATATGAAAGATATTTTAAAACAATATTATTTGCCTTGTAAAGCTAAAAATTATATAAATGATATAACCGATAAAAGATGTATTACGATTCTTCGTCAATTTATCAAAGTACATGGATATACACTGATATCAAAAGAACGTTATATTAATTGTAAAAAAACGAATGTATATCGTTTAATAGAAAATGATAAACAAAGTATACCTAAAAAGAAAAAAAAAACCAATATTATTATTAGTTTTGAATAAAGTTTAAGTTTATTATTTTTTTTAAGTAATATATAAATGAATATTAATATTTTTGATGATGTTTCTTCATTTAAAACAATTGGAAATAAGGGTAGAGCAGATTTTTCAAGTTCGGATACATCTACTTTAGCAAAAGATTTATTACCGATTCATAATAAAAATGATATACGTTTTCAAACAGATGTTCAAATTAATGGGAAAACTCGGTTTGAAGAATCAAATACTATTATTAAATCATATGAAGAAGAACTGTTAGCTATGAAAGAAAAAATGAGTTTTGTATACGCTAAAGACGATGAAATAGGTACATTAAAATCTCAATTAAATGGCTTAAAAAAAGAAAATAAAGAGTTACAAGATAGAACTAACGAATGTGTTCAATTACGTATGGAACATAAACAAAAAGATTTACAACTAACTAATTTACTTTCTGAAAATAATGAGTTGAAAGATCAAATTCAAAAATTAAAGAATAACACTAGCCGTATTACCGAAATTTTAACAGACGATGATGATGATAGTGATTTTGAAGATGAATATATGCCTATAAATATACACCACCTTCGTGAGGTATTATTTAATAGATTAAGGGATAAACAAACCAAACATATTGATAAGTTAATTCATTCATACAATCTTAGAAAGAAAAATATGGTTAAAAAGTCGGTATTAGAAAAAATGTTAGAAGAAGCTGTATGTCTTTAAATATTGATATTATATATAATGAGAAGGACTTATAAAAAGACTTTCAAAAAAAAACATAATAAGAAATGGATATCACCTATACCACGTATAATACATTTCGTATGGATCGGGACAGCACCTTTACCATATTATTTTGATACATTCTTACAAGGGTTTCGAACATTAAACCCTGAATTCAAAATTAAAGTCTGGAGAAATAAAGATATCACTAAAAAAAATTTTCCAAAAGTTTCGGAATATCTCAAACTTTCTAAAAAGCTTCATGGTGAGCGTATTAAAGAATATACCGAGGCCTATACTATGTATAAAAGCGATTTAAAATCTCCCTATACTTATAATAAATTCGCACAACAAACTGATCTTATTCGTCTTGAACTTATATATAATAATGGGGGATATTATTTTGACACCACTTTTTCATGTTTGAAACCTCTATATAATTTATTTAATTGTAAGAATAAGTTTGTTGGATCGAATGAAGTACCTAGATTTAAAGATATAAATTTCTTAAGTAATTCTTTTTTCGGGGCCACTAAAGGAAATCCTATATTAAAACGATTATTAAATAAGAAATCATTGAATAAAATAGATTTTAGATCAGCAAATGTTGCACAAGAAACAGGTCCCTATTATTTACGATCTGGTATAAAAGTAAGTGATGACTATAAAATATTTCCTTCTAACTATTTTTATCCTTATATTGAAGAATATTCAGTTGGTGAAAATCCACCATTCCGAAAAGCTTCTAAAGATATGTGTTTAACAAAGAAAAAAAGTAAAAATAGTATTAAGTTAAAAAATAAAAAAGGATATATTCAATTATCATGTGATAAATATCCAAAAGCATATGCAAAAAAAAATTGGATCCTAGGAAAATCCTGGCTCATTGAAAATTATTATATAAAAGAAGCATCAAAAACGAAACAAACAGGTGGTGTATGTATGCCATGTATTGGTTTATCTAAACCCCTTTTACTAGGTATTGCTGCAAAAACCCTTACTATTAAGTAAAAGTTTATATTTATTTATATAGTAGTAATATATGAATCTAGAGTTATATAATATTATAAATAATATGTCTTTTTGGGGAGTTATAAATACGATCATATATATATATATTTCATTCGGCTTATTACCTACACTAGAAATATTTACTAAGGTAAAGATATCATTTATTAATTATCTTATTTGGTATATATGGTCATTCGCTTACTCAATATATGTATTATACATTATTTTAAAAAAGAAAAGGAACACACGCGTTGAGAAGGTAACTTACAATTGGTTTATGGTTGGAGGTTATGGTAGTTATAAAGATATGTTTGTCTTATCTGAATTAGAGCCATTATATGAATATGCTTTATTAGGTATTATTATATTAATACCTGTAGCAAATTCTATGTCGTATAAACAAAAATTTCAAGCAGTCCTTTATAAAATAGCTATTTTTCATATAATAGCAACCATGATGTTAATGAATTGGACAGATTTAATCGTTAATTATGAATTTAGTGACGTAGATCTTGAAATAAAATAAATATTATATTATAAATGCCGAAATTATACAGGGGTGGTAAAAAACCTAAAAAAAAACCTAAAGAGACTAAGAAACGCCGAAAGAAAGGGACAAAGAAAGGAACTCCTAAAAGAAAAGGTAAAAAACAATTATCTTATATTATCTCACAACCTCGTAAAAAAAGATATTCAGTTCATAAGCCATCATTCCATAAGCCATCATTCCATAAGCGGTCTATCCATAAGCGATCTATCCATAACCCAAGATACAATAGAAATTCATTTAGAAGCCATATGTATACTGATTCATCTTCTTATAAAAATATAATGGGAGCACAAGATTATAAAAGAAATGTCGACGTGAATGAAAATATAGATGGATTAAAACGAGGTATGTCCCTTAAACAGGATAATGATAATATATTTATTCAACGCTATTAACTTTTTATTAATCTAGCCTATACATAGTTGTATATGGATCTGATTCGCTAGTTATACCATTATTATTTGTGAACACGTGTTGCTTACCATCTATAATAGTAATTGTTTGTGTAAAAACATTACTGTTTACTTGACTTTGTTCTTGTCCTTTACCTTGTCCTTGACCTTGTCCTATAGTATCCATAAATTGTTGTAGTCCATTAAACATATCTGATTGATTTTGATAGATGGAAGGGAATTGAAAACCACTAAAAGAATGTGTAGTTAGATTTGTTGGATCCATAAATGATGAACCAAATATCTCATTAAAAAAATCCAATGGATTAAAATCAGCATCCATATTAATTGAATTCATATTATCAAAGGGTTGTTTTTTTGATAATGTTTCATATGCTTGTCCCACTAGTTTAAACTGTTCGGGATCACCACCCTTGTCAGGATGAGTTTCTAATGCTTTTTTCCTGTAAGCTTTTTTAATATCATCATCTGTTGCATCTCTATTTATACCTAATATTGTGTATGGATCCATGTATATATGATATTATAATTTAATTTTTATATAAAAATTTGATTTATATATATATATATGAAATGGAATCACAAATGGATAACGAACAACCTCAAACAGCCGTTAATATGGATGAACCAATAGACCCTATACAAGATAAAAATATATCATGTAATGATATCGATATGAAACAACTTGAAATATTAGAAATACTATACAATATATTTGATCAATCCAGTATTGATCTAAATAATAACTTCGAAGAATTCTTTACTAATTATTATAAAGAAGGTAATAAGAAGAAACAAAAAAATAAAGGAGGTCCACTAGATAATTGGTTTGAAAGATATTTGAGAAGAATTATACAAATAAATTCTTCTAAACTTAAGTTAACTAATAAAATATATAACGATTTCGCTGTACCAGATATAATACATATTATGGATGATTATATATTATGTATTGATGGTAAAACAAATTGTGGTGATGGTGATAAACATAAAGAAAAAATACATCTAGGTATTAATCAATCAAATTTAGGTAGTATTAATATTGAACGATATGTATCCCCTGTAAATCCACATGAAAAATGGGGAAACTTTAGGGGAGATATTAAAGCTTTTTATAATGATTTACCAACTCTTACGTTTATTATTAAGTTAGTATATCAACATAAAGAAGGTAATATAGGTAAATGTGATGAATTACATATATACTTAATCCCTCATAGGGATACGTTTAATACATATAAAGACTCTATTAAACGTGGTGCTAATAAAGCAAAAGATGAACAACGTTTAGATATTAGTGATGATAGATTAGTCAAAGTTATTAAACTCAGCAAAACCTCTTCTCCATCAGCGAACAAAATATAGGATTTAATTCAATCATAATTGATTTTCTATTTAATTCTTTAGCTGCTAATCCTGTTGTCCCTGAACCAGCAAACGTATCTACTACTAATCCATTTTCAGGACAGAAAGCTTGGATTATTTTTTTGGGTAATTCTATGGGAAATTGAGCAAAGTGTTTTTCTTTTGAGTGTTGTAGATTAATGGACCACATATCACCCGGATTTTTACCTTTGGGATTATTTTTAACACTCTGAAGAACATAATGTTCTTCTGTCATTAATGTATCATACATATCATCAAAATTTAGAATAGGTTTTAATTTTATCCAATCATCTGGTAAAGGTAGGGAACCTCCCGGATCTTCGCGTAACCAGTGTCCCGATTTATGTTTATATCCTAATAATTCATCAATCGTTTTTTCAGGTTTAGTTTTTTGCCATTCTTTAAAATATAATTTAAGATATCTATGGATTTCAATTTTAAGTGAAGGCTGTATGTCTGCTTTACGTTGTTTTGAATATGAAATACCTTTACTTTTTCTACCACCAGCACTCCCCCCTATATTCTTAGTTTGATCTTGATATTTCCCTTTATAATTCTTTTGAGTATTGTAATCATTTATTTTTTTATCATACCCTTCATTTATATATTCTTCAATCGATAATTTACTAGGGAAATCTCCCTGAGTATTTTCAACTGTTTTATGATTTATACGAATACTATCTATATTTTGATAATATTTATAATTAAAATATTTCCCCGAATCCTTACTAAAGAAATATATATATTCCCATGTATTTACAAAACGATCTTTTACTCCTGATGGACAATGATTTGGTTTATACCAAATAATTTTATTTCGTAATACCCATCCATTATCGCACATTTTTATACATAATTTTTCCGGTATCATTTGTAATGATTTTTTTCCATATTTATCTCCTATATTTAGAAATAAAGTACCTTCGTTTTTTAAAACACGTTTACATTCATTAGCCCATTTAACCATATTATCTAAATAATTTTGAATAGTTTCTTCATTACCCCATTGTGAATCATTGTCATAATCCCGCTGACCCCAGTAAGGTGGAGACGTAATGATACAATCAACGCTATCATTATTTAATCCTTTCATTTGTTCTATCACATCACCTTGTAATATAACTGGTATTACGCTATCATGTAACATTATTGATTTATCTATTACCTCTTCTTCCTCTTCTACTTCTACTTCTTCTACCTCTTCTACTTCTTCTTCTACTACATGATTCAATATATCTTCAACAGATATTTTTTTATGATATACTTTCATTATCATACAATATAAACCATATGTAATGTAGTTAAGAAGGTAATCTGTTTTTTTATTAACAAGTGTAATGGTACCTTCGTAATAATTATCATATATATATTTAAATTTATCTACATCCATTAATTTTTCTTTATTTTCATGATTGATTGTTTTATCATTACAAAGTATTGGATCTCGAGAATAATCTATTTGTTTAGGCTCTAATTTATTAGCTACTATATGTGTCCAATATTCTTTCCTTGTTTTAAATTGATGATAGCAAACAGGACATATATTTTTTACTTTATAATTTGATAATTTAAATTTATGTATAGAATGTTCTTTTATAACATGTTCTTCAAATGTAGATGTGTTTGAATCCTTTGAACCAAAGTGAAATTCAGGACATTTAGGACATTTGTAATAGTTCCACATTAATTATATTAATTATATTAATATATTAAGATTATTTTAAATCAAATTTATATAACCATTTTATTTACTTAAATAAATAAATTCTATTGTATTAGATATGAATTACGTTTATATAAACAGGGTCTTAATTGAACCTATCACAAAAAATATTTTAGATATAGAAAAATTAAAAGTTTTTAAAACGTTTGAATCTGCATTAGCCGATATTAATGAATATTTGAAATTACATAAATTAAATTCAACATATGATAAACATATTGAATTTAAAGATGAAAGATTATATGTGTTTCAAAATTTTATGGATGATCAATATATTTTTATAGAAAGACATAGTATTTAAATATATATAAGAAATATTGCATTTAATCCTTCGTCTTTTACGAAAAATAACTTTTTATCTTCAGGTATCGATAGTTTAAGATTTTCCCATGATCCAGCTGTAATCATATTTGTTATATTATCCGGTGACATAAACATCACATCCATTTTTGATTCTTCTTGTGAACATTTAAATCCTAAACATCCTTCGTTGTATACGTTTATTCCTTCATTATATATCTCTAATAATTTTTCCATATTATGTTTAATAAACTTGTTTATATAATCAGGACAAGAGTTCACTTGTTGAATACTAGATGAAGGCATATATTAATTAATACATTATAAAATACTCATTTAAACGTTTTCTAATGATTGGTAGAGAGCATCCTGTAACATTCTTTCTTCTTCTTCATCTATTATATTATAAACCATTGTCCTTATATTTTGTGCAGTGGGTATTCTTAAAGGTAGTATTTCCGGTTCTTCTACTTCTACTTCTTTTTCCTCTGATTCAAATTCATGTCTACATAAGGGACACGTATTATGTTCTTTTAACCACGGATATATTCCCAAACATTCTTCTTTTTTAATATGAAAATAATGACTATCTTTACAAGGTAATTCTATGATATCTTCTCCTAAAACTAATTCGTCTAAGCATATACCACATGTTATCCTTTTATCTACTATGTCTTGGTTAACTTTCTGAACTGATAATGAATTTATAAAGTCTTTTGACGAAACATTCTTATATTTAGGTTGTTCATGGAAAGAACGATTGGTTATAGATCCTTCTAATGGATTATCAAACATTGTATTACTTTCACTATTCATATTCATATTCATATTCATATTCATAAATCCTTGTAACATTTCAATGGGTAGAGTGAATGTATGGATAACTTGTCTTGGTTCTGGTTCTTCTCCTTCGTTAGGTTCATTAGCTCCTTCCATATATTACTCAATTATATTAATTCTATAAATTATTTTTTTCGTTTAGAACGTTTAGAACGTTTAGATCGTTTAGATCGTTTAGATTTCTTTTTCTTCTTCCTTGTCATTTTTTTGAGTTGTTTCTTTAATTTTGATAATTCTTTTTTACAAGATTTGATTGTTTTACATACTCTTTTAGTTATTTTCTTTTTCTTTTTCTTTTTCTTATATTTTAACTTGCCTGAAAATTGTTTATGGCTGGTGGTGATACCATACCTCTTATGTGGCCTTTGTTCTAATTCTTCTTCAGGTTTACGTTTTTTTCCTGATTCCCCTTCTAATTTATCTTTCATATATTTAAATTCTTCAAGGGATGGTACAAAAAAACCATTACCAAATCCACATTCGGCATCAGGTAACCATGATTCACCATCGCCATGTTTTTTTACAAAATTCAGTATAGCATCCATTTCCATTATTTCGTGTTTAATTAAGCTTGGAACATCTTCATCCGACATACTATCATTATATGTTTCAATTAATGTTTGTATATCTTTTGTAATATTAGTTGAATTCCTAACTAAATCATAAAAATCAGTTAAAAGTGTGTCTCTTCCATGTTGTATAATATTGAACAACTCACCATATTCATCGGGAGACCTCATATTTAATAATAATAAAGCGGTATATATATCTTCATTACTAGCTTCTTCATTCATCCCCATATTAAATATACCCTTACCACATTCCTCTTTTGTTTCACCTGTTATTTCCATACGGTTTTCTATTAAGGTATCAATATCTAATTTTGATAATTCTAATAAAGATTCAATAGCTATTTGTTCATCTTCTGTTAATTCTTTATTCCTATTTAACCCTAAAAGACCATCAATAGCATCCTGTTCATCTAGTGATAAACTAGATATTTTCTTGACGGTTTCTAGTTGATCCGCGGTTAAACCTCCCCCCCCCATTGTAGGCGAATCTTCATCCGAACTGGATGAATCTTCATCCGAACTTGATTCGGGTAGTCTTAGTGGGGAATCAGGTGGAGAAGCGGATCTTACTGAACGATTACTATCTTCTTCTATATCCGATGCTGATTCACTATCAGGGTCTGATGGAGGTGTGGTCGGTGGTGAAATAATATTTAATCCCCGAACAATTGTGATAAATTGTAATGAATTCCGTAATAAGGTCCAATAAGGATTTGTAGGTTGTATTCCTTGAGGTGTTTTCAATAATTCAATAGTTTTATCAGACCTACATACATTAAAGGCATTACGTAATACCTGTCCAAATTTCAATTTGTCCTCCATATCGGAACCATTAAATCCTATCAATGCTAATGGAGTTGTTTTATTTAGAAATGTTTTTTTAATTACTAGGAATAATGTTAATGTTGAAAAGGCGTGAAATAGTAATAACTTATCTTTATAATGATCTAGTGTATCAATAATTGGTTGTAATATTTTCTCAGTCATATATGTTATACGATCTTCTACCCATCCACGGGTCAATGGATCAATAAATTTTAATTTATCCCATCTTTGGTTTTTAGCAATTTTATTCAGTGTTCCTAGTGTACTATTGGATATTTCTAATAACATTTCGTCTTTAACCAACTCTAAGAGGATGTCGGTACCGAATTTATTAGATTGTATCATAGTTTCAAGATTCCCCGTATCCATACCGACGTCTTTTGTTATATCGATAAGTTCATGGTTGGTTAGGGCTTTCTTCGTCAAATTGCTATTAAACCAGATTGTTTTTTGTTTTTTTATATGGATACCTGTATGGTGCTTGTACCATTCTTTTGAATTGAATTTACCTTCCCTCCCATCCTCTCCTTTTCCTATTAATGTATTTAATAACCATTCAATAGTGCTGTCTTCGATTCCCCGTACATCTATTTTTTGATTGGATATATCAAATTTGATATTTATAAATGAAAATATATTTTTAAGTTGATTACAAGTTGGATGTGACCATTGATATACAGAACCTTTACTAATAGGGGGACTTTCAGTCGCATCAACCACACCTTTTAATAATTTATCGCGAAATTGAAAATAATCAGTTTTAATGGCTGGTTGTAATTTTAAATATGTTTCAAATAATTCATCTATACATTCATTATACGCGCAAAAAGATGATTTTTTTTTAGCTGGTTTTAAAGTACAGGCAGATTCACCTACACGGTCTGCTGCTAAACCACATAATAAAGCGATTTCTAGTACTACAAGTACATGCTCACATTGATATCCATCCGGACTATCAATAGTTTTTTTTGAGGGTTCGCTTCCATCTATATATAACCCACAAATATAACATTTTGTGCATTTTGTTTCAGGCGAATCATCTGAATCACATGCGAGTGGTAAACCACCTAGTGCTTGAATACATTGTGCATCAGCACCGCCGCTCTCCACCTCGATATTCGCACGACTAACTGGGACATGTTTTCTTGCACTCAAGATTTTTTTCTTCTTCTCTTTTAAACTCTTGATTGATGCTGCTATCTTCTTACGACTGGATGTTCCATCCTTACCCAGTTTAGCAATCGATTGTTTCTTCTCCTCTAATGTTTTGATTTGTTGTTCAATAGCTTCTTCGGCGAAACTATCTTCGCTGGATCGCTGGGCCACTATTTTCTGTTGTTCTCTCCATGGAATTTCATCAAACGATGTCCCTTTATCTCCCATTTCCATATGTGCTCCTTCTACAAACAACCCATCCATCTCAGACCTTTGTTTAGATACCATATAGTATAGTTAATATAATAAAATATAGTATTTCCAATATTATTATATATTTATATATATATATATGCCAGGTTATAAAAAAACCAAGAAAAAGACTAAAAAGAAACAGAAAAAAGATAAATATGCTTTAAAAATTATTTCAGATTTATCTAAAGCTAAAAAAAAATTAACAGATAACAAAATTAAAATATTAGAAGAAAGGATTGCTAAATTAAATCAAGAATTATCTGCACAAAAACATCTTGAAAATGTTAAGAATCATAAATTAACCTTTGATTCAATTAGACATGGATTAGATCAATTAACACCTAAACAAAAAGACCAAATAACGCAAGAACTTATTACATCCATTATGTCTGAACCGGATAGTAGTAAATTATTTAGTAAATCATCTAAGAAAGGTATTTTTTCAGATAAAAGACAATATAGTATTGATTTAATAAGTTCGGGTGTAGATGGTGTCGTGTATAAAGTTAAATACAGACAACATACAACTGCTATCAAAGTTATAGATCAAAAAGAAGGTAAAAAAATGGATAAATTGATGAAAGAAATATATATCTTATCTACTTTAAACAAATTCAAAAACTTTTTAAGATATTATTCATATTTTATTAAAGATGATAAATTATTTATCATTATGGAATGTTATGATGGAGAAGAATATTATAAACAACAACATAAATTATCGAATGTTACCAAAATGAATATGTTTATGAATCTATTAACAAGTATATATGAAATGCATAAATCAGATATAATTCATAATGATTTACATAGGGCAAATATATTATATAAATCATCCAGTAATTTTAGGATTATAGATTTTAGTAGAGCCATTTGTTATGGTACGTTTAAACATAAATATTGCGAAAAACCACATAAATTAAAGAAATATTCACATAAAAAAGGATTTTCTGGTGGATATGAACAAATTGCGCCTTGGAGAAGTAAACAATGTGGTAATAAAAAAGGTTGCTCTAAATTAGAACTAATGGCCGGAGATTTATGGGCC
>Ga0315336_1005731_pt1 | contig 13291 bp, 15 predicted proteins | sample ASW5metaG_FD_204512 | JGI IMG/M metagenome (GOLD analysis project Ga0315336, IMG submission 204512) | Ammonia-oxidizing marine archaeal communities from Monterey Bay, California, United States - ASW #5 | ecosystem: Environmental > Aquatic > Marine > Intertidal zone | place: USA: California...
CTAACAAATGCACCGAGTACGGCGAGCACGGCAAGTGCAAGCGCAATATAAAAAGTGCTTTGCTTTGGGGGTGAGAGTTTCATGATTCCTCCTCAGGAATAATTGATTGGCGCATTCTATCATGAAGATTGGCGTTGAAAGCTTGAAATGATAGCGATGTATTAGGAGGTGGTGTCCTCTGTTGGGGCGCGGCCGGCGATGCGCTTGATTACGCTAATGCCGTGATCGCGACTGCGCTTGCTTTTGTACATTTCGCTTTTTCCGATGATTTCCTGGTTGCCAGCACGCAAGTTGAAAAAGAACTGGCCGTTTACGGCGGTTTTACGTTCGTAGCGAGCGTCTGAGCCTGAATTGCTCTTTACTGAGTCGATGCCGTTAGTAGCTCCCGCTTTGGATGTGTAGCCTTCGCTAGCGAGGATGGGCTCACCATTGCCTGCGCGCAATCGGAAGTAGTACTGTCCCTTGCTACCAGTGAAAATTTGGAACTTCGGATTTTTCATTGTTTTTGCCTCCTTGAGATTTACCCACATTTTAACATGGGCTTTGCAAAACTTAGGGTTAAATAATGGAGTGATCTGGATTGGGAGGGGAAATACAAAAGGCCGCTCAAAATGAGCGGCCTTCTGGTCGGGGCGAGAGGATTCGAACCTCCGACCTCTTGCACCCCATGCAAGCGCGCTAACCGGGCTGCGCCACGCCCCGAATTATTTGCCTGTGGTCAATTATCATTCACAAGCGAGGGCAATTATACTAGACAGGCTTGGACAATCGTAGTAATTCTTGTACTATTTGATCAGATTCAGCTGTTTCGGTAAGTGTTCTGTAGTCAGTTGGAATCTCTAAAAAAGCAGAAGATTTTTGCCAGGTCATCAGAGGGAAGATTTGCAATGAAAACTCAACCATATTCTTACTTGTTGTCCTTAGTTTTCATCATTGCATTATCGTCTTGCCAAGTGATCGCTAGCGATGATTGGGGGGATATGTTTTCGATGTGGGGTGATATTTTGGAGAAGGAAGCTTGGCAAGTTGGGATTATGTTTGGCTTGGAGATACCTTCATCAGTACCCATAAATTCGGTCGACGAGGGGATGATTGCCTTTGTGGCCAGAAGTAATACGGATGAGGGTAGTGATGCAATCTTTGTGATCGCAGAAAACCGGCAGGTAAGGATGCTAACTGATGCGGAGAAACTGCAAGATGGGTTTGAATTCAGCGGCGATGTATTTTGGAATCCAAGCGGGACTCATTTGGTATTTCCTATCCATAAGCTCTGCCCGTCGGATGATGGGAGTGCCTATAAGTGCGAGGCTGAAATTTATCTAGTTGATGTTGATTCTACAAGTATGCTGCGAATATCAGGTCAAGGTGAATTTGCCGTTGATCCAGTCTGGTCCCCGGATGGATTAAGTTTGCTTTACCGCGTATCAGACCTGAGCGATCCCTATGGCGATGACTATTTTGCGGAACGGCTGGATAGCGGAGCAAGGGTTCAGGTTAGTGAAACGCCAGAACAAAACGTTTCCTGGGGACAGTGGTCACCTGATCAAGGGTATTTCTCTTATTTGTCGAAAGACGAAAGCGGCGTAACCCTCAATGTGATTGATTTAGCTATTGGGTCTGAAGAGGTTTTGGATCTTGACTTGAGCTATTTTGGCAGCGATGGTGATATGCCGGCCAATTCAATAGAGTCTTCTGGATTTTTTTGGTCCCCGGATGGGTTATCAATAGCTTTCAGTAATGGGCCAGAAAGTGTTTCACAGAGACAAAACTTCCTGATGAATGTAAATTCTGGGGCGGTTAGCCAGCTTTCTTCGCGAAAAGGATTACTGATATATGGATGGCTTGATTCGCAGCGTATTCTGGCTGAAGATCACTTGCAGGGGATCGTAAGCCTATCTCTTGAGGGAGAAGTGATTTCTATTGTGGATGGGGTGTTGTATCCGGCAAGTAGCTGCTCAATATCGCCAAATGCCGAGGCTATCCTCTTGAGCCACATCATGTCTAACCTAACTATTCCACAAGAGGATATTTACGCCAATTTTGTGTGGAGTATTCCTGAGGAGGAAGTGACCAGCAGAATTGATCTAGTGGATTATTCTGTTGGAGAACCTTGTTGGACCCCCTGAGGCAATGCAATGCCGTAATTGGCATCTGGAAAAGATGCGCCGGAGGATTAAGTTATACTGCTTGCAATCTATTCGCACTGAATAAGAGAATGAATTTCTGAACATACCAAGGAGAGCAGCATGGTGATACTTCCCGTTTAAGGTTATCGAATATATTATTATGGCAGCGCTGAGGGGTATAAATCTAGTCGAGCAAACATCAATTTGCTGGATGGCAAAGGCGATATTACGGCTGTTATTAAGTTTCATGATGAAGGCGCTAATTTTGGTGAAGACTACCAAACTGAAAGTATCATATGGATGCATTTACCTTCAAACATGCTTCATAGCGTAGTTGATGTTTTGAGAAACGAAAAACCGATCTTCATTCAATTTGCTGCGAATCGTGCTTTCCTATCTACGTCAGAAGAACCGATCGGTGAGGGTGATGAAGATTTATCCCCATAGCTATTTATTAATTTGAAGGCTAAGATATCAGACTGTCCTGAGAGCCCTAATCAGGGCAGTTTTCTTTTAATTTGGGATATGGTTGGATAGAGTAAGATCGCATAAATTGTTGGTGAATTATTTGTCTCCTAAATAAAGGGAAAGCGAATGCCACTAAGCATAAAAGATGTTATGGAGCGCATGCCAGACTCATTTCTCCCTGAAAAGGCAGAAGGAGTTGAAGCTGTGATCCAATTTGAGTTTACTGGTGAGGAAGAAGGATACTGGGTTGCAAGGATAAGTGAAGGTGCATGCCATGTAACTGCAGGAGAAGTAAATCGACCGACTTTGACACTTACATCCGATTCGCAGGATTATCTTGACGTGCTCAGCGGAAAACTAAATGGTACCAAAGCATTTATGCAAGGGAAGCTGAGACTGATAGGTGACCTTGGTCTGGCCATGCAGATGCTCAGCTATTTCGATTTAAGTGAATAGTGGGAATATGTAGAAGTTAGAAATGAGTTTCTAGAGAACTCATATTAATATCGAACGATTTGTTAGAACAGGCCCCAATCTGCGCCAGCCCCTTCCTCCATAAATGACAAGTCCCAAAGCTCGGTGCCCATTGCAATACTTGCATCACGCTTTAATGCCTCTGCGGCCTTGGTGCGGGTCATCTCCAGGAGTGCTGGAGCATAGGGGCAGAAGGGCGTGGTCATGATCATGGTGACGTGGGCGTTCTTGTCGTCTTCCAGTTTCACGTCTCGCACCAGGCCCAATTCGATGATGTTGAGACCTATCTCTGGATCCACGACTTCGCGTAAAGCCTTATCAAGGTCATCTATCAGTTCTGGATGAGTGCTTTCCACTTCCCATAGGGCTTGTTTGCTCGGATCTTGTGCTGTGGTTGGGCTCATAGGTGGACTACTCCGTTACTTAAGTTGCAATCGCGGCTTGGCGAATAGAATTCAGGGGAACTACGTAGGTGCAGCAGTTGTCGCCATCTAGTAGGCAAGAGGTGCGTTCGGGGGATGCTTCCAACACCTCGGAGATGAGTGCTTTGTCAAAAGTGCACACTTCTTGGTGGATGCGCCCAACATGGATATAGGGGCAGCTTGTCTCACGAATAATAACTTCATTTTCAGTCTGCTCGACCTGTACGCTAAAGCCCTCGTTGGTGAGCCATTCTTGAATAAGATTAAGGCGTTTCTCCAAGTTCAATCCCTTTATCTCGACGTTATTGCGGTAACCAAGACTCAGGTTGATTGCCATGTCTTTGAATAGCTTGTCAACTGTTTCGATAGGTAGGCTTGCTTTAAGTTGATCGATTAATTGGCTGGTTAGGCGAATATTGCGGGCAGGAAATTGCTCAACGCCTTTTTCAGTAAGAAAATAAATTCTGCGGGGCCGTCCGACACCGTGGCGTTCCTCTTCAGATGAAACCAAGCCATCGGCTTGCAATCTAGTGATATGATGACGCACCGAGATCGGATTAATCTTGACAGCCTCTGCAAGATCATTGATCGTGCAACGCTGTTTTTCAAGCAGATTTTCCATTACTAAACTGCGGGTGCTGCCCATTTTTCTCTCACTTTCTGAACGGGACGACCTATTAAAAATATGCTGCCGTGGCCAATTCCACTTGTGAATCGAGTATACCATTTGCCCCGATAGACGTCAATATTTTAGAGTTTTCTATTAAATATTGACCCTATTTAGTAAAAATGCTATAATTGCCACAAATGCGCCGAGAGGCGCTTGTCTGCTCTTGGGGAGGGCAAATGAAATTGATTTGGAAGGAGCAAAGCTAATATATGGCTGAGTTGAAAATACAAGATTTACACGCCAATGTAGGGGACTCGAAGATCTTAAAAGGCGTAAATTTAAGCATTGAACAAGGCAAAGTTCATGCATTGATGGGCCCCAATGGTAGTGGTAAATCGACATTGGCGTATACACTGATGGGGCACCCGAATTACGAGGTTACCGCTGGGGAAGTTAGTTTTGATGGGGAAAACGTACTGGATAAGAGACCCGACGAACGATCACATATGGGTCTTTTCCTCGCATTCCAATATCCAGTTGCAATACCTGGAGTTACCGTTGCCAATTTTCTGCGAACTGCGCTAAATGCGCGCGCAAAGGCTGAGGATCCAGACTACAAGGGAATGCCTATTCCGGAATTTCGTAGCTTGCTGAAAGAAAAAATGGATGATCTGAATATCGATCATTCCTTTGCGGGACGCTACTTAAATGATGGTTTTTCGGGGGGAGAGAAAAAGCGAGCAGAAGTTTTGCAGATGGCGACGCTAGACCCAAAGATCGCTGTATTGGATGAGACTGATTCCGGTTTGGATATTGACGCGCTGCGCAATGTGGCAGAAGGCGTCCAGGCATTACGCAGCCCAACATTTGGGGCCCTCATTATCACGCATTATCAGCGGATATTGGATTATGTGAAGCCCGATTTTGTGCATATCTTGTTTGATGGTCGCGTTGTGGAATCTGGAGGACCTGAACTAGCTCATAAGCTTGAGGAACGCGGCTACGATTGGATTCGTGAGAAACACAATCAGAAGGTGGCTGCCTGATCGCCCCATTTGATTTGGAGACAGAAGAATGGCTGTAGAAAAGACAGTAGAAAAAAAGAAGAGCGACGCTGAGCTGCTAGAAGGCATCGATGAGAATCGTTGGGATTTTGTCGACGAGGCAAAACCGGTATTTCGGACTCGACGAGGATTGGATGCTGAGATTGTTGAACAGATCTCAGCTCACAAAGATGAACCTGAATGGATGCTTGACTTTAGGCTGAAAGCTCTCAAGCATTTTGAGAAGCGAGCCATGCCAACCTGGGGTGCAGATATCAGTGAACTCGATCTAGATAAGATTTATTTTTACTCCAAACCAATGGATGAAGAGGGCCGAAATTGGGATGATGTTCCTGATGACATAAAGGAAACCTTTGAAAGGTTAGGAATACCCGAGGCCGAAAGGAAATTTCTCGCGGGGGTAGGGGCGCAGTACGAATCTGAGATGGTGTATCACAACATCCAGGAACATCTGGCCGAACAGGGTGTGATATTCATGAGCATTGAGCAGGGATTGAAGGAACACCCTGATCTATTCAAAGAATACTTCAGCACCGTGATTCCTGTAGAGGACAATAAGTTTGCCGCGCTGAATAGCGCAGTTTGGTCGGGGGGCTCCTTTGTGTATATCCCGCCTGGTGTAAAAATCGAAATGCCACTTCAAGCCTACTTCCGGGTAAATCAGCCGGATCAGGGTCAGTTTGAACGGACTTTGATTATTGCTGATGAAGGTTCAGAGGCGCATTACGTGGAAGGCTGCACTGCACCGGTATACACGAGCGATTCATTCCACAGCGGGGTCATTGAAATAATCGTAAAGAAAAATGCGCGATTCCGCTATTCGACTATTCAAAACTGGTCGACCAATATGTATAACCTGGTAACTCAGCGGGCGATGGTTGATGAGGGTGCCACCATGGAGTGGGTGGACGCCAATTTGGGCTCTAAAGTTACGATGAAGTATCCATCTTGCTACTTGCGTGGGGAAGGTGCTCACGGTGAGATCTTGTCTCTGGCCTTTGCTTCGGGGGAACAGCATCAGGATACTGGTGGAAAGATCATCCATATAGCGCCGAATACCAGCAGCAAGATCACCTCCAAATCGATCAGCAAGGGTGGGGGGCGTGCTTCTTATCGGGGACTGTTGAAAGTACATGATTCGGCCGAGAATTCGCGGTCTAACGTGGTTTGTGATGCACTTTTGCTTGACGAAACATCACGCTCGGACACCTATCCCTATATTGAGATAGACGCAGAGGATGTGAGCGTTGGGCACGAAGCTTCGGTTTCGAAAGTAGGCGAAGAGCAGCTTTTCTATTTGATGAGCCGCGGGATGAGTGAGGAAGAAGCTGCCAGCATGGTTGTTTCTGGTTTCATTGAACCGCTGGTAAAAGAATTACCTATGGAATATGCGATTGAGATGAACCGTCTGATTCAACTTCAGATGGAAGGCTCAATCGGTTAAGTCCGGGAAGATAAGATAATTATGGCAGAAAGAAAAAGCCGCGTTGTAAAACGCAAAAAGGCAACGCGTAGCCCTTCAAGGGAATTTTCATTCACTCCAGAGATGATCCCATCCTGGGCTAACGGCGCAAAAGAGACAAAGTTTCTCGACGAATACAGGCAACGAGCCTGGCAGAATTTTGAGCAGCTCGATATGCCGGCTACTAGCGAGGAAGCATGGCGACGAACGGATATTCGTAAGTTAGCCGCGGATAGCTTCCAGTTACCAGACAAAGAAAAGCGAGAGACACTTCCGGCGATACCGGAGCATCTTTTAGAGTCGCTGGTTGACGAGGGGCATGGTGGACAGATCGTATTTTCTCCTGAGGGAACAAAAGTACATTTGAGCGAGGAAATCGCTAATCAGGGCGTGATTTTTTCTGATTTGGAAACTGCGGCCATGAATCATCCGGCGCTGCTTGAAAAAATTCTAGGAAGCATTGTCAAAGCGGATGAAGGAAAATTTGCAGCATTGGCAACAGCACTCGCGCGAAACGGTGTTTTTCTATATGTGCCCAAAGGCGTCCATGTTGAGGAACCCTTGCATAGTGTTCTTTGGGGCCCTGGGGCAGAATTAGCTTACCTTAGCCATTTGATTGTTTGGGTGGAGGATGAAGCTTCTGTTACTTATGTTCATGAAGCGGCTTCGCCTGATGAAGCAGAACAAAGTATGCATGCGGGGATCGTTGAATTGTATGCGGGCAAGGGAAGCAATCTGCGATTTATTGAATTGCAGTCCTGGGGAGAGCATGTTTGGAATTTTAGTCATGAGCGGGCTCGAATTCAAAAGGATGCCAGGCTGGATTGGATATTTGGTGCTCTGGGAAGCCAGCTCACTAAGAATTTTTCTGAGATTAATCTGGAAGGTGAGGGTGGAGAGGCGCGCATGTCTGGATTTTATTTCACTGACGGCGAGCAGCATCTAGATCATGATACGCAGCAGAATCATAAAGCTGCGAATACGACCAGCGATTTACTATTCAAGGGTGCGCTTGAGGAAAAGAGCCGCTCGGTTTGGCAGGGGATGATTTATGTAGCACCTGAGGCCCAGCGCACTGATGGATTTCAGGCAAACCGCAACTTGGTACTTAGCCCCCAGGCGCGGGCGGATTCAATACCGGGACTAGAAATTCTTGCTGACGATGTGCGATGTACCCATGGGGCCACCGTGGGGAAAGTTGATGATGAAGAGCTGTTTTACTTACTGAGCCGCGGCATTCCCGAGAAGGAAGCGCGTCAATTGATTGTTGAAGGCTATTTTGATCCGATTATGCAGCGCATTCCTTTTGATGGCGTGCGAGCGCGTTTTCAGAAAGCCATTGTTCAGAAGATGAAATGAGTGTATATTTAGAAGTCCGAAAATATTCTTGTAGGAGGTCACATTGACCGAACTTAGTTTTACCAGCGCTCCCGGCCGTGAAAATACCTTTAAGGTGGGAGATCGCGTGGAAGTATATTGCGACCATGAAAATAGTAAGGGTGACAGAGTGAGGGATTGGCTAGAGGGAGTCATCGTTCAGGTAGACCCAAAAATCGTGGCCGTGCAATTTCAAGAGAATGTTTATCTCACAGATGGATGGATGGTGCCGGACCATGTTCTGTGGTGTCCACCCAACTCTGAGCAAATTCGCCCAGCGCTTAAGCGCAAACGCAAGATGCGTTCTTAGATGATGTCGGCTAGCAGCAACACTGAGCAGATGGACACCAAAAGAATTCGGGCTGACTTCCCAATCATTGACGAAGAGGTACGCCCAGGCGTGCCTCTAGTTTATTTGGATTCGGCTGCAACCAGCCAAAAGCCACTCTCTGTTATCGAGGCGATGGATAATTACTACCGCAAGCAAAACGCTAATATTCACCGCGGTGTTCATACTCTGGCAGAGATCTCGACAGCGGATTATGAAGAGGCACGGGGCAAAGTAGCCAAGTTTATTGGTGCAGCCAAGGCTAAGGAGATCATCTTCACGCGGAATGCAACAGAGGCGATCAACCTGGTTACCAATAGCTGGGGTAGGGCGAATTTAGAAAAAGGCGATGTTGTTCTACTCACAGAAATGGAGCATCATGCTAATCTGGTCCCCTGGCAAATGCTGGCTGCCGAGAAAGGCATTCAGCTTGAGTTCATTCCAGTGACCGAAGATGGCAGATTGGATATGGATGCTTACCCAGCTTTGCTCAACAAGAAACCCAAAATGGTTAGTTTTTCGCAGATGTCTAATGTGACGGGGACAATCACTCCTGCTGCAGAAATTGTGCGAATGGCTCATGAAGCAGGAGCGCTCACATTGGTAGACGGTGCCCAATCTGTGCCCCATCTGCCCACGGATGTAGGCGAAATGGATGTGGATTTTCTGGCTTTTTCCAGCCACAAAATGGCAGGGCCTACTGGTTTAGGGGTTTTATACGGCAAAGCGGATTTGCTCGAAGAAATGCCCCCCTTTCTGGGCGGCGGCGATATGATCAAGCGAGTTAAGCTGACTTCCTTCACTACTAACAGTGTGCCGCATAAATTTGAAGCGGGAACACCGGCCATTGCTGAAGTGATTGGCCTGGGTGCTGCAGTTGATTTTTTGAGCAGTATTGGGATGGAAGCTATCGCGGCGCATGATAGAGAGTTGACCAGTTATGCCCTTGAGCGACTGGAAGAAGTGCCGGGCGTATGGGTATTTGGCCCCTCAGCAGAGCACAAAAGTTCAAATGCTTCCTTTACATTTGATGGCGTTCATCCACACGATGTGGCAGAAATTCTAAATCGTGAGGGGGTAGCAGTACGAGCCGGACACCATTGCGCAATGCCGCTTCATGAGAAGTTTGGAATCCCTTCTACAACGCGTGCCAGTTTCTATGTTTACAATACAAAAGCTGAAGTTGACCACTTCATTGAGGCCTTGTACAAGGTCAAAGAGATATTTGGGTAAATTGATATGGATGATATTTACCGAGACGTAATCATTGATCGCTACCGCAATCCCCAGTTCCAGGGGAAGCTGGACCCCAATGACTACAGTTATCATGACGATAACCCAGTTTGCGGCGACCATATTCGAATCGACATACGCGTGGACGAAAAAGATGTTGTGACAGAGGCTTTGTTTACCGGAGAGGGATGCTCGATTTCTCAGGCTTCCGCTGATTTGCTTGTTGAAAAGATAATAGGGATGGGGTTGGAAGATGTTCGCTCGCTTGGGAAAGAGGACATTTTGGAATTGTTGGGCATCGAGCTGGGTCCAGTACGGTTAAAATGTGCGCTGCTTTCATTGAAGGTGCTTAAGGGTGGAGTCTACGGTTTGGATGAAATTGAAACATTGGATGAATTAGCTGCATCGTAGTCGCAGGAATAAGAATTGAGTTAAGCTCCCGCCTCGGCGGGAGTTTGTTAATCCGGGAATATGGAATGACATTAAACTACAAAGATCTAGATGCTGAAGAAATTGAATTTATTGAAGTGGCCGAAGTAAGTGAATTGGCAAATGGGGAGCGCCTATTTGTTGAAATCGACAACACTAGTATCGTTTTATTTAATATTGCTGGGAAATATTTCGCAATCGGGGATGTTTGCTCGCATGATGATGGCCCCGTTGGAGAAGGGGAATTAGACAAGGATCAAATCATTTGCCCTAGGCATGGTGCCCGTTTTGATTTATCAAATGGGAAGGCGCTTATTCTGCCCGCTGTTGAGGATATTCCTGCTTTCCCCGTTCGATCGGTGGGCAACAAAATTGAGGTGGGTCTGCCAGTAGAATAGGAATACGCTGGCCATTTACTTAGCCAGCGGAAAAAATAATATGGAGTCGAGTTGATTTTTGTGTTATTCGGGGCGCAGCTCTTGTGTGGCTTTCAGAAACCATTTTGGAGCGGGATTTACAATACGTCCGCTTTTGTTTGTCAGCGGCTTGCGAAGTTCGTCCCCTGGTTCACCTGGGACCACTGGGATCATCAGCACATGACATTGTTCAGCTTCAGTGCTGGTGTCGAAGCAAATGGTGCAGATAAAAAATTCAGGTTCATTGCTCATTTGGAGACGATATCCTCGCGAACAATCCTACCATAAGGGCTAGAAATGATTGTGAATTCACTAGCAAAGAGACCATACTAAATCAAACATTCTTCAAATTGACCGACTATTTGATTGATGAGATTGTGTAAATGGGCAGAAAGGGCGTAAGGTACAATGAGGCCGCTTGCGTCTAGGGGACAGAAAATGGCTCACAGGAGACAAATTTAGACATGAGCGTTACCCAAGAAATTCAAGAAAAAGCGATAAACACTCTTCGCTTTCTATCCGTGGATGCGATTCAAAAGGCCAATTCTGGCCATCCGGGGCTGCCCATGGGGACAGCTGCGATTGCTTATACGATTTGGACACGGTATCTGCGACACAATCCCCGCAAGCCGGATTGGATAAATCGCGATCGTTTTGTGCTTTCCGGTGGGCACGGTTCCATGCTGCTTTATTCGCTATTGCATTTGAGCGGATACGATCTAAGCTTGGACGATATAAAAAACTTTCGCCAATGGGAAAGCCCAACACCGGGCCATCCAGAATATGGTGTTACTCCTGGCGTTGAAACTACAACTGGTCCACTTGGTCAAGGATTTGCCAATGGTGTGGGTATGGCTATTGCGCAGGAATATTTGGCTGCGCGATTTAATCGGCCCAAGTTTGAGCTTATTGATCACTTCATTTATGCCATCGTGACTGACGGTGATCTGATGGAAGGGGTAAGCGCCGAAGCGGCTTCTCTTGCAGGGCATCTCAAACTGGGTCGCTTGATTTACTTCTATGATGATAATCGAATATCCATTGACGGTAGCACCGATATCACCTTTGATGAGGACCGCGGCAAACGCTTTGAGGCCTATGGTTGGCATGTTCAGCATGTAGAAGATGGGAACGATGTTGAAGAGGTCGACCGAGCCGTGAAGGCAGCTCAGGCGGACGATAGACCATCGATAGTAGTTACCCGTACCCATATTGGATATGGGCTTCCCACTAGGCAAGACACTGAAAAAGCACATGGCGAACCGCCAGGCGTTGAAGAGTTAGAGGGGGCAAAGAAGAAGCTAGGATGGCCCCTGGAACCTGACTTTCATATACCCACCGATGTCTTAGAACTTTATCGTGAAGCTGTGGAAAAGGGGGCAGCGCAAGAAAAGGAATGGGCGGGTCTTTTGGATGATTACGGCAAAGCCCATCTTGAATTGGGTGCGGAGTTTGAGCGCATCCTGTCTGGAAAGCTGCCTGATGACTGGGATGCTGAATTGCCCGTGTTCACTACGGATGAGAAAGGCATGGCCACTAGGGTTTCTTCTGGAAAGGTGATTAACGCTATCGCGGAAAAATTGCCAGATTTAATTGGCGGTTCTGCTGATTTACATCCCTCCACGAAAACATTTATTGATTCGGCGCCAGCATTTCAAGCAGAAAGGCCGGAAGGGCGAAGTATTCATTTTGGGGTGCGTGAGCATGCCATGGGCTCAATAGTCAACGGGATGAACCTCTCCCCGGGTGTAGTTTCCTTTGGAGCCACTTTTCTTGTTTTCTCTGACTATATGCGACCAGCAATTCGAATTTCTGCTTTATCGCACATACCTAGCATTTGGGTGTTTACTCACGACAGTATTGGTTTGGGAGAAGACGGGCCAACGCATCAACCTGTTGAGCATTTGGCAGCATTGCGGTCGATCCCCAATCTGAACGTGATTCGACCAGGCGATGCCAATGAAGTGCGTGAAGCTTGGAAAGCGGCTATTGAGAGGCGCGATGGCCCCACTGCTCTTTCGCTAACTCGTCAGGCTTTGCCCACGCTAGATCGTGCTCAATACGGGAAGGCTGAAGGATTACACAAGGGGGCTTATGTGCTAGCAGATTTGGGTGGGGGAGAGCCAGAGATAATCCTGATGGCGAGCGGCTCCGAGGTGCAACTTATTGTTGAGGCCGGGGAGAAGCTGGCTGCGGAGGGAAGATCCGTTCGCCTGGTCTCTTTCGCGAGTTGGGAATTGTTTGAGGGCCAATCCAAGAGCTATCAGGATGAGGTTCTTCCCAAAGGGATAGCGGCTAGGCTCGCTGTTGAGGCGGGTGTCAGTCAGGGTTGGCGACGATGGGTGGGCGATGGGGGCGATGTGATTGCTGTAGATCGTTACGGCGCATCGGCTCCGGGCAATGTGGTGATGGAAAAACTCGGCATCTCGGTAGAGAATGTGCTTTTCCGAGCAAAGGCTCTGCTGGATGACAAAAGCAAATAGCTCTGCAGGTGATTTGGGTATCACCGCAAGGGTTGTGTTCGGGGACAATTTAGCGGTTCTAAAGAATCTTGCAGCTGAGACAGTAAATCTAATTTACATTGATCCGCCTTTTAACACCGGAAAAGTACAATCCAGGACGCAATTGCGAACGAATCAGAGTGAAGACGGGGACCGAGTGGGGTTTAAGGGTCAGCGCTATTCTTCGGAAATATTGGGCAAGAAATCCTTTGAGGATGAGTTTGATGACTACCTAACTTTTCTGGAACCTCGTTTGCGAGAAGCTTACCGAGTGCTTGCAAAGGACGGCAGCCTTTATTTTCATGTGGATTATCGTGAGGTGCATTATTGCAAGATTCTTCTGGACAGTATTTTTGGTCGCGAGTCGTTTTTGAATGAAAT
>Ga0315336_1005732_pt1 | contig 13290 bp, 10 predicted proteins | sample ASW5metaG_FD_204512 | JGI IMG/M metagenome (GOLD analysis project Ga0315336, IMG submission 204512) | Ammonia-oxidizing marine archaeal communities from Monterey Bay, California, United States - ASW #5 | ecosystem: Environmental > Aquatic > Marine > Intertidal zone | place: USA: California...
CTGCTTGATGAAGGCCGTCTGCAGCGCCGCCGCACCGATGTTCTCGTTGATGGTGTTCAGCTCCGGATCTCGCGGCAGGTAGCCCTCGTACATGGAACCCGTCGCGTCGATGTGCAGCGTGCCGTTGGCCGCCGTGCGGGGGCAGGCCGTGATCTCGATGCGGTCGATGCGGCGGTCGATATTGCGGCTCGAGTCGTCGAACTCCAACACGATGCGAGCGCCGGCTCCCTCTGTGCATGTCATGGGTTCGGCCGTGGCGGTGACCCGAGCCCTCTCGTCGATGGTGCGACCGAACGCGGCGCCCTCTACAGGCATCTCCACGACAACGGGGCCTGCATCCGAGACCAGGTCCTTCTCCAGCGTCAGCTTCACGCCGGGAACCCAAGGAATCACCGGCTCATAAAGTTCAAAGAGGGTCCCCAGGTCTTCGACCGCCGACAGCGCGGTCGCGGCGTCCATGCCCGCGGGTACCGAGAGGGACTTCTCAATGACCTGGATAGGAGCGCCGGTGTTGGCCACTGCCGAAAAAGGCGTCACGGCGATGAGAGCGGCGAAGAGTGCGATGGGACGGAAGGTGGACAACGTGGACCTCTGGGTTCCTCAATCTCCCTTTCCGTATCGCCGGACCACCGGGTCGGGGAGGGCCCGGTAAGGGCGTGTAATCGGAGGTGTAGAATTGCGGGCACCACCCGAGGAGAACCCATGAAACAGCGCCTTTTCCTTCCCGTATTCACCCTGTCGCTCGTCCTTGTCGGGTGGGTGGCCGGCGCCGCGAACGCCCAGTCCGCCGACGCAAAGACCGCCTACTGCATGATGACCGCCTACAAGGTCACGCCTATGGCGAAGAAGACGAAGATTGAACTCGACTTCGGCGACACCAACGCCTTCGTCGACAACACACTTCGCGACGAGATGTCGGGCAAGGCCGAGAAGTTCAACAGCGCCGTCGATGCCCTGAACCACATGTCCGCGGACGGTTGGCAGCACGTCGGCGGCTACGTCCTCAACGCCCAGACGACCAATCCGACCTGGGTGTTCCTGCTAAAGCGCGGTTGATTCGCGGTCAGTCGGTCTGGTTGGTCTGAAAGCGCATGGATTGGGGACTTGCCCTCAGGTGTCTCCAGGGGGGACCCGATTCGGAGATCCCAATGCGCATCGCCACGACCATCGCCTTCCTCGCCAGCGCACTCGCCGCGGCAGCGATGTCCCTCTGGCCAGGGCCCGAATCCACGGCGCAGTTCGTCGTCCTGAGAGCGCCCGCACCGACACTGAACGCCCAGCGCGCGTTCGCCCTGGTTCAGCAGGTGAACGACGACTGTGGTCTGGACGTCTCCACTGCGTGCGCCGGCGATGTTTGCGCCATGGTGGAGGACCTGCCGATCTCCCGCCTCGGAATGCTGAAATTCGCAGTTACCCATCCGACCCTGATCGCGTCTGGCGCGACCATCGAGATCGCCGGCTGGCCCGATGACGCCACCGCCTGTGGAGGCAGCTACTCCCGCTTCTTCGAACAACCCCCGATCTCCGAACACCACAGCTTCGGCGACCAGGTTCTGCGAAAATGCAAGGTCGTGAACTTCGGCGACCCCAGGAGCCGGATGGAGCCCCGCCTCGACACGGCTCTCTGCGACGCCCTGATCCTCTGACAACAGCTAATGAAAGGGTTGGTCCGCCAATTCTCCGCAGAGACGGCGGCCGTGCTCCGGCCCCGGATCCGGGTATTGCTCACAGTTCGTGCAGCGCCCATCCCGCATCTGTCGGCCCTCCGCAGGTAGCGGTGGCTGTTCGATTCGCGGAAAGAACCCGAAGCAGGTCGGATCGGAGTCGGTGACCGAAACCAGAGCGCTGTGGTCCTGAATGTCCTTCCACGCCGTGCCGCACCGGTCGAGAACCTCGGGGAGACCCAAACGATGCACTGCGAACTGCTCCACGAGTCGCTGCGGGCGCCGGATGTATCGGTCAATCCACGCCATCTCGCTCGGGTCCACGCGGACCACGCAGGCTGAGTCATCGCAAGTGACCTCCGCCTCGCCACCGCAGAACCGACCCAGCTCGCCGACGCGAACGAGGAAGTCCTCGCGCCACGCCTCGAAGCGCTCCTCCTCCTCTCCGGGCGTGAGCGGCGACGGCAGGAGGAAGGGTCCATCGGGATCGACAGGCAGGGGTCTGGACGGAGTGCGGCGCACCTCGGCAGGGGCAGATTCTACATGCCGAACCTCGATATTCTTGAACTCCCCCGGTCGTAATCCAAGGCACAATCCCACCAACAACAGCAGTGACACACCCGCCGCAGCGAGCCATCGACGATCCATCGATCACCCTCCAGAGTCCAGTCCAGTGTCGGTTTCGCAGGAGTCCGGCGTGGAACGCTTCGCGCAGGCCTCCTGGGTTCGAATAGCCTTGGACCGCAGCGACGACGACGACGTCCGAAAATGCACCGTGCCCTTGGGACCGCGGTTCGACATGGGCAGCTCGTTCGGGTGGTCGTTGGAGAACGGACCGTAGTGCCAGGTGTAGTCGGTATCGGGCTTCAATCCACCGATGGGACAGATGTGGACCACGCCCCTCTCGGGCTGCACGACCACGTAGTTCACGCGCCGGCCATCGCCGTCTTTGATCCAGACATCGTCGGCAAAGTTGCGTCCCTCCACCGGCACGAAGTTGTCCTGGGTGGTCTTGGTGACCAGCGGCGCCAGCGGATCCCACTCACAGGCCTCGGATGGGGCCATGAAGTGAGGGGGAGAGTGTTCTGTCGCCAGGCACGCGAACACCGCCAACGGCAGGACGAGCGCGCGATGACGTCGCGGCTGCGACCAACACACCCACGGCAGAGCCAGTGCCGGCAGGGTCCAGAGGTCCGTGGGATCTGGCGTGTGAAAGCCGCCGGTGGCCGCACACCAGGCATCCCCGAGAGGCGGCCAGAGCTGGAGTACGGTGAATGCGACTCCCACACTCACGACGGCGAAGATCCGAGCAAACCGCTGGCGCGCGCCAATCATGCTCAGCAGCGATGCGAGGGCGACCGGCGCGACGACGAGCCAGGCAACATCGGACAACTTACCAGTGAGGAAGGACGGAAACGCCGCCTTCAGGAAGTGGTCGTTCACCAGCAGGAGCACGATCGCCGCAACACAGAGCGGGTGGGCGACGGCCGAGAGGGTGTCGGTGCGCTCCTGGGCCATCAGTGCACCCGGATCTGGGCGATGATGTGCGGCGGCGACACTGGGGCCAACGGCTGCTCCGCCCCGAGATCGACAGACACATTCTCGAGGTCAAACCGAATTATCGGGCGAACGGAAGCCGGCGTCCAGTCCACGATCGCCTCGCCCTCCAGGACGAGAGAGAAGGGACCCGCTGCGGCGAGCACCGACGCGAAGGCGGCCTCGGCGACGAAGTGAACCACGTGCAGAAACTCCAGCGGTGGCAGGTACGGACTGCCCCAGACGCCGAATCCCAACCGCCATGTCGTCGGAGGCCCGACCCGGGTGTGGACCTCGGTGACGAGCGACCACTCTCCGGCGGGCACGGTCTCGCGCCCGATACTGCCCCACATCGTGGTCCAGTTGTCGCTGCCGGTGAGCGGTGCCGCGATCTCAAAGCCGGCGGACACGCTGGTGATGGGCGAGTGCCCGAACTCTCCGTGCCCGAAAAACCCCAGACGCAGCTGACCGATGCCCACCCGAGTGCCGTCCAGCTCGGAGCTCACGACCGCGGGTATCTGAACATCGAGGGACGCGATGTCCTCGATCGAGGCGCGGCCGCGCAACGTCGACTGGGAAATCCACCGATCTCCCTGGAGGACGTAGCTCTCCCGCACCGACGCCATCGAGATCGGGAGGCCCGTACCGACCCGAAATCCGCCCGGCGTCACTCCTTCGCGCTGGCTGGGAGCCGCTGGCGTCCGGACAAAGGGCAGCCGCTTCTCCTCGAACGGGCAGTCCCCGGCAGGTCGGAGAATGAGCTCGTTGTCCGCCTCGTGAACGGACAGTCCGCACTGGCCGTGAAGGCGCACGACGCGAGACAAACGGTCGCGTGTGGTCGACCACGGCGCCCCTTGAACCCATTGAAGCGCCGGTTCTGCTTCGGCCATCCTGCGAACGGTCCCGGCGATGGACGGATCCGCGGCGACCAGGAACTCACCGTCTTCCGCGAGGGATGCCAGCACCTGGAGTTCTTTGCGCAACCAGACATCGTCCCAGTGCTCCACGGCCTGGGCCGGCAGCGCGATGCAGGCCCAAAGCGCGAGGTCGAGCATGGAAATCGGTCTCCCGTCGCATGATATCCGCGGGGGCTTCTGATTTCCGAATTAGGAGGGAGGCATGACGATCTGGAAGCGCGTGGCAGTCGTCACTGTCCTCATCACCGCGGTCTGTAGCGGCCTCATGGGACTGTCCTACTCCCTTCGTATGGACACCTCCGTCGACGGGGAGCGAACGGTCGTGTTGGACGACATTCCCACGGTCGAGGAGATTCGCCAAACCGGAATGCCACCCGGCCAGATCAGCACCAGCGAGGGCCTGGTAGACGCCGATGCCCAGCCGGGAAAACCCGTCTCAAAAGCCGAATTCACCGCGTGGAAGTCCTCCTTCCTCGCGCGAACGGACGGCATCGACGCCGCATGCGGCAGTCGAACGCGGAGTGTTTGCGATGACAAGGTCTGCGTGTCGTTGCACGCCACCGGAAAGTCCGCGCGATTGTGGAATCTGGCCCGCAGGCCCGAACAGGTCGCCGAGCGCGCACTGGTCCATTTCGCTGGTTTCCCGGAGGAAATCGACAGCTGCTCGGCGAAAATGCGCGCGTCGGCCACCGGCGAAGATGCCTATCTGTCTACGATCTTCTTCGGCGCCCACGGCACCGTATGCGCCGCCTCGATGCCCGAGGCGGAGACCGACAGCGTGATGGCTGAACGGCATGCCGCAGCTCTGTGCGAATGGGTCGTACCCACGCAGTGACGGAGTTACCCGCCCACTCCCGGAGGTCCTGCGTGCGATACCTGGTCATCTTCCTCGTGGGCTGCGGTCCGAAGCCCACTCCCGTCGCCCCGACACCCGAACCCACCGTGGAACCGCCTCCGATCCGGAGCCCGAACGACCCACCGAGGTGACCCTGGAGTTCGGATGGCCGGTCGGCGCCAGCGCCCATGTCGAGTTGGGCGACGATGGAACCCTCGGCGAGGTCTTGAACAAGGACGCCATTCACGCCTCCATGGAGGCCATCGCCCAGGTCGAGATCGACGCATCCACAGGGCTGACCAAGAAGATCCTGCAAGTCACGATCGCGGAGATGTCAGACAACGAGGTCGGCTCGCGGGTTCAGGTCGTTCAGAGCAACGATGCCGAGGCGACCTGGACCTGGTCGGACTGAGCGACATGCCGCTCTCGCTCGTTTATGGGAACCTCTGACGCATGAGCTCCACTGGATTGGCCTCGCTTCCGCTCCCCATCGCTGTATTGACGCGGCGGGCGCGGAATGCGAAATCCCCAAAAGAGAGGCACGACACCGCCTACTACGCTTGGGAAGCCTCGGTTCGCCTCCTGGTGGGCTGGCGTCCCCCAACAGATGTGTCCAGGCTGGCCCGGCCCTCTACCGGACAGTGGGTTCGCGCCGCACAGCTCGCGTCGAATAAGTACGAGCAACCGGCGCTGTTGGCCGTGTATGGCCTGTTCACAGAGATCGGGGCTCAGCGCCGCGCCCAGCCGAGAACGGTAGAGCCGCGCAAGCTGATCGACGCACTGCCGGCGTACCGCAACCAAGTGCTCGGGCACGGCTCGATCCGCCCTAATGACTTCTATGCCAGCGCCGCAACCGTGCTCCTCGACGGCTTGATCGCGGCCTGGGCCGGCGGCTTGTTGCTCCCCGCTGGCGCCGATCTGGTGTTCGTCGACAGCGTCGAGCTCGCTCCGGATGGATCGCGCGCTGCACGGGTGCTCGCCCTTTCCGGACTGGGTGCCACCCTCGTCGGCAGCCAGGTCGATGTCCCCGCCCACGTGCACCCGGGCAGGGTTCATGTGCGCAATCTCGGTGAGTGGACCTCGCTGCATCCTTGGATATTGTTCGAGGCCGACGATCTCCGAGAGCGGACCTGGTTCTTCAACGCGCTCAAGCGGTCCGCCCAGTACCTCGACTTCGCCTCGGGCGAGACCCTGATGGGAGACGCGGTCGATGCGCTGGTCCCGGCGACCCAGACGCGAATCCGTGAGGTCTTTTCGACCCAGGCGCTGCAACCGGTGCCCGCAGAAGAGTCGTCCGACAAGCGATTTGGGGACTACGAGGTCATCGGACGCCTGGGCGAGGGCGGCATGGGGGTGGTCTACCTGGCGCAGCAGACCAGCATCGATCGACGCGTCGCCTTGAAGATGTTGCCGTCGTCCATCGCCGCGGATCCACTCGCCATCGCCCGGTTTCGGCGCGAGATCGACGCGCTCTCCCGCTGCGACCATCCCAACGTCGTGAAGATCTTCGCCTCAGGCGAGGCCAAGGGCACCCACTACTACGCGATGGAGTACCTCGAGGGTGCCGATCTGGCGCGCATTGCCCGCCACTTGAGCACCCAGGACGACGTGTCTCTGGCGATCTCCCAGGCCGCCGCCGAGGCCCGCGAATCGCGCGGCGACGTCTTCGCAGATCTGCCGGATATACCTCGCCAACCTACGGATACGCAGCTGCCGGCTGGGGGGTTGACTCGATACCGGCACCTGGCCACGCTGATGCGCGATGTCGCGATGGGTCTGGGCCACCTCCACGAGGCGGGGATCCTGCACCGCGACATCAAGCCCTCGAACCTGCTGGTGAGCGCCATCGACGGCCGTCCGGTGGTCATGGATCTGGGCCTTGCGGCCATCGGCGACGCGAGCCGAAACCTGACCCGCGACACCTCCGCCCTCCTCGGGACCCTCCGATATATGGCCCCCGAACAACTGCAACGGTCCCAGATGCGGGTGGATCAGCGGGCGGATCTCTTCTCGCTAGGCGCGACGTTCTACGAGCTCGTGACAGGGGTGCCCCTCCGTGACGGCGAGACCGAGCCCGATCTCCTCGAGCAGGTCCTCCGGGGGCCGGCCGGAGCCGCAGCGGCCGTCAATCCCGAGGTGCCCGCAGATCTGTGGGCGATCTTGAGGAAGGTCACGGAGCCCGACCCGGCGCTCCGCTACGACACTGCAGCGGCGCTGGCATCCGACCTCGATTCATGGCTTCTCGGGCGACCTATCGCGGCTCGCTCCCCCACGGTCCGATACGTGTTGCGACTGGCGGCCAGGCGCAATCCCGTCGCGGCCGCCACTGGGGTCCTCGCCCTCGGGTCGCTGGTCGCGTTCGCCATCACCATGGGCGTGCTCTGGCGGCAGTCCGAGGCGAACCTGGCGCGCGCCCTGGAGGCGGAGAGCGAAGCGGCCCTCCAGGCGGAGACCGCCGACGCCGCAACGGACTTCATGGTGCGCCTGTTCCGGGAGGCCCATCCCGGGAACGCAAGGGGAACGGATCCGACCGCTCGTGATGTCCTCGATCGGGGCGCCGAGCGCATCGCCGTTGAATTGAAGCAAGACGAGCGCGTGCGTCTCCCGATGCTGCTCGCCATTGGCGGCGCCTACGGCGGCCTGGGGGCGTCGGAACAGGCCACCCCCCTGCTGGAAGAGGCGAACGAGCTCGCAAACCGGCTCCTCGCCAAGGACGACCCAACCCGGATCCGGGTGCGCCGCCAGTACGCCAGCATCCTCGCAATGAACATGGAGCTCGACGAGGCCAGAGCCATCTACGAGGAGCTGCTGACGATCGTCGAGCCGCCCTCCCAACCAGTGATGCTCAGCTCCATCTTCGAGATCCTCAAGAAACAAGGGCGCCTGGAGGAGGCAGAAGAATATGGCGCTCGGGCGCGGGAGATGGCCCGGAAACACCTGCCCCCAGAGCATCCCGAGCGACTGAATCTGTTCGGAAATCGCGGCCTCGATCTGATGAGCGCCAATCGCCCCGACGAGGCCCTGGCGCTGCTCGAGGAGGTCTACGGGTGGGCGTCGGAGCTACCGCCGAACGATGTCGAGCGACTGGACGTGGCGCACTCCCTCGCTCTGGTGCGGATGATGACCGGCGACGAGAGCGGAATGGCGCTCATGGAGGAGGTGGTCGAGCACAAGATACGGGTGTACGGACCCAGTCACCGCTCCACCCTTCGCAGCCAGATCGGGTATGCGGAGGCCCTGGCTCGGACCGGAAATCTCGAGCGGGCCAGCGAGCACGCCACCGCGGCCATGCGCGCCGCAGACGCCGACTACGAGCCCACTCAGTACAACTGGCTCACCACGGCGCTCCGCGCGGCGCTCGTTCTGCACCTCGGCGGCGACAACGCGGCCGCCGAGACCTTGCTGCTGCGCATCGTCGACCACTCCGGCGACGCGGCATCGGGCACCATTCACATGAAGCGTCAGGCGATCGAGCTCCTCGCCAAGATGATGCTCGATCAGGGGCGGTATGCGGAGGGGCTGGCCTATGTGGAGACGGCCGACGCCGAGCTGGCGAAGCTCTATGGCGAAAATAGTATACGAAGGCTCATGGGATACCCCGCCTACATCGCAGCGCTTCAGGGCGTGGGACGCCACAGCGAGGTCATCGAGGCCAGCAAGTGGTTGTTGACCACGCAGCGGGAGGTCTTGCCGCCGCAGTACGGCGACCAGCTGGTCATCTCGATGATGAACATGGCGGGCTCCTACCTGGCTATGGGCGACCTCGAACAGGCCGAGGAGATGCTGGAGGGCGCCTATGCCGGCGCTCAGTCCCTGCCGGCTGAACACGGCCTGTGGGACAACCTCCTCTCACAGCTGGCCAGCGTTCGCGCGAAGAGGGGCCGAGCGGACCAGGCGGAACCACTCTTCAAGACCTACCTCGAACGCATCGACAAGGAGATGGACCCCGCCAGCCGAGCCTATCGAGACCGCCTGCTGCTCATGGCTCACAGCGCGTATTGGCTGCCGCTACGCGAGGTCGCGGCGTTGGCCTATCGCAAGCACATCGAAGCGATCGAGAAGCACCTCGAGCCGACCGCAGACGCAGCGTTGACGTCTCTCGAACGACAGGCGCGCCAGCTCATGATCGCCGCGGAGGTCGAGGAAGCCGCCAAGGCGATCGACCCCATCGCCGACGTCGCCGCAGCGCGACCGGCCGGAGACCCGCTTCGAATTCAGGTGCAACAAACTCTGGCTTCGGTGCGGGCCGCACAGGGTCGCCCTCAGGAAGCGGTCTCGCTGCAGCGACAGGTTCACGCCGCCAGACCCGACGACGTGCTCGCCCTCATCTCCCTCGCCTCCTACCTGCAGAGCGCCGGCGAGAACGACGAGGCCGAAGGTCACCTGCGCGCGGCAATCGCGACTGCGAGCGAGTCCCTCGCTCCCGGCCATCCAGCGATCCACCAGAGCCAGGTGGTGCAGGCGCGCATCTTCGCCGCCACCGGCCGACCCGGCGAAGCCCTCGCGACGCTCCGCACTGCGGTGGACGGCGGGCTTGCCAAGCCCGATGCCCTCAGTGATCCAGCATTTGATTCGCTGCGTCAGGAGCTGGCCTTCGGGGCGGTGACCCGGGACGTCGAGGCGGCGAAACGAAGGGAAAAGACCGCCGGCAACGCGACGCCTCCTCCGGTCCGCTGAGCGGAGATACCACTTTGTTACACCTCTGCGACGGTCCTCGCAGAACACCACCGATAGGTGGGTCCCATGCTCCTCACCCTCATAGGGCTGGCGTCTGCGGCCGGTCCTGACGACTTTACCTGTCAGCCCGGCGCGGCCATCAAGCGAGGGGACAGCGGGGGCCGGACCACGCTGAAGTGCGAGGTCCACGGAGTCGCACAGGGCCCCAACGGACAGTGGTTCTCCGACGGCTCGCCCATGCTCCTCGGAGAACACAGCGACGGCCAACGCCATGGCCCGTGGATCCGCTGGGACAAGGACGGGAGCGTGAAGTCGCAAGGCATCTACATCCGCGGCGAGCACCACGGCTGGTGGTGGACCGGCTCGCGGCACGCCGGCAGCGAGGTGCTCCGCGACCCCACCCGCTGGCTCTACGAGGTCCGCTCCACCAAGCCGGCCACCGCACCCGCCGCTCTCGCGGCTCCAGATTGCCCCGAAGACGCGATCCTGGCGGCCGGGATCTGCGTACTTCGGAACGCCTCGGGTCGCTGGGTTCGCCATGGACCGGCCCAGCTGCCGGGGCCAGGCAGCGCGATTCGCGCCGAAGTCACCTGGGCCAATGGAGAACTGGCTGGACCTGCAACCTGGTATTTCCCACCCGTCGAAGGCGTCGAATGCTGCGGAAAACAACGCCAGGGAGGCTTCAAAGAGGGAGAACGGTCGGGGACCTGGACCGAGTGGTGGCCGAACGGACAGACCCGGTCCGTCACCCACTACGTCGCGGGGCGCCGCGATGGCCTTCTGGAGACCTTCTTCGAGGATGGCCGGCCGCGAACCCGCATTCGCTACGCGGAGGACGTGCGGTGCGGGGAGTCCGAGCACTGGGACGCGACGGGAGACAAACACGTTCAGGAGGCCGACCCATGTCCGTCCTGATCCTGTTCCTGGCCTGCACCTCGGGTGAAGTCGTCGCTACGACTCCGGTGGAGGCGCCTGAGCCTGCGGAGATGCCCGCGACCCGCAGCGCCTCGATCCCGCCTCGCCCGTCGTACCCGCTGACGACCTCTCCCAGCGAGCCCTGGCAGTTCTCCAGAGGGCCCGAGCTCTCCGAGTCCATTGGCGCCCTGCAGGCCATCGACGGAGACATCTGGGCGGTCGGCGGACAATACGGGGGTGTCTACCGGTGGAACGGGGCCTGGCAGACCGAGTTCATGGCGTCGAAAGGCCTGTACGACCTCGACGGCATCGACGGACACGTCTTCTGCGTCGGCTACGGACAGATCGTGCACTGGGACGGAAAGACCTGGACTGAACCCGAGATCTTTGGAAGCTACAGTGGCGTGAGCGCGCTCTCTTCGACCGACGTGTGGGCAGTGGGAGGCCGCCGCGCTGCCCACTTCGACGGCGCCAACTGGACAGAGCAGCGACTGGACATCCCGCGCGGCCCTCTCCGGGACGTCGTCTCCCTCGCGACAGACGACGTGTGGGCGGTGGGAGACGCTGGACTGATCGTGCACTGGGACGGCGCAGAATGGACTGAGGTCCCCTCCCCTACAACCGACGACCTGCTGGCGATCGCGACCCGGGGCGGGCAGATGTGGGCAGTCGGAAAGTACGGCACCATCCTTCTCTTTGACGACGCCTGGTTCGTCGACGAGGATGTGCAGGCCAACCTCGCCGACATCGTCGTGCACGGGGAGGATCTGGTTGCAGTGGGCGACGCGGGAGCCCTGGCGCGGCGGCACAACGGCGCGTGGCGACTCGTGCGGACTGTCGACCTGAAGGACATCGTCGCCGTGGCCGCCGACGGAGCGGATCTGATCGTCGCCAGAGACAGCCCGGAGTTCCGAAAGGGCGGCCAGCAGGTGCTACGCGGCCAACCCGGGGGCTGGGATGGGCTGTTCAACGAGGCTCGCGTCGACGGAAATGTACTCGCTCTCTGGGGTGCCTCGGACGACGACATGTGGGCGGCCGGCACCTTCGACGGATTCCTCCATTTCGACGGAGAGACCTGGACCCCCACGGGACAAGGTCGAGAGAATGTGCGGCTGTGGGGTTCCGGCCCCAACGACGTCTGGGCCGCTGGAGATCTTGTCCAGCACTGGGACGGCCGCACCTGGACGCCGCTTCAGCCCCGCAAGGGCACAGGCGTTCACGGACTGTCCGCCGATCACGTCTGGGTGACCACTCACAAGGACGTATTCGCCTGGGACGGCGCCGCTTTTCAGCCCATGAATGCGCCGGTCGAGGGCCACCTTAAAGGCGTGTGGGCCTTCGCTCCCGACGACCTGTGGGTGGGCGGAACCCGGGGGCTGCTCCTCCATTGGGACGGCGCGACCTGGACGAAGATCGAGACCGACACCGACCGAGAGCTCGGTGTTTTCTGGGGCGCGGCGCCCGACGATCTGTGGGTCGCAGGCAACCATGTGGCCTTCCGATGGCGGGGAGGCGCGCTGGAGCCGGTGCACTACAGCGTGATGGACCTGCGCGCGCGGCGGGTCAACGATCTGGTCGGACGGGGGCCGAACGACATCTGGGCCTCGACGACTTCCCAGGAGGGCTTCCTGCACTGGGACGGCGAATCGTGGGAGAAGGAGCCCACCCAACTGCCGAGCTGGGATGCGCTTGCCGTCACCGGGACCCGTGTCTGGGCGGGGGCTCCCAAAGGGGTCATCGCCCGCCGGGACTAGCCTCGCTTCAACCTCTACGGTGGGCCCCAGTAGTCGAGACGCTGGTAGGGCGCCCAGGAGTTGCCGAAGTAGTCGGGCCACCCCTCGAGGGCGTTGTCGTCGGACTCAATGCTGGATGAGCGGTGGGTGAGGTTGCCCATCAGGACGTCGACGTCGTACCCATACGACGGCCCATTCTGCCGGTCGAAGCTCCCGCTTCCCGCCATATTCGTGTAGAAGGACGCCGTGTAGGTGGTACCGGCGACGAACGTGAAGTTCAGGTCGCTCTGATACCACTCCTCGAGGCCGAGACCCTGGCCGAAACCCTGGGTCCCGCGAACCAGAAGCGTCCCGAACTCGTCGTAGATGCTCAGGCTCACATAGCCGCCAGGCGGAAGGGTCATCCACCAGGCGCCACCGGTGATATCGAAGGTCTGCAGGGCCGTGAATTCGTAGCCCTTGTTGGCCCACCAGGGGTCGTCGCCCTCGATGAGGCTGCCGTCGGTCGGCGTCATGTCGAGGTGGGTGAGAATCAGGTCGGAGATGGTCACGTCGACGAAGGCCTCGTTGGAGACCAGGCCACTCACGTCGGCGATTGTGTAGCTGAACTGGTCGACGTAGTTCAGGCTGCCGTCGTGGGTGTATTCGACCGTGCCGTCTGCCTGGACGACGAGCGTCCCATTCACGGGCTGGACGAGGATGACGATCGAGGTGAGGTCGAGCCCGTCGTCGGGATCGAAATCGTTGTTGGCGACGTACAGCGTGCCCATCTGTCCGGGCTGCACGTAGCCCTGGTCGTCGTTGGCGGTCGGCGCGTCGTTGACCGCGTTGAGCGTCAGGCTGACCGTCGCTGGATTCGAGTTCGCGCCTGCAAAGTCGGTGATCGCATAGGTGAATGAATCCGTCGGATCTTCGCTGCCGTCGTGCACGTAGTCGATCTCGCCGTTGCCCTGAACGGTCACGGTCCCGTGCAGCGGCTGGGTGATGACCACCGCGCTGGTGGGGTCGACGCC
>Ga0315336_1005733_pt1 | contig 13290 bp, 8 predicted proteins | sample ASW5metaG_FD_204512 | JGI IMG/M metagenome (GOLD analysis project Ga0315336, IMG submission 204512) | Ammonia-oxidizing marine archaeal communities from Monterey Bay, California, United States - ASW #5 | ecosystem: Environmental > Aquatic > Marine > Intertidal zone | place: USA: California...
CTGGCGAAAGCCACAATGAACAAGCCCGTAACCCCAAGAGAAAAACGCCCGAGGCGAGTCACGCTGACAGCTTCCGCTCACGGCGTGACGGTGCGTACGGCACGGAAAGACCAGGGATCCTTATCATCCGGTGCGGCGGCGGCGCCCAGGCCAGCGTCTCTGGACTCGAAGCCCCACGCGCGGGGCGGTGCCCTTGCCCCTGAAAATGTCCCCTACGGGATTTAGAGCGTCGTCAACTGAAAGAGCCAGGGCCACATGCCCGGCTAACCACGCACCGACGTGCGCTCACGGGTTCGGGGAATAGACCCGGTGCGTCAGCGTTGCGACGATCCCGGGAAGGCTGCCGTCTGCCGGGCTAAACCGCAGCCAGCTCCAGTTGTTGGGCGTCTCGAGATCAAAGCCCGCTTGCGCGTCGTCGACGCTCTCCTCCCACTGAATGATCGAAACGTCGTCGAGGAAGAGGCTACCCTCGCCCTCACTCGGCGGATACTGGCGGAAGTAGACGCGGACCGTTCCTGCCTCGGCCGGCGGCGTGAGGTCGATCACGAAGGGCTCCCAGCCGAAGGTCCCACCGACGTGCTCGAGTTCGACTGTCGTCGAGATGACGGTCGCCTCGTCCCGCACGTACCAGCGGATGTCAATCTCGGCCCGGCCCGCGTTCGAACCCTTTACCCAGCCGTGCACGGAGACCTCGGCGTTCTCACTGAACGTGATGCGGTTCGTCAGCCAGGTGGAAACGCGGCCGGTGTTCGAGTCGCGCCGCAGGAGGACCATGGCGCCCGAGCCGCTGCGGACGACGCTGTTCTCCACGAAGCGGTACTCGGACTGGCTCCAGAATCGACCCTCGTGGTACTGATCGTCGACGTCGAGGTCCTCGAAGTCGCCGTACATCATGAGCTCGCGTCCATATTCGCACCGCGCCGCGACGTCGGTGCGCACACGGGCGAGCATGTCGGCGCCGTCGGTCCGCACAAAAGGCACCGGGGAACTCCGGCCACCAGACACCGCCACGTTCACGTCCGCATCAGAATCCGCCGTCCCATACTGCGACGGATCGAAACAGACCACCAGCCTGTTGCGTGCCGGGAAGACGACCGCACCGACCAGTCCGTCAGGCGCGCCGCCCTCGGTCGCCGCCGGCGGAAGGTGGGTCGAGACGTGGCCGACGTGGCGGCCGATTCGTTCTAGCCGCTCTCCCGCGATCAGCTTCGGGACGTAGCCCTCGATATGAAACGGCACGAGGCGGACCCGAAGGATGCGGTGGACCGCGGGGGCCAGCTGCTCGACGTCGACGACGGCGACGAAGGACTGGAAGGTCTCGAAGACGTTCTGGTCGAATATGAGATTGCCCAGGGACATGAGAACGAAGCCCGCGTCCGGCTGCCCGTCGATCGTCGCGATCCCGTGGACCGTGTGCGGATGGTGCGCGACCACGAAGCCCGCACCGTTCTCCAACGCCTCCTTGAACCGGGCGCGCATGCTCGTGCTGGGGAACTCCCCGTACTCGGCGCCTCCGTGCATCACGGGGATCGACAGGTGCGTTGGACTCGCTGCCACGAGGAAGTCGAGGACATTCGCCGACGAGAGCTCGAGCGAGCCGCCCTTGACAACCGGGGTGTCCATGGCGTTGTAGAGGAGTTCGTCCGGCCACGGATCCGGTCCCGACGCGGGAAAGGTCTGCGGCCGGATGCCGTTGAAACCCTGCATCGCGACGTCCACTCCACCCAGAGTCCTGTAGAGAATGTTGCCGGCCGCGTCCGTCTCCGTCATGCCGGCCCCGAACCAGTCGACGCCTGACGCGCCGACATTCGCAAGGGTGTCGACCATCCCCGGCTCGAGCAGGTCGTAGACGTGGTTGTTTCCGAGACTGACCGCGTCGATCCCGGCGAAGGGGAGCGCGGAGAGCGTCTCGGGGTGCGTAAAGAACGTGAACGACTTGTACGGGTGCTCCGACACCGCTTCCTCCGCCACCGGGGTTTCCAGATTGACCTGAGTGTAGTCGGCGGCCGACAGGAGCAGCTGGACGAACCGGGCGATGTCCTCGGAGTCTCGGGCTCGCGTCCCGGGCCAGATCAGATCCTCCGGCTCCCCGAGGAGGCCGTCTTCGTCACGGTCGAGGAAGCGGCGTCCGAACATCGTGTCGCCGCCGAATGTGAAGCGGACGACGCCGTTCCTTTTGACTGACATCGCTGTCGTGCCGGTGTCGTACGAGGTCTCGGCCAGAGGGCGCTGCAGGTCGGCCGCGACAATCTCGTCGTAGTGGTTCGCCAGCTCCAGGCGAAGCAGCACGGATCGCCGCTCCAGGCCGCTGAAGAGGAACCGTCCGTTCGCGTCCGTGGTCGTCCGCAGACCGTCATTCGCCGACGCATCACCCCAGCCCACGAGCGTGACCTGGACCAGGGGGAGAGCGTTTCCCGATAGGTCGACAACCAACCCTCGCGCATCGATCGTGGTGACTGCGTAGACGGTGTCGAACTGGTCCTCCGCCTTGACGAAGGCGAACTGGCTGTCGCTGGAATCAGTCGATCCCGAGCTGCATCCGGCAAGGACAAGCGCGAGCACTGAAGCGTGCGCGACGAGGAGCGCCGAACCTGTCACGGAGTGTTTCTGCATTCTGCCCTGGAAGCCGGCCCCTGGAGGGGTATCCCGTCGACTCGGTGAAAGTATACCCCGGGACTCGAGATGACGCCGATCGCTCGACCCCACGCGCCGCCCTGCGCCATCACGCGAGGATGTCGGGGATCAATTGGCCGTGGACATCCGTCAGGCTGAAATCGCGGCCGCCGTGAAGGTACGTCAGCTTCTCGTGGTCGAGCCCCAGGAGGTGGAGAATCGTCGCGTGGAGATCGTGGAACGTCGTCACCTTATCGACCGATTGCACCCCAGCTCGTCGGTCTCTCCGTAGACCCTACCTCCCCGGATACCGGCGCCTGCCGCCAGGTGCTTCCGTCATATAGTGCGGGAGAATCATGGATAGCTCTTTTTATCACAATGAGTTACGACAGAATCCCTCTCCCGCAGGTCTCTCGACGACAAAACGCAACGTAAACGGCTTCAGTAAAAGTACTTAGATCGAACCCAGCAACACTCAATAGCGGAAGCACCCCTTAACTTTGCGAGCCGGCGGCGAGGCAAGAATCGGAGGCACGTTTTTCGCCCCAAGCCCTGAATTCTAGGCCAATCACATGATCGCCACAAACCCGCCCTTAACCTCACCCCGAAAACTCCCGCGCAAAGGCCTGCCTCTGGCTGGTGCTCCCCAGCATGAGAAGCTCGCTCCCGTCCCTCAGCGTCGTCGAAGCCGGGGGATTGGTGAACAACTTGCCATCCTGTTGAATCCCGATCACGTTCAATCCTGTAAGGCTGGAAATCTTGCTCTCCGCAAGGGTGCGTCCGGCCAGAGACGCGGGGAGAAGCATGCGAAATAGCTCGACCCCCTCACCGACGATCAGCAGCTCACGGCTGTCGATTCTGGAAATGACATCCTCGGCTCCCAGGGAGGCGTAGCTGATGGCGTAATCCGCCCCCGCACGATAGATGGCTTCGATGTTTCTCTCGTGCGTGATGCGGCTGATCACGCGGAGCTCGGGATTGAGACGGCGGCAGTAGACTGCGAGGTAGATATTCATCGCGTCATCATTGGTGGTCAGAACGACCGAGGGCGTCTCCCGCAGGCCGGCCTTCATTAGAATATCTCGATCGGCTGCATCCCCGATGATGAGCTCGTCCGCGGCCTCGCCGATCCGATCAGACAGCCTCGGATCGCGCTCGACCAGATGGACCGGAATACCTTTTTGCTTCAGAGTCCTCACAGTTGCGCACCCCACTTTGCCGCCCCCGATGACCAGGACCGGATTGTAGTTCGTGTCATAAATCACGAGGAACGTGTCCAGCTCCTGCATCTGTTCCGCGGTTCCCACGACGACCGGAACGCTCTCCTTGGAAAGGACGGTATTCGCTCTTGCCGGCAGCAGCCTGCCACGCTCCCACACGGCTATAACGTTCACTCCGGTTGCCTCTCGCAGCCCGATGTCTCCGATCTTGCGACCCACGAGGGGCGTGTTGTGTACGGAGAAGTCTGCAATCTGAAGAGTCTGAAGGCTCCTGATGGTGCCGATCACGTGGCTCTCGGCGTGTCCCGAGTTGATCCGATTTGCCAGGCGCTCGGCCAGCCTCAGGTGGAGCGGAAGCACGTGCGTGCAACCGCTCAGCTCCAGAATATCGATAGAGTCTTCATTGTCGGCAAGCCCCACGATGGGGATTTCCGGCGACACCTCCCGGACCGTCAAGGCAATATTGGTGTTCACCGTGTCACTGCTGTTAGCAAAGACCAGACTGGCCTGAGAAACCCGCAGCTTCTGGTAGGTTGTCCGGCTGTCGAGCTCGCCCGTCACTACGGAAATATCATCCGCATGCATCCTGGCCGCAACCGCTGGATCCGGCTCAATGACGAAGTAGGGAATTCCCTGAAGTCGCAGCCGGTCGATCAGTCTTGGCGCGATGGCTTCATAGCTGCAGATGATAACGTGTCCCCGCATTTCTTCCGGCGCCTCGCGCGGCGCTTTCAGCCGCACCTTGGCCTCCAGCCACGGCGCGTAAAAGAAGCGGATGACCATGAACGGAAGCAAAATCAGCAATAGCACGATACCTGAGACGAGGACGACAATGCTGAATAGTTTCCCGAGATCAGAGGTGAAGATAATGTCGCCGAGCCCCAACGTGGTCATCACCGTCAGCGTCCAGTAGATCCCTGTGACCCAGGACTGTTGCTGACCCTCCCAGTAAATCATGATCACGTGAAAGATAACGGAGTAGACCGCGATGACCACGAACAGGAAGGCTAAATAATTGAGCAAAGCCCCGATGTTCTGGCGCGTGCCCTTATCGCTAAGAAGGTAACCAATTTGGCTGGCAAGAAACTTCATGGCCGAATGAATCGCAGGCTCCGTCTATCCGAGGCTATTACAGGCTTCTAGGACAAGACTGTCAACAAATGTATCGACGTCTCAGCCGAGGAACACACTGCGGTGCTTCCGCCATCAACTGTGGGAACCTACGCCGCTCTGGTCCAACGACCGTCGTCCTGGATAAGCACGATTATCCTCGATGATAAAGGAATTTCCGGCGAAGTGAAGGGGTCGCGAAAGGAGAGTCGTCGGCGCACCAGCCCAGCCTGCATGGCCAGTGTCCGTGTCTCGCTTCCGAATTGAGCGATCTGTGAGGCCGCAGGAAGTTGTAGACGCCACCCATAAAAATGGCGGAGAGAGAGGGATTCGAACCCCCGGTGCCCGTGAGGGCATAGCGGTTTTCAAAAAAACTGCGCGGGGGATGAGAATACGTAATAGATGTCACTATACGTAGCCAGACGGCAAAGAGTACGGGCCTGTGGGCCAAGTCCCATTGTGCGCCTGGTTACGTATAATAACGTCTGACTCAGGGACACTTCAGGGCAACTCACTGGGGCCGTCGTGTGCGCCCTGGTGGTGCTCAGTCCTGGCCGGTTTCTTCGTCCTGCGACGCTCGATTTTCGGGAAGATCCTGAGGCCGGGGAAGACGATGCCCATGTCGGAGGCCGACATCCGTGCTGTCTGTCAGGGCCTTCGGGATTTTCGTGCACGGAGCACCGTCACTTTGGCTTCTCACGCCTTGCGGCCGGGGCACGCCGTCGCTGTTCTTCCCGCTATATCCTCTGTGTCTCGCTGTTGCTTTGCCTTGAATTGGTAATCAGCTGGGTGCTTCCGCTATTGAGTGCTGGTGGGTACGATCTAAGTGATTTTACCGAGGCCGTTTGCGTTGCGTTTTGTCGTCGATATATCTGCGGAAGAGGGATTCTGTCGTAACTCATTGTGATAAAAAGAGCTATCCATGATTCTCCGACACTAGATGGCGGAAGCGCCGATTTTTTTGCCGCGTCGGAAAATACAAGGGAGGAGTCGAGATTGAGCAACGAGCGCATTCATGCGAAGTACCTGATTGAAACACCGCACAGTCTGGAGCATGCGGCGACCGTAATTGCCGGGGAGCAATCGAGCGGGACCTTCGTTTCGGTGCCGGGCGAAACGCTGGAACTGAAGGAGAAGTTCGGAGCCCATGTCGAGAACGTCGAGCCGCTAGAAACCGTTTCCTCGGCGAGCCTGCCGGGGTCGAAGGCGCCAAATCTGGCGGGCGGGCAGGCACGGTACAGCCGCGGGCTGGTGTCGATCTCCTTTCCGCTGTGCAACTTCGGTCCTTCGCTGACTGCGTTGATATCAACCGTCGCAGGCAATCTTTACGAGCTGCAAGAACTTTCAGGGGTGCGGCTGCTGGACCTGGAATTGCCGCAACCATTTGCCGACCGCTATCCGGGTCCGGGCTTCGGCATCGAAGGCACGCGGCGGTTGGCGCAGGTCGAAAGCCGGCCGCTGATTGGCACGATTATCAAACCCAGTGTCGGTTTGTCTATCCAGAAGCTGCGCCCGCTGGTACGCGATCTGGCACAGGCGGGACTGGATTTCATCAAGGATGACGAACTCAACGCGAATCCACCCTATGCGCCGCTCACAGAACGGGTACCCGCCGTCATGGAGGAGATCAACAGAATCGCGGACAAGAGCGGTAAAAAAGCGATGTACGCGTTCAACATCACAGGTGATATCGACGACATGCTGCGGGGGCACGATCTGGTGCGCGATCACGGCGGCACCTGCGTGATGGTCAACGTCAACTGCGTGGGTCTCGCGGCGGTGGCGCACCTGAGACGACAGTGCGAACTCCCAATCCATGGCCACCGGGCATATTTCGGCGCCATGGCACGCGCGCCTCTGCTTGGCATCGATTTCACGGCGTTCCAGAAAATCTGGCGGCTCGCCGGTGTTGACCATCTGCACGTGGGCGGCTTCAACAGCAAGTTCTACGAGACCAACGACGAGGTGACGCAGTCGATCCGCGATTGTCTGACGCCGATGCTCGGCGGCTACCACGTCATGCCTGCAATCTCGTCGGCACAGTGGGCAGGCTCCGCACCGGGCATCTATACCGCCACCGGTGCCATCGATGTGATCCACCTGGCGGGCGGCGGCATTATCGCGCACCCTGGTGGCACGGCAGCGGGCGTGCGCAGCATGCAGCAGGGCTGGGAAGCCGCCATGTCAGGAACACCGCTCGATGATTACGCTCGTTCGCGGTCGGAGCTTGCCACCGCGATCCAGCAGTTCGGTAAGCGCAGCTGATGGACTCCCGACCGCTGCTCGCCTTCTATGGCGACGACTTCACCGGGTCCACCGATGCGCTCGAGGCGCTCAGCCTCGCTGGCCTCAAGGCCGCGCTGTTCCTCGCGCCGCCGGACAAGATACTTCTCGCCGAACGCTTTCCGGACATACAGTGCATTGGCGTGGCGGGCACGAGCCGCGCCATGTCACCCGCGGAAATGGACACCCAGCTCTCGCCGGTTCTGCTCGAGCTGTGGCGACTGGGAGCGCCGCTGCTGCATTACAAAGTGTGTTCGACCTTTGACTCGGCGCCAGAGATCGGGAACCTTGGATATGTCGTCGACATGGCGCGGCGCGATCTGAGTGGCGGCCGTTACGTTTCCGTGCTCGCAGGTGTGCCTCAGTTGCGTCGCTACACGGTATTCGGAAATCACTTTGCCGCCGCGGGCGACGAGATCCATCGCCTCGACCGTCATCCGACCATGTCACGGCATTCGACCACACCCATGCACGAAGCCGATCTGCGAATCCATCTCGGACGCCAATCGAAAGCGCCTGTGTCACTGATGAGCGTGACTGACCTGGACGGTGACGCGCGAATGATCGACGCCCGACTGGTGCAGCGACTGACGACGTCGCCTGGCATGCTGCTCTACGATGTGCTCGACGAGCCACGACTGCAGACCGCTGGGCGATTGATCTGGGAGGAAGCGCAACGGAGTACACATTTCGTCGTTGGTTCCTCGGGCGTCGAGTACGCGCTGGCGGCCTACTGGCGCGCAAGCGGGACGATTCCACAATACAAGACCGCGTTTCCGCGCCCCGGGCCGGTTTCGCAGGTTCTGATCATGTCCGGCAGCGCCTCGCCCATCACGGCGGAACAGATTGCGTGGGCCAGAGACAACGGCTTCGACACGTTGCGCGTGCCTGCGGCGGAACTCGTCGACCCGACGCAGGCGAACACCGCAATTGGAGAATTACTCAAGCACGCACGCGAATCGCTCGCTTCGGGCCGCAGCCTGGTGGTCTATTCGGCTGCGGGACCGGACGATCCGAGTATCCGTGCCACACGCGAGCGCATGCCCGTGGGAGAGAGCGCGGCCAGGCTGCTCGGAAAGGCAATGGGACTCATGACCCGAGATCTGCTTGAACAAACTGCCGTGCGACGCGTGGTCATCGCGGGCGGCGACACGTCGAGTTACGCCATGCAGGAGATCGGCCTCGAGGCGTTGGAAATGCAGGCCGAGATCGCACCCGGGGCGCCTCTTTGCCGCGGTCATTCCCGCGATGCGCGCATCGACGGGTTGGAAATCGCACTCAAGGGCGGACAGATGGGCAAGGCGGACTACTTCGGACAAGCCAGAGGCACGTGAATCACTGATCGCGCGCCATCATTCGAATCCGGGAGAAAAGGAAGACAACCATGGCACAGCAACAAGAACAGCAGCGTATCGCACTGATCACCGGTGGTGCGAAAGGCATCGGTGCTGCGATCGCCGACCAACTGGCGCGAGGCGGCATGCACGTCCTGATCGGTGACATTGACGAGGTGCAGGCACACGCCAAGTCCGAAGAACTTGTGCAGAACGGCTTTTCGGCAGCACCGTTGCAGATCGACGTCGGCAAAGCAGCCTCGGTTGCCGCTGCCTTCGATATCATTGACGAGAAGTGGGAACGATGCGACGTGGTGATAAATAACGCCGGAATCGCCAAGACCTGTTCTTTTGTGGATTTTCCGCTCGACAGTTGGCAGGCACATCTGGACATTAACGTGACGGGAGTATTGCTGTGCGCGCAAGCGGGTGCACGCCGGATGATGAAGCAACGCTGGGGGCGCATCATCAACATCGCTTCGGTCGCGGGCATGCGCGCTGTCGGTGTGGGTCGAACCGGATACGGCACCTCGAAGGCGGCAGTGATCGGTCTGACGCGCCAAATGGCTGTCGAATTGGCGGAATACGGTATTACCGCCAATGCGGTAGCGCCCGGTCCCGTGGACACGCCGATGACCCGCGTACTGCACACGCCAGAGTTCCGGCAGGCCTATACCGACGCCATCCCGATGCACCGTTACGGCACGGTGAAGGAAATCGCGGCGACGGTAGGTTACCTCGCCTCCGATGGCGCAGCTTATGTCACTGGCATCGTGATTCCGGTGGACGGCGGCTTCCTCGCGTCCGGCGCGAACTGACTCGCGCCGGCCGGCATCCTACGGCCATGGTGAGGGTTTGCGGACAATCTGTACTCGTAGACATCTTCCTCGTCGCCGAGCGTTCGAGGAACCTACCGTGCTCCGCGTCACCATCTTTGGGACTTTGACGCACGGAACTCCACCATCTTGACCGAAAGGATCGGTCCATGGCTCGCCCAGGTCACTGCTCGGTGCGAAGTCCTCCTTCTATGCGAATGGGACGAGTCCAAAGGGGTGTCGATTGTGCGGCCGTTTCAGGTTCCCGTCGTCAAACCACGGCCTTCACATCGCAGCCACCACAGGATATCGATCTGTTCGTCACAATGCGCTCGGTGCGAGCCGCCTTCCACCTTTCTGCGAGCTCCTCGGGCACGTTACGGGCTCGGAGCTCGAGGACTTCACGCTGCAGCGTGACTCCGACATCGCGGTGACGTCCAGGGTGACGACGTCCGTCCCTGGTAGTCGAGACCCGTCCCGAGCCGTTGACCGCGGCACACCATGTCGAACAGCGAGCTGAACGTCGCCGGTGTCGTGAACGAGCCGTTGGAGACGATGATCCCAGCACCGTCGGAGTCGTTGAGCTTCCATGGCTCGATGATCTCAGCGGACATCGTTACGGCAAGTCCGTCACAGGATGGAAGGCGCCGCACATCGCAACGCGCTTCCACGAGTCAAGGGGTTGGTGTATGCGGACGGAGTACCGCGCACGAAAGTACCGAAGGTCGTGACGCGGAGCACAAGAGCAAATCACCGGTAATGCGACCCGCGGTGACCATCAACATCATCTTTCGCGGATGGTCAAGCGGAGCCACTCTCCCGCAAGCAGCGAGCGCTAAGCGCTCCGGCATTGACGATGCTGAGTGCGCTCGATGATCCGAACCTTGGTTTTTCGGTATAGCGTAGCGAGGATACCCAACTCTATCCCGCCAGTGCGGTGATGAGCACCCACATCGGCATTGCCCCGACGACGTAAGTCTCTAGCCGATTCAGCTTGCCCGATCTCTGATCAATACGGAACCCAACCAAGTTGCCGGTCTCGCGGCCCGCGACGTACAGGAAATGCCCGCTCGGATCCAGGCTAAAGGCTCGCGGTACCGGATCGACCTCGGTCCATCCGGTCGGCGTCAGCGCACCAGTTGTCTCGTCTACAGAAAAGGAGGCGATGCTATTGTCGCCTCGGTTCGAGGCATATAGATGCCTACCAGAAGGATGAAGGTGGATCTGGGAGCCGGCGTTGCGCCCTGTAAATCTCTCGGGCAACGTCGTCACCGTCTGACCGGCCGTAAGCGTACCGGTGGAGGTGTCGAGGGTATACACTGTCACGCTGGACCCCTGCTCGTTGCTGACATACACTAGTGGCTTGATGGGATGGAAACAGAAATGGCGGGGTCCGTCCGGCGCTTCCGGGCCGACTCTAGGAGGGTCATTTGGCGTGAGATGACCCGTGGCCGCATCGAACTTGAATTGGAGAATGGCATTCAGCGCAGACTGCCTTTCCGGAGGCAGACTTGCGAGACCATCTGGATATCCGGCAGCTATATGGGGCACGAAAGCGTATTGGTTAGATGGGTCTGTCTGAAAACAGTGGGCGCCGGAGTTGGTAGCCAGCCACTCAATCGCCGCCCCGCCGACCGCGCCTACTTCGTCAATAGGATGAACCGCACAATGGCCAGCCTGGTAGTAAGCGGATAGTAGGTACCGTCCGGTCCGGTCGGTCGACAGGAAGCACGGCTCACCCTCCAATTCCACGTTACCGGATAGGTTGAGCTCTCCAGTTACCTGATCGATATTGAAGCTCAGGAGACGAAAGTCGCGGCGCAGCCCAGCGTAAAGCGTCGTACGCGTAGGATGGATCGCCAGGGGCGCCGGACCGCCAGCGACCTCGACCGCTCTTTGAGGTTCGAGGCTGCCCGTTTCAGGGTTGATCAAGAATCTAACGATTCGGTCATCGTTTTGGAGCGACACATACATGTGGAACGGCATGAAATCAGACCCCCTTTTGGAGAAATCGGCTTCCTGAATCAACGGCCTGGCAGGCTACGTTGGAGATGGCCATCGTTATGGGCAATCTCTGACTCTCTGGCTTTCAAAAGTCCAAACTCATGGTACTAAGACGGCTTCCATTCTGACAGATCGTCTAGGGGAAACAGCGGACGCGGCGCTTTGCAGTAGTCGAGGATCCGAAGATCGGATGGCGACAAGCCGGGACAATCCGCCAGGATCGCAGCTTTGGAAATCGAGCTGTACGCCAGCCGGAATCCTACCGGCGTTTTGACTACGACAATCTTGGCCCGACTCGGCTCGAGACCGATATGGCGGTAGACCATCGGATCGTGGCCGGCGCCGACCCGCTCGCTCAACAAGACTTGGACCTCGCCCGTATCCAGCACGGCCGTTCTCCCCATGTCAATGTCGGCACCGAGGTGTCCGCCGATAGTGAATCGCCCGTTCGAGATACGCGCCACCCGGCCGCTGATCGACACTGGCTGACTGAAGATCCGATCCCGCTTGCCGCCGACTTCGAGGGTGACGTCACTGTCGATCCCCGCTTCCAGCACCGCCGCGACGGCATCGGGATCGACGACGGTGACGAACGCCTGCCCCCCTATGGGCTGACTGAGCAGTGCTTTCATCAGATGGGTGCTGTCGCCAGGAGCCCCCGAGTTGACGCTGTCCGACCCGTCGGCGATGACGACCGGTCCGCCATCGATAGCGACAGCCTGGCGCACGGCCGCGTCCGGCGGGACTTTCTCTACGAAGAACAACTGCCGGCGTTCCCAAGCCATCTCGGCCAACTGATCCGCCAGCTTCTGGGCCAGTTCGGCGTCGCCGTCTGTAATGACGACGGTTGCCCATCCCAGCTCGGGAACGTCAAGCCAGGGTTGAACTGGAAACAGAGAGATAGACAACACTTCCGGTCGCTCCTCCAGCTCTCGCGCCGCGTCGAACCACGTCTTCATGGGTTCCATCGTCGTGAAGAAAGCATCTGCCGGCGTTATCATGGGAATCTTGCGCCACGCCATCGTTGGCCTGATCTCTGCGCGAAGATTGCGAAGGAGCAATTCGGCTGTTCGCTTCCCGGTTTCGAACATGTCGACGTGAGGCAGTGACTGGTAGCCGACCAGCATGTCGCAGTGCTCGATCATCTGTTTTGTGATATTGGCGTGATGGTCAAGGGAGATCGCGATGGGAACGTTCGGACCAACGCGCGATCTGATCTGCTTCAAGAGGTTGCCTTCCACGTCGTCGACAGTCTCGGCGACCATCGAACCGTGGAGGGACAGCAGGACTCCGTCCACGGGCAGCGCCGCCGCCGACCCGCTCAAGAGGATTTCCTCCAGGTGGGTCATCGCCTGCGCACTCACTGTACCACCCGGCCAGGCACCGGCCGCCAAGATAGGCGCGAGCTCGAGATCTGCGGCTTGCGTCGCAGCGATGAATCCGCCTATCTCTTGTCCTTCGCCGCACTTGAGCATGACGTCCGCCCCGACGTGGAGGCGAAAGGCTTCGAAATCGTCGAGTTCAGCGAGGACAGGAGAAAAAGTGTTCGTCTCCTGCCAGATCTGGGCAATGGCGATTCTCATGATCAGGCGATGCTCGATGACCGTCGAAAGCTGGCTGTAGAGAGACGATTGGAACCCAGCCGTCGTTCATTCTTGAAAAAGTAACCCTCTCCGGAAACGGAAGCGACAGGAAAGAAGGAGTAACCCATGGACGAACAGAGGAAGTCGGCACGCTGGCGCAAGCGACGCATCATTTACAACAATGACGGCGACGACATCATTGATAGTCATCATGGTTGGACCAGCGCTCACGGCCACGTAGGTTACACTACGGCGTCGTGAGCGTGAACTCACTGTCCGAAGTGAAGAGCTACAACGGGAGGCTGGTCCATGAGGAGTACGATACGCT
>Ga0315336_1005734_pt1 | contig 13289 bp, 13 predicted proteins | sample ASW5metaG_FD_204512 | JGI IMG/M metagenome (GOLD analysis project Ga0315336, IMG submission 204512) | Ammonia-oxidizing marine archaeal communities from Monterey Bay, California, United States - ASW #5 | ecosystem: Environmental > Aquatic > Marine > Intertidal zone | place: USA: California...
CGGATGTGGGGAAAGAAACCGACGTAAAAAATCTTATGAGCGAGTTTGACGCGTTGCTACTGGCCACCGGTGCGACGGTTCCACGTGACTTAGTTATTCCAGGGAGAGAGCTTAAGGGCATTCACTTCGCCATGGAATTTCTCACTGAAAATACACGAAGCCTCCTGAACAGTGAATTAAAGGATGAGCTATACATAAATGCGAAGGACAAAAAAGTCATTGTCATTGGTGGCGGAGATACGGGCGCTGATTGTATTGGGACCGCATTGCGGCATGGTTGCAATAGCGTTGTGAATTTTGAGTTGCTCTCTGAGCCACCAGCTGAGCGCGCGATGGATAACCCTTGGCCAGATTGGCCAAAAATTTTCCGGACCGAGTACAGCCATTCAGAAGCAAAGGCGCGGTTTGGTTCCGACCCGCGTAACTACAGTGTTGTGACAAAGGAATTCCTTGATGGCGGGGCCGGTAACATTGGAGGTTTAAGTACTGTCCGAGTGGATTGGAGCCACAAAGGTGGCCAGCAGGAATTAGTCGAAATTCCAGGAAGTGAAGAACATTGGGAAGCAGATCTTGTTTTGCTGGCGATGGGATTTTTGGGCCCCGAGGGCTATCTATCCGAAGCCATTGGAGTGGAGTTGGATAACCGCTCGAACTACCGGGCAAAGCATGGGGATTTTCAGACCACGGTACCGGGGGTATTCGCTGCGGGGGATTGTCGACGTGGCCAATCGCTTGTGGTCTGGGCAATCAATGAGGGGCGTGGAGCTGCCCGGGCTATGGATGAATATTTAAGTGGTCACAGTACATTACCCGCTCCTGGTATGACTATGGGAACAGCAGCAAATCTGTGAAGAAGGGTGTACTTCTGAGTTCCACCCTTAGTGTCGTAGATCCCGGAAGGGCTTTGCCGGGACGCAACTCAGCGCTTCAGGTGCAAGCTGAGCATGCCGTGCATGGTCGGACTATCAAGCCACCGTTCCCGAAGGACTGCGAAACTGGGGTATTTGCTATGGGTTGTTTCTGGGGCGCAGAGCGACGCTTCTGGGAACTTGGCGGTGTTTATTCAACAGCGGCTGGATACGCTGGGGGCTACACACCCAACCCGACCTATGAGGAAGTCTGCAGCGGCCTCACGGGGCATACCGAGGTGGTACTGGTGGTCTACAACCCCAAAGAAATATCCTACGAAACTCTATTAAGGATTTTTTGGGAAGCCCATGATCCTACGCAGGGTATGGCTCAGGGGGGGGACAGGGGAACGCAGTATCGTTCTGCCGTATATACGCGCAGGAGGGAGCAAGAACAATTGGCTCTGGTTAGTCGGGATCATTACCAAGCACAGTTAAATAGGGCAGGTCACCGGCGGATCACTACGGAAATTTCTGAGGCATCAGCGTTTTTCTACGCTGAAAATTATCATCAACAATATCTTGCCAAGAATCCCTATGGCTACTGTGGCTTGGGAGGCACTGGCATCACATACAACCCAGCTGCCTAATTTTTTGTAACTAACTGAACGTATCTGGCAGGTAAATTTTGAAAATCACACCGCTACCGTCGGGAAGATTATCTGCCCGGCGCCTACCCTCATGAAATTCAACGATCAGGTTTACAATATATAGGCCCAGCCCTAGATGTTCGCCTTCCCTGTTACCTTCCCGCACTGAAACCAAAGAATCAAAAAGCTTGTCATGCATAGTTTGTGGAAGGGTGGGGCCTTGGTTGCTGATTGAGATACAAAGTTCTTTGTCGGTCCTTTTGAGTTCCACTCCGATTTTGCTGCCCGGCGGGCTGAAATCGACCGCATTATTAACTAGCTTGTCGAGCATCTGCAACATTAAATCCGACGATCCTAGTATCGTTGCAGCTGATAATGTGCATTGCCATTCGAACATGCGATCTGCGTGAGTATCCCGGTACGTTCTTACAGCACCCTCGAGAAGCTGTTTCAAGTCAACTGCTTCTTTTGGCTCGTCTTCGATAGTCCGCTCCACTTGATTGGCTTCGGCCATGCGATTGAGAATATTTTCGAGGTGTTCGGTGCCGCGCCTGAGACGTTTTAGGTAAGGTAACTGTGAGTTGCTGGCTGGCTCGTGTTCTAGATTTTCCAAAGATGTAAATATTGTACTGAGCGGCGTGCGCAGCTCATGGACGAGTGTTCTTTTCAGAGTACGCAAATATTCCGTGTAATCGTGCAAGTTCTCTAAAACAGTATTAAAACTACGAGCCAAGCCTCCGATTTCATCATGTGCTTTGCGGCCGGGCATATCGAACGCGATCTCGCCTTCGGGACTTAGCACTGTTTCAGCAGCGCCAGCCAGCCGGCGGATTCTTCCAGCCAGACGGGCACTGTAACTCGCGAGAAAGACAATAATGACTAGGCTTATCAATAAAGTTAGGCCCATGAAACGCACTAATTCTGCATCGGCTAGTGTTAGATACTCACTCCCCTGTTCAAGGATCACTGCACCCCGAATGCCCGTGCCATCTGTGGCATTAATAGGAGCGGCCGCTGCCAAGATGGCACTGCTATTTGTCTCGCGTCTGTACCAGGATACCGATTGTTGGCCCTCAAGCACTTTACGGAGGGCCTCATCCGCTATATGTCCCGGGGGATCTTCCATGTTCAGGTAGGATGAATCGCCGCGACGGAGAATCCAACCTACGATCAGTTCCGGGAGCGGTGGTTCTCCAGATATGATGTCTGCGATGGTTGCCGGCTGTCCTTCGTCAAACGATACCCATCCATTGCGGTCCACGAATCTCAGGCGTCTATCAGGCCTCCCAAATCGGTTGGTAGCTAGATCATGCAGGTCTGCGGGCTGATGGAGAAAGCGAGGGATATCATTTTTTTTAAAATCCTCTTTTTTGTCCGGGGACCATCCAAGGAGGTCATACTTCATGTCTGGAGCTGATTCTGGTCCCGGATCTACTTCAATAACCGATAGGCCTAGAGTTTCCCCCACCTCATCAAGAGGAACCTGTAGCTCGAGCGAGTAACCTTTTTGTGTTTGCCTGAAATATCCGCGCGAATTTTGCCTGTATTGAATGCGTGGTGCGAAATTACCTGGGGTTGTGTAATGTGGAATCACCATACCTTCAGCAGCGCTAGTACTGAACACTAGAAACCGATTCAGTGCGCCGAGGTGTAAAACAACTCGGTCGCCACCTGTCTCTGCCTGGGGATCCTCAAGAACCTGCTGAAGGTCCATAACGTCGAAAAAGAGATAGAGGTTACGATTTGTTGTGCCGGCCCAATACTGGTGCTCTTCGACTAAGGTGGTCCCAAAATTTATGTCCGGACCCCAGTCATCCCGTCGACCATCAATTTCCGGTGTTGATGATAGAGGGTGGGCATATATTGTTTGACGGTCAGATTCAGAGTCCCCGGGTGTTTGGGTTTCGGAGGGAAGTCCAGCCAGGGAAAATTCGGGGTTTGTAAGTTCTTGGGCTATTCTTGCCGCCTCTACAAGCACAGAGCGCTCCAGGCCGTCACGAAGCGCGCCCTCCATTTGTTGGATGTACAAGTAATTGATCCAAGGAATTATGAGGGCGAACAGGCCAACGCATAAGAACTTGAAACGCAATGACATGTATTTATCCAGATATCCAGCGGTACCCACGGCCATAGACAGTTTGAATAGCATCGAAGTCTTGATCTACAGTGATAAAGCGCGCACGCACGCGCTTTATTTGCTGCGTGACTGATGCATCTTCCAGAACTACATTTCGGTCTCTGTTGTTCCAGCGTGGATCAGCGTTGACCGGCGCATTCATGAGCTCGCTGCGACTAAAAGGACGCCCTGGCTGACTCGCCAGTAATTGAACTATCCAGAATTCTGTCAAATTGAGTTCTACGGGCTTCCCTTTCCATTCTGTTTCTATTCGAACAGGGTCCAGTTTCAGTGAACCTTCATTGAGTATTCTTTCTTGATCTGCTCGCGGATTTTTTAGCGCCTCTGTTCTGCGAAGCAAGACCCGGATCCTAATCATTATAAGATCGAGGCTCGTACTCTTGGTTACATAATCATCGGCTCCTCTGGTAAGGCCAGCTGCTTGGTTGATCTCACCCTCTTTAGCCGTCAGGATCATGATCGGTAGCGTTTCAGAACGAGACCGAAGCTCTGAGCAGAGATCAAGTCCGTCCATTCCTTCGCCTAGATTTATGTCGATAATGACTAGGTCTGGAAGTTTATTCTGAAACGCCTCTAAGGCTTTCTCTCCGCTGTTGTAGCCCCGGCTCCTATAGCCGTCTCGGCGTAGTGCGTCGACATAGTTGTTCTGCACATCTGTTTGATCTTCAACAATAGCTACGAGTTTTCTTGGCATACTTAGAGTGTACACCCTTGCAAAGAGCCATAAACCGAACGCTCTACCTACCCCATGAGCCCCTTAAGTTTATTTATGGCATTTGCTTCGATTTGACGAATGCGCTCAGCAGAAACCTGATACTCAGATGCTAGCTCGTGCAGGGTGGATTTTTTTTCACCGAGCCAGCGTTGTCTAACAATATCTTGGCTACGCTCATCCAGTCCGCCCAAAGCGCGTGCCAAACGTTCGTGAGAGTCCCTCTGCCAGTCATGCCGTTCTACTGCCTCAGCTGGATCGCTGTCAGGGCTAGGTAAATAGGCGGATGGTGCAAATTCCTCGTCTTCACATGGGGAAGGATCAAAAGAGAGGTCGCGACCTGCCAGACGTTGTTCCATCCGAGTAACCTCTTGGGTACTAACACCAAGGTCTTGGGCGACGGCTGCAGTTTCAGCTGCGGACAGCCAGCCTAGATGTTTCTTCGCGCCACGTAGATTAAAAAAAAGCTTCCTCTGGGCTTTAGTCGTTGCAACTTTCACTTGACGCCAATTTTTTAAGACGAATTCGTGTATCTCTGCCCGAATCCAGTGAACCGCGAACGACACCAGCCGAACCCCAACAGTAGGATCAAAGCGCTTTACTGCCTTCATAAGGCCAACATTACCTTCCTGAACTAGGTCGTTCAGTTGCAGTCCATAACCGGAATAACCCCTCGCAATGTGGACAACAAAGCGAAGATGTGACAGAACTAGGCGTTGTGCAGCTTCTAGGTCACCGTCTTCTCGAAGTTGGGCAGCAAGCCTGAATTCTTCTTCTGCGCTCAGAACGGGAATAGCACCCGCGGCCTGGATGTAGCTATCCAGGCTTCCAATCGGGCCGGAAAGAACGGCCTCATTGTCTTTAAGAGCTATTATATTTGTCACAAGCTATTACCTCTTACGAAGACATAATATTAGCACTCTATATTAGAGAGTGCTAACTACTGGTCCTTTTTCTAGGAAATTCAACACATTTTCGTTGATAAAGCAGGTGTTATGTAGGTTCAAAGGCGCGCAAATGACGCACTGCAGCCAAGCCAGCTCCGGCCCATCCTAGGGCCGCACCAGTCCCTAATAGTAGTACTGTCTCAGGAAGCGTGAGGCCACTGATTTGATAGTTAGAGTCGTATAACGCTGCTAGGGAATTAGCCGGACCCCCTAGAAGCAATAGGGAAAGAGTGATCAAACACCCTGCCATCAGCCCCCCAAGGAGGCCGTACAAGAAACCTAGGTAAAGAAAGGGGCGCCTGACAAACCCATCACTTCCACCAACTAGTTTCACAACCTCAATCTCATCGCGCCGGCCGCCAATTTCTAGGCGAATAGTATTTCCTATCACCAATATGACTGCTAGGCTGAGTAGAGCGGTAGCAAGATCAACTAAGCGCTGAGTCAATTCTAGAATCCCCCGCAATCTTTCCACCCAATTTGTATCCAGTTGTACGAAAGCCGTTTGAGCCAATAATTCCAGTTCATTGACCAGCTCTTCTGCGTTACCTTTCATACCATCGGCAGGTCTTACTACAAGGGAGTGGGGAAGGGGGTTTTCTTCTAGGGCCTCTAGAGCTACGCCAAGGCCTGAATAGGTGCGAAATTCCTCTAATGCTTGACTGCTATTTATTAGCTGCACTTGACTGACGTCGTTTCTTGACTCCACTTCGATTGCCAGACGCCGAGCTTCAAATTCATCGACGTCCATTTTTAGATAGACCGACAAATCAGCTGTCCCTTCCCAGGCATCACTCAAGAGTTCAGCATTATTCAGGAGCACACGCAATCCAGCGGGCAATGCTAGAGCAATGGCGATCACGGAAATCGTCATCAAACTGCTCAGTGGTTGTCGCGATAGACGTCCGAATGCCCCCAGAAAATTCTGGAGGTGGATGGACCCATAATGAATAAGAAACTTAATCATGCTTGAGTGGCTATCCCCAAGGAATCATCGAGTCCATTCATCAATTTACCATCTAGTAGCTTAAACTGGTTTTGACCTAGGCGATCGATGAGCTTTAGATCATGGGTCGCGATTAGGACAGTGACTCCCACTTCATTAAATCGCATAAAGAGCTGCATGATTTCTAGAGACAGTGCTGGGTCTAGATTGCCAGTAGGCTCATCAGCGATGACTAGTTCTGGTCTGCTAGCTATTGCACGAGCAATCCCTACCCGTTGTTGTTCACCAGCTGAAAGGCCAAGTGGTAATTGTTGCTCGTGCTGCAGCAAGCCGACTTGGTCTAAGGATGCGCGTACCCGCCGAGCTATTTCCCGGTGTTGTAGCCTAGAAATGACCAACGGCAGGGCTACATTATCAAAGACCGTTCGGTCATAAAGCAGCTTGTGATCCTGAAAAATGGTTCCAATCTGACGGCGAAAATACGGTATACGGCGGCGGCGAATTCGGGATGTGTTTTGGCTGTTGATTAATACTGTACCTCGGCTTGGTCTTTCTATCAGTGCTATGAGTTTGAGCACTGTACTTTTACCAGCACCAGAAGGGCCTGTTAGAAAAGCTATACTTCCTTTTTCCATCTGGAAGCTAATACCTTTAAGTGCTTCCCTACCGCTTGGATAGCGTTTGTATACGTTCTCAAAATGAATCACAGCTTCATCGCTCCTCGATGTTGATTAGACGATTCATTGCTCCAGCCTTGATATGCTTTGCTGGTTTTTGCCTTTTTAACATTACGAGAATCGGTGTCGAGCGTATCATGACTAGTTGCATAGAATTATAGCTCGGACCCTTGCCTCAGGGTTCGCATTAAGGCATTCATTGATAGCTTAGGTAGGATTAATTGATGGTAAAAAAGCAAGCAGCCAGAAAGCGTCAGAACGCTGTACGAATCATTGGTGGTGAATGGCGCGGATTGCGGCTGGATTTTCCGGCTAACACACCAGTAAAACCTACGCCAGACAGGGTTCGGGAAACTTTGTTTAATTGGCTGGCCAATGATTTATCAGGTGCACGCTGTTTAGATCTTTTTGCTGGTACCGGTGCACTCGGTTTTGAGGCATTATCACGGGGAGCTGACGAAGCTTGGTTTGTGGAGCGAGATCCAGCACTTATAGCTTCACTTGATAAACATGCAAAGCGTCTTAACGCTAAGGCTAAAATTGTTGGAGAGGAAGTTACGAATTTTCTAGCCGATCCAAAAGAGAATTGCTTCGATATTGTTTTCTTGGATCCCCCATATGAAATGTCTCTAATGACTTTAGTGGATTTGCTCCCGGTTTGGTGTGGGCGCAGTGCATTGATTTACGTGGAAAGGCCGAGCACTGAGGGGATATCTTTGGTTAGCGGACTTGGGAAGATTTGGCGAGAAAGCCGAGCGGGGCAGGTGAGCTACGGGTTGATCTCTGTTTAGTGGCTAATAACATGACGAGCAGGGCTGCGGGAGCTAGAATGGGCCGCTAGCCAACGTGGTGTTTTTAACTATGAGCATCGGTGCAGTGTTTCCAGGTACCTTTGACCCTATCACTCGGGGACACGAAGATTTGATTCGTCGTGCTGCCGTTCTGTTTGATCCACTTATTGTCGCGATTGCCGAAAACCCCTCCAAGGAACCCATGTTTTCTTTGCAGGAGCGGGTCGATTTAGTGGAACAAGTATTGAGTGACTTAGTTGCTGTAAAGGTAATGAGCTATGATGGCCTGACGGTCGAGTTTGCGAAAGAGAATGGACTTGGGTGCATTGTAAGGGGTGTTAGGGTGGCTGGTGATTTCGAATATGAATTTCAACTCGCTACCATGAATCGACACCTTGCCGAGGAAGTGGATACCGTTTTTTTAGCACCCCAAATACGCAACTCTTTTATATCGTCTAGTTTAATTCGGGAAATTGCAGAATTCGATGGAGACCTATCGTCTTTCGTTCACCCCTATGTCCAGAAGAAACTGAAAAAAAAGAAGGTCCGTTAACGATTTTTCCTGTAGTGCATGGTGGATGTCCATGATTGTATTTCTTGCTCATTTCAGGTTTTGTAGGCGAATAGGTATTGTGATGCTGGCTTGGGCATTTGCACTTGTTGCTCCGATTGAAGCTGATGAGCCTGTCCAAGCAACCCGGCAAATGGTGGTAACTGCTAATCCCTGGGCTACAGAAGCGGGTCTTGAAATTCTGAGGGCTGGCGGAAATGCGGTGGATGCTGCTATTGCAATACAACTTGTACTTTCAATGGTTGAACCCCAATCATCCGGCATTGGGGGAGGCGCCTTCATGTTGTTTTCCCCTGCGCCCAAAGCATCGGAAGATTCTGCTCGGATTGTGGTCTATCAAGGTCGTGAGACGGCTCCTGCGTTAGCTACACCTGACATGTTTTTGGACCAAAATGGTCAAACGATTGAGTATCGGGACAGTGCTATAGGAGGTCTGTCCGTAGGTGTACCGGGAGTTTTGCGTATGCTTGAGCAAGCTCATCAGGAAAATGGACGGTTACCATGGCCAACGCTTTTTGCATCAGCCATCGAGCTTGCAGAAAGGGGATTTGAAATTTCAAGCCGCCTTTATTTTCTGCTGAGCCAGTATCAACAGAGGGCGGAAGCCGAATATTTTACCCAACATTACTACGATCATGACGGTGCACCTAGAAAGGTTGGCCATCTTCTGGTGAATCATGATTATGCGGAGACACTTCGGAAGTTAGCCAAGGATGGCGCGGAAGTGATGTATTCAGGGAGTCTTGCGAGAGAGATCGTAGCAGCGGTAAAAGGCAACTCAATTCGCTCTGGAAGACTTGCGTTATCCGACATGGAAAATTACGTGGCACAGAGACTTGACCCAATTTGTACCCCATACCGACAGTGGCGAATTTGCGGCCCGCGATTACCCTCTTCCGGTGGTATTACCGTGCAACAAATTTTGGGTATTTTGCAGGAGTTTGATATTGCTAGCCTGGGAAGTAATTTAGTCGAAGCAATCCATGTTGTTTCTGAGGCAAGCCGTCTCGCCTACGCAGATCGAAATCTATATCTTGCGGATGACAGTTTTGTCGATGTACCGGTCTCGTTGCTTTTAAGCCCAGCTTACCTAGCTGAGCGGGCATCGCTTATTAGGTTGGGGCGTACTATGTCAGAGCCTCAGCCGGGTTCTTTGGGTGGGCTGACAGCATGGAATTTTTCGCCAAGCGTTCACAGTGATTGGACCTCAACAAGTCATTTCTCAGTTGTAGATCAATGGGGCGCGGGGGTTTCTATGACTACCACTATTCAAATGGTGTTTGGAAGCCAATTGATGGTCGGTGGATTTATTCTCAACAATCAGCTCACTGATTTTTCGTATCAACCGGAAAGGGACGGCAAGCCGGTAGCTAACCGAGTTGAATCGGGGAAGAGACCGTTAAGCAGTATGTCGCCTACTATGGTTTTTGATACTGATGGTCGACTTCGTGTGCTGATCGGTTCGCCAGGTGGGACACGCATCATTAATTATGTCACTCAAGCACTTCTCGGCGTTCTGGACTGGGATAGAAACATTCAAGAGGCAATAGATGCACCACATTTTTTAGCGCAAACAGGCTCAATAGAGCTTGAGGATTCCACCGACCTTGCGCAGCATCAAGACGCTCTTGAGGCTTTGGGTCATGAGGTGCGTACCCGAGTTCTCAACAGTGGATTGCATGGGATTACCATTGATTACACGGCCACCGGAAGGTTACTGCGAGGTGGCGCAGATCCGCGCCGAGAGGGTCTTGCGATGGGTGATTAGGATGATTAGAGATTAAAGCCCGAAGCTGTTACCGCTGACAGCGAGGGCAATAATAACTTGAGCGCTGGCCTTGAGTGATGCGCTTAATAGGTACTCCGCAAGTAAAGCAAGGATCACCTGATCGGCCATAAACACTGAGCGATTGCTGGAAGAATCCTGGTCGTCCGTCACCTCCAACAAAATCTTTTAGTGTAGTTCCCCCGCTTCTAATAGCCTCATTCAGAATCTCACGGATCGCCTGCACGAGTCTACTGAAACGTGCGGCGGATATCCGGCCAGCGGGTCGGGCAGGATGAATTCCTGCTCTAAACAGTGCCTCAGTTGCATAAATATTGCCTAGGCCAGCGATTATTTGACCATTCATGAGGTGGTTTTTGATGGCGACTCGGCGACTTCGTGATGTATGAATCAGATATTCGGCAGAAAAATCTTTTCCCAGAGGCTCGGGCCCGAGTTTTGTCAGTAGTCGATGTAATTCCGGTTGAGTAGTGAAATGGATACTTCCAAAGCGCCGTGGATCATTGAAACGGAGACAAGAGCCACCACGAAAGCTAATATCAATGTGATCATGAGTAGTTGGTTGAGAAACGGAAGGTAAATAAAAGAGACTCCCTGACATACCAAGGTGCACAAGCAGCGTACCGTTACTAGTTTTGATGAGCAGGTATTTGGCTCTCCGCCCGAGTTGTAATATTTGTTGGCCTCGTAACAGTCCGGCAAGGTTTCGTGTAACTGGCCACCGAAGGCGCCGCTCCCTAACCTCTACATCCGATATGAACTGACGGGTTATTAGGGGCTCAAGCCCACGCCGAATGGTTTCTACTTCAGGTAACTCTGGCATGGTGCGAGCTTAAGCGCTACAAGGATAAATGGCCAAGCATCTGTTGCTTAGGCATCTATACTGCGGGCGTCCCTGTGGGAAATAGCACACAAGCGTGGAGTAGATTCGCAGGATCAGCTATAGTCTGGCCGCTGCTGCAGGAGACGGGGGGTTCTGAATAGTGCAATTTCTACTCGAATATCAGCATGGCCTACTAGACTTGAGTTTATTGGGCTATGTGCTGGCAACACTTGGTTTCATGCATATTACGATGATAGGCATTACTCTTTACTACCATCGGGACCAGGCCCACAGATCTGTTGATCTTCATCCGGCGCTTAGACATTTTTTTCGTTTTTGGCTATGGATGAATACCGGCGCCTCTACCAAGGAATGGGTGGCAGTCCATCGGAAGCATCATGCGATGTGTGAGCGCGAGGGAGACCCACATAGCCCCCGAATGTTTGGGTTGAAGAAAGTTTTGTTAGAAGGAGCCGAGCTATACCAAGCTGAGGCGAGCAAACCTGAAACTCGTGAGAAGTACGGTCGAGGTACCCCGGATGATTGGTTAGAGCGTAAGGTCTATCAACTTCGATTTAGCGGAATCTTTGTATTGATCTTGATCAATCTGGTTCTGTTTGGAGCCCCCGGAATTATTATCGCGGCTTGCCAGCTCATCACCATGCCCTTGTTAGCGGCTGGTGTTATTAACGGTCTGTGCCATGCAAAGGGCTATCGCAATTTCGAAACTGATGACGTATCAACAAATCTTTGGCCTATTGGAATTTTTGTGGCGGGAGAAGAGCTTCACAATAACCACCATGCATTCCCCAGCTCAGCGAAATTTTCTTGCCGACCTTGGGAAGTAGATATGGGATGGTTGCACCTAAAGGTCTTTTCTGCGCTGGGTTTGGCCAAAATCAAACGGGTAGCCCCCGTACCGGAAATGAATTTAGAGCCGAGCGCCCCTGACGTCGATGCGCTGAGGGCAATCATAGTGAACAGAATGCACGTGTTACGGCACTATACCCACAGCGTAATTCTTCCTGCACTGAGACGGGATTTGGGTAATTCAGATCAAAAAAACTCCGTCATAATCAGGCAGGCTAAGAAGCTTCTGACCTGGCATCCTGGTATGTTAGATGAGGTCTCCAAGCGGCGGCTGTTAGAGATTGTAGAGGGTTATCCGAGTGTTCAGACGGTGCTAGCATTTCGTAATGAGCTTAAGGATCTTTGGGAAGGAAGTCATTCCAGCAACGAAAGCTTGTTGGCAGATCTTCGGAATTGGTGCGCGAAGGCCGAGGCGAGTGGGAACAAAGGCCTCCAGGAATTTTCTTCTTATCTGCAATCCTTTCGCCCTATTCCTGCCACAGTGTAGCCTGCGAAAAGGGTTCGACCTCGTTTTTTACAAAAAAGCTATCGGAGACAGCCGGGTCTTTTTTATTTGATTTTCGTCTCTTTATATACGACGTGCTTGCGGACTCTGGGATCGTATTTCTTCACCTCCATCTTTTCAGGGTGAAGACGCCGGTTTTTGGTAGTGGTGTAGTAATGTCCGGTACCAGCTGTTGACATAAGTCTTATTTTCTCTCGCATGACCTATTTCCCCTCAGATCTTTTCCCCGCGGGCTCTCAGATCCTCTACTACCTTCTCTATCCCAAGTTTCTCAATGATGCGCAGTCCTTGGTGACTTATCTTAAGTTTGACGTACTTTTTTTCGTTCTCAAGCCAAAAGCGCTGTGAATGCAGATTAGGCAGAAAGCGTCTGCGAGTTCTGTTATTAGCGTGGGAAACGTTATTCCCTGACATTGGGCGTTTACCGGTGATTTGGCAGACTCTGGACATCCTTTTATCCTAGTATGAGCACCGAACGAGAAGGCGGGCACTATACCCATTGACTAGTTACTGAGCAAGGTGACGCGGCTCAAAAGAAGCTTAAAGCTGTACGCGCGGGAACCGGTTAACGTCATATGAAAAGACTTGTCACTTGGAGCCTTGAGGGGGATTATTAGGCAAACACAGTTACTTGGTTGAGTCAGTGTGTGGAGCTAAGCTTCTGACTCTGCAGGAAAATTAGCTAATGTCGTGTAAAATGTTCCGTAGGCGCAGTATTTTTTATAGAAGAGTTTTTCCATGACAAATTCTGAGATAACCCACAGGCCAAGGATTTTGCTAGGCATAACCAGTGGAATCGCTGCCTATAAGAGCCCAGAAATAGTAAGGGGACTTACCGAGCGCGGTTGTCTTGTTCAAGTGGTTATGAGTTCAGAAGCTCGAAAATTCGTTTCGCCACTTTCATTGCAAACTGTCTCAGGTCGTCGCGTTAGGGATGATTTGTGGGATGAGGCTGCTGAGAATGCCATGGGACACATAGAGCTGGCCCGTTGGGCAGACCTCGTATTGATCGCTCCCGCAACTGCA
>Ga0315336_1005735_pt1 | contig 13287 bp, 13 predicted proteins | sample ASW5metaG_FD_204512 | JGI IMG/M metagenome (GOLD analysis project Ga0315336, IMG submission 204512) | Ammonia-oxidizing marine archaeal communities from Monterey Bay, California, United States - ASW #5 | ecosystem: Environmental > Aquatic > Marine > Intertidal zone | place: USA: California...
CGGCGCGCTGGCCTGCGAACCCGTCTCGGCATTGACGACATTGCCGTTCTTGTCGACGGTGATGGTGCCGAAATTCTTCGGTGGCGCGCCGGTGATCAGCTTGCCGGGATCGCCGGTCTGCGATTCCACGATGACATCGCCCACGCTCTTGCCGCCGCTATCTTGCCCGCTGGCGTCGGACGGCGCCGGCGTCGCCGGGGCCTGCGCGACGCTGTTGTCGGTTCCGGCATCGCCTGTGCCGGAATCCCCGGTACCGGCATCACCGAGATTGGTGTTGCCACTGTTGCTGTTTCCGTCCCGGGGGGCGGCTTCCGATTTCTTCTGCCCGGCCGGCTTGGCGCCGCCTTGCGAGCCACCCTCTAGCTGCTGGAACCGGAACTCGTTGTCTTCCTGCTGCTTTCGGATCTGCTCTTGCATCTGCAGGATCTGGAAATTCATCTCCTCGATCTTGCCGTTCAACTGCCGAAGCTGGTCCTGCAGACCAATTATGCCAGCGCCGCCGCTATCCTGCTGCGCGACCTGCGCCTGTTCCTGCTTCTTGTTGTCGCCGAAAATGCCGAGCGTCGGCAGGTGGAAGGTGAACCCGCTGTCGGAGGCCCGCCCGGCGCTGTCGGCCGAGGCGGCAAGGCTCGGGAGGCTTGATACGAGCAGCAACGCAAGCGTGCCGCTCAGGACCGTTCTGAAATGCATTCTGTCTCTCGCGGTGGGTGTTGGCCTGATGCGCCTTTCCAAATCAAACAACGGGAGGAAGCGCCCTCGCGCTCATAGCAGGACGCGAGACTTCGGCCAAATTTTGTTTCAAGCCGTTGCAAATGAAAAAGGCGGCCCTGAGGCCGCCTTTCATTTTGGCATGTTGTATTTTTGCCGCCTGGGAGGTCGGGCGCCCCCTGGCGAAACTTGATCAGGAGCCGGCGCCGGAAAGCGTTGTGACGGCGCGGCGGTTCTGAGACCAGCAGGAAATGTCGTCGCAAACGGCGACCGGGCGCTCCTTGCCGTAGGAGATCGTCTTGAGGCGGCTGGCGGAGACGCCCTTGGAAACCAGGAAGTCGCGCGTGGCGGCGGCGCGGCGTGCGCCCAGCGCCAGATTGTACTCACGCGTGCCGCGCTCGTCGGCGTGGCCCTCGATGACGATCGCATACTGGCGGTACTGGTTGAGCCACTGCGCCTGGCGTGCCAGCGTAGTCTGCGCATCGGCGCGAATCGACGAGGAATCGGTGTCGAAGAAGATGCGGTCGCCGATGTTGACGGTAAAGTCCTGCGCTGAACCCGGCGTCGCGGCGCCGGCGCCGTTGAGGCCGAGATCGGCTGCGCTGTTCGGGGTCTTCTTCGAGGCGCAGCCCGTAATGGCAAGAGCTGCCACCAGAGCGATCATCGCCGGGTTGCGGGTAAGTGCTGCGATACGGCCCATGCCGCCTCTCCTTCGCAATTGAGTGATTTCGTTGATCACCCAGTAACCACGTTTGGGTTAACCGCCATTCAAGAAACAGGGTTAATTTTCGGTTTCGAGCCGCCGTCCTCGGCCGGTTTTCCGGGACTCACATTGCGTGCGGACCGTAGGCGGAAATGCGGCCAAAACGCGACCGGCCTGTGAAAAAGAGGCCGAAAAGGCCTCTTTCTCGGTGGGCTTTGGACAGATGCGACCCTATTCCAGCAACGGCGACCAAGCCGGATCGGACGCATAGTTCCCCGTCGGGATCGGCTGTTCGTTGCGGCCGGTGAGATCGACCGAGACGAGCTTCGGCCCGCCGCCCGCCTCGCGGAAGAACATCAGAACGCGGCCGTTGGGCGCCCAGGTCGGGCCTTCCTGCTGGAAGCCCGAGGACAGGATGCGCTCGCCCGACCCGTCGGTCTTCATGACGCCGATCTGGAACTCGCCGCCGCTCTGCTTGGTGAAGGCGATGAGATCGCCGCGCGGCGACCAGACCGGCGTCGAATAAACGCCGTCGCCGAAGGAGATGCGGTGCGGATTGGAGCCGTCCGCGCCCATGACATAGATTTGCGAGCGGCCGCTGCCGCCGCCCCGGTCGGAGGTGAAGACGATCTGCGAGCCGTCCGGCGAATAGGACGGCGAGGTGTCGATGGCGGTCGAATCTGTCAGCCGTGTTGTCGAGCGGCTTCTCAGATCCATCGCGAAGATGTTGGAATTGCCGTCGTCGCGCAGCAGGCTCATGATCACCTTCTGGCCATCGGGCGAAAAGCGCGGCGCGAAAGTCATGCCCGGGAAGTTGCCGACAAGCTCGCGCTGGCCGGTCTCGATCTGCAGGAGATAGACCTTCGGCTGTCCGCTTTCATAGGACATGTAGGTTATTTCCTGCCGGTTCGGCGAAAAACGCGGCGTCAGCACGATGGCGCGGCCGTCCGACAGGTAGCGCACATTGGCGCCGTCCTGGTCCATGATGGCGAGCCGCTTCTTGCGCGCGTTCTTCGGGCCGGATTCGTCGACGAAGACGACGCGCGTGTCGAAATATCCCTTTTCGCCGGTGATCTTCTCATAGATCGCGTCGGCGATGATGTGCGCGACGCGGCGCTGATTGGCGTCGTTGGCGAAGAACTGCTCGCCGGCCAGTTGCTGATTGCCGAAAATGTCCCACAGCCGGTACTGGGCGCGGATGCGGCCGTCCGCCTCCTTGCTCACGCTGCCGGTCACCAGCGCCTGGGCGTTGATGACCTTCCAGTCTTCATAGCGGGGCGCGGCGTCGGGATTCGTGATCTTTTCGACAAAGGCGGCCTTGTCGATCGGCGCGAACAGCCCTGACCGTTTCAGATCCGCTGTCACGATCTCCGATATCTGCGGGCCAAGCCCCCCCTGGAAGTCAGGGATGGCGATCGGCATCGGCTCGACATTGCCCTTGTTGACGTTCAGCTCAAGAGTTGCCCAGGCAGGCAAGGTGGCGACAGAACTTATGCCTAGCGCCATCGCGGCGACCATCAGGAGCGGCTTGAGGATGGATTTCATGTCTTCTCGCTTCTGTTGCTGATTTCTTGGGTGCTCAGGCTACAGGCCAAGCATCGCTCTTGGATCGAAGTTGACACGAATGTCAGACCAGATGTCTTGCTTTCCGGCGGGAACTTGCAGACCTGCGACATCGCATTTCTGCACGGCGCGAACCGCGCTGGCGTCGAACTGGGGGTTGCCGCTGGACTTCTCGACGGTCGGGCGGCCCTCCAGCTTGCCGGAGGCATTCAGGTTGAAACGAATGACCACGGTGAAGTTCTCGGAGCCTTCGAGGCCGACCGGAAGGGTCCAGCAACTGCCGAGCTGATCCTCCAACGCCCCTTGCTCCGACTTGGAGAGCTTCTGGCCCTGATCCTTTTCGCCGCCGAGCGAGGCCTGCTGGGTCGAGCGCTTGGCGCCGCCGCCGGACGGCTTCTGCTTGTCGAGCAGGGCCGTAATCTCATCCGCATTGAACTGCTTCTCGTCCGACTTTTGCTTCGAGGAAGCTTCCTTCACCGGCTTTTGCGCGTCCTTGCGATCCGGCGCCTTGGCGCTCTCGGCCTGGGCCGGCTGCGGCTTTGGCCGCGCTTCCGGCGCTGGGGCGGAGTCCGGCAACTTGGCTTCCTCCGTCGGTTGCTGCTGATCGATCGCCTCGGCGACGGCGTCCGGCTTTACCTCTTCCTTCGGGATGGCGGCGGTCGTGTCCTTCGGCGGTGTCGGCGCCGGTTGCTTGGCCGGCGTGGGCTTGGGCTCCGTCTGCTTGACCGGCTCGGGCTTGACCTCTTCCTTCGGCGTCGGCGTCGGCGCGACTTCCGTCGCGGGCGTCGGCTTCGGCTTCTCCTGCGGCTTCGGCACGTCCTCGACCGCCGGCTTCTCCGTCGGCGTCGGCGCGGGCGGTGGCGCCGCCGTCTTCTCCACCGGCTTAGGCTTGGCTTCGTCCGTCACCGGCTTGTCGGTGTCGACCGTGTTCTCGCCGACCTTCTTTGCATCGGGAACGACATCAGGACGCTTCGTCGGGACAGGCGCCGGCTTGTCATGCATGACCGCTTTCTTGTCGCCCTGCAGTGTCTGGGCGATGGCTTCCATCGGCACGATATCGACCGCCACCGACTCCACGTCGGCGGCCGGCGTGGGGGGCGGCGACGACAGCGTGAACAGCCCGAAGGCCAGCGCCACCGCATGCAAGATCACCGAAGAGGTGAGACCCGTCCGCATCTGGCGTCTATTGATCCTGTTCCTGCAGCGAAACCAGGCCGATATTCTTGTAACCGGCCGCTGAAATGCGAGCCATGACCTTCATTGCCGTGCCATAGTCGGTCGACTTGTCGCCACGGATGAAGATGCGCTCGTCATAGCCGGTCTTCGAGATCGCCTGCAGCTTTGCCACCAGCTCGTCGATCGGGATCTCGGTTTCCTGAAGGAAAATCTTGCCCGTGGCGTCGATCGAAACAGTGATCGGCTGCGTGTCGACATTCATTGCCTTCGCTTGGGTGTCGGGCAGGTCGATCGGCACACCGACCGTCAGAAGCGGCGCCGCGACCATGAAGATGATCAACAGCACCAGCATCACGTCGACCATCGGCGTGACGTTGATTTCCGACATCAGGGCATGGTGACGGCCACGGCGCCTGTGACCGCGTCCGCCTCGCCCCGTGCCACCTGCGCCAGCAGCAGACATCCCCATGATCGTTCCTCAGGCCTTCTGTGCTACTTTTTCATCGATTTGGCGCGAGAGTATGGCGGAGAACTCGTCCGAGAACCCTTCCATGCGCACGCCCAGCTTGTTCGCGTCCGATGACAGCTTGTTGTAGGCGATGACCGCCGGGATGGCCGCGAGCAGGCCGATCGCGGTCGCCAGCAGCGCCTCGGCGATGCCCGGCGCAACCACCGAAAGGCTGGTGTTCTTCGACGCAGCGATCGCCTGGAATGATGTCATGATGCCGATGACGGTGCCGAAAAGGCCGATGAAAGGCGCCGCCGAGCCGGTGGTGGCGAGGAAGCCTAGGCGTCCCTCCAGCCTTTCCATCTCGCGTGTCAGCGCAAGGTCCATCGCTTTGTCGATGCGCGTCTGCAGAGCCAGCGGCGACTTCGCGCCCTTTTCGAAGCTCTTCTTCCATTCGCGCATGGCGGCGACGAAGATCGCGCCCATGCCGGTGGTCTTGCGGTCGGCCAGCGTGCGGTAGAGATCTTCCAGCGACTGCCCCGACCAGAACACCTGCTCGAAGCGATTGAGCGCCAGTCGCATCCGGCTATAGGCGACGAGCTTGTCGATGATGATCGCCCAGGTCCAGACCGAGGCGCAAAGCAAGCCGATCATGACCAGCTTGACCACCCAGCCGGCCTGCATGAACAGGGACCAGATCGATAAATGCGCTGCCGGATCGGCGAGTGCGATATTTTCCATGCCTTAAGTCCTTAAGATTTTCCGGGCATCGCTGGCGGCTGGCCCATGGCATACCTTTGGTCCGATCGCGCGAAGCGTGAAGCTTGCGGGATGAGCCCCGAATGCACCGTTTCGCGGCCTTTTCGAGGCAAATATTGGTGAAAGGAAGGCGCACGGATTGCGCCAATCTTCGCCAATTCCTTCATGAACCGTTATGGTTAAGGATGGGTTAGGATGTCAGGCGCGGCGCATTGCCGCGCATGAGGGGCAAGGCGCGACGCAGGGCAAGCTGAGATTCAGGTCAGGCCGAGCCGAGAACGGTGGCTTCCGAGAACCGGAGCGGAGCGTACTTTCCGTACGTGAGCACTGGAAGCGCAGGAAGCCGCCTTTCGCAGGCCGGCCTCACCTGAATATCAGCTTGACCGAGGCATGAAAGCCGCGATCCACTCCTTCGGAAAGCGCTTCGGCCGCCCGCTTTCGCCGACGATCGCCGCTTCGACCCTGGCCTCGACCAGCAGATCGCCGCCGCGCTTCAATTGCTGGCCCATGACGATGCGCGCGCCGGAAATGTCGTCGGTGCGGGTGTCGATAGTAAGGATATCGTCCATGCGCGCCGGCGAGCGGAAGTCTATCTCCATGCGCCGAACCACCCAGACGATGCGCTCGCCATGCTTGCCGTCCAGGAGCTCGGTGTGGTGTACGCCGGTCAGACGCAGATAGTCGGAGCGGCCGCGTTCGAGGAACTCGAGATAGCGGGCATGGTAGACGACGCCGGAAAAATCGGTGTCGGCATAGTAGACGCGGGCCATCAGCCGGTGGCCGAATTCCGTCAGCGCGCCGGAAAGCCCGGCGCTTAGCGCCGCCGATTCACCATGATCGTCCATCGCGCTTTCCTTTTCTGGCCTGAACGGGCAGGTGTTCGCGCGGGGAACGGGATGGCACTGTTGGGCATGATGATCAAGACCCTGCTGGCCGCGCTGCTGGCGCTTGGCGCGCTTGCGCTGCCGGCCGAAGCCGCGACGTTTTCCATGAAGCGCGGCCTCAACCTCGACCAGTGGGTAACCTGGCCGGCCGAGGACAGATGGGGCGACCGCCAGGCGATCCTGCCCTATCCGGAGTGGCGCAAATTCCTCAAGGAGGACAACCTCAAGGCGCTCAAGGACGCCGGCCTCGACTTCCTGCGCATGCCGGTCGATCCCGCGCCCTTCCTCTCGGACCGCACCACGGCTCTTCGCGAAGATCTCTATGCCAGCGTGCTGGACTCGGCTCGCATGATCAATCGCGCCGGACTGAAGGTGATTGTCGACCTGCATCTCATTCCGTCCGGGGTCAACCGCAAGATCGGCATGGCGCAGGTGATGGACGATCCGGCCGTCTTCGGCGACTATACCGAGCTGGTGCGAAAGATGGCGCGGACATTGGCCAGCGAGGATCCGCAGCTTGTCGCGCTGGAATTGATGAACGAGCCGCTGGTCGATTGCGACGCCAACGGCACCAGTCGTTGGCCCGACCTGCAGAATCGCTTGTTCTCCGCCGCGCGCGCCTCCGCCACCAGGCTGACACTGGTCCTGACCGGGGGCTGTTATTCGAACGCTCAGTCGCTTGCCAAAGTCGATCCCAAGGCGATCGCGGATGGCAACATCATCTGGACCTTCCACGCCTATGATCCGTTCCTCTTGACGCATCAGGGCGCGACCTGGGCCGGCGACTTCATCCGATATGTGACCGGCCTGCCCTATCCGCTGACAGCCGTTCCGAAGACGCAACTGGACGTGACGCTGGACACGATCCGCGACCGGATCAGAGCCGAGGCGCCCTGGGCGCGGCAGAGCGGCCTGCTTGCCTATCTCGACGAACAGGTGGCAGCGATGGACAGTCCCGAGAAGCTGGCCGCCGTCATGGATGCGCCGTTCGCGACGGTCGACGCCTGGGCGAAGGCCAACGGCGTCAACCCGCAAGACATCACGCTCGGCGAATTCGGCATGATCCGCAAGGAATATGGCAGCGGCTTCGTCATGCCGGCCGGATACCGCGCCGCCTATGTGCGCGACATGATCGCCCGCGCCGAGGCACGCGGCTTTTCCTGGTCGGTCTGGAGCTATGGCGGCGCGTTCGGCGTCGTCGATGCCTTCGACGGCGAGAAGGCCGAGCCGGACGTGATGGATATGATCAGGTCGCTGCGCTGAGCAATGGTTTGTCGCTTCGGAGAGGCATTACTCATTGAGCGCCGTCACGCGCTGTCGGCGGAACCCAGATCGATCTGCAGGATCTCCGGCCGCACCCCGAAACGGATCGGGGCGATGCTGAAGCCCAGCCCTCCCGAGACGATCAGGTTGCGGTCGTTTTCCACGACGTGGCCATAGGCATAGCGATTGCCGTAGGCCGAAGGCACGACCGGCGAATAACCGAACAGCCGCACCTGTCCGCCATGCGTGTGCCCGGACAAGGTGAGCGAAACCCGCCGCGGCACTTTCGGAAAAATGTCGGGCTCATGCGCAAGCAAAATGACGGGAGCGGTGTCGCCGACCTTGGCCAGCGTGCCGGGAAGATCGTCGAGGCCGGTAAGTCCCTTGCGGCCCTTGGCCCTGTTCGGCAGCAGCGCAATCTGGTCGGCCAGGCCGGCGATCCAGAAGCCCTGGCCGTCCTTTTCAAGTCGTACGACGTCGTTCTCCAGCACCGGAATGCCGACAGCCTCCAGCGCCTTGCGTGAGATGGTCGGCCCTGCTCCGGCTGCCTGCACCGAGCGATCCTCCCACCAGTCGTGATTGCCGAGGATCGACCACACGCCGAGCGGAGCCTTCAGTCCGGAGAGCGCCGGCGCCCATTCCGAGGCTTTCACCCAGCCGGTCACAATCCGGGTTCCGGCGGGATAGTCGCCAAGCATGACGATCACGTCCGGCTGCAGTGCATTGGCCTCATCGGCAAGCGCCGCGATCCGTTCCGGCGTCATCCAGGGGCGGCATGCATGGATGTCGGCAAGCGCCACGACGCGCAATTTCAGCCCGGCCGGCCAGCGCGGCGGCGTCAGCGCGTAGCGCTTCACATGGGTCAGCAGCATCGGCTCGATGCCGACCGCATAGGCGCCGAGTGATACCATGGCGAAGGCCGAGCCGCCGACAAGGCGCAGAAAACCGCGTCTGGTGATCATGGATCGGCCCAAGCCCTTGGCGTTTGCATCAGATGAGCTGCCTTAGAGGCGGCAATTGCGCCCTGAGCTTGGCCGAGGCGCGCAGATTCCGCGCAGGCGGGCCGCTGCGCGGCCGGACGGCGAACAAATCTGCGTTACTCTTCCTGGAACAGGCTGATCTGCTGCTGGGCGATATCCTTCGGCGGGTCGAGCCCGAGATGACGCCAGGCATTGGCGGTCAGCACGCGGCCGCGCGGCGTGCGCTGGATGAAGCCCTGCTGGATGAGATAGGGCTCGATGATGTCCTCGATCGCGTCGCGCGGCTCCGAAAGCCCCGCCGCGATCGTCTCGATGCCGACGGGGCCGCCGCCGAAATTGCGCGCGATCATCGACAAATAGCGTCGGTCGAGCGCGTCGAGGCCGAGCGCGTCGACCTCGAGCCTTGTAAGCGCTTCGTCTGCGATCTTCCTGTCGACATGCTCGGCGCCTGCGACGCTGGCGAAGTCGCGCACCCGGCGCAATAGCCGACCTGCGATGCGCGGCGTGCCGCGCGCGCGGCGCGCGATCTCGAGAGCGCCGTCGTCGCCGAGCGGCATCGACAGGATGCGCGCGCCTCGGCGCACGATCAACTCCAGCTCCTCGACCGTGTAGAAATTGAGCCGCACCGGAATGCCGAAGCGGTCGCGCAGCGGATTGGTCAGCAGCCCAAGCCTCGTCGTCGCCGCGACCAGCGTGAAGCGGGCAAGGTCGATCTTGACCGAACGCGCTGCCGGCCCCTCGCCGATGATCAGGTCGAGCTGGAAATCCTCCATCGCCGGATAGAGGATTTCCTCCACCGCCGGGTTGAGCCGGTGGATCTCGTCGATGAAGAGCACGTCGCGCTCCTCGAGATTGGTGAGCAGCGCCGCGAGATCCCCGGCCTTGGCGATCACCGGGCCGGAGGTGGAGCGGAAATTGACGCCGAGCTCCCGCGCCATGATCTGCGCCAGCGTCGTCTTGCCGAGCCCGGGCGGCCCGACAAACAGCACATGGTCGAGCGCTTCGCCGCGCCCCTTGGCGGCATCGACGAAGACCTTGAGATTGGCGCGCACCGCCGCCTGGCCGACGAACTCGTCGAGCGACTGCGGCCGCAGGGTCTGGTCGGCATCCTCGCCACGCTTGTCGGGGGCAATGAGGCGGGGCGAAAGGCTCATGCCGCCTTCCTTGCATAGGACCGACGACGGAACAAGCGCCGCCTCACCGCGCCAGTTCCTTCAGGCCGAAGCGGATCAGCTTCGACGCATCCGCGCCCTCGCCGGCTGATTTCAGCGCGGCCGCGACCGCGTTCGCCGCGATGTCGCGCGAATAGCCGAGATTGACGAGCGCCGAGACCGCATCCGTGATCGGCGCCGGCGCAACGCCCTCGCCAAGCTCCTGCTTGAGCCCGATCGTCCCGGTCGACGCACCCGCATAGGCGGGCGCCTTGTTCTTCAACTCGGTGACGATGCGCTCGGCCACCTTCTTGCCGACGCCGGGGGCTCGACTGACCATCGCGATATCGCGCAGCGCGATCGCATTGGCGAGATCGGCCGGCGCCAGCGTCGACAGGATAGCCAGCGCCACCTTGGCGCCGACGCCCTGCACATTGTTCATCAAGAGTCGGAACCACTCGCGCTCCAGCGCCGACTGGAAGCCGTAGAGCCGGATCATGTCCTCGCGAACATAGGTCTCGATGAACAGCACCACCGCCTCGCCGGGCGAGGGCAGCGCGGCAAGCGTGCGCGCCGAGCAATGGGCGACATAGCCGACGCCATGCACATCGATGAGACAGGAGTCTTCGTCGATCTCGTCCAGCGTGCCTTTCAGCTTGCCGATCATGGCCTGGCCTTCATGGATGTGTTTCCGGAGAGACGATTTCGAGGTCTGGGAAATAGCTGCGATAGCGAGGAGCGTCGCGCGTCAAGAGGCGGTGACCGGCGACGGCCGCATGAGCGCCAATGAAAAAATCCGGCAAGGTCCGCTCTCGAACACCGCCGGCCCGCCGATAACGAGAATGTGCCACCCCAGCCAAGAACGCGGCTTCCCATGGCAAAAACTCGCGACCCATTTCAAGCCTCTCGGCTGCTTTCCTCAGCATTGCTTCGGAAGCGACCAGAGGAGCAAGCTCGGACCAGACGATGCTGTTGATGACCAGCGCGCCATCGCGTCGGCAGGAGATAATCGCGGACGCAGACCATTCCGTCAGCGGCCCAGCCGGACCCCAGACATCAATGAGCACGTTTGTGTCAATTAACGTCGAGATTTTCACGTGGTCCCCTCAACCACTCCATATACTCGTCCGTCGTCATGCCGCCCAAATCCAGCGTCCCTTCCATCTTGTCGAGGACCTCTTTGAATTTGCGGGCAGCTTCCTCCTCCGAAATGTTTTCGTTGACGGCGACAAGCCGGGCGCCCTCGTCCGTAGCCACGAACTGGACCTCCGAACCCGGACCTATGCCCAGGTGGTCCCTTATTTGTTTGGGAATCGTGACTTGCCCTTTGGTGGTCACACGCATGGTAATACCTCCAAGGTATTACTTACTGCTCAAACGAGAACAAGTCAAGAACAACACTAGCCTGCCAGCACCGCCATGCGGAAAGCGGCGCTCGGACGGTGATGCGCATGGCAAATGGCGATGGCCAGAGCGTCGGCGGCGTCGTCGGTGTCGAAGACAGCCCTCGGCATCAGCACCTTCACCATCATATGGATCTGCTTCTTGTCGCCGTGGCCGACGCCGATCACCGCCTTCTTGACCGCGTTGGGAGCATATTCGGCGACCACCAGGCCGGCGCGCGCCGGTACCAGCATGGCGATGCCGCGCGCCTGTCCGAGCTTGAGCGTTGCCGTCGCATCCTTGTTGACGAAAGTCTGCTCGACGGCCGCCTCGTGCGGCATGGCCTGGTGCAGGACTTCGGCCAGCCCGTCATGCAATTGGCAGAGCCGGATCGCCAGCGGCGCCTTGTCGTCCGAACGCACGGTGCCCGACGCGACGAAGCGCAACGAATTGCCGAGGCTTTCGACGATGCCCCAGCCGGTGCGCCTCAAGCCCGGATCGATACCGATGATGCGAATCGCTTCCCCCATGCGCCAAGTCTAGTCTTGGCGGCAAGCGATGCCAGCAAAATGTGAACAAAGCAGAAACAGGCCGCGAAGGCTTGGGCTCAGCCGCGCGCGAAGGCCGTATTCAGGAGACTGATCTGGTCGGAGACCGGGTTGGCCCTGCGGCCGGGTGTGTGCGTGTCGTTGATGACGCCGCCATAGATTTCCTCGTCCATGCGCCGCACCAGCGCCTGCAGCCGCAGCGAGCGCGTCACGAGGTCCAGGAAATCCCTGGGCAGCTCGTTCCAGCCGAGCGCCTCCTCATGCGCGGACGCGGTGTCGAGACGCACCTTGGATTTCTCCGAGGCCACCTGGTCGCGCGTCATCTCGCCGGAATTCGCCGCGCGCTGCAGCAGGAGCCAGGAAGCGACTTGCATCAGCCTGGTGGTGAGCCGCATCGATTCGGCCGCGTAGAGCGTTGCCGCCGTGCGTGACAATTTCTTGGCTTCGAGCCTGCCCTTGCCGTCGAGATATTCGGCAGCCTGCTCGACCAGCCCCATGCCTTCCTGGTAGAGCGGCTTGAAGGATTGGGAGAAAACCCGGCGCTCGGCCAGTTTGATGGTTTTCGCGCTGCCCTTCGAAGGCTCGTTCATCGATACGCCCCTGCACTGCCCTAAGCCGATTCGGCAATCCTTGCCGACGCGGCCCGCACCCTAAATGACTGAGGCTTGAAAATGCGCTTCGACGCCCATGAAGGCAAGCGCATGTTTAACAAACGGTTAACGCCGGCCCTTTCCGGCCATCCGCGAGGGGGACGGCGCCGGCCTGCCGCCTGCGGAAAAAAAAGAGCCGCGGATAAGGCGGCTCTCAGGAGTTTAACAGGGAGGCGTCAAACAAAGTGGCTCCAACCACTCGGTAAGAATCCAGCAAAACTGGATAGGCGTAGTAAACGCCTGTAAAGCTTAATGAACCCTTAACGCGGCGTCGATTCTTTGACCGAGCGTCCTTTTCTGTGCCGGAACAGGACAACCGGCTCCGCCGCCCGCAATCGTTGAAAGATCGAAATCGGACGCCGTTGTCGCAACCGCCGAAACATGCCGGCTGCCGGCGCGGCATCGTTCCGAAACACGCGCCCCGCAAAACGCCGCTCCTCTGAAGCGCCGCGCAAATCCGCGACGCTCGAAATCGGGCAGGATATCCGGGAGCAAACCATGGATTGGTATTCGATCGTCAAATTCCTTCACGTCGTTTCGGCTATTTTGTGGGTCGGTGGCGGCTTCGTGCTGTTCCTGCTCGGCATGCTGGCCGAGCGCGCCGGCAATATCGAGGACAAGCTGCACGCAATGCGCGCCAGCGGACAGCTCGGCGGCAAGTTCTTTGCGCCGATGTCGATGCTGACGCTGGTCTTCGGTCTCATCATGTGTGGCTTCTGGGTCGGCTTCACCGAGCTGTGGATCGTCATCGGCCTCGTCGGCTACGCCACGACCTTCTCGATCGGCATGCTGATCTTCAAGCCGACCGGTGAGCGCATGGGCGCCATGATCGCCGAGCAGGGTGTGACGCCCGCTGTTCTGGCCCTCGGCCGGCCCATGATGAACTGGGCGCGCCTCGATTACGCGGTGATGCTGGTGATCATCGCCGACATGGTGCTGAAGCCGACCTTGCACGACGTCGGCATCCTTGCCGGCATGGTGACGGTGGTCGCTCTCGGCGCCGCGCTCGCCTTCGGCGGCAAGCGCCAGATGGTGCCGAGCGCGGCCTGAGCGTCGCGTTTGGTTGCAGCG
>Ga0315336_1005736_pt1 | contig 13285 bp, 7 predicted proteins | sample ASW5metaG_FD_204512 | JGI IMG/M metagenome (GOLD analysis project Ga0315336, IMG submission 204512) | Ammonia-oxidizing marine archaeal communities from Monterey Bay, California, United States - ASW #5 | ecosystem: Environmental > Aquatic > Marine > Intertidal zone | place: USA: California...
TGGTTGCGGCTCCTGCTGAAGTGGCAGCTGCCGGTGTTGCCATTGCGACACCCAAAGCAGGTTGGTCATCGGCAGCCATCACTTCGACGGTAGCTGCTGGTGCTGCAGTTGCAGCTGGCGCTGAACCTGAACTAGAGTCGGCCGGTTGTACAGCCTTTTCGAGCAACGCAACGGAATCGTCCATATCGAATTGTGAGTCCGACCCACCAGGGGAACCGGCTGCACCTGGGTTGCCAGGATTTCCTGGAGAACTCGCGAGAGAACCACCACCGGATGCGCCAGATTCAGCGACGGCGGCGCTAGAGAAAGATTCATTTCGTCTGGCTTCCGACTGATCGACAACACCTGAAATGTCACCCAACGTCAGTAGCGCTACGCTGAGCGCTGCGATACCCGCGATTACGGCGGGGGCGAGCGCAAGCCTTTGCTGTGGGCCGAACATTGCTGCAAGTCGAGAAAGCCCAGATTGTGAGTCTTCCGCTGCCGCAACCATTTCTGGAGTTATAGCGAACGAACGAGGCGCTTCAGGCTTTTCGATTCTGCCTAATACTGCTTTCAACGCCTGCTGGGTAGAGAGGTTCTTTTCGAGCGACGAGTCTTGTCGCATCATCTCTTCGACAAGACGAATCTCGTCGGGTGACGCGTTTCCTTCAACATACGCATTGACTGCGTTGTCACTCGAATCTGTACGGCCTGTAAGCCGATTTAGAAGCCTGCGAACCACTCTGTTTTAGTTCTCCTTGTCTTATAGACGCATTGAGGCAGGTAAAAGTTCCGCGTCCTGTTGAACACAGTCACGCATACGTGCTCTGGCACGGTTTAAACGTGACTTCACGGTGCCGATGGAAACACCTATCGACTCCGCTGCTTCGTCATATTGATAGCCCTCGACATCGATCATCACCATCGCAAATCGATGGTCGTCGGAAAGGCTGCCCATGCAGTGCTCGATGAGGCGCGCCAACTCGGCGTTGAGTGCGTCTGCTACTGGATCTTGTGAGTCGTCTTTGACGGTTTCAGAGAAATAGACGATGTCTTCGTCGATCGAAGTCTCACCGCGACGGGCAATCTTTCTCAGATAGTCGAGAGAGGCGTTCTTAGCGATGCGGATTAGCCAAGCGCGGAAAATTCCACCCCGGTAGCTGGAAATTTTTCGGAACGCAGAAATGAACGCATCCTGTGTAATGTCTTCCGCTGCCGCTCGATTGCGTACTGTACGAAGCACGACAGCGAACACCGTGTCTTGGTATTCAATTACGAGACGGTTGAACGCGTCGTAATCACCCTCGCGGGTGAGTTGTATTAGTCGTTGTTCGTCGAAGGTGGTCAATTTTGGAATTGGTTTTGCGACGTTGATGTAGCGAATACATGCTACCCGCAGCCCATAAATTCGGCATTCGACGTAGGAAACGTTACTTGGCGATTACGTGGAACTGAACGTGCGCTTGCTATATTCGTAATAGAACGATTTTCTGTTCTGGAAATCGACACCCATTTGGGCAATTCAAAGGCATTTAATGCGAGCAGCACTTCGAGATACAGGCGAGACGATCATCACTGCGGTGGTGATTTTTCTTGTGCTGCAGGGAACGACACAAAGTTTCCTAATCGAAGGGTCGTCGATGGAGCCAACTCTGCTTCAGGACGAGCGACTGCTGGTGAATCGATTCGTATATGCGCAGGCACCATTTAGTCTCTTCGGAGCCGAGGATTATTTGTTCGGCGGCCCGAAGCGTGGTGACATCGTGGTGTTCCATCCGCCGACTGGATCAGATACCGATTTCGTAAAACGGATTATTGGCGTGCCCGGTGATTGGATCGACCTCGACGGCGCATCGGTCTTCGTCAACGGTGAGAAAACCGACTGGATAGACGTGACTACGGCTAGGCGACACGATGATTATCCGGTTCAAGTTCCGCCCGGCGAATACTTCGTGCTTGGCGACAACCGTCGTGTATCGGTTGATTCCCGAAATTGGGGAATGGTGTCGGCAGATTCCCTCGTAGGTAGGGCGTGGTCCGTGTACTGGCCAATCACCGATTTCAAGCTGTTTAGTTAACGCTTAGGCTCGCTGGCGGCGCTCGGCATTTCCGTGCCGACGTCATCCTGAACTTGATTCAGGATCTCGGGAATCTTTGGTGGAAATGATCTGCCGATTGAGCGCCTACGTTCCACCTCACCCAATCCTCTCCCTAATGGAGAGGGCTTCATCGCTGACGGCGTGACTACCGCTTCATGAAGTCGGCGATGCGTTCGCCGATCATAATTGCAGGCGAGTTTGTGTTGGCTCGTGGACAATCGGGCATGATCGACAGATCAGCGATTCTCAAGCCTTCGATTCCGTAGACCTGACCGTATTGGTTTGTGACCGACATTGGGTCAGACTCTGGTCCCATCTTCGCGGTGCAAGAAATGTGGTGCATCGTCGTTGCTCGACTTAACATCCACTGGTCGAGAGATTCGTCCGATTCGAGATCAGATGGAAGCGGGTCCTTAACTTCTTTCAAAATACCGTTGTACGCCGAATGTTTGCCAAGTTCGATCTGCATTCGAACCGCATCTCTCATTCGTTTTAGGTCGTACGGATGATCGAGGAGGTGATAATCGAGTTCAGGTTGAACGTGCGAATCGCTCGAAGTTAACCTGATCTCACCGGCTGCTTTTGCAAGATACAAACCCGCACTCATCATGAATTCCCGAAGGGGCGAATTCCAGCGCATCACGGCAATCATGTCGTTGCGCAGATCTGAGTCCTTCGACGTGTAGCGAAGCGCAGTTTTCTGTGGTCCCGTTTCGACGTCAGGCATCGGGAAATCATCTTCCGCATGCCAGCGGACTGCCACAGAAGGGTGATCTCGAAGGTTTTGACCAACTCCTCTGATATTCGCGATGACCTCGACTCCAACGGCTTCAAGTTGCTCTTTAGGACCTAACCCAGAAAGCATCATCAGGTGGGGTGAACCGATCGGTCCCGCACTCAACACAACTTCGTCGGCATACGCCTGGCGCAGTTCACCGTTCTTCTCGTACTCGATTCCAACAGCGCGTTTGTTTTCAATCAGTACCCGGGTCGTGTGGCTATCGGCACTTAACGTGAAGTTCGACCGATCGCGCGCCATCGTCAGATAGCCGAGTGCGGTGCTCCATCGAATACCGTCGGGGTTATTGAGCGGAAGAGGTCCAACACCGCTTGAGGCGGGGTGATTGTGGTCGTCGGTTTTCAAGTAACCGGCGTCGACCACAGCCTCTATAAATGCCGCTTGATCGTCCACAAGCTCATCTGGAAGATATCGCCGGATCACTATCGGCCCATCGTTGCCGTGGTACTGATCCGTAATATCGAGATCGTTCTCGAGCTTAATCATGAACGGCAATGACTTTTCGTACGTCCATTCATCGTTGCCTTCGGCGACCCACATATCGAAATCTTCAGGAATCGCCCTGAGGTAGACCTGCCCATTGATCGCACTCGTACCGCCAGTGATCTTGCCGCGAGGCACTGGCATATCGGGGATCAGCGGTGTCGCTTTGCCGGTGAACGCCCAGTTATGAGCCCCGGCGGGATCGATGGCCATGTCAGTACCCGTCGCATGACCCTGTCGAATCTCGTCAGGCAGTTCATCGAAGTTGGCGTAATCGGGTCCCGCTTCGATCAGCAGGATGCTGCGGGACGAGTCCTCCGACAGTCGAGTCGCGAGAGCTGCTCCTGCCGATCCGGCGCCAACAACTATTACGTCATACTTCGATTTGGGCATGTGAGCGAGAGTCCTAAACGACTAGAGCGCTGGATTGGTTGGAGGGGTCGACGACCAGTCATCACGAGATAGACCGTTCTTGTCCCACACAACCTGTCCGCTCTTCACTGTCATCTCGCACACGATCCGTTTATCGGCTTTGTAAACCCTGTTGCCAGTTCCGTTGTCGACCAACCCGAATTCGCCTTTGGCGATGTTCAGAACAGCGATATCGGCAGGCTGTGTCTGACCAAGATTCCCTAGCTCTGGGTGACCGATTGCCTGAGCTGGATCCCAAGTCGAGCGTCTCACGATGTCAGGAAGCTCCATGCCGAGCGCAAGCAACTTAGTCATGGTCTCTGGCATAGTCGCCTGATTCACGAGAATGCTGGCACGATGCATATCAGTCGAAACCGTATCTGGAAGGAACCCTTGTTCGATAGCTGCCTTGGCGATTCGGAACGAGAAACTTCCAGCACCGTGTCCTACATCGAATTGCACACCTCGTTCGCGTGCCTCGAAGAAGTGAGGCTTCACTTTGTCATCGATATCGGTCATTGGCTTCGACAATGCGTAACAGTGAGTCACCATATCGCCGGGGCGAAGGTGCTCAAGAATCATCTCGTTCATGGGGCGTGTGTGGATAGGCGACTGATCGACCATCAGGAACACACCGTTATCTTCGGCGGCTTGAACACCACGGTCGAGCGGCTCCCAGCCCGGGCCCATGTAGTGCGCAACCTTCACGCCAACAATCACATCGGGGCGCTGAGCAATCTTGGCTGATGTGAGATCAATGTCCATGCCATCGAGGTCTTGCTCTGGCTCACCCACCATGCCTTCGCCAGCGATGTTCAGCAGAGCGAATATATTGGTTGTAGCAGGAGCAATGACCTGCTCGTTGAAATCGTCGAACGTTAGGTGCCCTGAACCACCGGCATCGACTGCTGTTGTAGTGCCCTCAGGTAGGCAGTGGGCATCAGGGAATATCGCTCCGAAATAGCCGTAGAAGTGAGCGTGGAGGTCGACTAAGCCCGGAGTGACAACCATTCCCGACACATCGGCAACAGTGCGTGCAAGGGCAGGGGAAATGTCTTTGTCGACTAGGGCGATTTGCCCGCCAGAAGTCGCAACATCGAATTGGCCGTCGATATTGTTGGCAGGGTCGATTACCCGCCCACCCTTGAGAAGTAAATCGTACTTGCGAGTCGCTGCGTCTGAAGTCGTCACCGGAGCCTCCGAAATCACGTTTTATAACTGTCCACGTAAATATAGTCACCTTTGATGGGCGACATCTTAGCGTGGGTGGGCGGGATTGGTTGGGCGTGAGGCCGCGCTAACTAAGCGGATTTGACTCTCATGGGAGAAAAACTGATTTCCCGAGTGCTGCCGAGGGATCTGGTGTGGGGGCACGATGTTGTAGTCAGCAAACATATTCGGAACTCATCGAACGAAAGCTCATGTCACCTATTTTGGGACTCCCGAATCGCCCAAACGTGTCGTAACCTAAATAGTCGAGTTTGAAGGGCCTTTAGCTCAGCGGTAGAGCATCGGACTTTTAATCCGCAGGTCGTGGGTTCGATCCCCACAGGGCCCACCAAACTCGCCCATTTCATTGGATCTCGCCGTACTAGCTGCGACGTTCATCGCCGCTTAGAGCCATCAGTAGCGATTTTGTACAACTCTTTTATGCGCTTGTTGAGTACGTCTTCTAAATCGGGATAAGGCGTTCCGTGCCCATCCAGAAAACCTGAGTGCTGACGCAACCGCTTGCTTGGAATCAGGTTTGGAGTGTCTATTAGTCCGCAGTAATGCCATCCGACGAACTCCGGACGAGCAAACGCATTGATGAACAATTCATCCGTCCACTCGGCTCTCTGAGCAAGATTGTCGGCAACGGGACCATATGGTCTCGGCATGTTTTCCGTGATCATCGTGTAAGACGTGTCACCGTTGATAAATGGCTTGTCGGTCACTTTTGTCCAACGATCTAGTCCTCTTCCTTGCACTTCGTATCGACCGTACATCTGGATAAAAATTAAGTCTGTGTATTTTCTGGTGATCGGTAAGAGAGTGTCCAGAGAGTCGGTGTTGGCGTTCAATTTGTCGCCAATGAAAAGATGGTTTGGATCGTGTCGAAGAATTGATTCTCTTGCAGTCTGGTAGTACTCGGAGACGACCTTTTTGAGAAATGCGACGTTGTCTCGAGTTTCTTTTTCATTTGAGAGCTCGGTGTCTGGTCTCCAACTCTCTGCATCAAGTAGATCCTCAAATGACTCAAAGCTAGTGTCGTAGGTGTCGTTGAACTCTGTGATCTGCGACTGGTAGATCACACGCATGATTTCGGTGTACACCTGTTTTCCGGGGGCTGTTCGAGGTAGGTTTCTCAGCCGGCGCGGCCAACCGGTTCGAGACTTCCGAGGCGCGCCGCCAATCGTGTCAGTGCGTTCACGGCAGTCTTCCTCGGTTAGCAATGGGCAGTCGGTCATTGCGTAGGCGAAGAGGAATGGATCATCTCGCAGTGGCGCTGCTATATCTCTTGCCATCTGGTCACAGTGAGTCTGGAAATCGTCCGAGAACACGTCGACGAAATCCTCGTCGACAACATCGTCTCGATAGTGGGGGATGTCAACAAACTCGATTGGTTGCACGTAAGGCAACGAGGGTTGCTGGTGATTAGCGATCGATAGGTCCGAATGAACGCCAACAGTGTTGATTCCATATTTCTGACAAGTTTCGACAAACCAAGTCTTCAACGCAGGTGCGAACTCAGAACCACGAATGTCTTCCACGTCGAGTTTGGATTTCCACGTTTCCGCGTTGTAGCTCTGCTGCCACAGATCAGGCTGCAGATGATTAATTCCAAAACTAAGGAACGCATTGCCTTCTGGAGTTACTAGCCACCACCGTTCATCTTTCTCTACACGGAAATACCCGGTTGCCTGGAAACGCTTTCCCTTCCATCCACCGAACCGATCAAGTTCGTAACTCACCATATTTTACGACTCCGAGTTGCGCACATTTCGTCAATCAGTGGTGTGACCGACTAGTAAAAAAACATGCGATACACCGGCACTTATTTTGCACGTTGCCCGATAAGTCCACCGAGCTGAACGGGTCTTAGTTGCAAGCCTGTTCAGGCAACCACCCCTTGATCGATTTCGGTAATTCCATCTGAGTGCATGTTTTTTTGGGTAGTCGATCCAAATTCGGGTATTTCTTAACTTTCACACCGCCTTTTAATCCGCAGGTCGTGGGTTCGATCCCCACAGGGCCCACCAAACTCGATTGTTGCGAACAATGAAAAGCCACCGATACGTCGGTGGCTTTTTTGATTGGCCATTGTGGACACATAAGTTTTGCCGTTGGCGTAGACACCCAGTCGCGTAGCGATCAAACTGATTTTTCAGATCTGAAAGTGTGCAGATTCTGGAAATTTTCGTCAGTTCAGTCAAATTGGAGAATTTATGCGAATCGCGGCACTGGGGTTATTTCATGAGACGAATACGTTCCAGTCGGTAAAAACAGACTACGAGTCATTTGCCAATTTTGAGTTTTTACGTGGTAGTGAGATTGCCGATCGACACGCCAATTCGAAATTCACGCTCGGCGGCTACTTCCAGGCTGCACAGAAGTTTGAATTCGACCTCGTGCCGCTTCTATTCGCATTCACAGGGCCCACCGGAACCGTTACCAAAGACGCATTCGATCGAATTTCGGAAGAAATGATCGACCTTTTGAAACAAAACGGTCCGTGGGATGGGGTGCTTCTCGCCCAACACGGAGGTGGGGTGTCTGAGGAATACCCGGATTTGGATGGAGAGATTTCTCGCAGGGTGAGGGAGGTCGTTGGTCCCGACACACCGGTAGTGATGACGCTGGATTTGCATTGCAACATCACCCAGAACCAGATTGCCAACACTGATGCCTTAGTTGCCTTTCGAACGAACCCGCACCTCGATGCGGTGGAACGTGCGGTTGAAGCGTCAGAGATCTTGGTGAAGACCATCCGTGGTGAAGTACGACCCGTTCAACATCTGGTTCAGGTGCCGATGATCATCAATATCGTCAAGCAACCAACTTCATTTGGCCCAATGAAAGAAATCATGGACGATGTTGACGAAGTGCTTGCAAAAAAAAGTGTGCTTTCTGTCACCTGTGGACAGGGATTCCCATATGCCGATGTCGATCAGATGGGTGTTTCATTCGTTGTCGTTACAGACGACGATGCCGAATTCGCTGAAGAGCAAGCGAATTGGCTGGCACAGAGAGCATGGGCCCGACGAGCCGAGTTGCAGAATGATTCACCCTCAGTCGAGGAGTCGATCAGTAGGGCAATAAACGCACCCTCGGACGGAAAACCGATCGTGATTATGGATGTTGGTGACAACGTCGGCGGGGGCGGAACTGCCGATTCTACGCACCTGCTTGCCGAAGCGAACCGTCAAGGACTGAGCGGCCAGAAGAGTCTTCTCCTGTCGCTGTATGACCCCTCGGCTGTTCAAACCTGTATCGGCGCCGGGGTGGGATCGACAATTACTCTCAATGTAGGTGCGGCAACCGATAACTTGCATGGTGAACCAATAGAAGTCACTGGCAATGTACGAGCCATTTCAGACGGGAAATTCGAAGAGCCTAAGCCCACTCACGGTGGACTCCGGTTCTTCGACTATGGACCATCGGTAGCTCTGGACACTGAGGACGGCCATACGATTTTGCTGCACACAGTCAGAGGCATCGGCAATATGAGCCGTGAACAGCACTACTCCATAGGGATTCGTCCGGAAGAGTACAGAGTCGTTATTTGCAAAGGCACAGTTTCACCGCGCGCCGCCTACGAACCGATCGCACGTGAGATCATCATGGCCAACTCTCCGGGCGTGACGAGTGCCGATATGTCGAGCTTTACGTTCCAAAATCGACGTAAGCCACTCTATCCGTTCGAGCCTGACACGAAGTTCGATTGAGCTCAGATCGAACCGCGGAGTCCGGTCTCGTCGCCTAACTAATTAGATGTTTCATGACCGACCAATCTGAACATATCGATCGGTAAGTCTTCTACGTATTGCAATTGGTGTCGGCGTACCACGTACCATCGATTTTGATGAACCCGTACGAGAATCGTTCGAGGAATATGTCGTCAAACACGTACATAACCGATTCGGTTCCAAATTCGCAGCACGTCGATCCCCACTAACCGAACCGCTTAATGGCTGAGTACACTACGAATTGGCTACCGTAAATCACGGCAATTTTGCATTACATTCGAGTGGATGAATTCGCTCGTTGATGTGACGTTCAGCGATCATGCACTCGACCTTCAAATTCGCGTATCGGTTCACGTTTTTCCAATGACCATTACCTCACCAACTCAAATCCACGAAACCGATGTTTTGGTGATTGGTGGAGGTGCGGCAGCCGCGCGGTCAGCGGTGGCGGCAGGGGAATCCGGTGCATCAGTGACGATGGTGCTGAAGAAGAAACTCGGCAAATCGGGAGCGACAAACTACCCCGGAATGAACGAAATTGGTGTCGGCTCGGCGTGGCAGGCTGCTGATGGCTGTGGTGGTTCTGACGACAACCCAGATGTTCACTATCAAGACATCATGACGGCAGCCCTTGGAATGGCAGATGCACGCATGGCGAAGGCACTTGCTGAAGAATCACCAGAGCGATTGCTTGAGCTTGAACGATGGGGATTCGAACTCCTCGATGATCCTGAGGGGATACGCCCTCACTATTCGGGTTACTCCTGTTTCGCTTCTCAACCTCGCGCCCACGGCATGATGGCGAACAAAGTCGGTGGTCACACCGGCAACATGGTCGAATCGATGGCAGCTCAAGCAAATCGGTACGGCGCGGTTGTTCATGAGGGAGTCACGATTGTCGATCTGGTCGTCGATTCTGGCGAATGCGTTGGTGCAGTTGGTATTACCGACGACGGCGAGATGACGATCTACCGTGCTGCAGCCGTAATTATGGCGACCGGAGGTGCGGCTCAAATGTTCCCGCTGAGTCATACGCCGGGCGATATCACTGGAGACGGCTACGCTATCGCCTATCGGGCTGGCGCGGAGCTAGTGAATCTCGAGTTTATGCAGTACATGGTGAGGGAAGTGAAAGGGCGACCGCCGATGGGTGGGGGGCCTTGGTGGACGCTTAATCCAGTGTTGCGAAACGGTGTCGGAGAAGAGTTTCTGTCGAACTACTTACCCTTTGGCGTTGCAGTGGAAGACGTGTACGAGCAACGTACGCACCATTACCCGTATAGCACCCGTGACGTATCAAAGTGGCTCGATATTGCAATTCAGTGCGAGTTGCGGGCTGGCAGAGGCAACGAACGAAACGCCATCACTGTCGATTTCAGCGGAGTCGACGTTTCCACAGTAAAACCCGCTCGGCCACAACATCACCCACCCGCCGGCAGTATTGAAATCACAGACGAAATTATTGAGATTGCTCATTCAGCACATGCGATCAACGGCGGTATCCGAGTAGACGAGTTCGGTGAATCGACAGTGCCGGGATTATTCGCTGTGGGTGAAACCATTGCTGGCCCTCACGGTGCCGATCGCTTAGGTGGCGGCATGCTCGCTGCCTGCAACGTTTTCGGAAAGAGGGCAGGAGAACGGGCTGCTGAGCGTGCGAAATCGATAGGGGCCAAAGAGTTCAATGAGAGTGCCCTCGAATCTGTGATGACCCGATTGAACCGATTTGGGCAAGGCTCAGGCAACACGTCATGGTTCGATGTCAGGAAGGCGTTGAAGTCGGAGGCTGGTAAGTCACTTATCGCTGTTCGAAGTGGGGCACTCCTAAGCGGGATGCGAGAGCAATGCTCGAAACTGCGGCACGATCAGCTGCTTGATGCACCTGTCGAAACACAACAAGATTTACTTCGAGTGCTGGAAACCGACAACCTTGTGTTCACCGCCGATCTCATGGCCCTTGCAGCACTTCATCGTGAAGAGAGTCGTGGTAGCCACTACCGAGAAGACTTCCCCGAGATGTCGGATGAAAACTGGAATTCAAGCATTTTCTGGAAATTGGGATCAGGTGACGATCCGGAACCAACGGCAGGGAAGTATCGACAGAACCCAAACGATCCTGCGCAGGTAACTCTGGCCTAGCCGAGATAGAACCACGTTTTCACGAGCTTGATCGTCCCTAAACCGATCACTTTCTATACATGCAGATACCAACTGCAAACCGGTTCATCGCGTCCGTTGTAGGAATAGTGAGCTAAACCTTAGGCACACCTAACTCTCAGCGAGTTAACAGGAAACGCCCAGCGATTGTTGAGGGTTCATCTCTAACTTGGTTGGAGATCGCTAAAGGACCAGATTGGTCGGGGATACTCAGCGATTCGCAAGATGCCTCTCAAACGGCATCGAACACAGGTGGAAGTCACGATGAGTGCAGTGCGAACCAGTAACGGATCTTTCAAAATCGTCGCAACGATTGGAATGGTGCTATTGATGGCATTTTTCTCGGCTTGCGACGTCCTTGCTACAGAAGGCGCCCGAGACGCTATTGCGAATGGCCGAGAGATTCGAGAATTTGAAGACGAGAATCTCCGACCTCTCGAACAGGAAATGAACGATCTGTGGGTGACCGAGATCGAACCCCGAGAGCGTGAACTGGAAGACCTCCGTTACGAACTGCAGGTAATGCAGGACGAGCTACTTAGCCCCTTGTGGGATGCCCAGAACGACCAATGGGGTCCAGACGGCGAAGGAACTCTCTTACAGCAGAAGTTCGATGCGCTGAACCGCGAATATGAACTCATGCAGCGTGCAATCGATATCGAACAACGAGAACTCGATGCTGATTGGCAAGTTCTCTGGGGCTCGAACACTGTCGATCCTGAATATCAGGCACTTGAAGACCTTCGCTTCGAGAAACAGCGTGAACTTGACCGCATGTACCGTTTCGGTAACCGACCAATTGACGATCTCTGGGATGAGATCAATGAGTTGAACGCTTCACAAGGATTTTCGAACACTGATTCACAGATCGAAGCTGAACTGATCAATGTTGAGCTACGACGCCTGTGGGATCTTCAAAATGAACTCCAGAACGGTGCCAATGACGATGTGAACAGCCTCTACGAACAGGCTGCGAATGCGCAACAAGAGCTTGATAATCTCTACAGGTTCGGATGGGATCCGATCAACCTAATCTACTCTGAAATCGAACAGCTTGAGGTCGAACAGAATAATTTTGGTTTCGATGCCGCTGGAAACCCAATCGGTACCTCGGGTACCGGTGGTGGATCATCGGCTGAACTGGCAGAACTTGAGAGTATCTTGGCCGGTTACATTGCCAATCGTGATGGCGAGTTGGCTGCGTGGGAAGCGACTCTCGCAGAGCTTGAATCTGAAGCTGAATCTGTCGAAATCGAGACAACTGGTGCTTCACCAGAACTTCTCGCTCAGATAGCTGAGTATGAAGAAATCATTGCTGGGCTTGAAGTATTTATCGCAGAGCTAATCGAGTCGAGAGAAGCTCACAAAGCAGAACTAGAAGTGCTGATCGAAGAAAAGAACGCACTCTATGACCAACTTATCGACGACGAAATTGCCGCTTTCCTAGTTGTTTCATCTGAGCTTCTTGGCCAGGTGGAAGCTATCGAAGTACAGATCGCCGAGTTGACGGAGGCCGATCCGGTAGCGAATGCCGACCAGATTGCCGTTCTGGAAGCTCAGAAAGCTGTGCTGGTCGGACAGGAAGAAGCTGCCGAGGCTGCTCTCCACGTTTCAAAAGATCAGTTGGAAGCAGACCGTGAATTTGGCATTGCTGACCTTGAATCACAGATAGCTGCGGTGCAGATCGAACTCGATGGAGAACTTACTGCTCCCGCAGAAGGCGAAAAAGCAGACTACGAAGCACAGTTAGTACTGTTGAAGATCGAGGCTGAACAGTCGGAAATCGCTACTACCTCTATCGACGACAACTCTGAGGCTATCGCAGAAGTGCTCGCTAGCATCGCGGCGACCAAAGACCACTGGAACCCTCGCATAGACGAGATCGCTGCCAAGATCGCCACTTTCAACAACGAAGCTACAGTTCAGGGTGTCGACGATGCTCTTGAATCTCGAATAAGCAACCTTCGACTTCAAGCTGCTGAAATGGAAAACAACCTGAATGCAAGCATTTCGAAACTCGAAAACCTAATCAACGATCTCTACAACCAAGCGAACGACCTCAACTCTGGAGATTCTGGAGAGATGGCTGAGATCCAGCGCCAAATCGACGAGTTGAACCGAAAGCTAGAAGGAATCTGGCAGCAGAACTCATCCAATGGTCTTGAGGTTCTCTTGCAGACTCAGACGCTCGAAAAACAGGTTCGGGTTCTTGAAGAGGAACGTGAAGAAGAGCAGTACCGACTAGAAGAAGAACTCTGGGATCTTGACGATCAGTTGAGCAGGTTCTACAAGGGTCAAAACTCTGAATACCAACTGAAAGAAATTGCATTTCAGGCTGTTTCAGACGATCTGCAGCAGCGACGGTTTGAACTTGATGAATTGCGCTGGCAGGCTGGCATAGACCA
>Ga0315336_1005737_pt1 | contig 13283 bp, 3 predicted proteins | sample ASW5metaG_FD_204512 | JGI IMG/M metagenome (GOLD analysis project Ga0315336, IMG submission 204512) | Ammonia-oxidizing marine archaeal communities from Monterey Bay, California, United States - ASW #5 | ecosystem: Environmental > Aquatic > Marine > Intertidal zone | place: USA: California...
CGAGAATAAGCAGACTACTTGTTCGCAACGCAGACTCGCTCATGGCACTCCCCAGACCAGCGATGCCTTCAGTGCGGTCTCCTGCTCGATCTAGCAAATCCGCCGCCAGGATATTGGGTAGTATATATGATATTCGGTACGAGGCAAACAAAGCGATCGTCGTCCATCTCACCCCTTCGGGCAGGTCAACTAATAGTGGGACGAGCGCGCCGCCGCCCACCCAACAAGCAATTATCAACACAGACTTGAATTGGCCAATATCTTTAGGTCGCCGGCGCTTCGGCAAAAAGCGAATGGAGTATAATATTCCAATTCCACCCAGCACGAAGGCTGCAATGAACCACATCCAGCCGAGATAAAAGGCGCTCACGATGCCCAACAAGGCCGCCACAGCAGTCGATGAATAAACCCACCATCGGTGTTCATTTAGCCATTCGAGGCGTTGTGGGGCATTCAGGGCGTCTTCAGGGGAATAAAGGAAGGCTCGATCAAAATGATAGACCAGGAGCGCTCCTGAAGCCGCTAAAATGACGAACGGTGCCGGGACCGTTTGATTCATCAATGCTGCACTGCCCAGAACGAATCCGGCGGCGATAAATACAATGTGCAGGTTGCTGAATCGCAACCACGCAGAACAAGCAGTGATGGTTTTAGAAGAAGCGAAAACTTCTACTTGATTAGCGTCATCGTACCGGTGGACACATATGTCTGCGACGACGTGCGCGCCACAACCCGATACATGTAGATGCCGGATGAGAGAGCGCTCGCGTCAACCGTTACAGATTGATTGGCACCGGCTGAGAACGATTCGATTGGAACGGATATCATGGTTCTTCCGAGCAGGTCGAGAACATCAACTTTGACTTCGGCCGTTTCTGGAAGATCAAATTGAATCGTCGTGCTTGGATTGAACGGGTTCGGATAATTTCCTCTCAGAACAAATTCATCAGGAAGCTCCGAATTCTCATCCGTGTCTGTTACTTCACCCCTGGTAACCGCCATGTCCAACGTCGTACCTGCGGCGCTAGCACTTCCATCTGTCGCGACCAGTCTGAAGAATACTGACGCGGTCCCTCCAAGAAAGATGTTGCCAGGGTCTCTATCGGTTACAATATCAAACAACTGAGCGATACGGTCGACAGTGAACTGAACTCCACTGGCTATATCTCCTGTCACATCCTCAGCCTCAAGCAAATCTGCGAAGCCGGCATCAGACGCAGTCTCAAGTACGAGCTTGGCAGCGTCTCCCTGCGAGTCGACGGGATCGGCCGACCATGATAGCGCGAACAAATTAAAATTGGGATCACCAGAAACCGTGACTGCAAGCGCGCCGATAACACTAACTGAGGACGGAGCGGTATTGTCTGAGGTTCTCAATTGACCTCGAATTTCGCCTGTCAATTTATCTAGCGTCCTGATCACTACAAATACGTCGCCTGCGGCGAGAGATGCCTCGAAAGAGGCCATATCCATTCCCGAAGGATAAGAAGCCGCGTTCAGATCAATCGTATTGTCGAAAGACCCATTGGGTGAAAGCGGATTCCCGCCCTCGAACGTCGGAATAAGAGGCAAGACTGCTACTCCATCTGCTCCAAAGGCACCAACTCCAATTTGAGCCGATGCGAAAGAAGAAGATAGGTTGCTAAAGGTACCCACGATATCAAGCGTCCCGTCTGCCACAGCGTGCTCGACGACAATTGATCCACTCGCGTTACTGGTCACGACCGCTGGAAGATTGTTACCGGAAAGCCCGGCAGAATAGGTGTCAATTTCTCGAACGGTTATAGTAGCCGTAGATGAACTGACGACGACCGATCCATCATCTGCATCGACAATAAAGTCGTATGATCCCGGGGGCGTCGCCGTCCATGAAACCTCACCAGTCACTCCGTCGATGGTTGCGCCCGCTGGAGCTGAGTTTAATGAATAGGTTAAAACATCCCCATCGCCATCCGTGGCGTCGTAGTCAAAGGAAACAGCGTCTCCATCATTGACAGACATCGAGGTCATCTCAGCTGTAAAAGCTGGTGCGTCATTTACGGCAGCCACTGTTATCGAAACCGACCCGACGTCCGTGTTCGAGCCATCGGAAACCGTGTAGGTAAACGTATCGGAAGAAGTTTCTGAACCATCGTGCTGATAGGTGAACGACCCGTCAGCGGCCAAGGTTAAAACACCATTGGTCGTAGTGGAAAGTACAGTTGCCGAAAGAGGATCTAAGTCAGCGTCAGTATCATTGGCCAAAACGCCAGTACCAACAGCAACCGTTAATAAGGCACCCTCATCAACATCATATGCATCATCCGTTGCAACCGGTGGATTTGATACGACAAGAGAAGTTGTCGGAACAGCAGGTGTTGGAGCTTGAGATCCAAGCGTCATCCCAAGCAGTTCGACTGTCCCTCCACCATCTGTACCTTGAATAGTGAACTGGAGGAGTACCAATATCCCGTCGGTCGTAATCTTATCCAGACTTGAGGAAAATCCCCCAACACGACCTGGATTGGATCCAGCGTTAGAATCATTTGATTGGACAGACCACCCGGACGCGCTGGTCAGCGTTCCAGTTGAGACGTGACCATCAAAAAAGAGGTTGGCGTTGTTCGGTGTAACATCGAGCCGAAATGAACTGAAGCCATCCACCGGCACTCCAGAAATTGACACCGGCACAAGAACGGTCTCTCCTACTGAGCCGCTAATATCACCAACTGTCACGGCAATCTGGGCATTCGTCTGAGCGATCCCGAATAGTGACAAGAAGAAAAAGGCTGTAATGAGTTGCTGTATCCGCTGCTTCATTCATTCACTTTGTTAATGTGACGGCACGACTGATGTTTTTCTCACAGATTGCATGCCGTATCACGTTAATATACGCTGTTCCGCCTGTTGTTTCGCGATTTCAATAAACGAAAGCTAATGCCCTGTCTCCCAAGGGGGCGCGAAACAGTATTTTAAGTACCCTCTTCACAGGCTGATACCGAAAACGCAGGTATTTCGGGCTCGTGCGCCGGAGTACCCGAATTAAGTTTGAAAATATCGAGGCCCAATTCAAACGGGTCGCACGGGTTCTGCTTAATAAATAGAAGTGTCAACAAAGTACCTCCCTCCTTAATCGCATCTGTTGAAGAACTAAAGCCTCCGACCTTTCCATTCGCTGGATTGGCCCGAACTGTCCATCCGTCTCGTTCTGTCAGGCTATATGCGGTAGAGAGGTCCAGGAAGGTCACCGTAGTATCTAGCGTAACCACCTGAAATTGAAACGAGCTTATTGGAGAGGGTAGCTCATATCCGGCCGTGCCGACAGAGATCTCGACACGTATGGTATCGCCCTCCGTGACCCCCATCTTTAATTCAACCGGCACCTGTGCACTAGAAAGCCCAACGGTCATCAACCAGATACTTCCTAGAACGAATACTTTAATTGTCTTTGTCAACATATTCAGTCCACGCTTGGTAGCAGATGGCTTTACAACTTCCTAAAAATAACACGGGCGCGGATCCATTGGATCCGCGCCCGCATCACATTCGCAAAAACGAAGAGCTTACTTAAGAAGCGTCATCGTTTTAACCTGCATGCTCGTGCTTGTTGCTCCATGAGCAATCACACGATACAGGTAGATGCCTGACGAGAGACTCGATGCATTGATCTGCACGGAGTGTCCGGCTCCAGCTTCCATCGTACGTGATGGAAGAGCCATGACTTCGCGACCTAGCAGGTCGAGAACCTGAACAGTTACATCAGCCGTTTCCGGCAGATCGAACTGAATCGTCGTCGTAGGATTGAACGGATTCGGGTAGTTGCCCTGCAGAACGAATTCTGTTGGGAGACTTCCTTCAAGTTCCGTGTCAGTCACTAGACCACGCGTAAGCGTAAGGCTTGATGCAGGACCAGCGTTCCAGAGTGAACCGTCGGTCGTGATGACACGATGGTAAACCGTTACAGAACCACCGATGTCAACGTTTCCAGGGGCAGCCATTGTCAGCATGTCGTACATGCCAGCAGCTTCGCCTACTGTGAAAGCCTTGCCGTTGGTCACGCCATAGGCGTCAAGACCGACAACGTCCGAAAACGCTGCGTTCAATGACCACTGGACCAGGTAGTTAACCGTGTCTCCGTCTGGATCAGCAACTGGTAGCCAAGAGAGTGCATACAGGTTAGATGAAGGATCGCCTGCAACAGTAACATCATCTGGAGCTGCCGAAGCTGCTTCACCTGGTGCACTGTTACCTGCTCCTAGAACCTGACCGCGAACTTCACCACTCGGATAAGCCGAAGAGTGAACATTCACATATGCGTCTCCTGCACGCATTGCATTGATAGCGTCCGTGTTACCCGTAATGTCGTAAGTCTCTGAGAACGAGCCTGAGGCTGGAGCCAGATTTACAGCGACACCACCATTGGTACCAACACCGCCGAGGTGAATGTGAGCAGCAGTCATGTCGCCTGCAAGGTTGCTGACCGAAAAGTCAACTTCCAAGACGCCATCATCACCAACCATTCGCATCGTAACCCAACCGCTACCAACTGTCTGAGTCGGAGGATTGGTGTTAAATCCAGCAAGGTTAGCTGAGAACAGGTCAACCTGCTTCACAGTAACCGTTGCAGAAGTAGATGTTGTATTGACACCATCAGATGCTGAAACGGTCACAGTGTGAACACCCGCATTTCCTGAAGGATCTAGGCTATAAACGCCAGCGGCGTCAAGTGAACCAGGACCAGCAGTCAATGTGTAAGTGATTGCATCACCATTCGCATCTGTTGCATCATAATCAAATGAAAAGTCTGCACCGTCTTCTAGCATGCTCGAATCGCCGAGCTCTGCTGTAAAGACTGGAGCAAAATTGACTTCGGTAACCGTCAAGGTAGCACCGCGACCTGCATATACCGGAGTACCTGCATTCATCACGATGTTTGTTACTGACCAGTTAGCTGAGTGACTACCAGCAGCTGCAGTTGCAGCAAGTCTGATAAACTCTCCGTCGCCAACAATCGCAGCACCGGCAAAACCAGCGATACGATACGTATCTGCATCTACATCGTTACCACTCACAGTCGCACCAGAGGTGAGACCAGAAGCAACGACTCCATTTACGCCAGAAGCCGAATTAATCGACATTGCCGTAGGATCGTAGTTCAGATCGAAGTTGAAAGAAACAACCCCGTCAGCGCCAACTAGGGCGTCTTCAAGGCTGAATACAATCTCGAAGTCCTGCAATTCACTGACAGATGCGCTAGCAACTGCAAGAATTCGGTTTGAAACCGTGAAGTTGGATGTAAAACCTCCAACAACTGCAGGATCTCCGGCATTAAGTGTGAAACCTGAAAGCGTAATAGAACCTGTAGCTCCATCCGTATCCAGATCAAAATTCAGATAGACCAGCGTTCCGGATGTTGAAACGTCCGTTCCCTGAGAGAAACCACCGACCGCGCCATTGGCGGGGTTGGAGTCGACACTAAAGCCTGCGTCTCCCGAGAGCGTACCATCCGTGCTGTGGCCGGTAAATGTGATACCGGCGTCAGCCGCAACTGTAAAGCCAAATGACTGCACGTCCGTTCCAGCTTCCACGCCAGCTACCCATACAGGTACTGTAGCGGTTTCGCCAGGACGGCCTGTGACATCTCCCATTGAGACTGTCACCTGAGCCAGACTTGATCCAGTTCCGACCAACATGACAGCCAGGAATAGTGCGGCTGTCTTGATCCACTTGTTAAAAAACATTTGCATTGGATTCTCGCTCTTCATGGGGTGTGTTACCAGATTGAAAGCTCGCATGGGCGCGGACCGAAGTCCGCGCCCCGCGATAATTACTACTTGATTACTTAACCAGCATCATGCGGCCAGTCTCAACAAGTGTTTTGCTTTCCATCTTAGCAATGACCCGGTAGAAGTACGGCCCGGATGCGAGGCGCGAAGCATCAATCTGCACCGTTCTGTTGGCGCCAGCTGCAAGCGTAGTTGCAGGAAGCGTCATCACCTGACGACCGATCATGTCAATGACATGGATCTCAACGTCAGCAGACTCAGGCAGATCGAAGTTGATCGCCGTAGTCGGGTTGAACGGGTTAGGATAGTTGCCATGCAGCGCGAAGGTCTCAGGCAGTTCAGCGACTTCAACATCGTCGATTGACGCTGTTGTGTTGTCGTTGATTGCGCCTTCGCCACCCAGATTGAACTGTACGTCGCCGCCAGTCAGTTCGATGTTAATCGTTGCAACTGATCCATCTACACTCATGTTGCCGTTACCAGCGAGAGCGAGACTAATCGTTCCGTCTTCGTCTACAACGTGCTTGATGATCCAGCCTTCGCCTAGCTCACTGGTTACACCAATGATCGTTGCGAGTGCAGGGTCGATCTGCGTTGTGAAGGAAGCGGATACTACATCGTTGATATCACCGGAAATTGTAACCGGGATAGAAATGATGTTGTTTTCGCGAACGATTTCACCGAATGCCATGTCAGCAACCGGATTAGCTACTACTTCGTCTTTGCCGTTAAAGAAGGCATCGAAGATGAGAGCAGCATCGAATGGTGTGATGCTTGTATCACCGTTGAAGTCCGCTGCGACCTGCTGCTTAGCAGTCAGAGTCGAGAGACCCAAGAAGTGATCCAGAACAGCAGATGCACCAGCAGGTGAAGGACCACCTGAACCGTCAACGTTTCCAGCGACAGGGTTAACGTCAACCGTAAAGGCTGAAGTAATTTCTGCACCGAATTCGTCTGTAGCAGTAACCGTGACTGTTGATGCAGGAGCATCTCCAGTTACAGCACCACTTACAACGGTGTAAGCAGAGACACCAGTAACAGTAACGGTAGCACCATCAGCAGAAGCTGTTGCATTATCGTCGCTGTCAGAAGCAGCAGCGTATGTGTACGCGCCTGTTCCACCAGTGAATTCGCCTGAAACATCTACATCAGATGTAGCACCTTCTTCAACTGTCACGCCCGCAAGAGCTCCGCCTGCACCGAGTGCAGTATTGACAGTCACGTCAAATGCGCTGTCAACTGCAGCACCAGTACCGTCAGTAACGGTAACAGTGATTGTAGCTGTGCCAACGACACCATATGTAAGTGTTACTTCGCCAGTAGCAGCATCAATCGCTGCGGCAGCGACCGTAGCATCTGAAGTTGCAACAGTGTAAACGTTTGGAGACGTACCACCGGTAGTTGCGCCAGAAGCGTCAACCGTTCCGGCGTCAGCCGCCACATTTACAGCTACATCAGCCAGAGCGTCGCCAGCAACGAATGCTTCGCTAACAGTTACCGTAACAGTAGCGGTGGCTGTATCGCCAAAACCGTCTGTAGCCGTAACTGTGAAGCTCGTAGCTCCTGCAGCAACACCGGTAGTCGTCATGACATCGCCAGCTGCCGCAGCAGTAGCAAAGCCATCACCACCAGTGATTGCGTAGGTGTAGTTCTCATCGCCACCAGAGAATACAGTCGTCAGATCCAGATCAGACGTATCATCCGCGTTAACGGTGAACGCTGCAGGATCAGTTGCGACCATGTTCTGCTCGAGACCGAAGGTGAACAGAACGCCGTTGTTGCTGATTGCACCAACAGCGTTACGAGCAACTGCAACAGGCTCGGTAGCCGTGACTGCGTAGTTGTCATTGTCACCAGCGGTTGGGCTGGTCAGAATCCAGAAGTTGGTTGTTGCACCATCCTGACGACGAATTGCGCGCATGCGCTCAACATCTTCGTTAGCGAAGTTTGCATAACCTTCTGCCTGGAATTCAACATCGTAATCAACCGATGGAGATACAGTCGGGCTAGAGTTAACATTCCAATGGAATTCTGGGTAGCGACCGATTGAAAGCGGGTTGCCTTCAGAGTCAGTTGTCGCTACAGGAAGACCGTTGGTTCCCATGGCGCTCGCACCTGAGTACGAAGCCGTAAGAAGCATGTCAGCGTCTGCAAGTGTTGCATCCCATGTATCAATGTCTCCAATGTCGCCAACAGGATCGTTGAACGTCACTGCAAACGGACGATACTCGCCTGCGGCGGTACCTGTCGGGAATTCGATACGGTTAGGACTTGCGCCACTCGTTTCGATGTACTTCTGAACGTTACCATTGATAACGCCATTCGTACGCATATAACCCTGAGCTCCTGTTCCACCGTGATCCAGGATAACGTTGTTATCGCCAGTGTTGAGTGGTCCGTCAGTGAGATACAGAGTACCAGCAACGGTGGCGAAATCGAGATCGGAACCAACAAGGTTAACACCTGCTGCGTTGTCGATTTCGAGATCTTCAGGAGCATCACCTGTGAAGGTCATGGTCTGCGCAGCAGCTCCACCCATTGACAAGAAGTCATCGGCGGTAGTTGAGAACGAACCATCATCCTGAACCGTCAGGCTTCCTGTAACAGTAAAGACTGTTCCTGGAGCCGTCAGATCAAGATCATCATCAATTGTGACGTTTCCTGCTGAGCGATCTTCATGAGGAGCAAATGGACCATCGTCTTCCAACGAGAAGCTCGCTGGCTCAAGACCGTTTGGCCATTCACTATCGCTTGAAGCAGCAAGACCACGAATGATCATGTTCATGCTTCCAGCAAACGTGATCGACTCGTCGAGATCAGCATCATCTTCGTAGATAACGGTTCCACCGTCAGCTAGCGTCATCGTCTGATCATCGCCGTCGTCAGGATCAATGTCGAGTGTTCCATCAACTGTGATACTTGTTGACACGTCGATGCTAACATCGTCATCGATATCAAGGCCGGTGTCGGCATCGAGATCGAGCGTTGCGATAGATGTGGCAAGTTCGTTTCCACTGTCAAGGAAACCACCACCTGGACCGCCGTAATAAACGTAGTTCATTTCAGCGCCCAGAGTTGGGTCTTCTTCGAAGATGTCAACAGCGCCGCCATCATCTTCACCGATCATCATCGTAGAACCGTCAGCAAAACTCACAGTGGAGTTATCTGTCAGTGCATCGGCATCATCAGTAGTGAAGTATGCGCCATCCATCAGGTCGGCCGTGCCAGTGACTGTGAGGCCATCGCCTCCATCGTTTGAAGAATCAACATCTGAATCAGATGCGATGTTTGCCAGAGTGACGTTAACGTCGTCTGAATCCCATGCTGTAGCAGCAGAGAAGAAGACTTGACCGCCGCCCATGGTGATTGCATCACCTGTAGCTACATCGTAATCAAAGTCTCCACCGGAGACTTCCAACTCCTGCTCACCAATTGCAAGCGTACCTGCTGACATGGTGAAGTCACCATATACGTCCAACGAATACGGAGCGCCAATACTAGCATCGTCAGCTAGGGTCGTGGTGCTCGCAGAGTTGACGTTGAAGTTTTCTACATCAGCGTCGCCCTCAAGCGTAATGGTTGTCCCAGTCGTCTGGAATTCACCGTCACCAGAGATGTCTGCACCAGCATAGAATTCAGCGTCGCCACTGAGGAACATGGTGAAGGTCGCGTCGATGTCGAAGTCGTCATCAACGTCCAACGTACCTGTTACGGTTGCATCGGATTCTACCGTTCCCATATCGGAGGCAGTGAGATTCTCAACCGAGTTGCCGTTGAGGTTCAGGTCGCCGCCGTCATCCATGTCCCATACACCGGAACCGGATACGGAAGAGCCTGCATCGACATCAAAGTCGCCGCCGATTGCAACGCCGTTTCCGCCATTGTCAAACGTGGCAGCAACATCGTCGCCCTGACCAACTTCGACACCACCAGCGATGTCCACTGCCTGCGTTAAGACAACGGAACCACTTTCAGCGTCTCCGGAATTAATTAGCAGTGAACCGGCAATCGCCACTTCGATGTCACCACCGAGGCTCAGATGACCATCTTCGTCAACGGTGATCGCGGGACCTGGGATAGCGGCATCGTCGCCATCAGTCGCATCGTCATCGTCAATCATGTTGAGCGTGAGGTCACCATCTGTAACGAATAACGGACCGTTGATGGTCTGAACGTTGATCACAACTGTCGCACCATTGTCAACCGTTGTGGTCCCCAGCTCACTGTCACCATCATCGGTGTCAGTTCCTGAGTTGACAGTGTAGTCGCCTTCGAAGAGGGATGAACCGGTCATTGCGCCATTCAGCGTAACCGTACCAGTTCCGTCGAATGTGGAAAGAGCCGTGGCTATGCCCACACCATCGTCGACGGTCACGTCGCCGGCCAACTCGAGTTCTCCAGCACCGGTAACATCAGCGGAGAAAGCTGCATCTCCATCCACATCCAATGTGTTACCACCAGAAACTTCGAAGCCGTCAGTGTTTCCGCCGACAGTCAAGTCTCCAGCAACACCAATATCGGCGTCGATGTCAACATCACCGTCGAGCATGGTAAACCAACCTGTGATGTCAGCGTCGTCAATAAAGTTGAATGCTTCGCCGTCATTCAAGTTGACTGTTACGTTGCGAGTCTGACCGTCAGAAATTTCTCCTGTTGAATCTTCATCGTCCGCGTCACCGAAGTAAACAACGTTCCATTCGCCGTCCAGATCACCAGTAACCGTGAGGGCACCGAATTCTGGCTGGCGAGTGATCGTTGCATTCGGTCCAGTCATTTCAACTGTAACGCCGCCGTCGACTTCGAACGAGCCAACATTCAGGGATAGGTCACCCGAAATGTCGATATCGTCTTCAACAAGAACGTCAGATCCGCCATTCACACGAATGTTGGAAAGAGTCGGGTTCGTTGTAGGTGCGCCAGTCACAAGAATGGACTGAGCTCCACCGGAAGCGAACGCAAGAGCGCCTGTTGGCTCAGAGGTTGTCACTGTTGCTTCATCTTCGAGAGTAACGTCGCCACCAGAGATGGTGATAGTGTTGTCTCCAAGAGCAAGAGTAGCATCATTCTGTACAAACAGACCATCAGTGTCAATTTCGAATCCTTCACCAACTGTCAGGGTCCGTCCGGAGCCTTCGATTGAGAAGAAGTCGAGATCCGTATTCGGTCCTGGTGTAAAGCTTGCGCCACCTGACGGGATATTGATTTTTAAGTCGTCTCCGCCTGTTAGTGTGCCACCAGAGAAGGAGCCACTGAGAATCAGGTCAACGCCATCTACATCCAGTTCCCCGTCAGGGGCCGCGATTGCAACGCTGCCAACTGACAGGTTAGTACCTGCACCACCAGAATTGGGGTTGTCATCATGCTCACCAGCATCTTCGTCGGTAAGCGTTAGAGTACCATCCACGGTGAGAGCGCCTTCGACATCAGATGCATCGATATCTAGGCCGTCTACACCGTCGGTTCCCCATGTTACGGCCGCGCCGTCTTCAATAGTAACGTCTCCTTCAACATTTACGGTGCCTCCTACATTGGAGCCCCCATCGAAAGATGCATTTCCACCGTCGACATCAAATGCACCGGTAACGTCACCGCCGTCTGTTGAGAAGTCACCGTCGTCGACATTCATGTCGCCGTCTACAGTACCATCTCCCAGATCAGTGTCGCCATCCGAATCGAGCGCGTCATCGCCATCACCGAGAACAAAACCTGTTCCGGTAACGCTGAGACCGTCAACTTCACTTGTTCCGTCGCCAGTAAAGGTGATACCATCACCTGCAACCGTCAGAACACCACCGAAGTCAACGAGAACGCTGACATCAGTTCCGTCAGCTTCGAGATCAACATTTCCTGTTGAAGTCAAACCTGAGTCGATATCACGTGCAGCAGATAGAACAAACGTACCGACTTCTTCAAGATCGTCGATAGCTGCTGCTCCTTCACTGATTTCCAGTGTTCCGCCGCCCCAGAAACCGAGGTCGTCAAAATCGTCTGGGAATGCAGCGATGATTTCTACGCTAGCTCCGACTGCGATTCCTTCGTCATCACCGCCAGCGCCGTCGTTGTCAAAGTCGTCGGTGCTATTAGTCACGTCACCAGAGAAGGACGTGGAAGCGTTAAACGTAAAGAGTGCGTCGTCCGCGTTGTCGATACCAAGAACGTAGTCGACATCTTCATCAGCATCATCGTCATCAACGATTGTTGCTTCCGTTACAGTTCCGTTAAGAACAAAGACATCGTCGTTATCAATGATAATCTGAACGTACTCATCAGCATCAGCTGCACTTCCATCTTCTCCAACATCGTCAACACCTTCGATGACGATATTGTCTATGGTCATGGTTCCTGAAGTGTTGTTCACACGATCAGAATCAACTTCAGCGTTGTCATCACCAATAGTCAGCGTGCTGGCCATTGTGAATGAACCGCCACCGGTCTGGTTCAGATCGTTGTCATTCAGATCGACATCACTTGTGGTGACACTTTCAGTCGTAGAAACATCAAAATCGTCATTGCTAACAGATACTGCACCTTGGAAGTCAGCAATAGCGCCGTCTTCGATGTCAATTCCGCCCGCATCGAGCGTGGATTCAAATGTTGCTTCTGAGCCATCAGTCGCCTGGAAGTTGTCTGCAGTTGCAGCACCTTGAACAACCAGTACAATGTCGCCTGAAATATCAAACTCGTCGTCAACATCCACATCGTCCTCGAAAGTGACTGTGGCATCGCCATCGAGGCTGATGTCATCGTCATCACCGGTACTAAGTGTAACGGTGCCTTCAAATGTCAGGGCGTGATCGTTGCTCTTCTCGATATAATCGAGCGAGATGTCCTGATCAATAGTCAATGAACCATTGTCCCAGGTGTCATCATCTGTATCGAGTTCACCTTCACCGAAATCTCCTCCGGCTGGAATCTCGAGACCCGACGTAATATCGATGTCATCGTCGGCGCCGCTTGCATCTACACTGTAATAGAGAAAGAAATCTCCATCGTAGGCCATGCTGTTTCCACCAACCGCAGCAACACCAGTATCATCGGAGTACATGTAGACGTCCGATCCGTCCTCGACGATCATGATACCGGAATCAAATGTTGCCGTGGAATATCCGATCTCGACGTAGTCGACCTGGAATTCCCCGTCACCACCGGTAAAAGATGCATCATCGTAGACATAAAGTCCGCCGAAATCAGCAATGGTGTTTGGACCGGATGCCTGGACCTGAACCGTAAGTTCGATCGAGTCAGTATCCAAGTCCTCTCCGTACGTACCGGCGAGAATGATAACGGTATCTCCGTCAGCTGCCTCATCGGTTGCTTTATCGAATGTCGCGAATGGTCCAACACCGGCACCGGCGTTGTCCATCTGGCTACCATCGTTTAAATCGTCACCTTCAGTTGAGTTAACGTACCAGGTATCCTGCGCTTGCGCAGACTGTACGCCAACCATCGTGAAAGCAACCAAGAATACCATACTGATATTCGTCACGAGCTGTAGCAGTCTATTCGTAGTCATTGACT
>Ga0315336_1005738_pt1 | contig 13283 bp, 6 predicted proteins | sample ASW5metaG_FD_204512 | JGI IMG/M metagenome (GOLD analysis project Ga0315336, IMG submission 204512) | Ammonia-oxidizing marine archaeal communities from Monterey Bay, California, United States - ASW #5 | ecosystem: Environmental > Aquatic > Marine > Intertidal zone | place: USA: California...
TACCGTGCATCAGCCGCGGGCCGAAGTCGGGCAGGCGGCATGCGAAATGTTATTCAACCTGATGCAGGGCAAGGCGGAGTCGGTCGAGTCCATCGAGTTCGGTTGCAAGCTTGTTGCCAGGGAATCAACCGGACCTGCGGCCGTTCGTCACGGAATTGGATGAATTCACGTCGATTCATATTTCGCGCCGGGCTGGCGGCCCTTTTTGTGTCGGCACATGTTGCCTCGGCCGATGTCGTAAGCTTTCAGGAGGGCGCGAACAATACGTTTGTCGCGGGCTACGCGGCCACGGACGACAATCAACTCATGGACCCCGGCACCGGCTTCGGGAACGCGAACATCGGCGGTCGGAACGCCATTCAAATCGGCGACGCATCATCCTTAACAACCAGGCGGTCGATTCTTCGATTCGGCGACCTGAGCGTGATGTCGGGCGCATTCTCGAGCATAGACTCGGCGAGGATCGTGCTCACCAAGGTAAACGGCCCGACGGGCGGCGGTACTGACGGCATGGAAATGTATGCGATCTCAGATACCAATGCCGGGTGGGTGGAGGGAACCGGACAGTTTGTCGTACAAGCCGGATCTTCTTCCTGGGACTTTACCGCCGATCCGGCTCCCTGGATCGGGGGGGGAGGCGGGGGTGCCCTGGGGCCACTTCAGGACACCCTGCCCGGGGTGAGCGGAAACGACGCTGGAGGCACGATTTACAGTTTCGATCTGGATCCGGCACTGGTGACGCAATGGATCAACGGCGGAACGAACGCCGGCGTCGTGATCAAGGAACTGCTCGAGTTCGATGGCGCAGGCTCCGGTACGGACCTGCAAATCGAGCTTGGCGCGTCGGAATTCGGCGACCTGGCCGACCGGCCCCGGTTGGAAATAACCTACACCCCGGATACCATCCCATCGACACCGGGCTTGGCGGCCTGGTGGAAATTCGATGAAGGCGTGGGCAACGTCCTGGGTGATTGCAGCAGCAACGCCAACCACGGCCTGATCATCAATGGCAGCGGGCAGGCACCCGTGTGGACTTCTGTCGGCGGTCGGAAGGCTCTCGTATTCGATGGGGATGACTACATCGACTGCGGAAACGGTCCCAGCCTTAACATCACCGGCAACATCACCCTCGAGGCCTGGGTTCGACCCGAAGCCAGTTCCGCCTTCGAACCCGTCATCGCGGGAAAGTACTTCGACAGCTACACGATGACATACTTCTACCCGAACGCGGGCGCATACTGGTATGTCGACGGATTCGCTCACAGCGTCCGCGTATCCGCGCCGCTGCTGGATCTACCCGGAAACTCGCCCGGCTTGGGTTGGTATCACCTGGTTGCCACGTTTGACGGGACGCAGATGAAATTCTATGTCAATGCGGAAGTCGGCAATACCCGTACCATCAGTGGCTCGATCCCCGCCAGCAGCGAACATTTCTACATCGGCGGCGTTTGGGATCCCGGCGTGCCGGGCATCACGTCCTATTTCAAGGGCCTGATTTCCGACGTGAGGGTCTACAGTCACGTGCTGACCGAAGCCGAGATCGAAGCTCACTTCCAGGAAGGCACCGCCGAATTCGGATTCACCGCGCCGTATTCGGACATTGTTGAAGTGCCGGCAAACACGTTGTCGGACACCAACGGCCTGGTCGTGAAAGTGGGGACGCGGGGTGAATTGCAAGTGGACGGTCCGGCCCCGTACGAGTCGTATATTGTGGAGACGTACTACTCGTTCCCGGACAGCACGATCGGATGGAACTCACTATCTTCCGACCAGTCGAGCAGCGAAGCGGGATGGACGGCCACCCTGTCCGTTTCGAAAACCTCGCCCTCCGTACTGGAAGTCGGGGCCACGGGCACCTACTACGCGCTTCATCGCACGGTGGAGATTGTGAACGGGAAGGTTGAATTCGATGACCGGCTGACCAATCTAGATCAAAGTTCCGTCGGCATCTTCGTATGGAGTAAGATGACTACCGAGGATGCCTACGTGGACGTTTCCACGCCGCAGGGGGCTGAAAACCCGTCGATGTTCCTCTCCAGCACCGGCAGCTGCATCGGAGTTCTCCTGGAAGATGATTTCTCGAGAATGCACTACGATCCGGTGATCGGGTTACCTCTCAATCAGGCGCTTTTCCGGATCCGCGACATGGCGCTGGACGTCGGCACCGCCCATACTCTCGAATGGACTCTCTACACATTCCCCGCCACCGCGGACCCGTTCAGTTTCGCCAACCAGGTCAGGGAGGATTGGGGCACCAACTTTACCGTCGACGGGCCGTATGCCTATTTCGATTCCCTGGCGGGAGGGGGAAGCCTGTGGATGCCGTGGCAGGACCCGGATCAGCTGAAAGCCTATCTCACCCGCAGGCGACTGGGCCTGGTCGCCATCCTCCCCTTCCTGGATTATGACCCCGGTTCGGCGGATCATGTCTGGTCGCGCGCCGAGTATACGACCAATATTGCGCCGGTGATCAGCGCCATCAAGGCCGCCGATCCCAACGTCAAGTGCCTCGGAAGTGTTGAGACGGACTGGATTACAATCTATCCCGATCAGATCACGGGGGGAGACCAACTCCCCCAGGCCTCCCCGTCAAACCCTGCATTCGAAATCGAACTCACGCCTGCGCAGACCCAGATCATCCTGGATGCGGACCTGCCGTGGGAGGCGGGAGTGCATATGGGCGTTCCGTATACCACAAGTTATAAGAAGACCAAGGCGGGAAACCTCACGCTGGAACTCTATACACGCGGCGGGGCGCCCCAGACTGCCGTGGCCGTCTATCCCGAAATCGGGAATTACCAGTACCAGTTCATGCTCAATCAATTGGACTTTCTTCTCAATGACATGGGTCTCGACGGCGTGTTCATTGATCAGTTCAGCATGATCAACTCCACCACGCGAACCTATGGCCAGTGGGATGGACTGTGCGCGGAGATCGACCCGGGGACCGGCGGAATCGTCCCGAACAGCGAATGCGTTGACGCAAATCTTTCGGGGATCGGCGCCCGGGTAGATCTCTGCAATTACGTTTTGAATCGTGACAAGGTCGTGGTTGCCAACACCTACTCCACTTCGCGGGAGGAGCAGGCGCTTCCGGTCAACCGGGTTTCTGAAACCTGGAATGCATTCGATCCGCTGGCGGTACCGACCGGCCAAGAACCTCCGATCGTCCCGCTTCTGTTGCGGGGAGCGCTGGCCAGCCCGATTGCGCTCGGAGTCGGAAATGGTGTTGAAGGCCAGGAGGCCGTCCGGCTCATGAAGGCGATTATCAGTTATTTGCGCCATGGTCTGCTCTACTACCACTACATAGCCTGGAATATCCCCGAAGCAGGGCCCGGCAACGGTGAGTACGGTCCCATCAACAACATGTTTCCCATGACCCCGGTGGAGTTGAATCAAGGCTGGATTTCGGGAGAGGAGAGGACGGTCACCTGCGTCTCCGGTGATTTCGAGTGGCCCCACCCGTCCAAACCTCGGGTGCTGGTGTACGATGAGGAAGGCCGATTCCAGACAACGGACTACCACTACACGATGTCCCCATCCGCCGGCGGGTGGACGGTATCGCTCTTGATCGATGATTGGGCGGATATTTGTGTCATTTGTCCTGACTCGAGGGTGCTGACGGTCGAATCCACCCCGGTGCCGGGTGTGGCCGTAGCCGCGGCGCCCCTCTCCTCATCGGGCGTTACCGGCTACGAGCAAGTCGTCACGAACGGTCATGCCGCATTGCTGACCGCCCCGCAGGCGACAACCAACGGCGCGACAGCATTTCATTTTGTTCGATGGGTGCTGGAGTCGGACCCCGGTCTGGTGGCGGGCTATCCGCTGAATGAAGGTGTAGGGACCGTTGTGCGGGACAGCAGCGGATATCATGCCGACGGAGAGGTGACCGGAGCCGGATGGGTGCTGGACGGCGGGTGGTGGTCGTTGGATTTCGACGGCACGGATGACATCGTGAACTGCGGCAACAGCGCGGCGCTGGACGTAAGCGACTCTTTCAGCGTGGCATTGTGGATGAAGCCCGACCCGGTGCCGCTCGGCGGGGTGGTGGGCGTCGTCGGGAAAGAGATCGAGCGGTATTCCGTCGCCTACAACAACGATAACAACCAGGTAACCTGGTACATTGGAGACGGTACGAACAGTCTGAGTGCCGGCGTATCCGCCGGCCAGTGGAACCACGTGGTCGCAACCTTCGACGGTACCACGATGAAGCTCTTCGTGAACAATGGTAGTCCAGCATCAAAACCAAGTGCCTATTCGAGCATTGATGCGGGCGGCGAACTTGCCTTGGGGAATCTCGAGACGTTCGGGTATTTCAAGGGGCGGATTACCGATGTCAGAGTTTACGATCGGGCACTGACCGGCGCAGACGTAAGCGCGCTCTTTGCCGCGGTCGATCCGGGCTGGAAGCCGAGAGTGGATCAACCCCTGAATCAGACGGCGGTGAATGTCACCCTCTCCGAAAATACGAGAGCGATTGCCGAGTACAGCGAAGTCCGCGTAGCAAATGTACGATCCACCCCGGTAGCGGGCGTCGCGATCGCGGGGACGCCGACCCCCATGTCGGGTATGACAGACTACATCGGGTTCGCCGCCGACGGTGCCGCGGTGACTCTCACCGCGCCCGCATCTGTTTCCACCGGGGGAATCCACCATGCGTTTCTTCGGTGGGTCCTCGAAAGGGACCCGGGACTCGTGGCGGGGTACGGACTGAACGAGGGGGTCGGCAGCATCGCTGGAGACAGCAGCGGGTATCAGACGGACGGCCAGATCGTCGGGGCCGGTTGGACCCAGGACAGCGGACGATGGGTTCTCGATTTTGACGGAGTCGATGACTTGATACATTGCGGCAACAGCGCAGCCCTGGATGTGACGGATTCCTTCAGCATCGCGGTATGGATGAAACCTGAGCAGGTTGTCTCGAACGGGGAAGTAGGAGTGGCGGGGAAGGAGATCGATCGGTTTACGGTCGTTTACAACAACAGCAACAATCGCGCCTACTGGTACATTGGGGCAGGGTGGAACAATCTGAGTGCGCAAGTGAACACGGGGCAATGGAACCACGTGGTCGCCACGCTCGACGGAACCACCATGAAGCTCTATGTCAACAACGCACCGCCGGCTTCGAAGACTAGTTCATTCCCGAGTATCGCAACGGGAGGAGAGTTACGCATCGGGGATCTGCTGACATTCGGTCATTTCAAAGGACGGATCGCCGGTGTGAGAGTTTACAATCGGGGGCTGTCAGCTGGAGAAGTGAGCACCCAATACGCGGCAGGTGTGGCGGGCTGGATACCTCGGGAAGAACAGCCGCTCGGCCAAACCGTTGTCAATTTCACCCTGGACGATCCAACCACCGCGATCGCCGAATACGAAATTGTTCCCTTCTCCCCGGGCACATACATGATTATTCGGTAGCGACACCGGCGCATTCGCTTCGCGCGGGGCCCGACGAAGCCTCTATATCTTCCCGTAGCTTGGGCATTCAAGCCCAAGCAGCGAACGGAAAGATCACGAAGGGGCGAACGGGCGGAGCACGCTCTTCGCATTCTCCATTCATGATCTCATCTTGCTCCGGGTCGGCCTTGGAAGGCCAACCTACTATGGGCTTCGCATCGTCACTCCGTCTCGGGAACGATGACCGCAATTTGCGCCCAATCCCGCAGTTCAACCGGAACGCGCCACCCCTCATCCGTTCGAACGGGGATAACGTCATGCTTCACGGGCCTTCCCTCCAGGTCGAATAGTAGCACGGTGGGCCGTTTCTCATGGGTCCAGTCAAACTCGCCGGATACGCACGTGATTGTTCGTTCTTCGCCCCGAATCCAACCCCGGTGCAGCTGGACCGGCGTGATGGGAAACATGACGTTGATCGGTCCGTACTCTCCGCTGCCTTCGCCCGACTCCGGAATATCTTTGATGTGATAGTGATAGTAGACCATTCCGTGGCGCAGGTACCCGATCACGGCTTTCATTGTTCTGCGCGCATTGTCCTGCGCCTCGTCGTTTCCTTGAACCCCCAGTGCGATTGGACTCGCCAGGCACCCCTGGTAAAGATACGGGACCTCGGGCGGCATCTCGCCGTCCGCCGTGGCCATCGGATCGAAGGCGTTCCACACTTCGGAGAAACGATTCACGGGCAGTGCCTGCTCCTCTTTCGAGGTGGCATATGTGTTGGCAACCACGATCTTGCCCCGATCCAGAGCCAGCCTGCACAGGTTGACGCGCGCATCGATTCCCAGCAGATTGGCGTCAATGTACTTTTCGGATATCTTTCCGGTTGAGGGATCGATGTGCGCACTCCATCCATCCCACCCGCCGTAGGTTCGGGTTGTGGACCAGACCATGCTGAACTGATCGATGTAGAATCCGTCGAATCCCACGTCATCAAGAATGAACTCGATTTGGTCCTTCAAGTAATCGTATTGGTGGTTACCAACCGCCGGATAAACCGCAAGCGCAGCCTGTGGGAACTCCCGGTTCGGGCCGCGGGCGTAGATCTCCATGGTGAAATTGCCTTCGGCGTTTCTCTTGGCGCTGTCCGTCCAGGGGAAATCGGATTCCTCCAGAATGCGAGTCTGCTCCGCTGTCAGAATGGCCTCCCCCGAAGGCTGTTCCGGCTGTGCGGCCGGAAGTTTGTCACCATTCCTTATCTTCTTCGGATCGAGCGCTACCCAGTCGCACTCAACGGCGCCGATGCACTTGACGCTCGGGTTGGCTTCCTTGATTGCGCGAACGATTTCCTGCGAAACTCTCTTATATTCATCACGTGGCTGAGGCTCGGGATAGTAGCCCGGGTCGTAATCGAGGAAAGGCAAGAACCCGATGATCCCTATGCGCTTGCGCTGGAGATATGCCTTGAGTTCCTTCGGATCCTTCCACGGCAACCACCAACCGCTCTTCTCCTTCGGCGCGGCGGGATGAAAGAACGTGAACGACCCATCGACGGTGAAATTCGATCCGTACTCCTCGCGGACTCGATTGATGAATGTGAATACGTCGGCGCCGCCGTCGAATGCATATAGGTTCCAGCGCAGTGAATAACTCTTGCCGACATCAAGGGCCAGGTCGTTGACGCGGAACCGGGCGCGATTTGCCGGGACGCCCAGAACCGGGGACAAGCGCATCCTCGAGATATTGTCCTCCATCATGATACCCAGCTTTCCCGTGGCGCCGGTCAGAAGGATGGAAGGATTTGCGCTGTATCCCGGCCCGTCCGGGCTGACTGAACTCAGGAAGGGCTCCTCGGTTGTCAGGTCGTTCCATACGATAAACCCGATCGGTTCATCGGACAGATTGGTCAACTGATCCTCGAATTCGATTTTACTGTCACGAATGCGGACGGTGCGGACGACCCGATAGTAGCGGCCGCTTGCCGTGATCTCGAGAGTGTCCTCCGACGCGTTCCTCGATTCGACGGTCCAGCCGGATTCCGATTCGGATGGGTCGATGGCGAATCCATTCCATCCGATCTTCTCCCCCGGGTAGGAATAGGTCGTCTCCAGGACGAAGCTCTCGTCCGGAGTATCCACCTTCAGTTCCCCGTGTTCGCCCACACTGACACTCACACCGCCGGCGGAGATCTTGTGCCGCACCACGATGGAGGCTATTGCGGCGAGGAGGCCCAGTTTCTTGATGCCCTCTTGAAAATGGTTGGTGACTTCGCCGGCGGCTAGGGCCCGGTCGTACACCCTTACTTCGTCGACCGCTCCCTTGAAAAAGGCAGTCTTGGGGTGGGCCGGACCTTCATCGGTCCTGGTGTCGCCAACCGAGCAGCCGATGTAGAAATCCTTTCCGGGGGCAATGGCGTTGGTCTTCAAGGTGCGTGATTTCGCCAGCTTGCCGTTGAGGTAGAGCTTCATCTGGGACCCGTCGAATGTGGCGACGATATGATTCCAATTGTCGGGAAGCATGGTGACCCTGAGATTGTTGGCGCCTTCGGTGATGTAGAAATAGCACCCGTCAGCCCCGTAGTAGGTTAGCATGTAGCTGGTAATCGACTTTCCCAGGATACCGGGTTCCGCCCCTTCAGGCGGCCGGCCGTCGGGTCGCACCCAGGCTTCCAGGCTGACCGTTTCCCCGAGGGTAAGCGCATCGCCGTGACCGGCATCCACGTAGTCGTCTGCACCGTCAAACTCCAGGGCGAAGCCGCCTCCATTGGCGATGAATTCGGCGCCGTGAATGGTCCCGTCGTTGCCGTGACCGCTTGTATCGCGCGCTTCGGGTCCCGAACCTTCGTCAAAGGTGTAATGCGCAACCAGTCCCGGCTCGCCACCCCGCGCGCAAAGAGAGAATAGAACAGAGAGCGCCGCCAAGGCGCTGAAACCGTGTTGAACACCCATTACAAAACCTCCTTTAGAATTTGGCTGGTGTCAGATCGTCGATTGCCGAATCGATGAATGAGAATTGTCCATCGACCGTGCCGTAATTTCCTACCAGATCCTCCCTGGACAGGGGCACCACGTGTCCGTCCGCAAACAGGAAATTCCCCGAGTCGCCGTGGCGGATGTGTACGGCATTGTTATCAATCGGATTCCCGAACCAGGGCACAAAGTAATATCGCTGTTTATGGCGACCCGAGTCGGGAAAGGGAAAATTCAGAATGCTGTCGGCAATGTAGAGGAAACTCGAAGGCGGTCCGTAATCCAGATTTGTTACCCGTTGCCGCACCGTGTTTCCGTCGGCTATGGAATAGCCTTCCCATCCCGAGCTGGGCCCTCTCATTCCGTAGGACCAGGTGTGTTCCGTCCCCCACGTAGACAGGGAGAGCGGTGCATTCCAGCCTCTCGGAGGATGGCTGGGACAAAGAAATATATTCGGACCGCCCATGCCGGGGGACTCCGCGTACCCTTCGGTGATCAGTTGAAGGTGCCACAGGATGGGCCCGGGAAACAGGACGTCGGTGGACCATCCTTCGTGGTCGAATGCATATTCGACCTGGAGAATCCCCAGTTGTCGCAGGTTGCTGGCACAGACTGAACTCTGGGCGGCATCCCGCGCCCTCTTCAGCGCCGGCGTGAGGAGCGCCGCCAGGATTGCGATTATCGCAATGACAACCAACAACTCAATGAGGGTGAATCCTCCTGAGTTTCGTTTCACTGTGCGACGTGGCGTGCAAGCCGGTATTTCGATCGGCGTGGACGCGCCACGTTTACGCCTCCTCGTGACCAATAGGTTCTCCTTTACACAGAGCACACCCTACGCCGGGCGGCAAAGCCCCGTGCAGGGGTATGGATACCGCCAAAGCAGCCCTCGCGACTATGGGTAAGGTCGTAGCTCTTATGAACGCGAGCCGCGAAGCGAGCGACGGCCCAGCATCACCAATCCACCCAGGCTCAGCAGAACCAGTGTGGCAGGCTCTGGAACGGTGTAGGTGATCTCCAATCTTGGCCGGACCGGCGCATCGGCGATCGCGCCGAATTCAGAAGAGTACATCTCGATCTGTAGATCCGTGCCGGAGCCGCCGCCGTCAATCTCGAGCAGCTCTTTCATAACCACGCCTGCGTTCACGCCGGTAATCCACTGGTTCACCAACGCCGGGTCCAAATCAAAGGAGTAGAAAGTATTCGCGGCATCATTACCGCTCACTCCCAGCAGGGTATCTTGCAGGGCACCCAGGGTTCCCCCTCCCCCGCCGCCAATCCAGGCGTTGGGATGGTCGGTTGAGTTCCATGAGGACTCTCCTGCTGTAACTACGAATTGAGAGTTGCCCTCGACCCAACCTGCGTTCACATCGCTGATCGCGTACATTTCAATGCCGTCGGTTCCACCGCCGGTCGGGCCGTTCGCCTTCCGAAACACGATCCTTGCGGAATCGATGCTGGCGTAGTTGCCGGCCATCACACCCAGGCCCCCGAATCGAATGATCGACCGCCTTGTGGTGATGGGGGAAGCATTCCCGATCTGGATGGTGTTCCTGCCGCCAATGTTGGCGTCCTGGAAGCCGGTGCCGGGGTCCATGATCTGGTTATCTTCAGTTCCGGCGTAGCCGGTTACGAAAATGTTGTCGAGACCCTGCTGGAAGCTCACGATATCCGCGGACACCGACTGCGCGAGCAGCGCCAGGGAAACAAATCCAATGCCAACGACTGCCTTCTTACGAAATGAATTGTACATAGCTATCTCTCCGTTTTTGTCTGGCCATCATCCTAAACCCGGGTTGTCCCTCGATTCATGACCGAGACACAGAAAACCCAGGCACTCCTGCTCCTGCTGACTTTTCGAACTACTTGCCGCCAGATTAAAGGCTGTTTCCCCACATTGTCAACCCCATTTCATCGAATTCGTTACGATACGAACCGCAATCGTCACGGTACGAATTTGCGGTCGAAATGGGCAATCACAGTGCGCGGAACGATTACGAATTGTACGGCGATCTCCCATCGGCAATCGAATCACCACCTTTTTGCGACAATAGATCCTAGCCTAGGTATCTGACCCGTGTCGGAACAAGGGAAGAGAAAGATGGGACACGAATGGAGCCCGCGCTGTTCGTGCACAGCCATTTCTCCCTTCTTGTTCAGACACGGGGCGGAGCCGCCGTGCCACGGAATTCGGAAGAAGGGAAGAGGAAAAATTGGTGCACGAAAGGAGCCTGCGCTGTTGGTGTACAACCAATTCTCCCTCCTTGTTCGGCCACGGAGCTCCGCGTTGGACAGGTTCAGTCCAACCGAGCGGCTCCGTTGGCTTTGTTCTGTGCTGAATTCAGACCCGTATCCGGTGATCTACAATGCGCTGGCGTTGCCCCTCGTCTGTTTGCATTTCGAATTTCGAACTTGAGCATTCGATGTTCGACATTCAACCCCCAATGTTTGAAGCTCATGACTCACCATGCAGTACAGTCCTGAGAAGACCCCGGACCCGGTTCGGCCGTGAATACGGATCGCTACGATGTGATTGTCGTGGGCGTTGGTTCCATGGGCGCCGCGGCCTGCTACCATCTCGCCTCGCGGGGCGCCCGGGTCCTGGGTCTTGAACAGTACGGCAGTCCGCACCTCATGGGCAGTCATGGCGGGCGATCCCGGGCGCTTCGCTATGGGTACGCGGAGCACCCGGATTACGTGGCCCTTGTACAGCGGGCCGCCGGGCTGTGGCGACGCGTGGAGCAGGAGGCGGATCGGACGCTGTTTACGAAAACCGGCGCGCTCATCATCTCGGAACCGGGGACGCCGATGTTCGATGATACGTTACACTCCCTTGTACTGCATCAGGTCCCGCACGAAGTGCTTGGGTCCGATGAGCTTGCTGCTCGATATCCACAGTTCCACGTCACCCCCCGGGAGCAGGGCATTCTTGATACCCAGGCCGGATTCCTGCGGCCGGAGCGGTGCATCGAGGCATTCATTGAGTTGGCCTCGCGCAAGGGAGCCGTGATTCAGATGTATGAACCGGTGGTGGACTGGCGGTCGGAGGACCATGGCGTGACGGTCACCACCTCTCTGGGGTCCTATGCCGCGGATCGAGTCGTTTTCGCCGCCGGCGCTCGAACCGATGCCCTGGTTCGGGACCTCGGAGTGGATCTCGCTGTTTCACGCCAGGTGCAGGCATGGTTCCGTCCGAAACGAGCCGAAATATTCCGTCCCGGTGTCTTCCCGATTTGGACCGTCGAGTCGAAAGATGACCGCTACATTTACGGATTTCCGATCGCGGACGATGAATTCACAGTGAAGGTTGCTGACCACAGCCGCGTTGACCCCACAACGGTAGAGACTGTTTCTCGAACGCCGACGGCCGCGGACGGGAATTCCCTGCGGCACGAACTCTCACGCGTGCTGCCGGAAGCGGCCGGGACCCTGCACTCCATGCAGATTTGCCTGTACGCCAATTCGCCGGACGAAAACTTCATCCTCGATGTCCATCCGGCGCACGAAAATGTTATTCTTGGCTGTGGCTTCAGCGGGCACGGCTTTAAGTTCTCGCCCGTGGTGGGGGAGGTCCTGGCAGACCTTGCCCTCCAGGGCCGGACGGCGTTGCCGGTCGATTTTTTGCGCCTCAGCCGTTTTGAGTAAGGGTCTCATGATCGGGAACACGTACGGGAAATTGAAATAGCAGGGAACACCATCATGAAAATTGTCGAAAAGAAGCAGATATCAATGCTCAGCGATGATCTCGCAGCAAAGATCAAGGATTTCAGATTGCGCCAGGCAATGCAGCATGCCGGGTACCCCGATCCGGCGGTGGGCTATCCGCCCATGGCAAACGATTGGGGCCTGTTTCCCCAGCCCGAAGTGACCCGAAGCAGGGTGTACTACGGCAACGATTCCTACTCCTACAATCACCACGCAACCATCGCAAAGTTCAAAAACCAGTACGTGGTGGCGTGGTCGGCGAGCATGAAACACGAAGACCATCCCGGCCAGCATGTGCGATATGCCCGTTCGACCGACGGCTTGCACTGGGAGTTGGACCAGGTGCTCGCCCCTTCGGATCCGCAAACCATGGTTGTAAGAAACAATGTCGGGTTGTTCGCGTCCGACACCACGCTGTACGCGCTGGTCGGCGTATGCGACACGAAGGGAAACCGGCAGCTCGGGATGTGCTCCATGGAGGCGGAGAGAATGTACCTGGATGTCTACGCCACGCAGGACCTCGAGCATTGGGAGCATCACGAACGGGTCTCGAATACCATCTACCTCTTCGAAGGGCCGCGCCTGGTTCGCGAGGGCCGCCTGCTGTGCGGCGGCTGCGCGGTGAACGACTGGAACCAGGGCCTTCTGATGCTGTGGGACAACGCCACGGACCCGACAAAAGAGCCCAGGCTCGTCCAGGTCCCCCGGGCCGATTCCCTTGAACCGCTGCAGGCCACCTGGTACCAGACCGACGATGGGCGGATTTGGATGTTCTACCGGGACGGGGCATTTTCCTGCCGGCTCGCTCTTTCCTTCAGCGACGACGGCGGCGAGACCTGGTCGCAGCCCCTTCTGACGGATTTTCCCAATACCTGTTCCCGCCCCTTTGCCGGCCGGTTGACTGACGGGCGCTACTACATTGCCGGGAACAACTACGACCGGCTACTCGATCGCAGGTCGATGCTTCTCGCCCTGAGCGACGATGGATCGCAATTCGACCGGATGTATACAGTCGTGTCCGGCAGCCCCACGCGACGGATCGAAGGCAAACACAAGGAGGACGGATATCATTACCCGAACTGCCTCGCCGACGGCGACAAGCTGTTCGTCGCCTATTCCTACAACAAGGAAGACATCGAAGTCGCCCTCGTTGATACCCGGGCCATGAAATGATCCGGAATCGTCCCCCGCTATCCTGGTAGCGAAGTGGAGGGC
>Ga0315336_1005739_pt1 | contig 13283 bp, 9 predicted proteins | sample ASW5metaG_FD_204512 | JGI IMG/M metagenome (GOLD analysis project Ga0315336, IMG submission 204512) | Ammonia-oxidizing marine archaeal communities from Monterey Bay, California, United States - ASW #5 | ecosystem: Environmental > Aquatic > Marine > Intertidal zone | place: USA: California...
AAGACGTCGACGCCGCGGCGCGCGCGATCGCACGGCACACCGACGAGTCGTTGGCGGAGAGAATCTACGCGGTGGAAGCGGTGCTCGCCTACCTCCGTGAGACCCGCCCCGACGTCCCCGTCGATCCCGTGGTGATCTGCGGGCTGAGCGCGGGTACGTTCGCGCTCCCCGGAATCAGCACTCGCTGCGCGGGGGTCATCGACGCGGCCATCTTCGTCGCCGGCGGCGCGAACCTGCTCGACATCGGACGTCGCAGCAGCCTGAGCGACGGCGGGATCGACATCACGTGGGCGACGGAGCAACTCGAGGAGGAGTCGTCCGGCGCGCTGAACGACGCCTACCTGCGCCACGTTCGGCTCGACCCCTTCGTGACCGCGCCGGTGCTTACCGGGCTGCCGGTCCTCCAACTCCACGGCTGGTGGCACGACATCCTGGAGTGGATCGAAGGAGCGCTCGCAGACCAGCCGGTACGATGACGCGCCCCGCCCCCCGGTCGGAGTGTGATCATGTCGCGGTCCCGCGTCCTCGCCGTCTCCCTGATCACGACGTTCCTACCGACGGGGTCGTTCGCCGAGGAGAACTCGACCCCGCCTCGGCTTTCGGCCTGGACGGTTCTCGTCTACGGCGCCGTCGACAACGACTGGGAGCGCCCGTTCATGAGCGACGTGCGCGCGATGCGGCGTGGGCTGAGCGGCGTCGATGACGTCGAGGTCGTCCTGCTCGTCGATCGCTCTCCCGAGTACTCGTCCGACGCGCGCGCACTCGGCGACGACTTCGCGGACTCGCGCCTCTATCGACTGACGGGCGGGGCCGCCGAGCGGCTCGACGGCACGCCCGAGCTGCCGCTGACGAAGACCTCCGCCGTGGAACTCGACCTGGGAGACGCGGCCACGCTCGGCGCGTTCGTGAAGTACGGCAAAGCACACTACCCGGCCCGCCACTATGCGCTCTTCCTCGTCAGTCACGGCGAGGGCATGCGGTTCTGCCCGGACGAGACGAACGACGACGCCGAAATCTTCACCGCGGAGTTGACCGAGCATCTGACCGAAGCGGAGTCGGTCGATCTCCTCGGCTTCGACGCGTGCCTGATGGCGGGCGTGGAAAACGCATACGAATGGCGACGCCGGCCCGGGCGGTTCGGCGCGGACATCCTGCTCGCGGCGGCGCCGGTCTCGTCGTCGTGGCCGTACCAGGAGATCTTCGCGCGGATCGGCGAGAAGGACGACCTCGCCCCCGGCGCGTTCGCGTCGATCGTGATCGACGAGCTCGACGACCAGATCCGCGAGGGGCGCTCGGGCGACGAAGGGATCGAGCGCGACCTGCAGGCCTGGGGTGCGTTCGATCTCTCGAAGGTCGAGGAGGCGAAACAGCGTCTCGACGCGCTCGCCGCCTGCCTGTTCCTCGAAGAAGAAAAGGCCGACCTCATCGCGCTCCGCGGAAAGGGGCTGGAGGCCGACACCTTCGTGTACGTCTGGCCGGAGCGCGACGCCGACGTCAACATGCCGTTCGTCGACCTCTGCCATCTGTGCGAGCGGATCGCGGAGAGCGACGCGTTCTCCGATCCGGCGCGCGCCCTCGCGGCCGACGCGGCGGAGGCCGCGGCAGCGATCGTCACGCGCTCGGTCGGGTTCGACCACTACGACGGGTTCGCGCCGGGCCGACACGGCCTGTACCTCGTCTTCCCCGACGGCGATCAGACGACCCGCCGCGGCGCGACCTACTGGGAGCGGACCGAGTGGTACTCGCCGCTGCGCGTGAGGACCGACGACGGCGCGTACGGGCGCTACGCCTGGTGCGCCGACGGCTCGATCCCCGGCAACGGCGAAGTCGAAACCTGGTTCGAGCTGATGGACGCCTGGTTCGACGCGCCGGGAGCCGAAGGCGGGGGCAACGGCTACGCCTGGTGAGCGGAACTCCGAAGATCTCGCCATGATCGGCGAACGTCGTTCTTCTTCCTCGCCTTGGCGGTCCGCGCGATCAAGGTCGCCCGCACGAAGGTGGTGAGGAGAGCTCTCAATGGAGCGGCCGATCATGGGCCGTCTCGGTCCACCGAGCCCCTTTGGCCCGCTCGGTATGCTCGGATCATGAGAACCGCGCCCCTACTGCTGCTGCTCACGCTCGCCGCGACGACTCCGTCGGCTCGCGCCGAACCCGAGCTGGTCACGCACTACACGCTGAAGTCCGAGCTGTTGTCGTCGTTCTGGGGACGCGACGTCTCGATCGAGGCCGGCGTCGTGCGACCGTACTCCTGGGAGAAGACCGACCGGCTGCCGGTCGTGTACTCGATCCACGGATTCGGCGGCTCGCACCGGATGGCCTGGTTCAGCGCCACGCAGATCGCCGACCAGATGGACGAGGAACAGATCCCGTCGATGATCCACGTCTTCCTGAACGCGCAGTTCCCGCTCGGCCATCACGCGTTCGCCGACTCGGTCAACAACGGCCCGTGGGGGCGCGCGTTGACCGAGGAGTTCATCCCGGCGCTGGAACAGGAGTTCGGGGCCTTCGGCGCTCCGCACGGACGGTTCCTCACCGGCCATTCGAGCGGCGGGTGGAGCAGCCTCTGGCTGCAGGTCGCCTACCCCGACTTCTTCAACGGGACCTGGTCCACGGCGCCCGACTCGGTCGACTTCCGCGACTTCACCGGCATCGACATCTACCGGTTCGAGAACGCGTATCAGGACCCGGGCGGCGAGGAGATCATGCTCGTGCGCCGCGACGGCGCGTTCGTCAACTCGATCCGCGAGTTCGTCGAACGCGAGGTCTCTCGCCGCGACTACGGCGGCCAGTTTGGTTCGTTCGATGCGGTCTTCAGCCCGCGCGCCGAAGACGGGCGCCCGATGAAATTGTTCGATCGCGAAACCGGACGAATCGATCGCGCCGTCGCCGACTCGTGGCGCGAGTTCGACATCGCGCTGACCCTCCGCGAAGACTGGGAGACGCTCGGGCCGATGCTGGCCGGCAAGCTGCACGTCTGGTGCGGCACCGAGGACAGCTATCGACTGGAGGGGGCGTGCCGTCTGTTGAAGGCCGATCTCGCCGCGCTCGGCAGCGACGCCGACGTCCTGCTCGTCGAGGGCCGCGACCACGGCTCGATCCGCCGCGCGCACGACGAACACTGGCCCGACGGAATGATGACCCGCATCTTCCGGGAGATGGGCGCGCGCTTCGAAGAGCGCCGCCCGACGACGCCCGGGAGGTAGGAACGACTTCGAGCGTCGGCCCTCGCTTCGGGAAGTCGATCTCGACCGCGTTGCTGAGTTCGTAGGAGCCTGGGGCGACCTGCGCGACGCCATCGGTAGGTCGGGAGCGAGGGCTCTCAGCGCTGTGATAAGATGTGGACGGTCGACGGCTGGCCACACCCTTGAACACCGGAGACCCAGGATGAATCGCGCTCTTCTTGCCGTCGTACTCGCGTTCGTGACCGCGCCAGCGGTCCAGGCGCAGTACCTCATCCAGCAGACGGTCAACGGGGGCTACAACCCGTGGATCAAGGGACAGTCGTTCACGCCGAACGTCGGCATCACTCCCAGCCCCGGCTCGGTGTCGAACGTCAACCTCACGCAGGTCACCCTCTACCGGAGTAATCAGGGCTGGTCCGGACCGACGAGCAGCTTCTTCCTCAACATCTACGACGATGACCCGGTCAACGGCGCCGGACAGTTCGTGGGAAGCTCCACCAACGCGATCGATGTCGCCCCGATCGGCGACTTCGGCGCGCTGGCGTGGACGTTCGACGACCTGACCCTGAGCTACACCCACACCTACTGGGCGTTGGTCTCGTCGACCAACGCAGCCGGAGGACTCGACGTCTATTGCGGGATGCGAGAGAGCGGACAGGGCGACCCCTACGCCGGCGGGAGCAGCATCGCCGGCATCACCAGCAACCCCGGCGCCTTCACCGTCAAGCCTTTGATCGATCTCGCCTTCGACATCCGACTGAGCGACAGCATCTGGTCCGATCTCGGCAGCGATCTGCCGGGTGCGCTCGGCAGCCCGAGCCTGACCGGCGTCGGCGAGTTGAAGGCGGGCGTCCAGGTCTCACTGACGCTCGAGAACGCCGCGGTCAACACGACATCGGCCCTGGTCATCGGCGCCACGAACGTCAGCGCGCCGTTCTTCGGCGGCACGCTGGTCCCCTCACCCGACGTGGTCGTGCTGATCCCGACCGGCCCGAGCGGTGGATACTTCCTCACCGCGATCTTCCCGCCGGGGGCCGCCCCGAACATCCCGCTCTACTTCCAAGTGTGGGTCCTCGATCCGACCGCCCCGCAGGGTCACGCCGCCTCGAACGCCGTGAGCGCCACCACGCAGTGACGGTGACTGCGTAGAGGGCTCTTACGAGCACGCCGAGACGCGAAGAGGGCCGCCCCGATGGAGCGGCCCTCTTGCTTGTTGAATGGTAGCGGGGACAGGATTCGAACCTGCGACCTCCGGGTTATGAGCGGCGGATCGGGGTGTTTTCGCAAACCCAAGTGGGTTCGCGACTTCGACCCAACCTACGACTCAGGAGAGGCTTCGAACGGCGAAACAGGGGTCCGAGGCTTCGGCGATTTCGGCATCTCCGGCCCCATGATTCCACATTGCATCCACAAATCAAGGAGGGAGAGGTCGACCTCCGGGTTCTCCGCCTAGCAAGGAAGGTCGTCGAGTCATCGGTGCGTCTTTGTGGAATCTGCATCCACAACGTGCCCGCAGTGCACGCGATCCCCAACGCCTGCTGGTTGCGCTCTATTGCGGTGCGCCATCCAGGACGAATGCTCCCCAGGTGAAGGGCATTCCGTGGCCGTGGAGCTCGCGGTTGTGCTCGAGCATCGACAGTTGCGCGCGGCGTAGCGCCTCCAGCTTTGGCAAGCCACGCAGCCAGAGGTTTTCGTAGAAGAGTGTCATCAGGTCCTGCGTCGCGGCGTCCGACACCTCCCACAACGAGCTGATCACCGTTCGTGCGCCGGCCATCCGGAACGCGCGCCTCAGGCCGATCATCCCCTCCCCCCCCTCCGCCCGGCCGAGGCCGGTCTCGCAAGCGGACAGCACGACGAGTTCGCACTCCTTCAGGTCGAGATAGGTGATCTCTTCTGCCGTCAACAGTCCATTGTCCCGGCCCGGTTCCGGCTTGGCGTTCGCACCCGCGAACACCAAGCCCGAGAGCAAGCCCGGCAGGAACCCGACGACGCGCTGCTCGGCATCGCGCACGAGCATGCGGCCCATCTTGTCCTCTTGGTTCCTAAGGATCTTCCACGCGGATGGCAGTCCTTCAGGATGGAAGTAGCCGTGGGTCGCAAGATGCACGTGCGTGAAGCCCGAAAGCGATCGCTTGACCCGCTCTTCTGTGGCGTCTTGGCCCATCAGGACTAGTTGCATCGCACCTTCCCCGAGTTTCTGGCGATGGAGGCCCGCAACGGCGGTCACCTCGGGGCCAGTCCAGGCCAATGCCGGCCAAGTGCGCGACACGCGGGCCCGCCTGTCGGCGTGAGTCAGGGCGCTCACCGGATCGATGAGGGCGGCGCGCGCCCAGTACTCGATGCCACCGGCAGCGAACAGCTGGGGTGGTCTTGACTCAACGGTAGGTGTCACGTCAGCCAAACTCTGTAAATCAGCCAGGTAGGCAAACTCGTGGTGCTCGATCAGGAACGATCCGTCTTCGCGCTGGAGCGTCTCGAAGGGCAAGGTGCCGAGAAATGAGTCACCGGAAACGAAAACGGTGTGCGCGTCGCCAATTGCCTCTGCAAGCGGTTCCCAGAGAAGCGTTCGCAAGGCGTCGTTCCTCGCCGTGGCCAAGCGATTCGCCTCGATCGGGACGGCGACACCTCGACGGAGAACCATCTCTTCAAGGAAACGGCGCACCGCCTCCTCGACCACGCCTGCAGCGCCGAGATCGAACTGCTGCACGGGCTGGCCAGCGCGCATGACCCAAGCCGACAGGTGCGGCGGTGTCCATCGCCCGTCGCGCACGAACTCACGGCGCTCCCGGTAGCCTGGCTCGTACCACTCGTGCACTAGGAAGTCGACCGCCGCCGCGCCCTTGGGCAGCGCCGACAACAGCGCGGAGACCTGCACGCCCCTGACACTGGGGCTCTCCTCCGTCTCCTCGTTGCTCCGCCGCAGTCGAGCAAGGTCGACCTCGAGCTTGTTTTGGTACGAACGCAACTCCCTCAACTTTCGCGCGTGCGATGGAGCGTCCGCTATCTCCGTCGCATAGAGCGCATCAGACAATTGAGTCTGCAGCGCGCGCAACCGGGTCACTAGCTCACGCTCCGCTTTCGGCAGGGATCGAACCTCTCGCAGTCCATCGCGAAGAAGGCTGCGCTTCACTCGGCCCTTCGAGGTCATGACGACCTCGTAACTCGCGGCCCTCTTCCTCGTCTCCTCCATCGTCCTCGTAAGACTGAGCAGAATGTCCCGAAACCAATTGTTCGTACGAATGAGACGCAGACGCTCCGCCTCGCTCAATGACCACAGCTCGTGCTCGATGTGCGATGTGCTGATGGCGTATGCAGCCTCGGATCGCACCAGCGCTGTTTCGAGTTCTCCGAGGTCGAAGTCGACTAGCGCCAGATTGCTCAGGGCTAGCGCAGTCGCTGGATGGCCTGGGCCGAACGCCACCTCCGTGATCCGAAGCCCCCTCTCCAACAAGGGTCGTGCTTCCTCGTACGCTCCCTGGCCATGAAGCAATATGCCCAGATTCACCAGGCACGTCGCGATGTCTGGATGGCTCGAGCCGAGCGCCGACTCACGCATCTTTAGCGCTCGCTCATACAAAGGGCGCGCATCCTCGTAGGCACCCTGGACGTGGAGCAATAGGCCCAGGTTGCTCAGACTCGACGCGATATCGGGATGGTCGGAGCCGAGCGCAGCCTCACGAACCCGAAGCGCCTGCTCGTACAAGAGCCGCGCATCTTCGTACGATCCCTGGTGATAGTGCAGCGACGCCAAGTTGTTCAGGCTCGTCGCGGTCGATAGATGGTCCGGGCCGAGCTCCACCTCAACGATCCGAAGCGCCCGCTCGAACAAGAGCCGCGCATCCTCGTTCGCTCCCTGGACCAGGAGCAGCGAGGCCAGGTTGTTCAGGATCTTCGAAGTACCGATATGGCCCGCGCCGAACACCGCCTCATCAATCCGGAGCGCCCGCTCGTACAAGGGTCGCGCCTCCGAGTACGCCCCCAGACTCTTGAGCACCACAGCCAAGTTGCTCAGGCTATTTGCAGTTTCTGGATGGTCCGCACCGAACGCCGCCTCATTGATCCGAAGCGACCGTTCGTACAAGGGTCGCGCATCTTCGTACGCTCCCTGGCAATAGTGCAACGAGGCTAGGTCGCGCAGGCTCGTCGCGATGTCGGGATGGTCGGGGCCGAGCGCCGCCTCACGAATCCGAAGCGCACGCTCGCACAAGGGGCGCGCCTCGCCATACGCTCCCTGGGCCAGGAGCAACGAGGCAAGGTTTCCCACGCTCGTCGCAGTGGATGGATGGTCGGGGCCGAGCACCGCCTCCTTGATCCGAAGCGCCCGCTCGTGCAAGAGTTGCGCCTCCTCGAACGCCCCCTGGTCCTGAAGCAACATTGCCAAGTTGTTCAGGCTCGTCGCGGTGGATGGGTGGTCCGGGCCGAGCGCAGCCTCACGAATCCGAAGCGCCCGCTCGTACAAGGGCCGCGCAGCCTCGTACGCTCCCTGATCCTGAAGCAACGAGGCCAGGTTGTTCAGGATGGTCGCGATGGACGGATGCTCCCGTCCGAGCGCAGCCTCACGAATCTGAAGCGCCCGCTCGTACAAGGGTCGCGCAGCCTCGTAGTCTCCCTGGACCACGAGCAACGAAGCGAGGTTGCTCACGCTCGTCGCGGTGGACAAGTGGTCCGGGCCGAGCACAGCTTCGTCGATCCGAAACGCGCGCTCGAATAGGGAGTACGCCTCCTCGTAGTCCCCATGGTAATAGCGCAACATCGCCAAGTTGTTCAAACTCACCGAAGTCTCCGGATGGTCCGGGCCGAGCGACTCCTCACGTATCCGAAGCGCCCGCTCGAACAAGGGTCGCGCCTCCTCGAACGCCCCCTGGTCCTGAAGCAACATTGCCAAGTTGTTCAGTCTCGTCGCGGTGGATAGATGGTCCGGGCCGAGTTCGTCCTCAACGATCCGAAGCGCCAGCTCGAACAAGCGGCGCGCCTCCTCGTACTCTCCCTGGTCCTGAAGCAACAAGGCGAGGGAGTTTTGACTCCGCGCGGTCCGTACGTGGTCGGGTCCGAAGGCTCTTTCGGTGGCACTGAGTGACTTTCTCGCATCTGCAAGCGCCGCCTCCTGCTGCTCGTAATGAAAGCGGTGTTCACGCTCTCCCTGTGCAACTCTCAAATGGAAGGGGCCTGTACCGCCGTCGAGAGCACACACGTCGACGAGGACGGAATCAGGAGAACTCGCGGAGACAGCTATCGTCGAGTGTGTTCCGAGAAGACCGTCGTCATCCTCGAGCAGCACCTCGCCGTTGAGTCCACGCACAATGAGAAACGTGTCGAACAGATGGGAGCGAAGCTCGATGAAGAAAGGGCCTGGTTCGCTTCGCTCAATCCGGTACGTCTTGCCGCGGACTGGAGCATCCATGTCCATGCTGTCGAGTGTCGCGCTGCGTACGGCCGAATCGGTCTCCTCTATCGTCCCTTCGATCTCGTCGCCGAGTTGCAGAACCGGAAGATCATTCAGCTCCGGCGGCTGAAGGACGAGCCCGGCCAACAGAATCGCCGCAGTCGCCGTCATGCAACTTCTCCAGAAGCACCGCTCTCGAGAGGGCAGAGTACACGGTGAACCGCCCCGGGTTTGCCGGAGACTCCAGACCTTGAGAGGATGGAGTCATGACGAGAAGAAGCAGGTTCTCCCCAGAGGTCCGCGAGCGGGCCGTGCGGATGGTCTCCGAGCACCGGCAGGAGCACGCCTCGGAGTGGGAAGCGATCGTTTCGATTGCTGAGAAGATCGGCTGTTCGGCGGAGACGCTGAGGAAGTGGCTGCGACGATCCCAGGTCGATGAGGGCAAGCGCGCCGGCGTCACGAGCGAGGAGCACGCGCGTGTGAAGGCGCTCGAGCGGGAGGTCCGCGAGCTCCGTCGGGCCAATGAGATTCTGAGAAAGGCGTCGGCGTATTTCGCGCAGGCGGAGCTCGACCGCAAAGCGAAGTGATGGTCGCTTTCATCGACGAACATCGCGCACAGCACGGGGTCGAGCCGATCTGCAAAGAGCTGCCGATCGCCCCGTCGACGTACTACGAAACGAAGGCCAGAGAAGCGGATCCTTCTCGGCTTCCTCCGCGAGCGGTTAGTGATGCGAAGCTGCGCGAGGAGATCCGGCGGGTCCACGGCGAGCACTTCGGCGTGTACGGCGCTCGCAAGGTGTGGCGGCAGCTTCTCCGAGACGGAGTCGTCGCCCCTCGCTGCGCCGTCGAGCGCCTGATGCGCAGCATGGGCCTTCGGGGGGCGGTTCGCGGGCGGAGGTTCAAGACGACCGTCACCGACGAGAACAGCGCTAGACCGGCTGATCTTGTGCAGCGCGACTTCTCCGCTTCTCGGCCCAACGAACTCTGGGTCGCGGACCTCACCTACGTCGCGACCTGGACCGGCTTCGTCTACGCGGCCTTCGTCATCGACGTCTTCTCTCGGAGGATTGTCGGGTGGAGGGTCTCGAACTCGCTGAGAAGCGACCTGGCGCTCGACGCCTTGGAGCAAGCAATTCATGAGCGGCCCGACATCGAAAGTCTGGTGCACCACAGCGACCGTGGAGTGCAATACCTGTCGATCCGCTACACCGAGCGCCTTGCCGACGCGGGCCTCGAGTCGTCCGTGGGAAGCGTCGGGGATTCGTACGACAACGCCTTGGCCGAGACGATCATCGGCCTCTACAAGACCGAACTGATCCGACTCCAAGGCCCGTGGCGCCATCTCGAACAGGTCGAGTTCGCCACGCTCGAATGGGTCGACTGGTTCAACAATCGCCGACTTCTCGGACCGATCGGGAACATCCCGCCCGCCGAGTACGAGGAACTCTACGATCGAAGTGTCGAAGCTCCGGCCATGATGGCTGGACTCACGTAGCCGAGCCTCCGGCAAACCCGGGGCGGTTCACTTCCAACTGAGCGCTGTCGAGCGTCGAGCCCCTCAGTCCTCCTTCGACTTCAACCGCATCCGCAGCCACGCCCGCGCGAAGTCCCAGTCGGTCTGCACCTGACGTGGCGTGCGATCGAGGATGTCCGCGACGTCCTTCTGTGAGCAGCCCCCGAAAAACATCAGCTCGACCACCTGGGCCATTCGCGGGTTCTCCGCGGCCAGGTCGTCGAGCGCTTCGTGGACCTCGACAACCTCGTCGGCCGGCCGCGTCGACGCCGGAAACGACACCGACTCGGCCCATTGCACCCGGCGCTCTTCCGGGGGCCTCTTCGCCGCGAGCCGCCGCTCCGCACGATTGACGAGCTCGTTGCGGGCGCAGCGCGCGAGGTACTTCAGGAGTTCGGCGTCGTCGTCGAACCGCGGGAGCTTCCCAGCCTGGTCCGTCTTCACGATCCGGAGGAAGACGTCGTTCACGAGCGAGATCGTCTCGGTGTCGCGAACTCCCCGCTTCGCGAGCAGTCGCGACGCACGGCGTCGGAGCTGATCGACGATCGTTTGGTCGTAGGGGCGCTGCTCGCGATCCTCGCTCATGGCAGCAGCGTATCGGTTTTCTCGGATTCGGCCGTGGCTCGTCGCCCGATCCCTGTGCAAGGGGACAGCGGGCCCATTCCGGTACCGCGAGACCGCACCAGAAGGAGATTCAAAGATGTACCGTCCCTCGAACCTCGACCACGCTCCGCTCCTGACCGCCACCCTGCTCGCGCTGCTCGCGGCCCCTCCGGCCGCCCAGGGCGGGGACGATCCGCCCTTGGCGCACGGCCCGGTGGCCGTCGAGCGGATCCCGAGCGACGACGCCCCGACCGTGCACCTCCCCGCCATCGACGCCGAACGCCTCCGAGTGGAGGGCCGGCTGGAGGTGGGGATGGCCGTCGAACTCCATGGCCTGAACTCCGGTCGCTGGTCCGACCTCGAGAGCGGCGACCGCCTCTGGCGACTCCGTCTCGAGGTTCCCGGAGCGACCTCGTTGAGCCTCGACTTCCACGCGCTCCGCCTCCCTGCCGGGGCGGCGCTCTCCCTACGCGCCGACGACGGAGTCGGATCTCGGGCATTCGGGGCGGAAGACAACCCCGCGAACGGGCGGCTCGTCACCGCGCCGCTGGCCGGCGACGCCCTCACGCTCGAGTACGTCGAGCCGAGGAACGGCCCTCGGGGCGTGCTGGCGATCGGCGCCGTCGTCGCCGGTGCTGCATCGGAAGACGAAGGCGGGGAGGCGCAAGGGGAGGAACAAGACGAGCAAGATCAGGAGGAGTCTCAGAACTCGTTCAGCGGGGGCGGCTTCGACCTGGTCGCGAAGTGGATCGACGGACCGACGAGCACCCAACAGGGGAACACGATCAGCATGAAGCGGACGATCGAGAGCGAAGGTTTCTTCAATCCCTATTCGTTCGCCTTCGAGGTACGCCTGAGCAAGGACACCACGATCGATGAGAGCGATTACCTGCTCACGAAGCAGTTTTCGACCATCTACGGCACGCAGCCGTTCAAGCTCCAGGTGCCGGCAAACGCGCCGCCGGGGACCTTCCGCCTCGGTCTCCGGGTTCTCAAGACACCCACCGAGATCGACCTGACCGACAACGTCTACGTCGGAGACTGGGTCACCATCCACGCAGCCAGCTACGTCGACCTCGTCGCCAAGTCCCTCCACGGACCCACGACGGCGACCGCAGCGGTCGGCGCGAGCGTGAAACTGACCCGGAACGTCGAGAGCGCGGGAACGCTGCAGCCGAGCTCGTTCCAGGTCAAGATCCGGCTGAGCGCCGATTCGCAGATCACGGCGTCCGATCACCTCGTGAGCTCCTTCGCCACCTCCATCTACGGGTCGCACGAGTTTGCGATCCAGATCCCGCCCGACTTCGCACCGGGGCTCTACCGGCTCGGAATGACGGTGGTCGCCGTGGGCGAGAAGGACGCCTCGGACGACACCGTGGCCGGTGACTGGATCACGATCGAGAGCCCGGCTCCCCCGCCCGCTCCCGACCTCGTCGCGAAGTCGATCTCGACAATCACAACGATCCCGGTGGACAAGACGACCTCCTTCAGCATCCAGGTCGACAGCGTCGGCTCCCTCCAGCCGAGCAGCTACTCCTACGAGGTGCGGCTCAGCAAGAACGCCACGATCACGAGCCTGGACGAGCTGCTGTTCTGGGGAAACAAGTCGAATTACGCGCCGTTCACGTTCCACGACAAGCTGCCGGCAGGAACGGTACCGGGTACGTATCGGCTCGGACTTGTCGTCATGGTGGCCGACGGCGAAACCAACGTCATGAACAACATCGCGGTGAGCGCGCCGTTCTCGGTGAAGGCCCCCCCGCCGGACCTGGTTGCGAAGTCGATCTCCGGACCGTGGAAGGTCAAGAAGGGGAAGAAGGCGACGCTCTACGTGACCATCGACAAGGGCGATTACAGCGGCGGCTACCAGTACGAGATCCGGCTCAGCAAGGACAAGAACATCACGCCGTCCGACACTCTGATCGGAACCGTCACGTCCTCGCTCGACGGCTGGCGCCAGGTCGACGTGAAGGTCAAGGTCCCGAAAGGGAAGTTCTACTGGGGCCTGATCGTCAAGAAAGTCAGCGGTGAGATCGACGGTTGGAACAATGTCAAGGCCAGCTCTCTCGCGGTCAAAGTGAAGAAGAAGAAGAGCTGACTCGGCGGTCGGCGTCCCGATTCACCCGTCACACGCCCGACCCGGGTGTGTGGCGGGCTCTCTTCGTCCGGCACGATCCACGAGGGAGCGTTGACCCATTCAGCCGTCCGACGGAATCGTCACCGTGTTCTCTCCGTCCTGCAGGAGAATGCCCTGGAGTTCTCTCTCCAGACCGAACATGTCTCGCGGCGCATGACCGAAGAAGGACGACCTCGAACCTCCTTCGTCACGAATGAGGATCCCGTTGGTGCCGTCGGCGTCGATGAAGAGGTTGAGTCCCTCGCCACCCTTGTGGTCGAGCCCGATTCCGACGGAGTCACGGCCGTCGAAGTACCCCCACCCCGAACGCTCGAACCCCTCGTCGTCGTTGATCACCAGTCCGGTCGACGGTCCGATTCGCCGGCCGACATTCGGGTCGGGCGTCGGATCACCGATCGCGATCCGGTCGTGCCCATCCTCGTCGAGGATCAGGATCCCGTTGGTGGAATGGTCGAGCGTCTTGAA
>Ga0315336_1005740_pt1 | contig 13280 bp, 14 predicted proteins | sample ASW5metaG_FD_204512 | JGI IMG/M metagenome (GOLD analysis project Ga0315336, IMG submission 204512) | Ammonia-oxidizing marine archaeal communities from Monterey Bay, California, United States - ASW #5 | ecosystem: Environmental > Aquatic > Marine > Intertidal zone | place: USA: California...
CCCGCGTCAGCAAACTCCTGGTGACGGAGCAGCCCATCATCGAGGTGGAGATCGATCCGCGTCGGCAGATCGCCGATGCCGATGAATCGAACAACCGGTACCCGCAGGAAGTCGAGGACCACCGGTTCCGGATCACCAAGTCGACCCCGCGGCGCAATCCCATGCAGCGGCAGTTGAAGGAAGATGCTCGCAGCGAATCCGGCGGGGTCGCCGTTTCAGTCGCCAAGGTGCTGCCCTTGGCCTGGTGGACGATCACCGATGAGCGGGGCGACATGCCCCCGGCAGCGATCTCCTCGGAACTGCTCGCCAACGAGCGCATCGAGGATCTGCGCGACCCATGGGATCAACCGGTGACGATCGAACTGTCCGGAACCGCCAGTCGCGAGGATGACCCGCAGGAGACCGAGTTCTCCCGTGTTCGAAGCATCGGGCCCGATGGCGAACCGGGCACCGAGGATGATCTTCTCTGGGTGATCTACCTTGACGGGCACATCAGCGAGAAGGATGCCGGCCGGGAATGAACCGGGACAGGAGACAATGAGCGAGACCACCGTAGCCATGAACGAGCAGGAGCAGTTGGCGACGCTGTGGTTCATCGCTGCGCGGGCGATGGCCGTTGCCGACGGCACGGTGCCCGCGGTCAAGGAGGCCTCGGCCGGCCTCTACGCCCAGGCGATCCTCGGGCTGTCCGAGGAGACGTGCCGCGTCGCGAAGTCGCCTGAATCCATCGGCAACCTCACCCTCGTCGACTGCCTCGCAGGTGTGCATGCCCTGCCGCGCGAGCTGGCCGAGAAGATCATGACAGGGGTGATGATGATCGCCTTCGCCGACGGGCACATGGAACCGCTGGAAGTCCGTTGGGCCTCCATGCTCGCGTCCGCCTGCGAGATGACCGACGAAGACTTCCAGCGCTGCTGCGCATCAGCCAGGGTCATCGCCTCGATGTTCAATCCAACGGCTCCTCAGGTGGAGGGCGAGGAATGAGCAGTGAACAGGGCAGCAATTTCGAGTTCCTGAACCGATACGACGACCGGGTGTCGCACCTGGGGGCCCAGGCCGAGCAGTACGTCCACACCGATCCCGAGTCCTGCCTCTTCAAGCTCAGGCTGATGGTGGAGATGATGGCGCGCCGCCTCGTGGAGCTCCAGGCGCCGAGGCTGGCCGACCTGGATCTCATCGCCATACTCCGTTCGCTTGAGCAATACGGCATGCTGCCCAAGAAGCAGGCAGATGGAATGCATGCCATCCGACGTGACGGCAACGCGGCCGTGCATGGCTCGGAAACGCCGATTCCAACGGCCATGCGTCGGTTGCGTGATGCCCATCGGATCTCGGCCTGGTACTGCTCGATGATCCACCGGGGGTTGAAGGTCCATCCCAGCCAGTTCGTGCCACCACCGGGACCGGTCCAGAAGGATGATCACTCTCAGGCGATGCACGAGGCGGCCGAAGCGCTCGAGGATCAGATCGACGACCGTAGACGTGCCACGCGTGAGGGCCTGCTGCTCTTCAATGAGCAGGAGGATGTTCCCACCGAGGTCCACCGGATTGTCTCGGAGCTGGAAGGACTGGATCGCGTCGCCCAGGCGGCGGGGGAACCACTGGTCGATGCGGAGTTCGTCGCCGTGGTCATGGCCATGGAGATGGAGCAGCTGCTGGAGCACCCGACGCTCGGACTCGACACACGCGAGGCGAAGCGGGAGGCTGAGAAGCAGTTCCAGCGGATCAAGGATGGCTTTGAACTTCGAGAGACCCTCTACGCCGAGGAGCGTCGAGCCCTGATGCTCTACCACCAGCGGGAGCGCCAGGACCGGCATACCCGGGAGAATTGAGCTGTTCCAACGGGGATTTCCCGGGGTGCGGGGACCCGGTAGAATGGTCCGTTCACAGGAAGACGAAGACCACAGGAACACACCGGAGATCGCCATGTCCATCAAGCTCGGTTCAACCGCTCCCGATTTCACCCAGGATTCCACCGACGGCACCATCAACTTCCATGACTGGGCCGGCGACAGCTGGGTGATCCTCTTCTCGCATCCCAAGGACTACACCCCGGTCTGCACGACCGAACTGGGTACGGTCGCACGGCTGAAGGGCGAATTCGATCGACGCAACGTCAAGTGCATCGGCCTGAGCGTGGACTCCATCGACGATCATCATGGCTGGACCAAGGACATCGAGGAGACCCAGGGCGTGGCCCTGAACTTCCCGCTGCTGGCCGACGCCGATCGGTCCGTGTCCAATCTTTACGGCATGATTCATCCCGAGGCGAACGACACCTTGACGGTTCGCAGCGTCTTCATCATCGATGCCGCCAACAAGGTCCGCCTGACGCTGACCTATCCCGCCAGCACCGGTCGGAACTTCGATGAACTGCTGCGGGTCATCGATTCGCTGCAGTTGACCGATTCCCACAAGCTGGCCACCCCGGCGAACTGGCAGCATGGAGATGACTGCATCATCGTGCCTGCGGTCACCAACGAGGAGGCCGACGAACTGTTCCCGGCCGGCTACACCGAGATCAAGCCCTACCTGCGGACCACCCCGCAGCCGACGACCTGAGCGTGACTGACGAGGCAAAATCACTTTCCTCGATGAGTGCCGAGGAGATCCGCTCCGCGGTCTTTGATCGCTACGGCTGCGTTGCGTCCACGCCGCAGCAGAAGCACGGGTTCCCGGTGGGGCGGGAGTTCGCCGAGGCGGTGGGGTACGACCCCGCGGTGCTTGATGCACTCCCCCCGGCCTGCTCGGCAAGTTTCACCGGGGCCGGCAACCCGCAGGACGCGGTCGATCTCGCCGAGGGAGAGCGGCTGCTCGACCTGGGCTGCGGAGCGGGACTGGATCTCTGCTGCTACGCGAGGCGCTTCGGTTCGCCCCAACGCCTGGCCGGGCTCGACGGTTCGCGTGACATGTCGACGACCGCACGCGAGAACCTGGCCGAGGCCGGGTTCCCGGAGACGGAGGTCTTCTGCACGCGGGCCGAGACCATACCGCTTCCCGACGAGCGGCTCGACGTGGTCACCGCCAACGGGATCTTCAACCTTTCTCCAGACGAGCATGCGGTCATGAAGGAGGTCGCCCGGGTCCTGCGACCCGGCGGTCGGCTCGTCTTCGCGGAGATCATTCTCAAGGAAGTCCTGGAGGACGTGGTTCGCGAGAGCATCGATGACTGGTTCCGCTGCATCGGCGGGGCCATGTTGGAACCGGATCTCATCTCCGCCCTGCAATCGCACGGGTTCGAATCGGTCGAGGTGCTGTCGGCGACCCGCAACGCCCGAACTGGTCATGCCGCCTCGTTGTGTGCGGTGGTCAGGGCCGTGCGAGGGAGCACCTGATGGAATGCGGACTCGTCGGACTCCAGGGTACTGGCAAGACCACGCTCTTCACCGCGTTGACCGGGCACTCGGTCCCGGTGCAGGTGGGTTCGATGAAGCCCAACATCGGCATGGCGGACATCCCCGACCCGAGACTCCTGCAGATCGCCGAGTTCATCCCTCCCGAGAAGATCATTCCCGCCAAGGTGCAGGTGGTCGACATCCCCGGGGTTCCCTCCGGTGGTGGCCAACTCAACCAGGTCCTGGCGAGCATCCGCGAGGTCGATGCGGTGGCCCAGGTGGTCATGTGCTGCGAGGGGCACGATCCGGCATCCGACATCTCCAGCATGGAGGCCGAGATGATCGTGGCCGATCTCGTGGTGGCCGAGGGATCACTCGACAAGGCGACCCGCACCGCCCGCAGTGGTGACAAGGAGTCCAAGGACCGGCTTGCCGTGATCGAGAAGGTTCATGCCATGCTCGAGGAAGAACACCCCATTCGCAACGGGACGTGGGATGAGCATGAACAGGCGATTCTCAAGTCCTACGGGATGATCACCGCCAAGCCCATGCTGTACGTGGCGAACGTGGCCGAGGACGATCTCACCGGTGCGGCGGCCGCCCCGGTCCAATCCCACGCCGAGTCACACGGGGCGCCCTGCGTGCACCTGTGTTCCACGCTCGAATCCGAGATTGCTGAACTCGACGCCGATGATCGGACTGAGATGCTCGAGTCGATGGGCATCACCGAACCGGCGCTGGGCGCCTTCGCCCGTGCCTGCAACGAACTGCTGGGCCTCTCGACGTTCTACACGGCGGGGGACAAGGAAGTCCGGGCCTGGTCGATCCCGCAGGGAGCCACGGCGCCTGAGGCGGCGGGCTCCATTCACGGCGACCTGCAGCGCGGGTTCATCCGGGCCGAGTGCTTTCACTGCGACGATCTCTTCGAACTGGGCAGCGAGAAGGCCATCAAGGAGGCCGGTCGGCTGCGCAGCGAGGGCAAGACCTACGTGATGCAGGACGGCGACGTGGCACATATTCTCTTCAACGTCTAAGTACATGAGTACAAGGGATGAATCATGAAGAAGATCCTGGAAGTACGCGGACAGCAGGCCGAGGACATCCTCTCGATGCTCAAGTGCGTCGCGACCTGTGATGGAACGCTGGAACTGCATGAGGTCCACAAGGGAACACTCGAGGCCTTCGCCGAGCACCTCTTTCATGTCGAGGTCGATGTCGATGCACTCGAGGGTTCCATTGACGGTGCAGCCGACAAGGTCGCCGATCCCGAGCTCCGCCGCGATGTCATGAACATGGCAGGCATCCTTCCGTTTCTTGAAGAAGAGAACAAGGAAGCCCGGGTCGATACCTTTACCAGCCTCGGAAACGAATGGGGCTATGACAGGAAGTTCGCTCGCGAACTGCACAAGCTGTGTCATGGATCGGTGGTTGAAGTGAGCATCTGCCAGATCCGTCCACTGCTGCTGGCGAGCAATGCGACCTTCCTGAAGGGACTCGCCAAGATGGGGGCGGGATTCGTGCACCTCGACGGTGACAAGAAGATGCTGGCTCGCTACCAGGGTTACCAGGACCTCGATGACGGGATCTTCGGCAAGGTCATGACCGACTACTACCGGGACAACCATTTTCCCCTACCCGGTACGGCGGGCGCGGTGTTCTCCAACACGCTCCGGTTCCATGACATGCATCACGTGCTTGCGGGGTATCCCACGACCCCGCTGGGTGAAACCTGTGTCATCGCGTATGACGACGGACTGATGGAAGACGGCGACCTCGGCAAGGCCCTGATCGGGTACGTGGCCCAGTTCCAGGTCGCCATCCAGTTCGACAAGGGGCTCGAGGTCTGGCGAAACCAGTTCGACCCGGAGCTCGTCGTGCAGGCATTTGAACGTGGTGGCAACTGCACCGCCAACTACGAGACGGTTGATTTCGATTTCGACTCGCTGCTCGAGGAACCGCTTGACGACATCCGCGAGCGATTCAACATCTCCATGGACGGTGCGATCATCAAGGGCCCGGATGACCTGTGGTGCGGGGACATGGGCATCGTCGGCATGCGAAAGAGTCCGGACATGATCGAGCACAAGAAATCATGGTTCGAGAAACTGCTGGCAGCAGGGCATGATGTCACGGATTGAGTACACCGCATGGAACGTGATGCAGCAGATCTTCTGGTTCGACGCGCCCAGCGGCAGAACACTCGTTTCATGCTCTGGAGCGGCGCCGGCTACGTGCCCGGGATGTCCAATCAGCTCTTCTTGAACTCCGCCGCAAGTTTCTCGATCCGCTTGGCGTCGTCCGAGGGTGGCGTGAACCAGCTCTTGATCTCGCTCTTGATGTAGTTGGCGGCCATGCCCGGGGTGACAGCTGGCGGGATCAGCAGGGCGTCCGGATCGACATGGCAGTCGACGACTACCGGACCGTCATGGGCGAATGCCGCCTCGATGGCCGGGATGAGCTCGTCGTATTCGCCCACCGAGATGCCCTTGCAGTAGCAGGCCTCGGCGAGGGCCGCATAGTCGGGATTGAGGAACTTGGTTCCGGCGGAGACGTTGCCGTCGTGGCTTGCTTCCTCGAACTCGATGAAGCGGTAGCAGCCGTTGTTGAGCACGAAACACTTGATCGGTCGCTCGTACATCGCAGCGGTGACGAGGTCCTGGATTGACATCTGGAAGCCGCCGTCTCCCGCGATCATCACGACCTGGCGATCCGGGGCGGCAAACGACGCGCCGATCGCCTGGGGCATGCCGCCGCCGAGCGTGGCAAGGTTGGCGCTCCAGATGAACCGCTGCTTGCCGTTGAGGCGGGCGATGTTGTTGAACCAGATCGTGGTCGAGCCCGAGTCGCCGCAGACGATAGCGTCCTCTGAGAGATTCTTGCTGATGGCATCGACCACCGCGGCAGGGTGCACCGGCTTGCCGGGCTTGGTCTTCTTTGCCTTGAAGGTGTACTCGTCGATCATCTTCACCAGCGGCTTTCGTGACTTGACCAGGAACGAGTCGTCGTCGCGAGCCGTGACACGAGACAGCAGGCCGTCCACGGACCGTCCGGCATCGCCGAGAATGGGATGGGTCACGGGGATGTGCGTGGCCAGGTGGACCGGGTCGTGGTCGATCTTCACGATGGGCACGCCCTGGGGGTAGAACTGACGCCAGGCGAAGTTGCAGCCGACGACGACCAGCAGGTCACCTTCGTGCAGGGCATGGTTGGACGGATGTGCGCCCATGATGCCGATGCCACCGAGCACGTTGGGATGGTGGTTGTCGATGATGTCCTTGGATCGCGTGGTGTGGATAAGGGGCGCCTGGAGTTTCTCGGACAGGGCGACAACCTTGTCGGCGACGCCACGTGCACCTTCTCCATAGAGGATCATTGGTCGCTTGGAGGCATTGATGGCCTTGGCTGCTTCATCGAGAGCCGAATCGCCCGGAACGACGGCAGCATCGTGCTCGGTGACCGGTATGGGCAGTGGGAAGGGGACCTCCTTCTGCAGCATGACGTCCGAGGGCACGGAAATGTGGGCGACGCCGCGGTAGGTCAATGCCGCGTTGATCGCGATGTGCAGCATCTCCATGAGGTTCTGTGGGGTGCGGGCCTCGGCGTTGAACAGGGCGATGTCGTCGAAGAGCTTGAGCTGGCTGGATTCCTGCGGCATGCCGGAACCGATGCGATCGCTTTCGACCTGTCCGGTGATGGCCAGGACCGGAATGCGGTCGCCCGCGGCATCGGCCAGGCCGTTGAGCAGGTTGTTGGCACCCGGACCCTGGCAGGCAACGGCTACCGCGAGTTTGCCGGTGACACGGGCCTGGCCCGAGGCCATGAAGGCGGCATTCTCCTCGTGCCTGCAGACGACGAACTCGACGTCACCGTCCCTGCGGAGGCTTTCCATGAGCGTGTCGATCGTATCCCCGGGTATGCCGTAGATTCGATCGACGCCGACGGCCTTGAGAGTATCCAGTACCTGGTCGCTGAGAGTCCTGCTCATGGGTGTGTGTCCTCGCTCGTCTTCGATCCTCGCCAGCGTGGCGTGGTGTCACGGTTACGAGTTCACAGCCTACCAATTCTGGTTGGGGAGGGGGCCTCAGGATGTCTTGTCGGAAGACAAGGATCGCAGGCTCATGACCCCCAGGACGGCAAGGACCACGAAGCCGAGGGCATAGCCGATCTTGAACCCCGCCGAGTAGTTGCCGGGTTCGAACGACGCGAGGAACCCATAGATGCAGAAGAGTGCCATCAGCCACAGCAGCAGGGCCAGCAGGATGGCCGCGGGCTTCGCCAGTGGGGATGACCCACCCGAGAGGATGGCCAGGAACACCAGGCCGGTGATCAGCAGTGCCAGCAGGATGAGCAGGATGATGGGCATGGGTCGGCAGGCCGGCCGGCCGAGGCCGGGCAGTCGAGCAGCATCCTACCATGCTCGCTCCTCCTGCAGATGCTGGTATCGTGACTCTGGGCACCAACGAACACCTTGCCTGGCGCAATATCAACTTCATCCTCGTACTCAGGAGCCTTCTGATGGCCACAATTGCCAACGACATCAAGAGCAAGACGCAGGTCATGGGCCTCTTCGCCCAGATTTTGTCAGGGATCGGCTTTGCGCTGATCATCGTCGGAGCCGTTGTACTCATCATGGATCTCATAGCCGAATTTTCCGGTGAAGACGGCACGTTCGAACTCATGGTGGCACTGGAATCTGCGGCAATCATGTTCTACGGGATGATGTTCGCGGCTCTTGGGCAGGGCCTGATCTGCCTGCGATCGATCGCCATTCACTGCGAGGTGATGGCGGCGAAGGACTGACCGCTTCGATTGAACGTTCTTGAGCATGAAGCCCCTGTCCCGTGGCGGGGGCTTCATTGCGTCAGCCGGCTGCCTGGGCAGCATTGAGCAGGCCGGGGAACATCTCCCCGAGGCCCCGGGCCATGTACTCGACTCCGAAGGCGAGCATCAGCAGGCCCATGATGCGGGTGACCATGTTCATTCCGGTCCGCCCCAGCACGCGTGAGATGGTCTGCGCTGATTTCAGGAAGAGCCAGAGCAGGACGCAGACGAACAGGACGGCGACGATGATCGCGATCCGTCCCTCGATGGGATTCGGGTACGACGCGACGACAACCATGAGGCTGATGGCACCGGGGCCAGCGGTCACCGGGATGGCCATCGGAATCACCGCGATCGAATCACGATTGGGGGCTTCCTCAGCCTCCTCGTCGGTCTGCCTCGTTCGACTGGTCCTGGCCTGGAGCATGGACCAGCCCATGGAGAGGATCACGATGCCGCCGGCGATCCGCAGGGCGGGAATGCTGACCGAGAACATCAGCAGGATTGTTTCGCCGGCGAGGAAGGCGATCACCATGATCAGGAAGGCGGCCGTGGCGGTCTTGAAGGGGATTCGCCGCCGAGCGTCCGGTTCGAGATCCGCGGTCAGTCCCAGGTAGATCGGCACTGCCGCCAGCGGGTTCATCAGCGCAAAGACCGCGATGATGAAGGCGAGGTACTTGATCAGTTCTTCGTGGTCCATGGCGATTTCCGGGGCTGGGAGGCCGGTACGGGGTCCATCCTATCCCACACGCGGGAGATGGGGCTGGTTTCACGAAGTCCCTGCGCATGAAACGGGCTCTCGGGTCTCCCTTTCACAGGGAGTCCACTACGGCACTCCACAACCCCGCGCAAGGGAGCACGACAATGAAAACTACCCTCACGATGATCTCACTGGCCCTCGCCTCGGCGGCGATGGCTTCCACTCCTTCATCCCCGAGTCCCGGCAGTTCTGCAAGCCAGGCAGCCAAGGAATCCAAGGTGGCGGCCTCCATTACCGCCACGATCCTGGCCAAGGGCGAGCAGCGACCCCTGGCACCCGACGAGTGTGCACTGCCGCTCAATGGCGAGACCATGAAGACGGAATGCTGCCCGCACGACAAGGTCGAGCGGCCACGCTGCGTTTCACCGCTTGAAGCACTGCTCACCGAGGGTGCCTACGCCATGCCGCCTAGCGGCAGCCGCGACACGGGCACCTGCAGGCCATTCGAATTCTGGCCCACCGGTGGCATTCTGCACCGGGACCTCTTCACATCCAACTACGTCGACCTTGACGATTCGGCAGGCGTTCAGGCCTTCGAATGCACCGATTTCTCCTACAACGGGCACAAGGGCAACGACACGATCGTCCGCTCGTTCTCCGAGCAGATCGCCGGTGTTCCGATCTTCGCAGTCGCCGATGGTGTCGTGCTCGATGCCAACGACGGTGAGGACGACCAGAACACCACCTGGGCTGGCCAGGATGCGAACTTTGTCGTGCTCGAACATCCCTGCGGACGCGTTACCAAGTACTGGCACCTTCGCAAGAACAGCGTCGCCGTCGCCATCGGTGACGCGGTTGTCAAGGGTGAACAGATCGGATTGATGGGATCCAGCGGTATCAGCACCTGGCCTCACCTGCACTTCCAGGTGGAAGAAGACGGCACCCACGTGGAGCCCTACATGGGTGCCTGCGGACCAGCCAACAGCATGTGGGAAATCCAGCCGGGCGTGAACTACAACAACTACATCAGCGACGCCGCCTTCTGCGTCGAGGATCTCGCCACCGTTGCCAACCTGCCCTGGCCGCAGCCGCGCACCGGGCACTTCAGTGTCGATGACGAGAGGATGTACATCTGGATGCTGGTCCACAACCTGCCCGCCAACAGCACGCGGGACTGGACCTTCATCAAGCCCGATGGTTCGATCGCCACTACGGCTGGCCCCTTCGATTTCAACAACGGCACGGACTGGGGAACCCAGTACGGCCAGTACTGGTTCGACATCGACGCCATCCCTGGTCTTTCCAACACCCTCGGTACCTGGCGAGTGCAGTTCCGGATCAACGGGATTCTCAAGATGGACCTGCCGTTCGACATGGTCGAAGATCGCGGTGACATCTGGAACCGCAAGCCGCAGCCCATCGGTGGTTGGCTCATGCCTGCCGAGCCCAAGGCTGAGAACGCCATCGTGGCCAACGTCAGCACGAACATGCTTGGTGAAGATCGCGACTACGACATGGTCAAGTTCCGCTACCTGTGGTACGTCAACGACGTGCTTGTCCGCGACGTCACGAGTGCCGGTCAGTCCGACATCCTGGCCCGCAACCTGGCCGTGTCGGGCGACGAAGTACTCTGCTGCATCATTCCGCACGATGGCAAGGAGTACGGCGATGACTGGCACTGCATCGGCACCACCGTGGCGCTGGCGGGTGATGTCAACGGCGACCTGCTTGTGAATGTCAGCGACCTGCTGCTGGTCATCAACCTGTGGGGTCCATGTCCCGACCCGTTCCAATCCTGCCGTGCGGATCTCAACGATGATTTCCGTGTCGATGTGCAGGACCTCCTGCTGGTCATCGCGGACTGGTCACGCGGCTGAACATGCCGCCCGATCAGGGCACAACGCACGCAGGAAAATCGCACCGGCCCGGGTTCACTTGAACCCGGGCCGGTTGCCTGTCGGCAGGGAATTCTGCTTGCGGGACGCTCGGAAGGAATCCACCGAGTAGGTGATCACCGCGGCCCAGATCAGGATGAAGGCAACCAGTCGTTCGGTGCTGAACGCTTCTCCGTACGCGAGCACGGCAAGCAGCAGCTGCCCGGTCGGAGCGATGTACTGCAGCAGGCCCACCGTGGCGAGTCGAAGTCGACGTGCACCACCGGTGAACAGCAGCAGCGGAACGATGGTGACCGGTCCACCAAGCAGGAGCATCGTGATCAGCCACGGCGAGCCGGATGCGAATGCGGTTCCATCGCCGGTATGCACGAGCCCCAGGATCACCAGCATGAATGGAAGAAAGAGCAGCATCTCGATGGCCAGTCCGGTGGGGGCATCGGCATCGACCTGCTTGCGGACGAGCCCGTAGAGGGCGAAGGATCCCGCCAGCGAGAGTGAGATCCATGGGATGCCGTCGATGGCGAGGGCCGAGATGACCACGCCGACCGTCGCGATCGCGATGGCGACCCACTGGGCCGGTCGCATGCGCTCTCCGAGCACGAGCATGCCCAGGGCAACGGACACGAGCGGGTTGATGTAGTAGCCCAGGCTCGACTCGGCGAGGCGATCGGTATCCACGGACCAGATGAAGACGAACCAGTTGATCCCGATCAGCAGGGCGGAGGTCACCAGCGCCAGCAGCACGCGCGGTCGTGCAAACACGGCTTTGAAGGCGGCCAGTCGACCGGTTGCTCCGAGAATGAGCAGCATGACCGGAAGCCCCGCCACCACGCGCCAGGCGATCAGTTCCAGTACGTCCACGCCCTGGAGGGCGTGGTAGTAGACCGGGGTGACGGCGCCCCACCAGCCATAGGCGCCCAACGCCAGCAGCACGCCGGTGGTCTGTCGTCGTGCCTGCGTGGCGGGGTCTGCATCCAGAACCGGTTTCATGCCGAATCAGTCCGATGCATGGGTCTGGTTGGCGGTGACGATCACGTTCCGGTCGATGAGCCACTCGCCGTCGACCCGCTTCCAGGTCACTGCGTACGAGCCGGTATCCGCCACCGCACCGGGGGTCATCCCGACCCGATATCGTCCCGTCTCCTGCACGACACCGTCGGTGACGACGTGCACGTCCTCGGTTCGCAGGTCGACCCATCGCAGGCCGTCGGCGTCGAAATTCGACTTCCAATTCGAACGGACCACCTCGCGGCCAAGCCAGGTGGAACCCTCTCCCGGCGGCACCGGAGGCAGGACGATCGTATGTTCGGTGTACATCGCGGCCACGGCATCGGCATCCCCGTCCGCGATTGCCCGGAGGAGTTCGGCGTTCCGTTCGTCGACCATCTCGACGGCGGCGGCGGTGACCCAGGGGGATCCGTGCCGGTACGACTCGGGGGTGTAGCCCCGACGATGGGTGCCGAATCCGAAGGGGGTCGGATCCCAGCCGCCCGTGAGCGACGCGTCCAGGCCATCGTCCGGGATCGCCTCTTCGTTTCCAGCGGACCATGTCACGCCGTTGAGCATCAGTCGTCGAAGGTCGTGGCTGGAGAAGTCTTCCGCCGTGCCCATGGTGGTGGCGACGATGCGCTGCGTGCTTCCATCGGGCATGGTCCGTTCACGGACCCAGGCCACCGGATGCATCGGTTCATTCTTCGGCCCCGTCACCGGGGGGTCATCCGGTTGCATGCCGGTGAGTACGGCGCCGTCGAGCAGGACCGTGCTGTCGGCGGGCAGTCCCCGGATGCCGTAGACGTCGGTGGGACCGAAGACATCGGTGACGCCTCGGAGTACGGGGTGGGTCTCGTTGCCCGGGTGCGGGACGCCGCGGGTCGCCTCGACGCCGTGATGACCGTGGTGATTGACCCAGGTCTCGCCGAGGACGTCCTTGCCGAATCCGCCGCCGCTCTCGCCGGCGTTCCATGACCAGTGTCCGTAGGGACTGTCCGGGTTCTGCCTGTAGAAGAAGGCATGGGTCGAGGTCCGGATGCCGATGGTCGGCTTGCCGGCGTCGACGTGGTCGACGATGTGCTTCATGTCCTCGTCCGGCAGTTCACGGAAGCGAAGTTGCAGCACGAGCACGTCGGCGTCATCCACCAGGTGCAGGCCGGGAACGTGCGAGAGGTTCTCCGGATCGATCTCGCCGGTCTCGGGGTCCTGGCTGAAGAGGACGATGGCCTCGTAGCCGTGGTTGGCGAGCAGGCGACCGAGCATCGGCAGGCATTCCTCGGAACGGTACTCCTCGTCGCCGGAGACCAGCACCACGCGGCGACCGTTGCCGGGGGACTGGGCCGGGTCGCCTTCGTAGAAGAGCCAGCGGGAATCGTCTTCGGGTGACACCTCGGCGTGCACGCTTGAAGTCTCCGGTGTCGTCAGGAGCAGGAAGCCGGTCAACAGGGTGATTGTGAACATGGAAGCATCCTACGTTCACACGACTCGGTTCGTGTAGAGTGATCACGGTGACCCCGCTGCAAGGAGGTACGTGATGGC
>Ga0315336_1005741_pt1 | contig 13278 bp, 13 predicted proteins | sample ASW5metaG_FD_204512 | JGI IMG/M metagenome (GOLD analysis project Ga0315336, IMG submission 204512) | Ammonia-oxidizing marine archaeal communities from Monterey Bay, California, United States - ASW #5 | ecosystem: Environmental > Aquatic > Marine > Intertidal zone | place: USA: California...
TGAAGGAAGTTTTAGATATCGCAAAGAACTGCCCCTAATCATTTAATATATCTTTCCTAAATCTCTCTGCCTTTTTATGACAAATAATCCACTAGCAGTTATTATTAAGGCTCCAATAATCATATTATAACTTGGAACTTCACCCAAAATTAAGAATCCAGTAATAATTCCAAATACTATTACTGTATAACGAATAGCGGCTGTTAGAGAAAGCGGGGCATAAAAAATAGTCAATACTGAACATATGTAAGCAATAGTTAAAAATAAACTCGATATAAAAATGTAAAAAATATAACTAAAATCTATTTTTATATTAAAAATAATTGCACCTAATCCTGATGAAAACATTATTAATATAGATGTTACTAAATTAATTTCTAATATATTATTTTTATTAACAAAACCTTTGGTGAATACATCTCTCATTGTTAAAAATATTGCTGCAATCAATGGTAGGGCAAAAAGAAATCCAAATTGTAAATTTTGAGGATTAATTACAATGATTACTCCAATAAATCCTATTATAACCGCAGACCATCTTCTGATTCCAACTTTTTCTTTTAAAAATATTGCAGCATATAAAGTAATAATAAAAGGCGCGGTCATTAAGAGAGTATATACATTTGCCATAGGCATTAATATTAGACCTGCAAAAAAAAATATTGCGGTTAAAACTTCAAAAATACCTCTTAAGTAAAATTTTTTATTTATAAAAATTTTTGAAATATTTATTTTAGTAAAAAAAATCATTATAAAAAAAATTAGAACACTTGTAAAAATACCTCTAATAAAAATAATGTTTAAAGTAGTAAAATCATTACTTGACAATTTAACTGAGTATTTAACTATTGCATCGTTAATTGAAAAACTTAATTGTCCCATAAGCATTAAAATTAAACCTTTGAAATCATTATTAATATATAAAAAATTTTTCATTTAAAAATTAATAAAGTAAGCTATAGATATTTTAAAAAATATATATGTTAAAATCTAACTATACATCTCATCTTTATGGTTTCACTGATATGAAATCATTATATGAGAGAGGTCCTATTATCATCTCTCATGGAAAAGGTATTTATGTTTATGATATTCATAATAAAAAATATTTGGATGCTAATTCTGGTTTATGGAATTCTTGCGCTGGTTTTGATCATCCAGGGATTATAGAGGTTGCTCAAAAACAATATGCTAAATTTGGAGGATATCATTCGTTGTTTGGAAGGCTATCTGAAGAAACTGTTAAATTAGCGGATAAAATTATTGAAGTATCCCCATTTGAACAGGGAAAGGTTTTTTTTTGTAACTCTGGTTCTGAAGCTAATGATACAGCAGTAAAAATGCTTTGGATGCTTAATAAAAGAAAAGGCAGTTCAAAAAAAAGAAAAATAATTACAAGAATTAACGCTTATCATGGAGTTACTCTAGGTGCAGCCTCTATGACTGGAAAAACTTATATTCAAGAATTTGGAATGCCTTTACCAGAATTTATTCATGCAGATTGTCCTCATTTTTGGAAATTTGGTTTACCAAATGAATCTGAAAAAGACTTTTCTAAACGTATGGCAGTTAATTTAGAAGATTTAATTTTAAAAGAAGATCCTGAAACTATAGCAGGTTTTTTCGCAGAACCTATTATGGGAGCAGGGGGGGTTATACCTCCTTCAGATGGATATTTTAATTTAATTCAACCAATCCTTAAAAAATATAATATTTCATTTATTGTTGATGAAGTAATTTGTGGTTTTGGTAGGACTGGAAACCTGTGGGGAAGCGAAACCTACAATTTAAAACCTGATATCATCATTTCTTCTAAATGTTTAACAGCAGGTTATTTCCCTATGGGTGCAGTTATAGTTAACAAAGATTTTGCAGATGAGTTTACTTATGTTTCTGAAGAAGCAGAAGAATTTCCCCATGGTTTTACAGCTGGTGGACATCCAGTAGGTTGTGCAATTGCGTTAAAAGCTATTGATGTTATTATTAATGAAGGATTATTAGATAATGTTAAATCTATTTCTCCATATTTTCATAAAAGACTTCATGAATTTAATGAATATGAGCATATAGGTGAAACTAGGGGAAAAGGGTTAATGGCGGCTCTCGAAATGGTTAAAGATAAAGAAACAAAAGAACCTTTTGAAGGACATTTAAATATGGGAGATAAAGTAGCCAATATATCTATTGATAATGGCTTAATATGTAGGCCTTTAGGACCTTCAATAGTTTTATGTCCTCAGTTCATTATAACCAAATCTCAAGTAGATAATATGTTCGATATGTTACATGATACATTGAAAAAAGTATTTAAGTCTTAATAAATTTTTAATTATCGTATTTCACAATAAAACCTGAGTAGGTAACATTACTAAAAACATTACTAGGTATTACGCCTTCTACTAGTGCCATTTCAGGTCCAGTTTTACTTCTTTCTGCTATTGATAAAATATTTTGCATATCACCTTGAATAATAGCCTCAACTTCATCTTTATTATGTTGATTTTGAATATAACCATTTAAGCCAAGAGAGATAGCTAAATTACTAAACCAATGTCTAAAACCAACTCCTTGAACTTTACCTTTTATTATTAATCTATAAGTTTTAATTTCTTTTATATTCATAAATATATCTATTTAATAAATTCTAATATAAGTATGATTAACTTCAATACAATCCATTTTTTATTTATATTTTATGTCAAAAAAAATATTTATCAGTTCATTGGCTGTTATTTTAGCAAGTATTTTTTTTGTAATTAATGATGCTATTATAAATTATTTAACACCTAAAAATATTCAATTTTATCATTTTATTTTCTATGGCACTCCAGCTTATCTTTCTGTACCAATATATTTACTTATTACTAAACAATTCAAAACTAAAATGTATTCTACTAATTATTATATACCATTAATTAGAGGTTTAATATTTGCCCCCATACCTTTTATAACCTTCATTTCTTTAAAAAATATTTCTCTTCCTGAATATACCACATTAAATATGTCCTCACCAATTTTTGCTGGCATATTTGCTATTACTTTATTAAATGAAAAAATAAATTTTTATATTTTTATTTCTTTAATTGTCGGTTTTTTAGGAGTATTATTTGTTGTTCAACCTGGATTTGAATATTTTAATATTTATTTTTTACTAACTTTATTGGGTGCTTTTTTAATTACATTTACTACTGTTATCGTAAATAAATATAATACTGTTACATCTACTGTAGGTTATTTTGTTTATGGAGCTCTATTCATTCATTTGTTATCTTTAATTTTTTTTATTATTGACCCTCTTAAAATTAATTTTTATATTTTTTTGTTAATTACATCTGCTTCTATATTAATTAATTTAGCAATTTTCTTAATGTTATTTGCATTTAAACGTTCTCAAAAATATTACGCTTCAGTTTTTTGCCTAGTTTATTTGCAAATTCTTTGGTCATCAATAATAGGTATAATTTTTTTTGGAGAATATCTTAATTTTGTAGCTTTTATTGGTGCTTTTTTTATAGTTTTAAGTGGTATTATTTCAATTCCAGGTCAAATTAAACAGATTAATAACCAATAATTCTTTAGCTATTATTCTTGAATTTTCATTAATGGGGTAATAAAATAATCTAAACCCCTTCAATGATTATTAAATTACCATCAGAATTCTCTTCTCTAATTTTTTTAACAGGAGCATATTCTTCGGATTTATACCATTCCATTGCAATATTATAAGATGGAAACTTAATTACAACTGTTCTAGCATAATCCCAATTTCCCAACATTACTTTTGATTTACCACCACGAACTACATATTCTCCATTATATTTTTTGACAATTGGGGTTACTTGATTGAGATAATCTTTGTATGACTCTCCATTTGTAATATTAATTTGAACAATCACATAAGCTGACATATTAACTCCTATTTAAATTTATGTATACTGTATTATCAATAACATTACCATTTTTTGCTATTATTTTTTTTGGTACTTTTTTTCATGCATCAAAAATATTCGATAATAATTCATCAAAAATTTTAACTAAATATGCGTTATATGTGACCTTGCCCCCCTTTATGTTTATTAATATTATAAAAGCCTCAAATGAAGTTATTTTTAATTTTAATTTCATTATACGTTTTGAAATAGTTACTATTTTTCTATTAGCTTCTACCTTTTTAATTTCCTTATTTATTATAAAAAATAACAAAAAAGATTCTTCGCTTTTTGCTCTTAATTCTTCTTATCCAAACTATGGATATATGGGTATTCCGTTGTGTATTTTGGCATTTGGTGAAATGGCTGCTGTTCCTATAAGTTTAATATTACTAATAGACACAATAATTTTATTGAGTTTCACAACTTTTTTTATAGATTATGATCAAAAAAAATCTTTTTTAAAAGAGATATACAATCTTTTTTTTAGTATGTTAAAAAATCCTATTTTAGTAGCTGCAATTGTTGGTTTTTTATTTGTTTTATTAAAATTACAATTACCATTAATTATTTTTAATTTTTTAGAAATTATTTCTTTTGCTGCTACCCCAACAGCTCTTTTTGCTATAGGTATTAATTTATTTAATAAAGTAGAAAAAAATTCTTTAAATCAGGTTTTCACTATTTCTATATTTAAATTAATATTTCATCCATTTTTGGTTTTTTTTGTTTTCTTTTTCTATTCAGATAATATTTCACCATTATGGATAAAAGTTGCAATTTTATGCTCTAGTTTGCCTGTCGCAGGAAATGTTTTTGCAATGTCTATTTTTTATAATAGTTATACAAAAAAAACTTCAGGCTCAATATTAATTACGACTGTTTTATCAACTTTTAGCGTTCCAATAATTTTATTTCTATTAATTAATTAATTTTTTCTATTGATTTTCATAAATTGTTAAATATCTTATTACTATATAAAATTAGTATTAATCTTGAAGCTATTTTTTATGAAGACAAAGGTTTATTTAATATGAAATTTTTAAGATTTCCCTGTTTCTTAATTATATTGCTAATTTCTAATTTTGTATTTGCTGAATCTAGATTGCATAAAATTCTCAAAAAAGGAGAAATAAGGGTAGGCACGACTGGAGATTGGAACCCTATGACGATTAAAGATCCTGCTACTAATGAATATATAGGTTTTGAGATAGAAATAGTTACTCAGTTAGCAACCGATATGGGTGTCAATCTTATAATAGTCCCAACTGAGTGGAAAACTTTAGTAAATGGAATAGTTGCTGATAAATATGATATATCTACTAGCGCCTCTTTAAGTGCTAAACGAGCTTTATCAACAGGTTATACTAATTCTTATTTTAAATTAGCAACAGTACCTTTAACTTTAAAGAAAAACTTAAATAAATATAAGACTTGGAATGATATAAATAAAGAGGGAGTTAAAGTTGCAGTTACACTTGGCACAACACAAGAGCAACAAGCTAAGCAAATTTTTCCAAAAGCTACTTTAAACATTATTGAATCACCAGCACGTGATTTTCAAGAAGTATTAGCAGGAAGATCTGAAGTCCACATTACATCTAATATCGAAGCAGCCACATTAGTTGAGCAATATCCAGAAATGTCAATTATTCCAGTTAAAGAACCAAAATATCCAACTCCATTAGCATGGCTAACACCACAAGATGATCAGGTATGGATAAATTATTTGAATCATTGGATTGCTTTAAAACAGGCACAAGGTTTTTTTCAACAAATGATGGATAAGTATCAACTTAAAAGTTTATAAACTAAATTTTCATAGGGTTTGTATCTAAGATCCTCTTTTTTGTGATATATATACTAAGTGAAATTTTTTATAATTATATTTCTTTTATTTACTACAACCGCTTGTTCTAATAATTACAATTGGGGCTGGCATATTCTTGATCCAACATTAGAAAATGGACTTACAAATTTAGAATTTTTAATTAGTGGATTAGGGTTAACAGTCAGTATTTCATTAATATCAATTTTTTTTTCCTTAATAATAGGTTTTTTTATTTCAATTCCAGGTTTAAGTAAAAATTATTATATTAAATCTTTTAACATAATATATATTGAATTTTTTAGAGCAATTCCTTTATTAGTATTACTTTTATGGGTTTATTATGGATTGCCTATAGTTTTTGGAATCAGCTTAGGTGCTTTTTTAGCTGGTATTATCTCTTTATCATTAAGTGATTCAGCCTTTGAAGCTGAAATTTTTAGAGCTGGAATACAATCAATTAATATAGGACAACGAGATGCTGCAAAATCAATAGGATTAAATAAATTTCAAGAAATGCGATTAATTATACTACCACAAGCTATTAAAATAATTCTTCCAGCTATTGGTAATCAATTTGTTTATGTATTGAAAATGTCATCACTTGTCTCAATAATAGGATTGGCAGATTTAACAAGAAAAGCTAACGAACTTGTTGTCAGTGTATATCGACCTTTAGAAATTTATACTTTTTTGGTGTTAGAATATTTAGTTTTAATTATTTTTATTTCTTTTTTAATTAGAAAACTTGAAAAAAGATTAAAAATCTAATTTTAAATTTTTTACTGATGCTAACTGAATAATATATTGCCAAGCAGTTCGACCATTTCTATTACCTCTTTGCATAGACCATTTAACAGCTTCCGTTTTTACTTTATTATCATAAGTTAAATTATAATATTCACAGTAAGATTCTATAATTTTTAAAAAATCAATTTGATTAAGGTTATGAAAACCAATCCATAAACCAAAACGATCACTTAAACTTATTTTTTCCTCTATACTTTCATCAGTATGTATTGCTGATGATCTTTCATTATCTATCATATCTCGAGGCATAAGATGTCGTCTATTTGAAGTAACATATAAAGTGATATTGGTTGGTTGATTTTGTATGCTCCCATCTAAAGTAGATTTAATAATTTTGTAATCATTATCAATTTTTTCAAAGGACAAGTCATCTATAAATATTATAAATCTCATCTTATTAAAACGTTCTAGCATAGGATAGATTTCTTCTATATCAAAAATGTCATTTTTATTTAATTGTATTAACTTTAGATTTTTATGTTTTCTTGAAAGTAATAAAAAAATTGATTTTATTAATGAGCTTTTTCCATTTCCACGTGCACCCCACAATAACGCATTATTTGTAAAGTTTCCTAAGGCAAAATTTTTTGTATTTTCTAAAATTGTTTTTTTTTGTCTTTCTACACAAACTAAGAGATTTAAATCGATGGCATTAATCTTGGATATAGATATTAATCTCTTTGTTTGTGAGTTCCAAATAAAAGCACTGTTTTTGTACAAACGATTTTTATTAAAGAAATGACTAAAAAAACCCATTAATTACCTTTTTTAACTATAATTGCATTTTTCTTTTACACAGTATAAGAAATTCCTCAAATTAAATAATACAGGAAAATTATGGATGCCATTGGACCTATCTTACCCCTTATTTTAATATTTGGTGTTTTTTATATTTTATTAATTCGTCCTCAACAGAAAAAAGTTAAGCAACATAGGGAGATGTTAAATAATCTTAAAAGAGGAGATAAAATAATTACATCTGGTGGAATTATATGCAAAATAACTAAAGTAGGTGATAACAGAGAATTACTAGTAGAGATTTCAGAAGGTATAGAAATTAAAGTTGCGCCAGGAATGATTGCAGATTTATATGTTCCTCCAGAAGCTTCTAAAAAATCTACCACAGTGTCAAAAGAAAATAAAGGTGGACTTCTTTCAGGAATTTTTGGAAATAAAAAATAATTTTAATGAAAAATTATCCCTTGTGGAAATCAATATTAGTTATTTTTGTTATTTTAACAGGAATAATTTTTGCAATACCATCAATTCTATATAATGAAGATTCTGGTAATTGGTTTTTTAAAAATAAGATTAATTTAGGATTAGATCTACAAGGAGGTTCTTACTTACTCTTAGAAGTAAAGTCGGAAGTAATATTTCAAGAAGAATTAGATAACATAAGTGATACAATTAGACTGATAGCAAGAGGATTACAGACAAATATTACTAATATTGATTCTGATATAGATCAAATTCAATTACGTTTTTCTAATTCTGAAAACCTAGAACAAATACGTAAAGATTTTTTAATTAAATATCGCAATGTTAGTGCAGTAATTAATGAAAATACTATTAAAATAATTATTAATGATTTGTTTAAAAAAAGTGTACGAGAAGCTGTAATAAAACAATCACTTGAAATTGTTAGAAAACGAATAGATGAATCTGGTACTAAAGAGCCATTAATACAGCGATCTGGAAAAAATAGAATTGTTCTTCAATTGGCTGGGGTAAAAGACCCAGAAAGAATAAAAGAATTATTAGGTACCACTGCTAAATTAACTTTTCATATGGTAGATGATGAAGATGTTAATTCATTAAAAATAAATAGAGCTCCATTTGGTAAATTAATAATTTCAGATTTTTATAATTCTGAAATTAAATATCTTGTTGAAAAAAAAGCTAGAGTTGGTGGTGAAAATTTAATTGATGCTAAAGCTTCTTTTGATCCTCAACAAGGTAATGCTGTTTCTTTTCGTTTTGATACAACGGGAGCACAAAAATTTGGAAAAGCCACTTCAGAAAATGTTGGTAAAAGATTCGCAGTAATTTTAGATGGAGTGGTTATAACAGCGCCAGTTATTAATTCTGCCATAACAGGTGGTTCAGGTATAATTACAGGAAATTTTACAAGTCAAGAAGCAGCAGATTTAGCTGTACTTTTGAGAGCTGGCGCCTTACCTGCTCCTTTAGAAATAGTTGAAGAAAGATCAGTTGGACCTGGATTGGGAGCTGATTCTATTGCTGCAGGAAAGTTTGCTGCACTAATTGGTATGATAGGAGTATGTGTATTTATGATTTTGATTTATGGTTCATTTGGAATAATTGCAAATGTTTCTCTTATTGCCAACTTATTTATAATAATTTCTTTATTAGGAACTATAGGCGCTACCTTAACTCTTCCAGGTATTGCTGGCATTGTATTAACAATTGGTATTGCTGTTGATGCTAATGTCTTAATTTTCGAGAGAATTAAAGAAGAATATAAAAGAAATACCAAACCATTATTGGCTGTTAAAAATGGATTTGATAAAGCTTTATCAACAATTCTAGATGCTAATATTACAACACTAATTGCAGCTTTACTTTTATTTGTATTTGGTTCAGGACCTATAAAGGGCTTTTCTATAACTTTGTCCTTAGGAATTATTGCCTCTATGTTTACAGCAATTATGTTTACTAACTTTCTTGTATATTTTTGGTTTGCATTATCAAAGAAAAAAGAGATTAATATTTAATGTTTGGCATTAACAAAATTATTCCAATTAATTCTAATTATCCTTTTATGGATTATAGAAAGGTTTTTATAAAAATTTCTGTTTTATTAGTTTTGTGCTCAATTTTATTATTATTTTTTAAAGGATTAAATTTAGGAATTGATTTTAAAGGAGGTACTCTCGTTGAAGTGAATACAAAAAATTCTAATATTGGTGAGTTACGTTCAATCCTTTCACAAGAATTTAATGATGTATCCCTTCAAGAATTTGGTAATTCTAATACAATTATTATTAGATTGCAGAATGAATCAAATAAAGAAAGTATTCAAACAATCAATAAAGTTAAAATATTAATTAATGATAAAGTAACTGAGTTTAGACGCTCTGAATTTGTAGGACCTACAATTAGTTCAGAGTTATTAATCAAAGGTCTACAAGCTATTACTTTTGCCTTAATAGCTATTTTAATATATATTTGGCTCAGATTTGAATGGCAATTTGGTTTTGGAGCTGTTGTTGCCCTTACTCATGACGTTATTTTTACTTTAGGCGTTTTGTCATTACTCAATATAGATTTTTCATTATCAAGTATTGCGGCTATTCTTACTATTGCAGGATATAGCATTAATGATAGTGTTGTAATATTTGATAGGATACGAGAAAATCTTAGAAAATACAAAAAATTAGAACTTTCTGATTTGTTTAATATTTCTATAAATCACACATTATCAAGAACTATTATGACAAGTTTAACCACCTTAATAGCCTTAATATGTCTGTATACTTTTGGAGGTGAAGTTATTAAACCTTTTGCTTTTGCAATGATAATTGGGGTTATCATTGGAACTTATTCTTCAGTATACATTGCGGTCCCAACTTTATTAATATTTAAGTTTAGACCGCAAGAAGAAGATAATAAATTAATTTAGTTAAATAAATTTTGAGCGCTAACCATTGTTAGTAACATAGGGATAGAGAGCAGAGTGTTTGTTCTTGAAAAAAGCATCGCTGTTCTTGCACTTTTAGCTTTTTCATCAGCTGTAGCTTCAACTATACCTAATGCTATCTTTTGATTAGGCCAGATAACCATCCAGACATTATAAGCCATTATTATGCCAAGCCACATTCCTATACCAATAGATATATGTTTAGCGGAAGCTCCATTAGTTAAAAATCCAAAAGATAATGCATCATAAATATATAGTTCGAGATAAGAAACAATTAATCCTGTAATAATTGTTGATAAAGCGGACCAGCGAAACCAAAATAGGGCAGCTGGTGCAATAACTTTTCCAATAGCTGGCTTTTGTTCATCAGGAATTTTAGGCATACTAGGTATTTGAACAAAATTAAAATACCATAATAAACCTATCCACATAACACCTGATAAAACATGAAGATAACGAAAAGAAGCACTCCAAAAAATCCGATCATAAGTAAACCCATCATTTGAAGATGACATAATAATAAAAACTATTATAGCTAAGATAATTCCAGCAATAACTGTTCTATTTAATGATTGTAATATTTTTGCCACATAAACCTCCTATTCTGTTATTTGATTATATTAAATAATCTTTTAAATACTTTCCTGTAAAGCTTTTTTTTTCTTTTATTATATTTTCAGGGGATCCTTCAAATATAATTTTGCCACCTTTTTCCCCACCTAGAGGACCTAAATCTATTATATAGTCAGATGTTTTTATTACATCTAAGTTATGTTCTATAACAATAACAGTATTCCCTTCATCTACTAATGAGTGTAGTATCTTTAATAATTTATTAACATCTTCAAAATGTAATCCTGTAGTTGGTTCATCAAGAATATATAAAGTTTTTCCTGTAGATTTTTTAGATAATTCTTTTGAAAGTTTAATTCTTTGTGCCTCACCTCCTGATAAAGTTGTAGCAGACTGACCAATTTTTATATAATCTAAACCTACATCCATTAAAGTTTGTAATTTTTGTTTAATCAAAGGTATTTTTTCAAAAAAATTGTAAGCTTCATCAACAGTCATATTTAAAACATCAGAAATAGTTTTATCTTTGTATTTTACTTCTAAAGTTTCTCTGTTAAATCTTTTACCTTTACAAATATCACATTCTACATATACATCCGCCAAGAAGTGCATTTCTATTTTTTTAACACCATCTCCTTCACAATTTTCACATCTTCCTCCCTTAACATTAAATGAAAATCTTCCTGGTTTATAACCTCTTGCTGCTGATTCATTTAATCCTGCAAACCAATCACGAATAGGAGTAAAGCAACCTGTATATGTAGCAGGATTAGACCTTGGTGTTCTGCCTATAGGAGATTGATTAATATCTATAATCTTATCAATTTTTTTAACACCTTTGATGTTAAAATTTTTTTCATTTCTATTTAATGATTTATTAAAAAATTCATCTAATCGTTGATATAAAGTATCAATTATTAATGAAGATTTCCCACTTCCTGATACGCCTGTGATACTTGTAAATGTTTTTAGAGGAAAATTAACACATAAATTATCTAAATTATTTATGTTTGCTTTAGTTACTTTTAAATTATTATTTGTATTAATTTTTCTTCTTTTTTTTGGAATGGGTATGACTCTATCTTTATTAAGATATTTTGCAGTTAAACTTTTTTTATTTTTTTTAATATTTTTTAAATTTCCTTGGGCTATTATTTCTCCACCATGAATCCCAGCATCAATACCTATATCAATGATATGATCTGCTTTTTTTATAGCATTTTCATCATGTTCTACAACAATAACAGTATTACCTAAATCTCTTAATCTATAAAGTGTTTCAATCAGTTGATTATTATCTTTTTGATGTAATCCAATAGATGGCTCATCTAGAACATAAAGAACTCCTGTTAAACCTGAACCAATTTGACTTGCTAATCTTATTCTTTGACTTTCTCCACCAGATAATGTTTTACTTGCTCTTGACAAAGAAAGATAATCTAACCCTACCTTATATAAAAAGTTTAATCTGTCCTGTATTTCTTTTATTATTCCCTCAGCAATCTTCATTTGATTACTACTTAATTTAGAAGATAAATTTTTAAACCATTTTAAACATTCACTAATAGATTTCTTTGTTACTGATCCTATATGGCTATCATCAATTTTGATAGAAAGAGCTTTTTCATTTAATCGAAAACCTTGACAAGTTTTGCAGTCTCTTTCAGATAAATATTTTTCAAGCTCATATTGAATCCACCACCTTTCTGTTTCCGAATATTTTCTGTCAATAAAATTTATAATACCTTCAAATTGTTTTAAAAAATTGATTTTATTACTCTTATCTCCATATAAAATAATATATTGAATTTTAGTTGGTATATTTTTCCATGTAGTTTTCGCATGTATTTTAAATTGTTTTAAAATTTTATTAATAGTTTCAACAAAAAATTTTTTTTGATAACCAAAAACCTTAGTTTCCCATGGTTTAATAGCCCCTTCTCTTATTGAACGTGTATCATCTGGGATTATTTTTTTTTCATCAAAATATTTTTCTACTCCTAGTCCATCACACTCACCACAAGCTCCTTGAGGAGCATTAAAACTAAATAATCTCGGCTCTATTTCTTCTATAGAAAAACCTGAAATAGGGCATGCAAATTTTGATGAATAAATATCAATTTTTTTATCTTCTATGTTTTCTACATAAATTAACCCTTCAGATAAATTTAATGCTGTTTCTATACTTTCAGCTAATCTTTGCTGTGCTTTTTTATTTACTATTAATCTATCTATGACAACATCGATATTATGTTTAAAATTTTTTTTTAAAACTGGTGCATCTTCTAAATCGTATATTTCCTTATCTATTTTTACTCTTTGATAACCTTTTCTTCTAATTTCTTCGATTTCTTTTTTATATTCACCTTTACGATCTCTGACTATAGGTGAAAGAATATAAATCTTTTTTTTGTTATTATTTTTAATTATTAAATCAGTAATCTCACTTACAGTTTGTGATTTTATTGGAAGTC
>Ga0315336_1005742_pt1 | contig 13277 bp, 14 predicted proteins | sample ASW5metaG_FD_204512 | JGI IMG/M metagenome (GOLD analysis project Ga0315336, IMG submission 204512) | Ammonia-oxidizing marine archaeal communities from Monterey Bay, California, United States - ASW #5 | ecosystem: Environmental > Aquatic > Marine > Intertidal zone | place: USA: California...
TGAAAGGGAAATCCTCAACCGCTTCTGGACGAGAGAGAAAATAAGCCCTTGCTTGGTCACCATTCACTGAGTCTGCCCATTATTTACAAACTGGCGGAGAGGGAGGGATTCGAACCCTCGAAGGGCTTTTAACCCTTACTCCCTTAGCAGGGGAGCGCTTTCAGCCACTCAGCCACCTCTCCAAGATATTTTTTTATAAGGTTTTTATAACTTATTATGGGCAGTATATAAAAAGCCTGTCAGGCAATAGTCAGGCATTTACCCTATTTTTCTGCCATGTAAACCTTATGAAAGAACAGTATAGAACATTCCATCCCAACTCAAACTATCTGCTCTTGAACAGGGTACGCAGGATGCCATGCCACCCCCCTACCATATATAACTAGTGATCAAACATTTCCAGCCATTTTTGAATGTGAACCAATTAAGGTTTATTCTCGGGAAGCCTTAAAAAGAAAGCTTGAACACAATCAAGCCAGTGATTAGCAGACCTTGGGGAGGTTTGTGATAGGAAGAACACACACTATCTTCTAGCATTCGCCTGTTTGGGTGGCGCAGTAAGCCTAAACAACCACCTTAGATGAGTACAGGTTCTTTTATACGGTCGGGAAGGCCCTGCTAGGATTCCTACCCCTTCTATCCTTCTTAATAACAAACAGTCAGAATAGAAGAAATAGAATACGAGTTAACTGTTTGTAACTAAAATGAAAATAGATAAGGTACAAATTGAACAAAAATTAAACGCAACTTCTATTAATAACATATTAGTTGTAGGGATAGGTTTGATAGGAGGGTCCATTCTAAAGAGCTTGATAGCAAATAATTTTAGAGGTTGCTTGTATGGAATAGACTTAAATGAGGACGTTACAAGACAAGCTCACGCATGTGGTTTAATACAGAATGCTGATAACAACCTGCAAATCATAGAAGAAGAGACTTTAGTTGTTTTGTCGGTTCCTGTTTTGTCTTTAGAAGAGGCGATAAATCTAGTCAAAGAGAGTTTTTCTTTACAAGAATTTGTTATTACAGATACTCTAAGTTCGAAATCGAAACTTCTAAAATTTTTAGAATCTAGCCCAGAGCTAAGTAAAAGATTTGTCCTATCTCACCCAATTGCAGGTTCAGAAAAAAGCGGACTTGGTAGTTCAACTTCAGACTTATTTAAAGATAAGCTAGCAATTATCTCTCCAAGAAATGTAAATCTTGAAGAAGATCTAGAAAAAATACAAAACTTTTGGGAGCAATTGGGGTCAAAGGTAACGCTATTAGACCCAGAGAAACATGACCTAATCTTTGCTAGAACTAGCCACTTACCACATGTTATAACCTATGCACTAATGAGCTTCCTAGAAAAAGATTTGGGAAAAAATGCCTTTAGTTATTCTGGAGGAAGCTTAGAAAACTACACGAGGATAGCTTCAAGTGATCCTATTATGTGGAGAGATATTATGATCTCCAATAAAAATGAGGTGCTTGCGGCAATTAATGGATTCAAATCAAACCTTGAAAATATCTCCGATTTAATTGAATCAGAAGATCCGCAGACTCTTCAAGAGTTCCTAGATTTCGTTAAAGACACCAGAGACACATTAATGATAAGGGAAGATTACCTTTGAATTGCTTTCCACAGAAACTATCGACAGAGATCTTTGAGATGATTCAGGGGAATCAGTGAAGTTGGAAAGATGAAAAAGCTAACTGACAAAATCTTAAACCTTCGCCTGTTTGGGCTGATTCTTTGTGGACTCTTTTTGAGTTCTTGCTCTTCCCCCGATGGTCCAGCTGAATCCTTTTACGAAAATGGTCAACTATTGAGTAGAGCGCATTTTAAAGATGGGAAACTAGAAGGGCTCAGGGAAGATTTTTATGAAAACGGTCAGCTAAAGATAAGGGGGAACTTCAAAGACGGAAAAGAAAACGGCCTTGGGGAAAGATTCTACGAAAATGGACAATTAGAGAGTAGAGGCAATTTCAAAGACGGCGAACTAGATGGCTTCTGGGAGTCCTTCTACGAAAACGGTCAACTATTGAGTAGAGGGAGTTTCAAAGACGGAAAATTGAATGGCTTTATGGAGAGATTCTACGAGAGTGGTCAGTTGTGGCACAGAAATAGCTATAAAGATGGAAAACTAGAAGGTCTTTGGGAATGGTTCGATGAAAGCGGTCAGTTGACGAAAACCGAGACGTGGAAGAATGGAGAGCTGGCCGAAGAAAATTGAAACTATCGACAGACTTGGGGAGCTTATGATGGGAAAAACACAGTCAACAACTAGTTTTCGCCTATTTGGGTGGTGCGTTGTTTTGCTGCTTATCTCAACTCAGAGCTGGGGCCAGCGAGCTTGCCCACCGAGCCAAGACTTTACAGAGGGGCTTGGCAGTGACTTTGGGGGAGTGGGTTACAGGTGGACTAACTGCATAGGTACCCACACTTTGCCTGACGGAAGCAAATACGTTGGTGAATTTCAGTTTGGCCAATTTTCTGGGCACGGTACCTATACTTTTCCCGATGGAAGTGAATATATCGGTGAGTTCAGCAGCAACACCTTCGACGGACAAGGCACCCTGACCAGGGCAGATGGATCGACTCTGAAAGGCCTGTGGGAAAATGGCGTTTTTCAAAAACCTCAAGGTTGCTCTGGTAATTATGACCCGGCTACTTGGACAGACTGTGTAGGTGTTATTACTTTAGCGGGCGGACGAAGATACGAGGGTGAGTTCAGAGATGGCCAACCAAATGGGCAAGGTACCTATAGTATTGCTGGTGGTGAAAAATACGTGGGTGTATTTAAGGACGGTGCCTTCAATGGACAAGGCACTCTGACCAGGGCAGATGGATCGACTCTGAAAGGCTTATGGGAGAACGGTGAATTTTTAGGTAGTAACTAACTGACGCTATCAGCAACCTGCTTGGCCACTAGACCTAAAGCTTCGTCCAATTTTTTGGGCTTAGTGCCACCCGCCTGGGCAAAATCTGCCCGTCCACCGCCACTTCCACCTACATGCTTTGCCACTTTCCCTATCAGCTGACCGGCTTTGAGTTTGTCCGTCAAATCATCAGTCACCCCGGCGACCAAAAGAACCTTGTTCCCGTCCACTGCTCCCAGGACAACAACACCCGAGGACAGCTCTTCTTTAAGTTGATCTACCGCTTCCCTGAGTCCTTTTGAATCGGCCCCGTCGAGTCTTGCAACTACTAACCTTACCCCGCTAACATCCTCCGCCTGTTCAGCCAGGCCTCCGGTCCTACTCGCGGCAAACTTACCTTTCAAGGACTGTAATTGACGCTCTAAAACATTTTTCTGCTCCCCGAGCTGCTGAACCTTTTCCGTCAGATCCTCCCGGTTAGCTTTGACAATATCCGCTACGCCCTTTAATACATTTTCGCTCTCTTTGACCCAACTGAACGCACCTTCACCTGTGACTGCTTCAATTCTCCGGACACCGGACGCGATACCGCCTTCCGAAACGATCTTGAAAAGGCCAATGTCGCCGGTCCGGTTCACATGGGTACCTCCGCAAAGCTCGGTGGAGAAATCACCCAGCTTGAGCACCCGAACCTCTTCGGCATACTTGTCGCCGAAGAAATGCAGGGCACCTGAATCAATGGCCTCTTGGTAGGGCATTACACGAACCTCCGCCTCACTGTTCAGGCGGATCTGCTGGTTCACCAGCCGTTCAATATTCTCAACCTGTTCCGGGGTTACCGGGTCATGATGGGAGAAATCGAACCGTGTTCGGTCGGGCGCAACCAGGGACCCCTTCTGCTGTACATGCTGGCCCAGCACTGCGCGTAGGGCCGCATGCAGCAGGTGGGTCGCCGAGTGGTTCAGAACAACCGAGGCCCGTAGGTTTTCGTCCACCTTGGCAGTCACTGCGTCCCCAACCTTGATGCGCCCCTCACTGACTGTGCCAATGTGGCCGTAGGCCGAGCCCAGCCTTTGCGTATCAGTTACACCGAACAGCTTACCCTTGGCCCGTAGCACACCAGCATCGCCCACCTGCCCCCCGCCCTCTGGGTAAAAAGGCGTGGTATCCAGGACCACAATGCCGTCTGAGCCTGACTTCAGAAGGTCCACCGGTTCACCACCGGAAAAAAGCGCCTCTACGCGGCTGGTAGAAGACAAAGTCTCGTAGCCCGCAAAGGTAGTGGATGTTTTCAAGTTTGGCAGGTTCGGACTCCCTGCCGCAAAACGGCTTCCCTTTCGAGCTCGTTTACGTTGTGCTTCCATTTCCACTTCGAATCCTTTCTCGTCCACTGCGAGCCCCCTTTCCCGGGCAATGTCAGCTGTCAGGTCCTGCGGAAACCCAAATGTATCGTACAACTTGAAAACCGTCTCGCCCGGTATGATTTTTTTAGGTCCGAGCTCCTGGATGGCATCTTCCAGAATTCCCATCCCCTGGTGCAGAGTCTCGGCAAAGCGATGTTCCTCCTGTCGCAGCGCCCTCTCCACTTCCTCGCACTTTTCCGTCAGCTCAGGATAGGCCAGACCCATTTGAACTTCCAGTGGCCTAACGAGCTTGTAAAAAAAGGGCTCCCTAACTCCTAGCTTGTAGCCGTGGCGAATCGCACGGCGGACGATTCGGCGCAGTACATAATTGCGGTTTTCATTGCCCGGCAACACCCCGTCCGTAATCAAAAATGAGCAAGCACGAATGTGATCGGCAATCACGCGCAGCGATTTATCTGAAATGTCTTCGGTACCGGTAACCTCGGCGGCTTCTTCGATGAGCCGCTTGAAAATATCAATCTCATAGTTAGAGCTTGCCCCTTGCATCACGGCAGCCAGACGCTCCAGTCCCATCCCGGTATCCACCGAGGGTTTGGGTAGTGCAGTTAACTTTCCACTTGAATCCCGGTCGAACTGCATGAACACCAGGTTCCAAATCTCCACGTACCGGTCGCCGTCCTCATCCGCAGACCCCGGAGGTCCACCCCCAACTTCCGGGCCATGGTCATAGAAAATTTCGCTACATGGCCCGCAAGGTCCTGTGTCACCCATGGCCCAAAAGTTGCTCTTCTTTCCCATCCTAGAGAACCGGCTCGAGTCGATACCAACTCCCTTTAACCAAATCTCCGCTGCATCATCATCTTCCTCAAACACGGTAACCCAGAGCCGTTCGGGGGGTAGATTCAAAACATCGGTGGTGAACTCCCAGGCATAATGAATTGCTTCATCTTTAAAGTAATCGCCAAAACTGAAATTGCCCAACATCTCAAAAAAAGTGTGGTGGCGCTCCGTATAGCCAACATTTTCTAGATCGTTGTGCTTACCGCCGGCCCGCAGGCATCTCTGGGAGCTTACCGCCCGAGGCGTGGCGCGCCTCTCCCGGCCGAGAAAAACATCCTTAAACTGGACCATCCCGGCATTGGTAAAAAGCAGAGTCTGGTCATTCGCCGGGACAAGCGGACATCCTGGAACAATTTCGTGCCCCTTCTTTGCAAAGTAGTCCAGGAAAGCCTGGCGTAGATCATTTACGGTACTCATGACACCCCGAAGCTAATCGGAATTACCGTCAAGATCCAGTGCCGCATTGATCTGAACCATCTCGAAACCTCTGTACCTGAGAAACCTTACCTGTCGAGCTCGCTCTTTCAGGTCCCCCGGGGCATTGGTCCCGAAACGTTTTGTACGCGCTGCACCCGCGAGCCCTGACCAATCGAACCCTGCAACTGCCAGTGCTGAACGCACTTCGTGCTCACCAATTCCCCTCCCCAAAAGCTCGGCCCTTATACGAATCGGTCCATTTCCTTTGAATGCGCGGCTGCGGATAAATTCTTCCACAAAACGGGCCTCGACCAGCAAACCCTCCTCTTGCAGCTGATTCAGCGTACTGCAAATAAACTCTGCGCCAAAAGAACGGTCAGCAAGTTTGTTTTCGAGTTCTAGGCGGCTGTGCTCACGCCGGGCGAGCAAACCAAGGGCTCGACGGCGACACAACTTCCGTTGTTCCTCAACAGAGAGCGAAGACAATGTAGCTGCTTCAGGCCTGCTGGAGATCGGGGCTCTCCTCCTCAATCTCCCCCAGCACCGCTTTCGGAGGTGTATCGGGTAACAATTTTTCGCGGAGCTTGCTCTCGATCTCGTCAGCTATTTCTGGATGTTCGATCAGATACTCCCGTGCGTTCTCCTTACCCTGTCCGATCCGGTCCGTCCCGTAGCTATACCAGGAGCCTGATTTTTCAACAATATCTTCCTCGACACCGAGATCGATGATTTCCCCTTCCCGAGAAATACCATAACCATACATAATTTCAAATTCTGCCTTCTTGAAAGGCGGCGCGACTTTATTTTTTACAACTTTGACCCGGGTTTCGTTGCCCACAATCTCGTCACCCTTTTTGATGGCCCCAATGCGTCGAATATCTAGCCGCACGGAAGAATAAAATTTAAGCGCATTACCACCGGTGGTGGTTTCCGGATTTCCAAACATCACACCAATCTTCATCCGGATCTGGTTAATAAAAACCACAAGGCAATTTGAGCGTTTAATATTGGATGTTAGTTTGCGCAGAGCCTGAGACATCAGCCTCGCTTGCAAACCCACGTGTGTGTCCCCCATCTCACCCTCGATCTCAGCCCTGGGTGTTAATGCTGCCACTGAATCAATCACAACAAGGTCCACAGCACCGGAACGCACCAGCATGTCTGTAATTTCCAGTGCCTGCTCGCCTGTATCGGGCTGGGAAATCAACAGATCATCTAGATTAACCTTTAATTTCTCAGCGTACACAGGGTCGAGCGCGTGCTCGGCGTCCACGAAAGCCGCGGTGCCACCGGCTTTTTGCACCTGAGCGACCACTTGCAGGGTGAGGGTGGTCTTGCCAGAGGCTTCTGGTCCATAGACTTCCACCACGCGGCCCTTGGGTAAGCCACCAACACCAAGCGCGATATCTAGACCTAGGGAGCCGGTGGAGTACGTATCCATTTCCCGTGTCCCGGCGGCATCACCAAGACGCATCACGGAACCCTTACCAAATTGCTTCTCGATTTGGCCTAAGGCTGCATTCAACGCTTTCTTTCGATTGTCTTCCATTGATTTTCCAGGTGCGTGTTCAAAGGGGTAACTGAACCAGCATTATTCCACAGAAAGGCGCTTATGGCAGCCACACTTTGTAGCCCAGAAAAACAAAAAGCATTACTCGCCTAAACACCAAGTTTGCGCTACTTCATAACTCACCCCTTTGGGTAGCGGAACAGACTCCAGCAACGCTAACTTCGTAACAGGCCACACCACAGGCTTCACAACTTCTCTCACCATCCGACTCCTTTTAGCCAATGTGAGATGAGGACGGTAGAGTCGATTTTCACGCTTGCAACCCGCCTTTTCCAGGCCATCCCACAACGACTGCTGTAACAACACCAGCTCCGCTGGGACTTCGCATGGCACCAGCCAAAGTATGCGGGAGAATCTATGAAAATGAAGTGTATCCAGGGTAATCACAAATTTTGAGGTGGTAACAGGTGGTACGGCCCGCACCTTTCTTAGCTGCGCTTTATTGATCGACCCCAGAAAGGCCACGGTGATATGTAAATTCTCCGCGGCCACGGCGCGGCCCCCGGAGATCTGAACGGCCTCTTTCGTCGAACAGACAAGATTTTTGCGGACAGACTGATCCGGCCAAAGGCCGAAAAAAAAACGCCGGAGAAGCCTAGTCCCCTTGGCTACCTGGAGATCCATTAACCATCCTAAGCAAGAGCCTTATGGCGTGAACAACGCTCTCGCGCCGGATATTCTCGCGGTCGCCCTCGAAATGACAACACTCTGCATGAAAGCCATCCGGACCACTCCAGCCGAACCAGACCATTCCGACCGGCTTCTCCTTTGAGCCCCCTTCAGGTCCTGCAATACCAGTCACAGCCACGGCAAGCTGTGCTTGGGTTGCGTCCCGGGCACCTTCGGCCATGGAGCGGGCTGTTTCGCGACTTACGGCACCGTAATGATCGAGTACTTCTTTGGGCACATGTAGCATCTTTTCTTTCGCATCGTCGGCATAGGTAACAAAACCCCAACCAAACCACTGTGAGCACCCAGGAACATCTGTCAGTACCTTGGCAATCCATCCCCCAGTACAAGACTCCGCCGTAGCCACACTCCAGCCCTTGGCCAGCAAAGCCTCGCCCAGCTCACAGCCTAGTCGGTTCAGATCTTTGTCAGATGATGTGATCACAGACGACCCTCAGATACAGAGCCATAAATTTCTAGGTGACTTTCTGTCATCCTTGAAATTGAAAATTTTTCCTCAACATGAGAACGCCCAGCACTACCAAAGCGATTCCGTAATTCAGAGTCACCAAGCAGGCATTGCAATGCTCCAATCAGGGCAGGAGGATCATCAGGCTCAATAAGTATTCCTTGGACCCCATCTTGAATTATATCGGTGATACCGCCTACATTCGATGCCACCACGGGCACCCCAGCACTCATTCCCTGAAGCACTGCCACACCCATGCCCTCCCGCCGAGCCGGATGGACGAGTAAATCTAGCCCCGATAACAAGCGAGGTAAGTCATCCCTAAATCCCAACATTTTCACGTATTCGTTTAAATTAAGTTTCCTGATTCGGTGTTGAAGTTTGCCCGCCTCACTTCCCTGACCAAAAAACAGCACCCTCAGTCGCGGATAATGATCTATCAGAGCCGGCAAAATGCCTAATAATACGTCGTGACCTTTGCGTGGAATGAGTTGAGCGACAACCCCGATCAGATCGACGTCACCGGACAATTCCGTAGCTGCAAGCAGTCGATCCCGGCCCTCGTCTGGGCAAAACCGTTCTGTGTCTACAGCACTTTCTATCCGCCTGACTCTGGACTGGGATAGTCCAACGCCTTTTACCAATAAGGTTTCGATCGCCCTTGAAATCGCAATTACTGCGCGGTAAGAACGGTACTTGACCCGCGCCGCAAACGCTACCTCTGGATTATCCACCCGTCGGGTCAACACAGCCGGTATATTGCATTTGGCCGCGGCACAACCCCCAAACCAATCTGCTCCTCGCCTAGAATGCACGTGAAGAAGGTCAGGCGAAATGGAATGGAGCAACACTTTTAATCGATGATATAGAAAAAAGTCCAAATCACCTCTGGACCGGATCTCCACCACATCGTTGGCTGCCGTGGCTTGGGCAATCGCACTACCTTCGGCACAGACTAAGATATTCTCTACACCGCAATTGCTAAGACCCTGGATCAGGCAACGGACTTGCTCGCCCCCTCCATACAGGTGCATGCCGGTTTCAAGGTGCATGACGCGCATTTGTCAGTTTGTCAGGCTATCCAAAGGTTCGTGAAAAAAGGATCCAAAACGCAAAAAATGTAACACTTGATTCGCTGCTGTCCTAGACACCAAAACAGAGAAATGAGATACATGAAGCACTATGTGGTCTTTGATGCCCTGCAGCTCAGTTTCTTTTACAGCTATAGTGCCATCGTTCGGATACGGGACATCGCCAACGAAACGGCCCAGCCCTAACGGAAGATCGCCTGCAATAACACCAACCTGTTGGTAAGCTGAACAGGGCGCTACTCCCTTTTCACGAATAAAATAGGCCGTACTACTACCAAGTAAATAGTTGCCAACAAAAGAAAGGGCTAGGGCCTGCGCTGCGGTGCTTCCCTTTAAGGGAGGAACGAGGCAGACCGCACGCCCTACTCGAACAGGCTGATAGCGCTCCAACAAGTTAAGCATGAGTACCCCGCCCAGACTATGTCCCACTAGGTGAACACGATCCCCAGGCACGTTTTCAAGAAAAGCGGCAAGACGCTCACAATTTTTGTCTGGATCTTCCGTCCTAGACCGATAAGAAAATTGGAAGGTCCGAAAGCCTACCGCTGTCAAGCGCTTGCGGAGCAGGTATAGCTCTACACCTGTCATCCATAGGCCGTGGGTAATAACTACGGTGTCCAACCCGCCATTACCCGGATTACCGCCAACCGACTCTACTGATTTTAACTGGCATCACTATTTCGTAGCCTTTCGAACGCCTCCCGATTAGTCCACGAAGATACGCTAAGAATCGCATCTTCCAACCCAAGCCAACGATATGCGCTATGTTCTTTTGAGTTTAAAGTAACAGGGCACACTTCTGGCACCTCCATATACCAAAGATGCTCCAAATTTTCCTGCACATCAGCCCCATAGCGAACACGCCAAGCCGGCAAAATAGGAAACCTTTTTTTGAGACCTGAATCTACAAGGGTAGTGGGAATCAAGCCCGTCTCCTCCATCACCTCTCGAGCAGCAGCAGCGGCTGAACTCTCTCCCCACAAGAGTGTACCGGTCACTGATTGCCAAAAACCGGATGGATCTACTCTCTCCAGCAACAAGCAGTGACAGTCCTGTGTATAAACCACTACTAAAACAGACTCCGGGCGATGAAACTCGGAATCTTCCATCGGTCACCTAAATAGCGACTAGCTAGAAGTAGACCGTAGCCGAATGCCTGCTTCCCTGAGCTGTTTAGCACTTGCTTCGGTAGGCGCTCCGGTAAGCAGGTCGGTAGCCATTTGGGTCTTGGGAAATGCGATGACTTCCCGAATATTTTCAGTGTTGGCCATGTGCATCACTAAACGATCTATGCCAAACGCGATGCCACCATGAGGAGGGGCCCCATAGTCCATGGCGGTCAGCAAAAATCCAAACTTAGTTTCGGCCTCCTCAGAATCGATACCTAATATCTCAAAGATTGCTGACTGCATTTCCCGGCTATGGATACGAACTGAGCCGCCGCCAAGTTCCGTGCCGTTCAAAACCATATCGTATGACTTAGCCATCGCCTCGCCCGGGTTTGCAAGCAAAGCCTTCGGGGAATCCACCTGAGGCGCAGTGAATGGGTGGTGCTCGGATGTCCAGCCTCCCTCACCGTCAGCTGCAAATACGGGAAAATCCACTATCCAAAGAATGCGCCACTCATCCTCCAGCAAGCCGCGGTCTCGCCCGAGCTTGTCGCGAAGTGCCCCTAAGGCATCATTAACCACCGAAGCCCTATCAGCACCAAAGAAAATCAAATCACCACTTTCAGCGCCAAGGCGCTCAAGTACCGATTCGACCGCATCATCAGGCAGAAACTTAAGAATTGGTGACTGTAGGCCCGCGGTGCCTGCCCCGCGGTCCCCTACCTTTATATAGGCAAGCCCCTTTGCTCCGTAGCCACTAACAAAAGCTGTGTACTCATCGATTTCCTTCCGGGTCAGGACACCCCCACCAGGCACCTTGAGGGCTGCAACACGACTGTCCACATCCGAGGCCGGACCAGCAAAGACCTTAAATTCCACCCCTTGAAATAAATCAGCAACCTCGACAAGCTCCAGCGGATTGCGCAAGTCGGGATGATCCATGCCAAAGCGTTCCATGGCCTCGGCGTAGGTCAAACGAAGAAACGGATCGGACAAATCAACTCCCAACACTTTTTGAAAGGTGCCCCGGATCAGGGACTCCATTTGCGCCATAATTGCTTCCTGGTCCAGAAACGCCATCTCAATATCGAGTTGCGTGAACTCCGGTTGACGATCTGCTCGAAGATCCTCGTCCCTGAAACATCTAACAATCTGATAATAGCGATCAAAGCCGGACATCATCAGTAACTGCTTCATGAGCTGGGGTGACTGGGGTAGTGCATAAAACTTGCCTGAATGCGTGCGACTCGGAACTAAATAATCTCTGGCGCCCTCTGGAGTCGTCTTGGACAGAATGGGGGTTTCGATTTCGAGAAAATCCATTTCGTTGAGTAACCCTCGTAAAGTATTTGTTACTTTATGGCGCAACCGAAGATTTTTCTGCATTTTCAGCCTGCGCAAATCAAGATAACGGTAACGCAGCCTGAGTTCTTCACTTGCGTGCTCATCATGATGAAAGGGTGGTGTTTTTGACTGATTGAGAACGGTGAGCTGCTTTGCCAGTAACTCCACCTCACCCGTTAACATCTCGGGATTTACGGTACCTTCTGGGCGCTCGCGTAATTGCCCCGTTACCGTTAACACAAACTCGCCTCGAATCCGCTCCGCCTCAGCAAAAATCTTAGCATCTTCAGGATCAAATACGACCTGCAGAAGGGTCTCCCCATCACGCAGATCAACGAAGATGACGCCACCGTGATCTCGGCGCCGATGCACCCAGCCCGCTATGGTAATCTCTTTACCTATTAGGGAATGATCTACCTGCCCGCAGTGATGGCTGCGCATTGGGTCTAACCTCTTGAAAGAAAAGGTCTCAAATGGAGAAGCTGGATGTTACGAGGAACCCTTGGGTGGCGCAACATCATTAGAAGGATGAACGGGGTGCCACTCAGGAACTACAACACCTAAGGAAATAATCATTTTCACTGCGTCCTCCACGGCCATATCCAGTTCTGTAACCTGAGTTCTTGGCACAAATAACATGAAACCCGAGGTTGGATTGGGGGTAGTTGGCAAAAAAACAGTAACAATGGACTCGCCCGTGCGAGACCGAACCTCCTCAGGGTCCTCTGAAGTCTGAAAAGCCAGACAATAAAGACCTTCTCGTGGGTACTCGATCAGTAGTGTTTTTTTGAAGGAAGAGTTGGAATCACTGAAAACTACTTCGACAAAATGTTTCACGCCCCCATAAACAGTACTGACCAACGGAATTCGAGCCAGAAATGATTCATACAGATTAACCAAACGTCGGCCCAACAAATTTGCAGCCGCAACTCCCGTGACCAATATCACCAGAACTACGAGCACGGTCGCAATAATTGGCTCTACTCCTGGTATGGGTAGGTTAGTTAATGCCTCTGGACGATAGGACTGGGGCAAAAAGAAAAGAAGCTGTCCCATCAAGCTGAACAATAACTTGAACACCAAAATAAGTGCGCCAATTGGCACCCAAACCAAAAGACCAGCGACCAAATAACGGCGAAGACGCGCAACAGACCTCACCTTGTTGTCCCTGCCTTATCATTGACTACTGACTTAGAAGTCGAGGTCTTTCCAGCATCCGATGATTTTTTGTCTGTACTCTTTTCTGTACTCACCTTTTTATCTTGCTTAGTTTTTTCATCTTTGTTTGGCTCGCTGTGCCCAGCCAGATTACGCTTTTTCTCCTTGTCCGATTTGAAATCTGTCTCATACCAACCACTGCCCTTGAGCCTAAAAGAAGGTGCGGATATCAGTCGTCTCAGGTCGCGGGCACTACACTGCGGGCAATCCCTAAGTGGAGTGTCATTTACCTTCTGTAACGCATCCAAGGTATGCCCACAACCCTCGCAACGGTATTCATAGATAGGCATAACACCATCTCATCAAAAAAAAATTTATTTC
>Ga0315336_1005743_pt1 | contig 13277 bp, 10 predicted proteins | sample ASW5metaG_FD_204512 | JGI IMG/M metagenome (GOLD analysis project Ga0315336, IMG submission 204512) | Ammonia-oxidizing marine archaeal communities from Monterey Bay, California, United States - ASW #5 | ecosystem: Environmental > Aquatic > Marine > Intertidal zone | place: USA: California...
AGTGGGCGATCGTCGTCCTGCACCCACTCTGACATCGACCCGTCGTAAACACCGACGTTGTCCTGGCCCAACAACTTGCACGCAAACGCATCCAATGTGGCTGCGATACCGCCGCCGCAATAGGTGATGACGCGCTCTGCGCTGAGCATGCCCTGACTTTCTAATTGCTCTGCCAGCGCATCAGCCGGCAACAGGTGCTCGCTGTCCAAAATGCTGTCGAAATACAACGGCAGGCTGCCAGGAATGTGGCCTGGCCGGCCATAGAAGAAGTCTCCAGCGCCTTCGTACAGAGCCTGGGTCAGAGCATTAACCGTACACACGCCACCATGCATGCCTGCCTCTACCTCGGCGGTATCGACGAAACTTTGCGGTTTTGTCTGAGGCTTGAAAGTGGTCGCCGCATAGGCTTGCGCGCCGGTTTCCAGCGCCAGGCCTGCGCTCTGCCACGCGCGTAGGTTGCCGTTCAATATGGCTATGTTTGTGTGGCCAGCATAGTGCAACAGCCACCAAGCCCGGGTCGCCCACATGAGATGACCCGACGAATACAGAACCACTTCGTTGTCCGCGCCGATCCCGCTGGCGCCGATGGAATCTGCCAGCTGTTGCGTGGTGGGCAGAGTGAAGTTCAGGCTCGAGTCCGTGTTCGACCACGCCTGGGCGAGGTCAATGAAGCCAGCACCCGGGATATGGCCCTCGCTGTACTTCTCAAAACCGCTGTCCACTTGATAGCCGCCACCTGGCTTGGGTGTGAGGAAAACCGCTGCGTCGAAGATCCGTAGATTGGGATCGTTGAGCTTGTCGTTCAGGGCGGTGGCGGCGATGAGATACTCGGGGTGCGTATAGTCCACAGTACAGTTCTCCTTGTATTTGGTGGGACCCGTGGCTTAGGACGATGCGATGGCTTGCTCTATGGCCGGGCGCATGTGTGCCGGATCCACTTTGGTCAGCGACAAGGTATCGCAATTCTGGAAGTCGCGAAACTCGACGATGGCGCTGGCGAACGCGTCTATCAGCTGGTCCTCGTCAGATTTTTGCGCACCGAAGTGCAGCGCCTTCAACTCCAGCTCTCGGCGCGCGCGATGCGCTTTGCAATCCACACGTCCAACAAATTGATCACGGTACAGTAGCGGCAGACAGAAGTAGCCGAATTCCCGCTTCGGGGCGGGCACGTAACATTCGATCTGGTAATCGTATTCGAATATCGATTTCAGGCGATCGCGTTGAATTACGGCATTATCGAAAGGCGACAGGATGCGCAGCTTGTCCGCCGCACGCGGCGGACTTGTGTCCAACAACCCAGTGTGGCAGATGAACCGTTCGCCACTGGGTAACGATAAACGGTCCAGCTCGCCACCTGCCAGTTTGGCCTCGACCAAACCCTTGACCGCGCTGCGCAACTCGGCGTTGCGGCGCAGATAGGTGATGCCCTTGAGGCTGGCGAATGCATGACAGCGTAACTGCTGCTCGAGTAGGTGCTCGGCGAGCTCGTGCATACTGGGTGGCGTCGTGTCGATGTCTGCAGGAATGACTCGTTCGGTTAGATCATATGTTTTTTGAAATCCCTCGCGCGCGCTGACCATCAACTCGCCGTGCATATAGAGTTGTTCCAACGCACGCTTGGCTGGCTTCCAATCCCACCAACCCTCACGGGCGGCCCCTTGTGGCAGGTCCGGATCGGGCTCGAGGTCACGCGAGCGCAGCGGGCCGTCCGCCACTATGCGGGCGAGTATTTCCGCCATGAGTTTATGGTCGGGGTTTTGCGACCAGTGAGTCTGACCGTTTCGCAGTGCCTCTTTGTAGGGCAGTGAAAACCGATAGTCCTGCATGGGCAGGAACGCTGCTGCATGGGCCCAATACTCAAATATGGACCGATCGGTGAGCAGTCGATCGGTCATCTGCGGGTTGAAGTTGGGTATCCGGGAGCGGAAGACGTGATGGTGAGCGCGCTCCACCACCGAGATGGTGTCTATCTGTACGTATCCCATATGCACGATCGCTTTGCGCGCGCCTGACAGGCCGCGACCAAATGGCGCGGCCTGCAACAGACCCTGGGCGCCCAGGGCGAACCTGCGCAGCCGGGCCAGTTCCTGCTTTCGTCTGATTTCTATGTTGGCCATGGTTGGCTATTCATCCGGCTTTGGTCACAATCCACCTTCAACGCACCACTATACGTTAGACCCAGGAGAATCATGAAGTCGCTGTCGTCCCTGATACTAATTGTTAGCACCATGCTCCATGCCGGCAGTCCATTGGCGGCAAGTCGCGCTCCTGCGATGAGCGAGCAGGGCATGGTCGCCAGCCGTTCGACCTGGGCTTCCCAGGTGGGCGCCGACATCCTGGCGGCGGGCGGCAATGCAGTGGACGCTACCGTCGCGGTGGGGTTTGCATTGGCCGTCACGTATCCGTCGGCGGGCAATCTGGGCGGTGGTGGCTTTATGGTCATGCATCTGGCGGATGGCACGACGGTGGCAAATGATCACCGTGAACGAGCGCCGCTGGCGGCGACCAAGAATATGTTTGTGGACGCCCAGGGTCGGGTCATGGAGGGGATGTCGACTGCATCGCATCTGGCGGTGGGGGTGCCTGGTAGCGTGGACGGGCTGCTGGCAGTGCTTGAGAAGTATGGAACCATGTCTCGAGCACAAGTCATCCAGCCTGCCATCGATCTAGCCGCCAAAGGCATCAGGCTCGACCAGGATCTTGCCGGGCAGTTTGCGCGGCGGTTGGAGGCGTTTTCACGATATCCGGCCAGCACTGCCATCTTCAGCAACGCCGGCGAGCCGTGGCAGGTCGGGGATGTGTTTAAGCAGGCGGATCTGGCAGCAACGTTACAACGCATCAAAAAGCAAGGTAGAACCGGGTTCTATAGTGGCAAAACCGCTGACCTGATCGTGGCGGAAATGCGCGCCAATGACGGCCTGATTACCCACGAAGATTTACGCGTGTATCGATCCGTATGGCGTGAACCTGTGCGTGGAAGTTATCGCGGGCATGAAGTGGTGTCGATGCCGCCACCGTCTTCCGGGGGCGTGTTGTTGCTGCAGATGCTGAACATGTTGGAAGGCTTGGACATTGGCGCCAGTGGATTCGGTAGCGCGGTTACGGTGCATGCCATGATCGAGGCGCAGCGCCGCGCGTATGCGGATCGGGCGGAATACTTAGGCGATCCGGACTTCTATCCGGTGCCGGTGCAGAGGCTGATCAGCAAGCCCTACGCGCGCGAGCGATTTGCAGATTTTGACCCGAAACAAGCGAGCCGCAGTGCCGATATTGGCGCCGGCGAGATACCCCTCGAGAGTCCACACACGACCCACGTATCGGTTATGGATGCGCACGGCAATGCCGTGGCCTACACCACGACCCTGAATCTTTCGTATGGCGCCAAGATGGTCGCCTCCGGTACCGGCGTTCTCCTCAACAATGAGATGGATGATTTTTCGGCAAAAGAGGACACGCCCAATTTTTATGGCCTGGTTGGCCGCCGCGCCAACGCTATCGAGCCGGGCAAGCGCATGTTGAGTTCTATGACCCCAACCATTGTGCTGAAGGATGGCAAGCCGCTGCTGGTGACCGGCTCGCCTGGCGGGAGCACCATTATTACCACCACCCTGCAGGTGGTGATGAATGTGATCGACCATGGCATGGATGTAGCCGAAGCGGTGGACAGTCCCCGCTTCCATCATCAGTGGCAACCCGACAGAATCGTGCTGGAAGCCCGTGGTCTTTCGCCGGATACCTTGACCCTGCTCGAAGCCATGGGGCATCGCGGTCTGGTCTCAGTACCAGCGAGCATTAACTATGGTCGGGGTCTTGGCGACGCTAATTCGGTTATGCGTACAAAAGCAGGTATAGTCGGGGCTGCGGACCCTCGCAATGCCGGCGCGGCGTTGGGGGTGCCGTAAGCGCAATTAAACGTCGGGGGGGTTAATGCGCGCGAAATTCTGGCTGGACCTGTGGCACAAGAATGAGATCGCTTTCCATCGGGCTGAACACAACACACTGTTGTTGGAATTCTGGTCACAGTTGGGACTAGCGGCCAACGACAAAATATTCGTGCCCATGTGTGGCAAGTCTCTAGACATGCGTTGGTTGGAAAACGCGGGCCACCAGGTTGTGGGCGTTGAACTTGCACAGGTGGCCGTGGAAACCTATTTCGCCGAGGGCGACGAGCACCCGGAGCGCTGCGTGGTGGACCGCTTCAATTGTTATCGTGGCAATTCGACCATGGTGTACCAAGGGGATTTTTTCGATCTCACAGCACCGCTTCTAATGGGCGTAAAAGGATTGTTTGATCGTGGCGCCTTGGTCGCGCTTCCACCCGATATGCGTTTTCGTTATGTCGATCATCTGTTACGCATAGTTCCCGACGACACCCGAATTCTCCTCATCACCTTCGAATACGACCAGCAGATGGTCGCTGGCCCACCCCACGCGGTGCTGCCTGAAGAAGTCGAAGCGCTGTACGGCACACGCTGTGATGTGCAGCTCTTGGAATCCATCGTCACCAGCGCGTTGCCCGGACACTTCGTGGAACAGGGTGTGCCCCAGGCGGTCGAGAGTGTCTATCTCATGACCAAGCGCGACTAGGGCTCACTCGTCGCACACCGAATCAAGACATTTTACTGTAGTCCACAGCCAGCCAATGTTCAGGTTGGATGCGTACCGTGATCTGGCCATCCAGCGGGCTCGCCTCGGCGTAGGCGGTTCCCTGGGCTTCGCCCAGATAGCGAACCGCCATACAGAGCAATGTATCCGCGTCGGTGGGTGCGATCTCGGTAACAGGTCCTTCGACGCTGACGTATCGATACGGCGCATCTTCGGTTTGCGCCACGAGGCTCACCCTTGTGCCTTGGCTCAAAAGCTTGCCTTTGCGGGACTCGCTACCGGTGATGACCCACAGATTCCCTCCTGGGGTGTAGTCGTACCAGATAGGTACTGTCAACGGCGCGCTGCCAGGATCGTTCAGACTCATCACGCCAACGTGTAGATCGGCTAAAAAGGCCTGTTTTTCTGCGGAGGTCATACTGGTCATCGGGCGATCCTTAGTTGATTGGCAAGCTCTGCAAGCCTGGGGACAAATGAAATTTTTTCAAGCCCTTTGAAAGCGTTGATTCACCACCACAATGACCCTGTCAGTTAGATAAATGAACATCAGGAGAAAGTTATGAATGTGGTGCGATGGAGCCCATTTCGCGAATTCGATAGTCTGCTTCAAGCGCTGGAACGCCCTAGGTTGCCGGTGCGTCGCGCGGATTGGCTGCCGCTGGTAGACATCCGTGAGACCCAAGAGCACTACCAGATCGATGTAGAGATACCCGCGGTTGCGTCGGAGGACTTGTCTGTCAGCGTCGCTGATGGCGTGTTGACCGTGAGCGGCGAGCGCAAGAATGTGGACGAAGACGGGCAGAGTGAAGGGCGCGTGCATCGCACAGAGCGCCGCTATGGGAAGTTTGTACGTGGCTTTCAGTTGCCTCAGGACGCAGATACCGACGCTGTTGAAGCCAACAGTCGAGATGGAGTCCTGTATTTGAGGATCGCCAAACGCGCGGGCAAAGATGCAAAGACTATCGATGTGAAGGTCGAGTCCTAAAAAGCGTACACTTGTCATAGCGTAATAAACAACATCGCCGACGGGTCAGACTGGCCGGTTGGCGATGGGTATTGGCTCTATGGCGTTCGACAAAGATACGGTCCGCATTGTCATTTTCGAAGCGGACACTCCGGCTGGGAAGAATTTTGATGTCGCCCTGATCATCACTATTCTGCTGAGCGTTGGCGCCGTGATGCTGGACTCGGTTCAGCCGATTCACGATCGCTACGGAGATTGGTTGTACCTGGCCGAGTGGGTGTTCACAATTCTCTTCACGCTAGAGTACGGTCTACGCTTGTGGTGTATCCAGAATACCTGGCTCTATGCGCGGAGTTTCTACGGCATTATCGATCTGTTGGGGATCATTCCGACCTACCTCAGTTTGTGGTTGGTAGGCAGCCAGTATCTGTTAGTCATACGCGTGCTGCGCGTGTTGCGAGTATTTCGTGTTCTACGCATGGTGCGCTACGTTGGTGAAGCGGAGCTCATTACCCAGGCGTTGGTCGCGAGCCGGCGCAAGATCACAGTGTTCGTGTGTACGGTGCTGGCGCTGGTGGTGGTGTTCGGTTCGTTGATGTACCTGATCGAAGGTGGCTCCAATGGTAGTTTTGCGAGTATTCCGGCCAGTATTTACTGGGCTGTAACCACCATGACGACGGTGGGCTATGGCGACATCACGCCCGAAACACCTTTGGGGAGAGCGTTGGCGACCGTGATTATGATCATGGGCTACGGCATCATCGCGGTGCCGACTGGGATCGTCACCATGGAACTCAATGAGGCGAACCGCCGCCGCCCGAACACCAAAACCTGTCCAGCGTGCTCAGTTGAAGGTCACGCCCGTGAGGCCACCTATTGCTGGCGCTGCGGGGGACACCTGTATCAGGAAACGGCAAGCGACAGCACGGCCGATATCTAGGCCCGTGTTGCTGTATGGGCGCTGGTATTCGAGCGCGGTGTAGAGGGTGAATTCCTAATTCGGAATGTATTTCATTCCTAAAGGAGCCATTATTTTATGGCAGAATACGCACCCCAAAATTGCCCCAGATCGTGAGTTTATGAGTCTGAATACATTCAACGCAAAAAAGACCCTTGCCGTAGGCAACAAGGAATATGACTACTTCAGCCTGCCCGAGGCCCAGGGGCTCGGCGATACCTCGCGCTTGCCGGTAACGTTGAAGATCCTGTTGGAAAACCTGCTGCGCTTTGAAGACGACAACACCGTGCGTGCCGCAGACATAAAGGCGCTGGCGGCGTGGGCCGACAACGCGCCGGCGGCGGAAGAGATCGCTTACCGTCCCGCGCGGGTGTTGATGCAGGACTTTACCGGTGTCCCGGCGGTGGCGGACCTGGCTGCCATGCGCTCTGCGGTGGTGGGCGCGGGCTACGATCCGGCCATTATCAACCCGTTGTCACCAGTCGATCTGGTCATCGATCACTCGGTGATGGTGGACAATTTTGGTGACGATGCAGCCTTCGATGCGAACGTTGAATTGGAGATGGAGCGTAATGCCGAACGGTACCGTTTTCTGCGCTGGGGCCAGACTGCGTTTGAAAACTTCAGCGTGGTGCCGCCGGGCACGGGAATCTGCCACCAGGTAAACCTTGAATACCTTGCCAAGGCGGTCTGGACTAAACAGGACAACGGCCGCACCGTTGCCTACCCGGACACACTGGTCGGTACCGACAGTCACACCACGATGATCAACGGCCTCGGTGTTCTGGGCTGGGGCGTTGGCGGCATCGAAGCGGAAGCCGCGATGTTGGGTCAACCCATCAGTATGCTGATACCGGAAGTTGTAGGATTCAAACTCAACGGCGCGGTGGGCGAAGGCATTACCGCTACGGATGTTGTTCTGGTGGTGGTCGAGATGCTTCGCGCCAAGGGCGTGGTGGGCAAATTTGTCGAGTTTTATGGTGATGGGTTAGACAATCTTTCTCTGGCTGATCAAGCCACCATCGCCAACATGGCGCCGGAGTATGGCGCCACCTGCGGCTTCTTCCCGATTGATGACGAAACCATCAACTATCTGAAACTCACCAACCGCGACCCGGACACGGTTGCCCTGGTGGAAGCGTATGCCAAGGCACAAGGCATGTTCCGCGACGCCAGCTTCGTCGACCCGGTGTATACGGATACGCTGGAGCTGGATCTGGGCAGCGTAGTGCCGAGCCTGGCGGGTCCCAAACGCCCCCAGGACCGAGTCGCCATGACGGATATGAAATCTGCTTTCGACGGTTCCCTGGAATTGCAGGGACGCAAGCATGCGGCGAGCGCGGCGGTGCCGGGAACTGACTATGATCTGAGCGATGGCGATGTAGTGATTGCCGCGATCACGTCCTGTACCAATACTTCAAATCCGGCGGTCATGCTGGGCGCCGGATTGGTCGCGCAAAAAGCGCTCGCGCGCGGCCTGAGCGTAAAGCCCTGGGTGAAAACCTCCTTGGCGCCAGGCTCGAAAGTGGTGACGGAATACCTGCAAGCGACGAACCTGCAGGAAGCATTGGACGGTCTGGGGTTCAACCTTGTGGGCTACGGATGTACGACCTGCATCGGCAATTCGGGTCCGCTGCCGGAGCACATATCCGCGGCGATCAACGCAGGCGACCTGGTAGTCGCCTCGGTATTGTCCGGCAACCGCAACTTTGAAGGCCGCGTGCATCAGGAAGTACGTACCAACTGGCTGGCTTCACCACCGCTGGTTGTGGCCTATGCACTCGCGGGCACGACGCGCATCGATTTGAGTAGCGAACCCATCGGGCAGGATGGCGATGGCAATGACGTGATGCTGGCGGACATCTGGCCGTCGAGCCAGGAGATTCGTGACGTTGTTGACCAGGTATCCGTGGACATGTTCGACCGTCAATACGCTGACGTTTTCACTGGTCCTCCGGCATGGCAGGGCATCGAGGTGGATGCCGGCGGTACTTACGGCTGGGAAGATTCGACCTACATCAAGCAGCCGCCGTTCTTTTCCGTTGGCGATGATCTGGAACAATCTATCGGCGTGGAGGGCGCCCGTGTTCTTGCGCTGTTAGGCGACTCGGTCACGACTGATCACATTTCCCCCGCTGGCGCCATACAGCCGGACAGCCCCGCAGGTCACTATCTGCAACAAGCGGGAGTAGACGTCGCTGACTTCAACTCGTATGGCTCGCGCCGCGGCAACCACGAAGTGATGATGCGCGGCACCTTCGCCAATATCCGCATTCGTAACGAAATGGTTCCAGGAGTCGAAGGTGGATATACCAAGCACATACCCTCAGATGAACAGGTGAGCATTTACGATGCCGCGATGCGCTACCAGGGCGAGGGTATACCGCTGGTCGTTATTGGTGGCAAGGAATACGGAACCGGATCGAGCCGGGATTGGGCGGCAAAGGGTACCCGTCTGCTCGGGGTCAAGGCTGTTCTGACCGAGAGCTTTGAGCGTATACATCGCTCCAATCTCATCGGCATGGGGGTGTTGCCATTGCAGTTCAAAGCGGGCGACAGCCGTACATCTCTGGGTCTTACCGGTGACGAGATCATCGACATCAAATTGCCCGAGGGGGCGACCGAGGCGCCACGTCAGGAGATCGCCGTAGTGATCAAGCGTGCTGATGGCACGTCTACCGAGATATCGGTAGACAGCCGCCTGGATACCGACAATGAGATCGCTTACTTCAAGAGCGGTGGCATCTTGCAGTATGTGTTGAACAACCTGGTGGCTGACGCTGCCTAGCGGGAACCTTCCCCAGGGTGTCGTCTTCGATATGGACGGCACCTTGCTAGACACCGAGGTGCTTGCTCGGGCGTGTTTCGAACGCGCTTGCGGGGAGCTTGGTTGGACGGCGGACGCCGCGATATACGATCGGTGTGTAGGCGCTACCTGGGAGGCCACCGAGAAGATCATGCGCGCCGGGTTTGGCGACGACTTTCCCTACGAGAAGATCTCGGCGCGCTGGTCAGAGCACTACCACGATTTCGTCGACCATCAGCCCGTGCCAATAAAGCCTGGCATCGACAAAGTATTGAAAAAGCTGCAGGAGATGTGCGTGCCGATGGCGGTGGCCACCTCGAGCCACCGAAATGCAGTGGAAACCAAATTGTCGCTGGCCGGTATCGATCATCACTTCCAGCATCTGATCTGTGCAGGAGAAACCTTGCGGGGTAAGCCTCAGCCGGATCCTTATCTGGCCGCGGTCGCGGGCCTGGAATTGCCGGGAAGTCGCGTGTGGGCGGTGGAGGATTCCGATAATGGCGTGCGATCCGCTCACGCGGCGGGCCTTGTTGTGTTTCAGATCCCTGATGAATTGGCGCCGGTCCAGGAGATTGTGAATCTCGGGCACGAAATTCTCTCCTCGGCGCTGGATTTGTTACCCAAGCTTGGCTAGGATGCGCGCCCGCTGAGACGCGCTTGTGACCTGCCGCACAAAGACAATTTCAGTTTACAAAATCGTTAAAGGTTTTGTGATGTGTTGTTGAGGGCTGCGCGCTGCAAATCGTTTATCGTGTAGTTAGAGTAGCCCTGCCAACAGAGAAGTATCGTGATCAACCGGAAAGAATCCCATCTGATTGCACAAGAGAGACGCAATCAAGCCAGCAAACGTGTGCGAAAAGTAAAAAAGCGCAGCCAGCCCTCAAAGCCCGCTCGCGTCGCTAAAGCCTAACGGCAAGGCAAAAGCCTCCAGGTAGTCCCCAGTCTGGGGTGTAATCTGCGCGTGGCCGCCCGCGGCGATGACCACGTATTGTCGGCCCTTGCTCATGTAGGTCATGGGCGACGCCATACCTGCCCGTGGTAGGTCCGCTTCCCACAGGGTTTTGCCGGAGTTGAGGTCCAGCGCGCGCAGCTTGTGTTCGGCTGCCGCGCCAATGAAAACGATGCCGCTGGCGGTCACCAGCGGACCGCCCATGCCTGGTACGCCCCATTCGAAGTTCGGCACGAACGCTGGCGCCAGATCGGCAATGGTCCCCAGCGGTCTCTCCCAGGCGATCTGCCGTTTGCGCAGGTCCATCGCAACTAACCTACCCCAGGGGGGCTTCAAACAAGGCATGCCCAGAAAGGAAAGGAACGGGATACGTTCCATTATATAGGGCGTGCCGTGCATGTAAGCGCGGTCCATGGGTTCCGGGCGATTGTCGGGGTCGAATTCTTCCCTGGGGGTCAGCTTCACGACGGTGGCTGCTTCCATGACAAAGGTGACGGCAATGCCGGCTTTGGCATGTACCGCCGCGCCGCCCCAGTTCGCCCCGCCAGGATAGCCCGGTGTCATCAATGTGCCCTCGGTGCTGGGCGGCGTGAATATGTCGCCGGTGCGATAGCGCTCAATGCGTTGGCGACAGCTGCGCTCATCGAACCACAACAGTCCGAAAGCATCATCCACGGTTATCGCGTGCTGCCGCGAGAGCGGCGGCAGAGTTGAAAACGGTTGCGTGGGGGACAGCACCTCGCCGGGGACCCCGTCTGTTGGTACTGGGCGTTCCTCGATGGGGATGAGGGGCTCACCGCTTTCCCGGTTGAAGATATACATCATGCCGGTTTTGGTCACCTGCACCAGGGCGGGTACCGTGCCCTCACCAAGATCGATGTCCACCAGCGCGGGTTGAGCAGGTGTGTCGTAGTCCCACACGTCGTGGTGCACGAGTTGCTGATGCCAGGCGACGTCTCCGGTGTCCGCGTTCAACGCAACCACCGAATTGGCGTAGCGATTGTCTCCGGCGCGGTGTCCGCCGTAGAAGTCCGGCGTGGGTGCAGACGTGGGGACGAATACCAATCGCCGTTGTTGGTCAACCGAGAGCGGCGCCCAGGCATTTGCGCCGCCACTGATGTCCGCGCTGTTACCGGCCCAGCTCTCTCTGGCGGGGTCGTCGGCGTTGCGCGGCACCGGATCCCAGCTCCACAGGATGCGGCCAGAGATGACGTCTATGGCTCGTACGATGCCGTGCTCGCTTTCGACCTGGCGGTTGTCACCTATGGCCGAGCCGATAAACAAGGTGTCGTCGATGATCGCCGGCGGCGAGGTAATGGTGTACGAGCCGGGATTAACCGGGCCGACGCCTTGACTCAGGTCCACCACACCTTGTTCGCCGAAGTCCTTGCACGGCACACCGTCAATTGCATCGATAGCGTGCAGGTGTCCACGTAGGGTGCCGAACAATACCCGGTGCGCGCATTGCCCGGAGTCGGCTTGCGCGTGCCACAAACTCACGCCCCGGGCGGCGGTTTCGTCGAATCGCTCGAGTTTTGCGAAACCTGCATCGAATCGCCATCGCTCGACGCCGGTGCTGGCGTCCACGGCATAAGCTTTGCCGAAGGATGAATTGAAATACAGGGTATCGTTCCACAGCACCGGCGTGGCCTCGAAAGTGAGGCCCGGGCCATTAATGTACCCTTCACCGGTTTCGCCAGTGCGGTAGCTCCAGGCAGGCTCCAGATGGGCGACGTTGTTGCTGGTGATCTGCTCCGCGGCACTGAATTTAGAGCCGCCCGGGTCGCTGCCATAAGCTTCCCAGGCATGTACGAAAGGTGCGGCGAGCAACCACAGGGTGAGGACGCTGCTCTGCGCCAGTTTCACAGATCTGCGGGTAGTCGCGGCGTGTGCGCCATGGCGGTTGTTTAGTCCTCTTCTTCGAGCCCCATTAACTCTGCGGGGGTGAGCGCCAACGCAGTGATGCACTTATTGAAAAACTCTATTTCACGGCTGGACACGCGGCCATCGGCGTTGACTACTTCAGCGAGCGCGTGGGCGATGGAAACGCGATCTTCAGAGGTCAGCTTCTTGGCGGAAGTCGAAAGATATTTGTCCAACGGCGCTTTCTCGTAGATGCCGGAATTGGCCGCCACGCGTACCTCAGATGCGGGGAATTCCTCACCCGTGCGGGCTTTCAATACTTCCTGGACCTTCTCCACTTCGATGGCCTTTATGTTGGTATCTGACGCGGTGGCGCGGGCCAAGGTCATCAGCATGACCTCCTTGGCGAGCTGCGCCTGTTCTTCCGGGCTGGGGTCGGAGCCGCCAAAAATCTTGAGTACGCCTGCCAAACTCGAGATAGCCATACATTCACTTCCGGTGTCATTAATTAGTGTGCCTATTCTTTCGCGATGTGGGCCGGTGGTCAATGCGACAATTAGGTGCTGTGGTGAAGGTTGCGCCGGTAAAGTAGGCTATACCGGGAGTTCGATGGCGGGAGTTTGCGTATGCGAGATTTAAATTGCCGGTGGGCGCGGCCGATTCGAAGGTATGTCGTTGCTTGTCTCTGCGCGCTGGCATCGGCCGCAGCCACAGCGGAGCCGTATAGCGCGCCGCGTACTCATTTTGGTCACCCGGATCTGCAGGGGATATGGACCAACGCCACCATCAGCACCCTGGAAAGGCCAGACGAGTTCGAAGAGTTAGTCATTACCCGCGAGCAGGCGCGTGATCACGAAACCCAGCGCCAGGCGTTCTATGATGCATACGATTCTCCGCAGAAGACCGATGGTCTACTGGAACAGGCGGACGATCCAGGGGGGTACAACACGTTCTGGATGGACGAGGGCACCCAGATGGCGGTGGTCGACGGTCAGATCCGCACCTCCATCATCGTTCATCCCGCAGATGGAGAAATTCCGTATACCTGGACGGGTCGCTGGCGCATGTTGAAGCACCTGGTGCAATACGCGCGTTACGATGGGCCGGAATTGCGGCCTCTCGGTGAGCGGTG
>Ga0315336_1005746_pt1 | contig 13268 bp, 10 predicted proteins | sample ASW5metaG_FD_204512 | JGI IMG/M metagenome (GOLD analysis project Ga0315336, IMG submission 204512) | Ammonia-oxidizing marine archaeal communities from Monterey Bay, California, United States - ASW #5 | ecosystem: Environmental > Aquatic > Marine > Intertidal zone | place: USA: California...
GGAAACTCCTTATCCAGATCAAACCCTTCGAACACCCATTCGTCGCGAAGCGCCGTAATTCCGACTAAATCTCCTTCGTTTTCAAGCACGATTTTTTTGACAATACGACTCCAATTTTTTGCCCAATCAGTGGTTTGCTCATCAGCGACTGCATTGAGCTTGCGCGGACCACGTGCATCGGGTACCGAATAGGCTTTACGAAGATCAGGCACTGCATTGAATCTCTCCGTCATCCAAGCTTGTGCGGGTCCGTGTGGAATCGTATCGGGCTTATGCCAATACACCGGTGTCGGTCGCCGCAGAGATTTCTCACCGACGCCGTTGAGCGTATTGCCGGAAACCTCAGGCAAAAGCGCCTGCTGTTCGGAACTGGGTTCGAATGACTTGTTATGTATTTTGGGCATCGCACTCAATCAGTAGATAACGAGTCGATACTGCAGCAACTTCGAGCAGTACGCGTGGTTTTGTTCAGTGCCAATTTAATTCTTACGGGGATGTATGGGGAGGCTTTGAGTGCAGATGAAACGTATCTACACATTCCTTTGTACTTAACACTTGAATACGATTGCCGTTATATCTGTAGGGAATCGACTGACGAATTAGTACCCGTCTGATCCCAGCGCACTCAGAACTAATCGATGGAACTGGTGAACCGCATGTTCGGCTATTCCGCTTGTGTCGGAATCGACCATGAACCGCCCCTGATCATAAGACCTGGACTTCAAACCTCGCTGAACAGATTCACACAGAACAACATCCGGTGGGCTCAGAACGTCGACCTGGTATTGCTGCCGCATATCATCATCTTGATCGATATCGAGAGCATACTGGTAGCCGCTGAAGCTGGTTTCTTCATGGCCCAAAGGCAGGATAGACAAGACAATGAGATTTGGGGATCCGGGGAACATAGATATGGAGGTAGTTGGCCACAGGTACCAGAATGCAGCATTTTGGACCGGGGCCTTCGAATCAAAGGGATAGGCAGTATTGTCTGGGCGGGTATCAGGGGCCAGTTGCCGCGACCAGTTGCTGAAGGTATCCATCTGGAAGCTTGACATATCAACCAGTGATGCGAATTCCGGATGTACAAGGGGGCAGTGGTAGCATTCGACAAAATTATCGACCACTACTTTCCAGTTTGCTGCTATCGCTGATCCGAAAGGACTGATTGACTCGGCTGCTCGCAAATTCCCTAATTCCGGTATCCGTTCCTGGAGATCTTGCGCCAATCCCGGGGCGTGACTGTCGAGTGATTCAGCATCAGGGTCAAGATTAAAGAAGACAAGATCACACAACGTATCTACCTGAACTGGCTGTAGACAGAATTCTGATTTATCAAACCCGGGAACTTTCTCAGAAATACGGGCATGACGAAGCTCCCCGTCTAATGCATAGGACCAGGCATGGTAAGGACAGACGATATTACGGGTGTTTCCACTGCCTTCCAGTAACTGATGGGCCCGATGCCGACACACATTGTAAAACCCACGCAGTGTTTCGTCCTGGCCGCGCACAATAAAGATGCTTTCATCAGCGACGGTGGCAGTCAGGTAGTCGCCGGGTTTGTTTAACTGGGAAATGTGACCGGCGTAGTGCCAGTTACAGTGAAATATTTTCTGTTTTTCTTGTTCGTAAATGCTTTCGTCTAGGTAGAGACGTGAGGGGAGCGTATAGGAATGCTGTGGTTCTTCATGAATAGGCAGTCCCGATTTTGGTTTGATAGCTCTAAGCTGTGCCATGTTCTTTCCCGCTGAATCTTCTTTTTATTGCTTACGATAGATCGGGTTGATTTTAACCGGATTGAGCATGGGAAAAGCGTGGTGGTGGATCATGCGTCTACAACAACCAAGAAACACTACATAGATAGTGAATCCACGGTAGTTCCTATCAAAGTCCCATTGAAGTAAATAAAACACTTATAAAGTAGTACCAAACTCGTTAAAATTCAAAGTTCAGTGGGACCATCACTGAACGGATAACACTGTTATTACAGTGTAAAGCGGGTTTTAGAGCATCTGACTTTTAATCAGGTGGTCGCAGGTTCGATCCCTGCACGGCCCACCAATAAATCAAAGACTTAGCGTCGTATAAAAAATATGATTTTCCTATAACTACCGGATTTTCCTATGACTTCCATATCTGGTTCGTTCTGAGCGACTAATAATCTGTAATGCAGGTGGCAACAGTAGTATAGAAACTGGCTGTAGTGTATGAAACAAACTTTGATTTTGTGTCGATACTGGCAGTGAAACTAACTATAGGCACAGCACTTCCATAGTGTGATCTGATGAAACTGTTGTAAAAGCATAGTTACAACCATTCGCAGCACATTGCTGAGCGACTCCATCAACTTGCAGCAATGAAAGGGTTCCTGAATTCACGCTGATAGTAAAGGTTTGATCTAAGCCCTCGGAGACTGAAACATTACCAGATGGTGAAATTGAACAATCACCCGACTGCACTGTTGTCGTGATGGTGTAAGCTGTGTCCGAACTTGAACTACTATTACCTGAGATATCAGGATCGATAAAATTAACTACCACGATGTGGTCTGTAGTTACCTTCTCAATCGTATATATATTGGTACTCTCTGGCGTTATGAGTTCACCGTCGATTTCCACCTCTACCGAGTTTCCTTCCTCAGGAGAAACTGAAAATATCATGTCGTCGTATGCCTTGACATCACTGATACCAGTTGGCGGGGAAGTAGTACCCCCCCTTGGATGATCGACAATCATTTTCAAACTAAAGCAGCCGGTATAGACGGTTATATGGGCAGATTGATCAACTTCAGCGCCCGCTAAGGGGTCTTGCTGGTAGATTTTCCCTTGTCCATTGGGAAAACTACATTTGCGATTGTAATCAGTTGTCGATTGACCGATATGTCCGCTACTGCTGAGCAAATGACTAGCGTCAGCGGGTCTTAGTTCTATAAGACTAGGTAGCACAATCAAGGTTGGGTTTTGATCTGTGGTCTCTTCAACTTCATCAGGTTTGTTGACTTCTACAATGGTTTCTATAACACCTGAATCTGTATGTGATGTGTTTCCACCACTACAACCTGAACCTAGCATGAGCAAGCTGCAAGAAATAATCAGTAACTGTACTAGTTGGTTACGTAACGGAAGTGACTGTTTAATGACCATTCTAAGTTCGTAAAAAGATTCAATAACTAGAGTCATCAGGAAGAGGTTCGAGCTACGCCTGGCTCGGCGACAATTATATAACATAATGCACTTTACTAATTATTTATAAATAATTGAAATTAAAAGACTAATATAATTAATAGAGTGATAATTAAGACAAGACCGCACTAAAGTTAAGTCTATCTGGCAGAGATGGCAGAACAAGATGCCAGAAGATAAACAATTCGCAGAAAGATTAATTAGAAGTTGGGTTGGGGATCAAGATGACTTATAGACTGCCTCAGAAAGATTAGGTCATGCATCTACTGATACAACGAGTAGGCACTATCGCTCTAACGTAACGAAAGTGATGCCGTTGGTTTCCTATAAAAATAACGATACTGGTTAATACGACTTAAAACTGCCCAAAACTAGAAATTGAATAGGAAACTTGAATTACACTAACGCTGTAATTGCAGTCTGAAATGCGCTTTTGTGCATCTGACTTTTAATCAGGTGGTCGCAGGTTCGATCCCTGCACTGCCCACCAATAAATCAAATTATGTAGTGATTCAAGATATGAGTAAACATGTTTGGTGGAAAACCAAGAGATCAAGCGTACTTTGGAGACTATGTCCACTACTGCCTAAAGGAAGACATGTAATTGCACCAGAAATTGCTAGGACAATATAGTCTAGTATGAGTGCAAAAATTGAAAATGGTACGGACTTTACTGAGTGTGTATCAGAAAGCTAGTTATTTTTGTTCGTTGAAAGCTAAAAATTTCTTAACACGTAAGTTGAATCAACTAATCTAAATATTTTGACTGCATAAATGCTATTGTTATTTGAGTTTAAGATAGTGGCATGAAAAAACTCAATCTAGGTTTCACAATTCTCTAGCTGAGTAGATAAATGTTAGATAGGTACCAAAATAAAACTATATTGTTTGGGTTATCGGCTTTCGGTTTATGGGCGCGCGCACCCGAGTTATTTTCTTCTCCTAGATTCTGGGCTGAAGAGGGTGCCAGATACTTTCCTTACGCTTTAGAACACGGTTTTTGGTCCGCCCTCATGTTTCTGGATCCTCGAGCCGGATACCTAGATGTCACCCGTAATTTAAGTGCGGGCTTAGCGTCTTTAGTTCCACTAGCATATGCGCCCTACGTGACCACTTACATTGCCTACGTTGTACAACTGATTGCTTGTTTTATTATTATTTATGGTCGTAGCCTCATTTTCGATAACTACGGGAGGAAATTACTAGCCTGCATTATTGTGATATTTGCTCCGTCAGTATTGGCTGAAGTTTGGCTAAACACCATAAATTCGATGACATGGTTTGGTCTGATTGGGTTCCTAATACTGATTGATCAAGTGTCGCTACTCTCTCACCGAAAAGTAATCTTTTACCGTGTAGTGTTAGCTGTTGGTGCTTTGTCTGGCCCATACGTGTGTATGCTAACGCCAATATATTGGCTCATCGCATTACGGGATAAAACGCGAGATACCATGATTAATGCGAGTATCCTATTGTGTGGTTTGGCAATCCATGGGGTGATATTGGTTTATTACTTATTCTCCGGAGTTCTCAACGAAAAACGCTTTCACAGCATCGACTTAATTGATGCACTAGATTCAATTTTCTGGAACCACATCGCTAGGCCGATATTTGGTTCCGAATACCCTGTGCGGGTTCTACTCGATTTTATTTCTGCACCTTACATTGGGAAAAGATTCGTAGTTGTTTTACTTCTCATCATACTAGTTGGTGCAGCGATTTTTCAGTTAATACATAAACGTAGTTATCGATTCACGTATACACCTGCGTTTTTTACCGCTGCTTCCTGGTTTTTGATTTCAATAGGTACAACCATAGCAAGTTACAACAATAATCCAGTCGGTCGTTACGCAGTATTGCCGGGTTGGATCGTATTGTTTTTTTTGCTGAATTTTACCCGACCGTTCAGGCTTAAATTCGCAGGTGTCGTATTCAGTTGCCTGTTGGTTCCTGCTTTAGGAATAGGTTTGATGAGTTATTCATTAGGTAAGCCAGTACTTTGCGATGGTCGCAATTGGCGACAAGGAGTTCAGTTTCTCGTTGCAGGTCGAGAAGCAACTAAGACAGGCGAGAATGGCTCTATACATGAAACTGGCTCAGTTCGACCTTATAAAGTCAAAATATGCCCCTCCGGATTATATGTAGAACTGCCAACAATTTAGAGTAATGAGGCTAAAGAAATAACTTGGGTCTAGAAACTAAGATAACGAACTCTGACTTGGATGGAGTTTTGATTGGCACTGCTACTTATTGTGAAGCCCAAAATATTGTCACACTTGTAAAGCGTATCCGAGATACTTGTGGCGAGTTAGTAGACATTGTAATAGTTGACGATAACTCACCAGACGGAACAGGAAAAATCGTTGCCGAGATGCAACTTGAAGATCGGCATCTGATTTTGTTGCAGAGAAAGTTTCGGTTGGGTTTAGGATCAGCTCATAAGTTGATCAAGCAATATAGTGTAGTTTCGGGGTACAAGAAACTAGTCACACTGGATGCAGATCTCTCTCACGAGCCAGAAGAGATACCAACCTTAGTGTCTATGTGCAAAGACAATTCGTTTGTTATAGGGTCAAGGTATATTAAAGGTGGTAGATCAGACTATACCGGATTCAGAAGGATTGTTTCTATATCTGGGAACATTCTTGCTCGAGTTGCCATAGGAATATCCCTACGTGAATTGACGACGTCATTTCGAGTCTTTGATGTAAATGTATTGGAGAAAATACCGCTTCACACAATTAGGAGTAATGGTTATGGGTATTTTATAGAAATCATAGCTTTACTCCACAGGAATAACGTGAATCTGTACGAGAAATCAATACATTTTAGAGATAGAGAGCGAGGTTCGTCAAAAATATCGCGACTACAGATATTGTTTAGCACTGTAACACTAATCCAACTTAGCATTCTAAGGTTAGTCGCTAGAAAGAAGCCTCGTCCAGCAATATGGTGGACAGATTGTCCTTGTCGTTTATGTGGTACGAAGTCATTAATTCTTCGCTATGACGGCTTAAATGATTTTAGCAAGTTGGATGAGAATCTAGAAGAGCAATTCCAGTCGAGCAGTGTTGTCGTCGAATCGGTATTTCCCGCGCTTTATGATTGTTTGTCTTGTGGATATACGCAAATAAAGTCTGACTCATTTGGAAGAGACTTAACTAAGTACTACAAAGGTGTCGAGGATTCAGTTTACCTCGCCAATAACAAATTAAAAAAGCGTACATTTTCCCGCGCGATTAAAGTCATTGAAAAATACTTCCCAAGAAAAGGAGACATTTGCATTCTAGATGTTGGGTCTTACTATGGATTGTTTCTACGAGAGTTAGAAATCAGAGGATATAGCGGATTAGGTATAGAACCATCCCAACATGCCTCTGAATATTCTAGAACAGAGTTGAAGTTGAATGTTATTAATGACTCTCTAGAGGGAGTGATTGACAATGCGGAATTTAATAAACAATTTGATGTGATTACCACTTGGGATGTTTTAGAACATGTAGAATCGCCCAAAGAGTTCCTCCAGCAAATCAACAGTTTATTAAAGCCGGGAGGTGTATTTGTTTTTTCGACTATATTTATTGACTCAGTTATAGCGAGACTTCTTGGTCGCAACTGGCCTTGGATTATGCCTATGCATGTAACTTATTTCAGACATTTTCTGCTACTACGAACATTGTCCGAGTGTGGCTTTACGATGGTACATCGTTGCAATCACGTGCATTTTGCTAGTGTTCGGTATGCTGTGGAAGGACTTTTGCGATCCTTATCTCCAACAATTTACAAGAAAATAAATTGGTTAGTTAACTCTCTGCCGAAGCCCTGGATATTACCGTTTGGTTTAGGAGATGTAAGAATGTACATAACAAAGAAGGAACTATGAAAAGCTAGGAATACCGGTTGATATGAAAGTTTTCTCCCAGGCGTTAGATTATTTTCGATTTGTAAATTATATAAATTGGTGCGCAATCCGAGTCGTGAGTAGCCGAGGCGCGGGTTAGGTGCCAGAAATGCATAAGGTTGCTCTAATTTTAGGAGTGACGGGGCAGGATGGATGTTATCTCGCTAGATTACTTCTCGAGAAAGGGTACGAGGTGATCGGTGTGTCGCGTGGAAAGTCTGAGTATGGTCTTCGAGGATTAGTAACCTTAGGGGTTGTAGACCAAGTGCGACTGAAACTTTTTGATGCGCAACAGATTGATGATTTAAAAGCGTGTATTAATGATACAAGGCCAGTGGAAATATACAATTTAGCTGGTGAGTCATCTGTGGCAGAGTCTTTCACTAAACCAAAACAAATTATTGATAGTACGATTAAAATATCGGTTAATTGCCTTGAGATTATCCGAAACGACTTTCCTGAAACGAGATACTACTGTTCTGCCTCCAGTGACTGCTTCGGGGATACGGGGCAGACATTAGCGGATGAAACTTCACCATTTAGGCCCGTAAGCCCTTATGGGGTCGCAAAGGCCGCATGCCATTACCTAACGCAGGTTTATCGGAAAACTTACGGATTGTTTGCCTGTTCAGGCATAGTGTTTAATCATGAATCACCGTTGCGCCCCTCCGTCTTTGTGACGCAAAAAATTGTTGCAGCTGCCCATGCAATAGCGAGAGGTGAACAGGAAATTCTAGAGCTAGGTGATCTAAGTATTGAAAGAGATTGGGGCTGGGCACCTGATTATGTAGATGCTATGCACAGAATCCTACAAATAGATGCTGCTGATGACTTTGTTATTGCTACTGGACGGTCTATAACTCTCCGACAATTAGTTCAGATTGTGTTTGAACAATTTGATTTAGACTGGAATAAATATGTACATAGCTCGGAAACATTACGACGACCGACAGAAATACAGAGGAGCAGAGGTAGTGCTAAGAAGGCGCTGAATCAATTAGGGTGGTCTGCAACTAAGAATATTGAAGAAACTGTTACTGAATTAATCAAACATAAGTTGTAGTAGTCAGTAAGACAAGGAGTAAGACTGGACAGACTTTGAAGTTCGTAATGACTGATCAGTTACAGGCAGTCATTGATGAGGCTAATGCGTATCCAGCTAACGTGTTATCGCCTTACCTATTCAAAACCAGTAAGGGTAGTTCGTACCTTAAAGAGGACAAAAGGTGCGACGGGTTCCAGACGATGTGATTCCCAGACTAAACGGGGCATACGGATGTATACCTTACTGACTCAAACATTCGGAATAAGGTTTTGAAAAATCAATGTGGTGACTACTCATATTTCTCTTTAAATGCTTTGTCTTACCTTACGACATTGTTAATTGGTATAGCTTTTGGTCTGTCGCTGGCAATAGCCATATTTCAAATGTCGGGAAAGATCTATCAAAATTTTGATTATCTGATTTATTTGATTGTGTCATTGGTTGTTGTGGCTATAGTTTGTAGAGGAATAACTCTCTATTTTTGGTCAAGACAAAACAACGAAAAGTTGCTAACAAATCTAGCCACCAAAGATTCTGGTTTAAGATAGTGGTGTGAAACACGTCTACACATACCTCTGGTTCACACAGCCTGAAAATCTCAGCCCATAAAACAGATTGATAACTGAAACAAAAGTGCGAAAACAATCGAAAACAAAAAAGTTATGGGCTACGCAAAGTGCGAGTTACGCTACAATACAAGTCTCAAACGCACATTTGTGCATCTGACTTTTAGTCAAATGGTCGCAGGTTCGATCCCTGCACGGCCTACCAATTATTAATGAGTCATGCTATTTCTAGTAAGCAACGTGTCTTATAGAAGCCTGATTGTGCGATTGATTCATAAGAAATATTATTTCTCAACTGGCTATTAATTCCGTAGTTGTAGATTAGTGTTCTAGAGGTTCTATCTCTCTGAGAGTTAACTGTTAGTCCAAATATCGGATGTAGGAGACAGATGAAAAGAAAGCGATACGGTCTGTTTGGATTGATAACGATTGTGGGTTCACTACTGTTAATTGAATTGCTCACAAGAGGGGCGTTCACTGTATTCGGGAAATATGATAGTTGGGGTTATCCTAAGTACATTTATCAATATCGGCCGTATATAGGGTATGGGTATGTTCCGTTTGAAGACGGCCGGGATAGATATGGATACACGTTGGACAGTAACGATGACCAACACAGAGACTTGAGTAGCAAAGATAAGTGCGAGTTTAGAATATTTATGCTCGGTGGCAGTACTGTGTTGGGTCGTCACTTAGACAGTGAAGATGACACGTTGCCCGCAAGGCTTGAGATTATTTTGAATAAGGAGATGCCAACAGATATTAAGTATCAGGTGATAAACGCAGGGAAACCCGCATATATTTCGATACAGAATCTTCTAGAGCATGCTCTTTACATTCGGTATTCGCTACAGCCTGATTATATTATTCACTTTCAAGGATCCAACGATTCTGTAGGTCACCCAAAATACTGGCCAAACAAAGAATTTTCAGGATTGGAAGATAACGTTAGCGCATACCATGAAGAATTCTTCATTAAAGGTAATGCTACTGCTAACTTGAAGGATTCATTGAATGCGGTTTTCAGACATTTGTCAGACTATTCAGCATTTGTATTCGCGCTTCACAAAACAGTAAATGACCCTAAAGTATGGCTGCGGTATATACGCAAGGTTGATGTAATCAAAAGTGATGAAGATGTAGCTGTTGATCGAAATGATCAAGGTTTTAGTATGACACAGTGGGTTGAAAAGCATGTTAGCCGATTTATCTACAACGTGCGATTGACGACCATGCTCGCAGATAAAGATACGGGTGTCTCCTATATCCTACAGCCTACTATGTTGCTTTATATGAAACCATGGCTGACTGAAAGAGAAAAAGACTTTTTGGCTCCAGATAACTATGTAACAGAATTTCATGGATATCCAAAAGCTGATAGTAAACAACTTTTTTATTTTAAAGTGCGCAAAGAATTTGCTGATATCAAGACACAGAATGATTCAGGTCACGTAGTGATAGAAGATATGAGTAAATTATTTGATGGAAAACCTAGAGATGAAGCTTACTTTGGAGACTATGTCCACTACTTGCCTAGGGGTAGAGATGTTATTGCACCCAAGATTGCCAAAACAATCAGGCCTAGCATTGATCTTCAAATCAATAATAGTTTGAGGCTCAATGAGTGCCTGTCAAAGTCATAATTCGTTATTGTTCGTCTCCAATGGGCAGAGTTAGTTTCGTTGGAAACCAGTCATTCGAAAGGTCGGTGCTCTTGTCACAGACTGGCATCAATCGGCCGAATCACTCAATCTAGAATGAAATTCCTTATAGTTGCGATGAGCGTCCAGGTATAGTTTTTCAGAAGCAAGCCAAATGGAATTTGTTATTACTGATCTTGATTGTAGTAATAGGCGCTGATTTCTATCAGATTATCCGCCATGGTTTAATTAGCAGCTTGAGCTAATACCGCCACCATCAACACACAGTGCATCAAACACTGTTTCTTCAAAGTGTTTGATCAGCATTTCTTTTTCAACCGAATCATAACTCTGTCCAAACGTATACCACCTCGAACCAACACTACCTTGGGCTTTTATAGAGTCAAACCCACAGTTGGCCGCATGGTGAAAAAAGATATTGTAATAGTCAGTAACTGTTACGTTATTTATTACGCAGGTCGATGTCCAATCGGACCCTGCAGAGTCGGCGGTTGAATAGGTGCCTTCACACCAATTGCTAGCATCGCATAGTTTAGCGTTAGTGATTGTAGCTTCTCCAGTATCATCATTAAGTTCAGCGTTATCTGATTCGTAAATGATTACGTCAAAGGTTTCCTCACCTTCTTCAATTTTATCGCCCAAGACGGAAATAGAAACGGTCTTGCTTTTAATTCCAATCGGAAAAGTTATCGTGCCATTTGTTGCGGTGTAGTCGAGCCCCGCCTCTGCTGAATCATTCATTGTTTTGTATTTCACAGTGACAACCTTTGAAGCGGCGGGACTTAAATCAATGGCAAAGAGTGCTGCTTTGGAACCTTTATAGCCCTCCGTTATCGAAACATCGTCGATCGATAGGCTTGGGCTTCCGTCCTCAGAGTCAGCTCCGCTGTCAGTGCTGCCATCGCATGAGAGCGGCCAACACAGTGAATCGGAGCAACCAAGAAGGCTGACAAAGCAGATGGTTATAAAACAATAACGAAATAGACTGAATGAATAATCTAGGTAAGTTTTTGGCATCGCAATAGCTTCCATTGAGGCGGTCAAACAAAACACCAACTAAACAATAATCTTATTTAGCTTTTGCTAGATTTACACTATACCATTCATGATGCTGGCAAGGATATGTTCGAAGACATTGTAGATTATATTGCTGTATCAATAGCGTACAGAATTAATCTTACGATGGGAGCAAATAATTCCGACAGTTATGATGTCTCGATGAATTTGGTTCTCGCAATCAAACACATTTACTGGAGAGATAATGGCTTATGCCACATTAGTGATTCGAGGTTAGATAGTTAAATAGATTTCATTGTTTGTCTTTGTCCAGAAAAGAAGGGAAGAAAAATTGAGACTACTTTGGACATTCCTGTTCCTCTTACTGTACACGGGCAATGTTGTCGCTGAAGGTAAACCCGGCTCGTTGGGATGCTCGCGAGGAGATTCCGGCGCCGCACCCCCTTTCCCCTTGTATGTAGGCGATGGCAACGATTATGGTCAGCGCAAGCTCGAACTCACTGTGCCTTCCAAGTGTCAATGTGATGGCAAAGATTGCACACCGTGCGCGATTGTTGTGGGCTATCACGAATATAGTGAAACTGGCACCAGCAACCACAGCTGGAAGAGTCGCTTGGAACCCAAAGGCGAAGCAGTCGGTTTTATCAGTTTGTATCCAACCGGGGACTTGACCGAGACCAACTATTTTAACTGGGGTGCATTGAAAAAGCGCCGCAGTAGGCTGCGCCAAAACTGGGCAGTTCCCTCTTGCCAAGATCCTGAAGATGGATGCTTGTTGATGGATGGTATTCCGTGTGATTGGTGTGGCTCCAATGTTGAAGACGATGCAATCTCAACCCGGAGAGAAATAGATTTCACCCGTGCGATTATCAGATGGACAAAGGAAAACCATTGTGTAGATTCGGAACAGATTTTTGGCACTGGATTCTCAAACGGCGGATTGTTGGCTCATTTTCTGGTACGGCATACCGGACACATCTGGACTGTTCACAGCTTTATTGCCGGTCAGTGGTGTGGATCAAGCGGGTAGAAAAGACCATTTGAAGTGGATCGATACACCACAGGACGAGGATTCGCCGTGGATTCTGCACGCCAATGAAATATTCGACCGTTTTGAGCCTTATGATGGTCGAGCCTATGCCGAATTCGCCGGTAATGCAGGGGGCGGTTGGAACTCGGTGTGGCTTTACCCACCGGTGCTGCAGATTTTTGCCAAATATGCAGCAGAGAACGACGGTTATTCAGGCTGTGGTTTTGGTCCAACGGATGCCGGTGGTGTGGTTCCCAAAGATTATCGCCGACTCTTTGACCTCGATGGTGAGGGTCAAGAGACGTTACACTGCTTTACTAAAGATGCTGGGGGTAAAACTTGTCGGAAACTCGAAATTTGTCTATGGAATGGTGGTGGATGCGGTGATGATGGGGTTACCAGCGGAGCGGGTGCTACTCATGAACGTTCTGGAAGGGAATGGATTGGCGGTGCGGATCCGGGACCGGTGACACTGACCCGATGGACATTATGTGGCGTTATTTTTCAGTGGTCAGTGGGTAACTAAATGATTACTCATTTGCTGACCGACCATACGGGTGTTGAGGTGATCGGTGTTGATTTGACGACTCCCATGAATGACGAAATTAAGTCAGAACTGATCGATGCGTTTCATCGGCATTTAGTTTTGGTAATTCGTGACCAGAATCTCGATCCACAGCAAATGCTGGGGGCTGTGCATTTGTTCGGTGAAGTGTTCGCCCAGCACAATAAGCGGTTTTCTCTCGCCGACTGCCCACAGATTCATTATCTTTCTAATGAGGATCACCATTCAGATGGCAATCGCTACATTCCAGGTGCGGGATTTCATACCGACCACTCCAACGCGCCAGAGCCACCCAAGG
>Ga0315336_1005747_pt1 | contig 13267 bp, 4 predicted proteins | sample ASW5metaG_FD_204512 | JGI IMG/M metagenome (GOLD analysis project Ga0315336, IMG submission 204512) | Ammonia-oxidizing marine archaeal communities from Monterey Bay, California, United States - ASW #5 | ecosystem: Environmental > Aquatic > Marine > Intertidal zone | place: USA: California...
TACAACGTCGCCACCACCACGCTCGAACAACTGATGACCGTCTCCATCCTGTGTGTCGGCGCGTGGTACGTGATTAACACCGTCGGCTTCACCATCGGCATGCTGGTGGCATTCAACATGTTCACCGCCCGCCTGTCCCAACCGGTACTGCGAATCGCTGGCCTGTGGCAGGAATTCCAGCAAGCCGCAATCGCAGTCAAACGACTCGGCGACGTCATGAACGCCCCGCCCGAACCGTATTCCACCGTCCCGGCAAGAAGCCGCAACGCCGAAGGCAGAATCGACATCGAGAACCTGTCATTCCGCTACGCCGACGACAGGCCTTACCTGTACCAGAACTTGAACCTCAGCGTTGAACCAGGGCAGGCCATCGCCATCATGGGGCCGTCAGGCAGTGGCAAGAGCACACTGGCCAAGTTATTGCAGGGCTTCTACCAACCCAGTGAAGGCAACATCAAAATCGACGGGCTCGACATCCGCCACTTGTCCGCGAACGAACTCAGAAGCCACTTCGGCGTGGTACCGCAGGAAACCGTCCTGTTCTCCGGCACCATCTACGACAACATCATCGTGGCCAACCCGCATGCGAGTTTCGAAGACATCATTCGGGCGTGCAAAATGGCCGAGATCCACGAGGTTATCGAACAACTGCCGCAGGGGTACCAGACAGAGATCGGCGAACACGGCTCAGGACTATCAGGCGGACAGAAGCAGCGCATAGCCATTGCAAGAGCGCTGCTCAAGCGTCCGAAGATACTTATCTTCGATGAGGCGACCAGTAATCTGGATGAGGAAACGGCGAATGCGTTCGGAGAGACGATCAATGCGCTCAGGGGTAAGGTGACGATTGTGTTGATTGCGCATCGGTTGCCGGTGGCGCTGAAGGGAATTGAGAGTATTTATCTCGCGGATAAACAGTCCGCGGACCAGGGTTGAACGAGAAGCAACAGACAAGGAGTCCTACTGCATGCACTTTTATTACTGGAGTTTTCTAAATTGGATTCCGATCACGATCTTCTACGTGATTGCGGCAGTCGTGCTTTGGATACTCTGGCGCTTAATCAAGGACGATAAGAAAGCGAAATTTTTCATCTGGGGACTGATCCCGGTGATGCTGATCCTTCCCTGGATTGAGGAATTGTGGATCGCGGGACAGTTCGGTCGGCATTGCAAGCAGGACGCGGGCATTTTTATTTACAAAACGCTGGAGGTGGACGGATTCTATGACGCTACGCGGCCGACGCACGCGAATCCACGATCGAAGGCGGCTGCAGACGACTTGGACAAAGGCGGCTACCAATTCTATGAAATGCCCCTGCCGGACTTCAAGGGCGGTCCGACTCGTGTGGTGCACCTGGAGAAAGAAAATAATATCTGGACACCAACCGTGCTCGAACAACCCACGGCGAGGTATCACTACAAGTGGCCGGAAATGAATTCTACTGTCAGTTACAAGGTTAGAAAGACAGAGAGGCTCGTCTCAGACAGTGAAACCGGCGAAGTGTTAGGGCGTTACGTTGACTATGACCGTACGGCGCCTTGGTTCTTTGTAGGCTCGGATAGGCCACTAATGTTTTGCAAGGAAGCTGAGGTGGCTGCGCGCGAAAGAGGGACCGTATTCGGCCCGCGCATGGTTCTTCGCCCAATGCCGTAAGAGAAGATTACTGGGGAGATTGCAGTGACAATACTCGACTATTACAAGTATGCATCGCTGGCAACGGCGGCGTATGTGCGGGCTGGGGCACTAAATCCGCAAGATTTGGATTATCAAGCACGGTTTGCGGAATTGGGAAGACAGCAAGACCGCCTCCCCTTGTCAATTGGCCAGTTTTTGTTCGATTCGAACAATATTTACGGCAATCAGAGTGTGTGGAGCATCCTTCACTACTACGGAGGCGACGCAACCGCGAATCCCATTGCCGCAGCAGACCATTCGGGCTTTGCCGCGACGTTGTTCAGTCAGACTACAACTCAGGGACAGACACCCGTTGTCGAGAAGGTTCTTGCCGTGCGGGGAACTGAGCCGGGCCGAGATGATGGCATCGACCTGTGGGGCGCCGATATCGCTGAAATTGGCGTGCTAGGTATGGCGCTGACTCAAGCCGTATCTATGGCCAACCTGCTTCAACGATTGCGCGCATCGACAGCGGATACGAGCGTAAAGCAATTCGGCGTTTCGTCCGCTCTCCAACCGCAATCGGAAAATGCGGTCGGTGTAAGTGGAACCGTCCATGGGTTTGACGTGAATGGCATGCCGACATCCAATCCCGTAACCGTTTATATTGATCTTGTCCCCGTAGCGGATGCGACTGGTCTCCAACAGATAGGTGTCGGCGAAAAGATCTCCGTCACCGGACACAGTCTTGGCGGGCATCTTGCAATCCTCGCCGCACGGTTGTTCCCCGACCTGATTAACTCCGAAGTTGTCGTTTTCAACTCACCCGGATTTGACGCAGAGACGGCCAGTTCCGCTCTAGTGCCCACATCCACCGCGCTCGACAATCTGGCGCAATCAATGGGCGTGGAAGCAGGATATATTAATCCTCAAGCTCACAAACTGACAGACAAGTTCGTGGATTTGCTTAGAAGCACGATTGCGCCTTCTGCCCTAATCAACTTTAACGTAGACGCTGGCCGGGGTCGGACCTCTGCAAGGCTTTGATATGAAAATATTAACAAGTGATATTGGTGCTTCCCCGCGGCTTAGAAGCCCATTTTCCATACCAAAAACCGCACTCTAACGAATTAGCAAACCATGCCCCGCGCTAACCGACATTTTCAACCTGGTCTTGTCTGGCACATTACTCATCGGTGTCACCGGCGTGAATTCCTGCTCAAGTTCGCCCGCGATCGACGCCAATATTTGCAGTGGTTATATCAGGCGCGCAAGCGCTTTGATTTTTGCGTACTGAACTACATCATCACCTCTAATCACATCCACTTGCTCATCCTGGAAAAAGGCGACGACGTCACCGCACGCAGCATGCAACTGGCTGCCGGGCGCACGGCGCAACAATACAACCGTCGCAAGTTGCGACAAGGCGCATTCTGGGAAGACCGCTATCACGCAACAGCGATTCAAAACGATGCGCACCTGCACCGCTGTATGACCTACATCGATCTGAACATGGTGCGCGCAGGTGTAGTCGCCCATCCACAAACTTGGGCACACAGTGGCTATAACGAAATACAAAACCCGCCGTCTCGTTACCGGATCATTGACCTGGAAGCACTTGCGCAACTGTGTGGCTTCTCCTCAACGCAAGAATTACAACATGCACACAGGCAATGGATACTTAGTGCACTTGCCGAAGACAGACACGTGCGCCAGGCACAGTGGTCCGAATCCATCGCAGTGGGAAGTGAACGATTTACACAAGGCGTGAAAGAAAGACTCGGCATATCGGCCACACACCGCGAAGTAGTGCAGTCAGAAGATAGTTACGCCTTGCGTGAACCATTGATGGCTTACACGGACGATTTTGGGAGCGGAATGGAGCTTCTAAGCACCGAGAACAGGCCATATTGGAACACTAGTGATGCGCTATCAAATGCTTAGGGAGGTCCGACCCGGGCTGCCGGCCATACAAGAGGACTGAACACCGATCTCGCGGCATGCCGCCGAGTATGAGAAAGAATTGACATGAACAGAGCGCTAAACAAATCTGTCCCCTTTTTTCATTGTTTCCACGAACCGAGTGTTAGATTGATGTGCCCTCATTGTTTAGAAAGGAACCCATGATGGTCGGCAACGACTCCACAAAGGCATCAGGAAGAAACGCCGGATTCCTCAAGAAACATCCGCTGGTTATCGCGGGTGTGCTTGTGGCCGTTGTCACCGCCGTATCAATCTGGTGGCCGGGCGCGTCGCCGGCGCGATCGGAGGCTGCAAACAAATGGAAAGTCTTCGTATCTGTCGATGGACAACCGGAACCGGTGCCTGCAGTGTGGGTTTCGACGCCCGAAGGCCGCTTTGCGCACTCGATCAAACTGCCCGAACCATTGCCGGACGATAGTGGATATAGGGAAGGGATGACCGGAAAAGAATACTGGGAGCAATTGTGCAAGACAGAAGCGGGAGAATTCATTTACAGAACCGTGGACAACGTCGAAGGATTCTACTTTATGCGTCCCCCGAATCGTCCGAGTGATGACGATATGAAAGATCGTTACAAGCTGGAAGCGCCTGATCTGGAGAGGGTTTACCAGCACCCTCCGACCGCGGAAGAGCGGAGCAAGTCATTTGTAAGGCCGCCATGGGCAACGTTTCGGTATGTCGAAGAACAAAATAGCAATGTGGAAGATGTTAAACGTTACTTGCGGATGTACGGGTACAACTCCCGCAAAGAACTAGCGGTACAAACTGAAAAAATATCCACTCTAAAAAGTCAATACGGTCTCATATGGCGCGGTATTCGAAGACCCCATGACAGAGAACTCGCAATTGCCGGTAGCGAATGGATCGTAATTGACATCCAGACTTCCGAAGTACTCGCCGTGCAGAGAAACTTTGCATTGACAGGATGGGTCAAGCGAACGTCTGGAGGCATATGGTGGTTAACTGCTCCGGGCTGCGCCAACACGTCGGCGAAAAACCTCGATCTTAGTAGGTACTACGATTTCGTGACGATGGTACTGCAACCTTTGGTGGGAGAAGCAGAATGATTGCAGATGCGCGATCGTTATACGAACTTGTCTTGGCGCAAATGGCGGCGGAATGCTACTTTGATGGTGTGGCGCTGGATGATGAGGATGCGATCAAGAGCCGCCTGAGGAATGGCAACAACCGGATCGGATTCGGACTTGGAAATCTCACTCGATATACAGAACAGCAAGCGGCAGAATTTTGGAGCCTCTATCGAGTCGTCCACCAAGCGTCCGACAATCAGACAGTACAACCGCGCACCGGACCAGTCTATTACGATGGAACGACAATTCTCGCCAACTCGGGTCTTTCTGCCACGCTACTTCAGAAGAGAGACACAAACGGAAATTCGATAAATAGATACGTACTCTCGATTCGATCGACAGAGTTTGACCATGAAATTCTCGGTGGCGATGCACAACGTGACAGATTTGGCGCAGACCTCCATGGTATTGTCTTCAACGGGCTCGCTATGGCTCAGTTGGCGGCACTGGAGGAGTATTACACGTGGCTGAAATCCGGCAGCACTCCGCGGCTCCCAATTGGCGCAACGTTAGAAGTTTCGGGCTATTCGCTGGGTGGCCATCTCGCGACGGTGTTCACGGAGATGCACGCCAACGATGCAGATGTGGCCTTGTCCGGTACGGTGACTTTCAATGGGGCGGGTCGTGGCACTTGGAACGATACGACCGCCAGTCTTTCTGACATCGTTGCCTACTATGCTGCAGTCAGGGACGATCCCATATTGGGGGCGGTACTACTTGAGAATTGGTCGGGCGACCCGGTTGTTCGAACCAATCTATTAGGCAGATTGGGCGCAGCACTTTCGCTCGCGCAATCGAACGCACCGCTTGATCCGCTAGATGTTCACAAAGACGCCCGTCATATATGGGCTCAGTTAGCGGCGGATTTGAAGTTTGAGCTCAATTGGATTGGACCATTCGATCAGGGTGCCGACGATCTCACGAACAACGCAGAGAATATCGTTACCCAAGTTTATGGAAAGGAATTTCCGGCAGAGGCGACCGCGGTATCCAATTCTGGCGTGCACGGACCGGCGCTTGGCGTTTTCGTCGAGGCGCAGCCGTTGTTGGAAGGTCGACCTCCCATGTTTGGAGGTGCGGCGGACTGGGGAAATGCCCATTCGGTCATCTTGATCGCGGACTCCTTGGCGCTGATGCGCGTATACCAGGATCTTGACTCGAATCTCGGGCTCGACGATCTCAATGGCCTCTTTGCTGCAATGTCCAATCAGAAAGCCAGAAGTGCAATATTGGGAGCCGGAGAATATGCGTCATTCGAGGAAAATTCCCTCGAGAACGCCCTGGATGCATTGCGTCGACTTTTTCTCGGTTCCGACGTCCCGGCTACCGATTACAAGCCGGGTGCAAAAGGCTTTGCTGATTTTGATGCCCGAAACAAATACTACGGCAACATCAGCGAGCTGACAGGCCACGGACGTTTCACCAGTTCAAAGGATCAAGCCTACATCGCGTCCTTGTTGCAGGTCCCGGATACAACAATTGCAGCTTTGGCGAAACCGTCGTTGCAATACAACGCGGATGACGCATATCGGTATGCACTGAGAACGCTGAATCCTTTCGTTGTCATTAGAGCAGATTACTCAATCCACAATCAAAACGGCGAACTCAATCGGTATGACCCCCAGACTGGCGCAGGAGAACTCACAGATAAGTGGATAAACGATCGCGCAACGATGCTTGCCGTATTGATCGAGCGAAATTCCCAGAACGACACCAACGGACTGGTGCCGGTGAATGCGATCTACAGTGATGGCGCCAGTCGCGTCACTCTTCGACCGGAGAACGGGCTTCATGTACAGGACCAGTTTCAGGTGCAGGTCCGTTTCGGATCAGATGCTGCGGACCCTTCGCTCAGTGGCGGGTTGAAGGGTGATCGTCTTTACGGAGGTGGCGGCAATGATCACCTGACAGGTGGACGCGGATCCGACCACCTTGAAGGTGGAACCGGTTTTGATTTCTACGAGTTCCAATCAGGCGACGGCGACGACACCGTCCTTGACATCGATGGAAGCGGGGTGCTTCGATATACCTACACCGATACTGCGGGAAACCCGCAAAGTACCCTAATTGTCGATGCCTCGGTTCAGGTCAACGGGACCCAGTGGCGGAGCGCGAACGGGAAGTTCACTTATAGCAAAACGCCAAACAATGATGGGGGCAATGATCTGATCGTCACGTTTGCCGATGACGCTAACAGTAGTCTCACGCTGAAGAATTATCATGACGGAGATTTTCAGATTCAGTTCGGTCCCCTCGGCGGGGGGGGCGCGTTCCGCATCCAGGGCGATGCGCTAGACAACCGGTTTGTGCGCTTTCAATCATCGGGCTCAGGCATTGCCGATGGCACGGTTAACCTGCAAGGCAGCACCGTGTCGTATTACGTGCCTTCGGATGCAGAGGTCACCCTTGAAGGACTTGGCGGCGCCGACCTTATGGAAGGCGGCGTGGGTAATGACCGCATTTTTGCCGGAAGTGAAAGTGACCTGGCGATTCTGGATCAATTGCCCGCCACGGGACTGCGCGGCGATTACATCTCGGGGAATAACGGCACGGACCTCATGGTTGGTGGTGGTGCCAACGACCTTATTGTCGGTGGACGAGGTGGCGATGTCGCGCTTGGAGGACCGGGCACCGATTACATTGACGACAACCTTGTCGTTTTCGGTGTTGGCGCAGACTGGAGTATAGAACATACGAGCAACCCGTTTACGCCCGACATATTGAACATATCCGGCGTGCGGGATTCCAGCTACGGTAGTGGCCTGAACGTGTTTGTCGGTGGAGCGGGTGACGACTGGATCTTCGGCGGCAAGGATAGTGATGTCCTCTTGGGCGGCGAGGGCGATGACATTATCGGCGGCAGCGACGGGGACGACACTATTCTGGGCGGGCCGGGCGCGGATCTGATTCAAGCAGATGCACCATATCCGGATATCTCTGTCGGCGTTTCACAGGTGGGCGATGATTTCGTTGACGGCGAAGAAGGCGACGATCGAATCTACGGGCTGAGGGGCAGCGACACGCTTCTCGGCGGACTCGGCCATGACTATCTGTATGGCGATCAGGCTTATGCTAATCCGGGCACGCCACCGCTCGCCGAGCATGGCAACGATTCTTTGCAAGGCGGCGATGGCAACGACCATCTATATGGTGATGGCGGTGACGACACGCTTGACGGTGGCTCCGGCGACGACACGCTTGTTGGCGGTGCGGGTAACGACACCTATATCTTTGCCAGTGGTTCCGGCTTCGATACTGCGAGTGATTACGACACGACGGCGGGCAACCTGGATCGGGTGAACGTGACCGGCACCATAGCGTCGCAAGCGACACTATCGCGCGACCGATTCAATCTTTATCTGGACCTCAATACCGGTGTTGATCGTTTGACATTGCAAGACTGGTTTAGAGGAGCTGACTACCAAATCGAGGAATTGGTTTTCGATGATGGAACGACGTGGGATGTCAGCCTGCTGTCGCAAACACCGCTGCTTGGTACGGCGGGCGATGACACATTGCAAGGCAGCGACACTGCTGATCTGTTGCTAGGTCTGTCGGGCGTCGATTTCTTGTTGGGTCATGACGGCAATGACACGCTGGACGGCGGTGCAGGTGATGACAGATTAGAGGGCGGGTTTGGCGGTGATACGTACGTTTTCGGGCGCGGGAGTGGCTACGACACGATCTTCGAGATGCAGCGTACGCCGGGTGTCGTCGATGTCGTAGCGCTAGCGCCCGATATTTTGCCGTCAGATATTTTGCTCGCGCGCGGCAGTAATGAACTGCACCTGTATCTGGATGGAGGCGCAGATCGCCTTACGGTCTCCCATTGGTTCGCTTTCCGAAACACAGATCAACGCGTCGAGGAAATCCGCTTCGCGGACGGTACCGTGTGGACATCTGCGTTGGTAGATCAAATGTTGTTAGCTTCACCGGCCAGTGATTTCGACGATTACATTGAAGGCACACCAGGTGACGACGTCATTCGCAGCCTGGGTGGCAACGATACCGTTAACGGAAAAGGCGGCAGCGATGTCATCTATGGTGGCGACGGCGACGATTATCTTTCCGATGCAGGTGACTACGGTTACCTGGCAGGCGGTGCTGGCAACGACTCGTTGTTTCCGTCGAACAATGCGTTCGGCACGATTTACGATGGAGGCGAGGGCGATGACCGCTACAACCTTGCTGACGCGGGTTACGTCATCTTTGGTCGGGGCTCCGGCCATGATCAGATAATTGGTGGCGTGGATTACACGGTTGTGCTCGACGCAGGAATCGCGCCGCAAGATGTTTACTTGTCACGGGTCAATAGCGGAGTCTTTCTGAATATCGCCGGTGCCGATGCGAGTCTCCGTCTGGCCGAAGAACCAGCTCCGGGCGCCGCTGGCGTGCTCAACGAACGCGGGCCCCGAGTGCTGTTTTCCGACGGTACCCAATGGAGTACAGGGGAAGTCTGGCGCCGGTCGCTTGCGCCCTACGTGGCGGTTGGAGCAGCAAATGATATGGTTATCGGATCGCCTGAAAATGATGTGATCAATGGCCTCGGCGGTGACGATTTACTTGCTGGCAGTTTCGGTGACGACGTGATTGACGGGGGCTCCGGAGATGACACGATCGAAGCGGGCGAAGGCGACGATACCCTGGTCGGCGGCCCGGGTAATGATGCGCTTCACGGTGGTGCTGGCAACGACGTGTATCGATTCGGGCGTGGTGACGGTAGCGACTGGATTTACGAAGACCCATTTGAAGAGCCGCGCAATGAAACCATCCGCTTGAACAGCGATGTCACACCGTCGGATATCGTTGTCTCTCGCAGCGGATCAAGCGCTGAACATCTCGTATTGTCGATCGCGGGTACGAGCGACAGTTTGAGTTTTTTCGACTATTTCACCTACCACGGTGCGGATCTGCAAATGCGTCATCCTGTCTTCACGGTGAACGTGGATTTCGCCGACGGGACGAGTTGGAACGATACGAACTTGAATGCACTGGCCGGCGCAACCGTTGCCACTCAGGGACAGGATTTCCTGTATGGCAGACAGGGCGACGATGTGCTGGCCGGCCTGGGCGGGGGCGATAGACTCACCGGCGGTGACGGTAATGACCTGCTCGATGGTGGAGCAGGTAACGATTCACTCCGTGGCGGCGCGGGCGATGATGTCTATGTATTCGGCGTCGGTTACGGCCAAGACCAAATTTCAGACTCAGAGGGACAAAACATCCTGCGCTTTGTGGCCGGTGTGTTACCCGGTGATGTTTCGCTCGTCTCCATCGGTTCGTCTTTGCAGTTGACGCTAAACGCAGGCAACGAGAGTCTTTTCTTGATTGGAGCACTGAGTGACGGCACGCGGGTCGAGCGCGCGGAGTTTGCCGATGGTACCGTGTGGGATCTGCATCGCAATCCGACCGGGCCAATAGTGGGCACTGATTTCAGCGATGGATTGTCCGGCACCGGATACGACGATGTCATGCAGGGCCTCAACGGTAGTGATTTTGTGGATGGCGGCGCGGGTAACGATAGTCTCTCTGGCGGAGCGGGTAACGATACCCTCTTTGGGGGTGCCGGTGACGACTTTCTGGATGGTGGGCCCGGTGACGACGCTGTGTACGGATATGGCGGAGTCGATACCTACTTTTTCGATGCTGGCTACGGTCACGATACCCTTTACCAAAGTAACGGCCGGGTCCTGTTTGGTGCCGGAATCGACCCGGGAGGTGTCAATGTGCAGGCGAGTGGTAGTTACGGCGAATTGAGCTTCGCCATTACTGGCACCACTGACCAGCTCACGCTAACCGATTGGTTCGATTCGAACGACCCCAATACGATTTACCCCAAGGTTACCAACTTCGAGTTTTCCAATGGCACCATCTGGGACGCCGCCTACGTCGAGGACCTTGCGTCGGTCGGCACCGGTGGTAATGATTTTTTGTATGGAAATGTACGGCAACGGGTGGTAAATGGTGGTGCCGGAGACGACAAGATTGTCGCACTGCGCAGGAATTTCCTGGGCAACGATTCCGACGGTACATTTTCGCTGTACGGCGATGACGGCAATGACGTGATTACCGCGGCAAGAGGCGATGATTGGCTCGAAGGTGGTCGCGGGAACGACTTTCTCGAAGGCGGCTTGGGCAATGACACCTATTACTTCGAACGGGGATTTGGCAGCGACAGGATCATCGAGCCTAAGTCAACGGGGCATTCCCAAACCCGCAGCGTCGAATTGTACGCGCGTGGATTCACTGACGAGCAAATTGCCGCGCAGTTTTTGGGAACAGATAACCGCATTTTATTCGCGGCAGACATTCTGCCTGCAGATGTATTGGTAACCGCGGACGCTTCGATCAACGTCCTCGTCAGTATCGCAGGAACGGGTGACCAGATTACGTTGGATAGGTGGCTGGTCCCAGGTGAAACGACGATCCAGAACATTGATTTCGGAAATGGCACGACCTGGGATGTGACTGAGATTGCGGCGCGAGCCTTCTCTGCGACCACGGGTGATGACGTGGTGCATGGCACGCCGGGCAATGATGTTCGAAACGCGCTAGCGGGTAATGACTACTTGCATGGCTACGCGGGTGACGATGCGTTGTACGGCGGAGATGACGACGATGTAATTGAAGCCGGCATTGGAAATGATTTCATCGACGGTGGCGCGGGTAATGACCGGATGTTTGGTGGCGAAGGCCACGATACTTATGTGTTCGGGCGTGGTAGCGGGCAGGACAAGATCGTAGACTTCGATCCGCATCCGGGCGGTGCCGACCGGATTTTGCTTTCAGCGGGCGTCGCGCCACAGGATTTGACGGTTTCTCGCGCTGGGGAAGATTTGGTCATTGCTATCAATGCAACTAACGACCAGGTGGCAATTCGCTGGTTTACCCACCAGGGCTACCGGATAGAATCGGTGCAGTTCGCCGATGCCGCGGTATGGGACGCGGCCACGCTGGAAGCGCAGATACCGGGCGCAGTCAATCAGCCTCCGGTGATTACCAACGCGCTGGTCGATCAAGTTGCGAGCGAAGACAGCGCTTTCAGTTTCGTCGTACCTGCCGATGCATTTACCGATGTGGACGCGGGCGACGCACTTACTTATGGCGCGACGTTGACCGGCGGTAGCGCCTTGCCTGCATGGCTAGCCTTTGACGCAACAACGCGCACTATTAGCGGTACACCGGCCAACGCTGACGTTGGCAGTATCGATGTTCAGGTCACGGCTACTGACTTGTCTGGCGCGACTGTGAGTGATGCGTTCACGCTCGACGTTGCCAACACCAACGATGCTCCGCTATCTTCCAGCCCGATTGCCGATCAGGTCGCGACCGAGGACACCGCATTCAGCTTTACGGTGCAGCCCAATGCGTTTCTCGACATCGATGCCGGGGATACGCTGGCTTACTCGGCGAAGCAGGCGGACGGCAGTGACTTGCCGGCGTGGCTGATCTTTGATGCAGCAACACTCAGTTTCAGCGGCACACCGGCTAACAATGACGTTGGCAGCATCGACGTGCGCGTAATGGCGGCTGACGTTGCCGGTGAGAGCGGAAGCGATGATTTTGTCCTGCGCGTTGACAACGTCAATGATAATCCGGTGGCGGCAGATGATGCCATTGGCGTGCAAGGGGATGGTGTACCAATCGTCGTGCCGGTTGCCTCGTTGCTGGCTAACGATACTGATGTTGATGCGAATGATGTTTTGTCAGTAACGGCGGTTACCGGGTCTGCGGCAGGTGCAGCCGTTTCCATTGATAGCGTAACCGGTGATGTGATCTACGACCCGGGTGTGTTATTCCAGCCCTTGGCGCTGGGGCAAACTGCAACGGATTCTTTTGGCTACACGGTAGCCGATACCAGTGGTGTGACGTCGACTGCTTCCGTAAACGTAACGGTGAGCGGCGTAAACGATGCCCCGACAGTAGTTAATGCCATTGCGAATCAGACTGCGCTGGAAGACAATGCGTTTAGCTTCCAGGTACCGGCCAATGCATTCGGTGATGTCGATTCCGGCGATGTGCTTGCCTATACCGCGAACATGGCCGACGGTTCGGCGTTACCTGCGTGGCTCACGTTTGATTCTGCAAACCGCATTTTCAGCGGCGCACCCGGCTACGTAGACGCGGGGACAACGAACATACGCGTTACGGTAACGGATGTGGCCGGCCTCAGCACGTCGTCATTGTTCGACCTGAGTGTCAATCTATACCCCGATCTCGTCTTGATCGGCGGCGCTGGTAACGACACCTTGATCGGCCACTCCGGCAACGATCAACTGGACGGTAGCGCAGGTGACGACACGATGATCGGTGCACACGGCGACGATACCTATGTCGTTGACAGCAATAGCGACGCCGTTATTGAACTGCTCGACCAAGGCATAGACACGGTAATAACGCCGTTGAGCTACACACTGGGTGAAAACGTTGAAAACCTGAAGCTGACCGGCAATGGCAAGAAAGTCCACGCGACCGGCAACGCGTCAGATAACGTGCTCGTTGGCAATGACAAGAAAAATACCCTCACCGGTCTGGCCGGAAACGACTGGCTCGACGGCGGCGCTGACGATGACAAGAT
>Ga0315336_1005748_pt1 | contig 13267 bp, 12 predicted proteins | sample ASW5metaG_FD_204512 | JGI IMG/M metagenome (GOLD analysis project Ga0315336, IMG submission 204512) | Ammonia-oxidizing marine archaeal communities from Monterey Bay, California, United States - ASW #5 | ecosystem: Environmental > Aquatic > Marine > Intertidal zone | place: USA: California...
AGTAGGACAGGTCATAAGTAGATTGGAGAAAGAGCAACGTGATGGTCAATGGACCTACGCCGGACTATACACATCATTAAATGTACAAAACAGTGATGTTGACCCTGCACTATTGCACGCAGTGAAACTCATGCAAAACAGAAGTGTTCGAGTCGCCCAGGTTTATGAAGACGAAATACGCATGTTGCGGGGTTGGTTACTTGAGCAACACCGTACAATTGCAAAGGTAAGTGAACACATAGGATCACTTGAGGAGCAGGTCGTATCGGGAGCAATAGAGCCCGCACAATACCTAGAGCAGATTGCGTCTCTTCGTGCAGAGTTAGACGAGTTAATTGATAATCTTGATGAAGGAGCCCTAGAAGACCCTGACCTACTATTAGACCCGGGACTCGTACTTGGAGGGCTTGCTACCGCAGGAAACAGTGTGCTATCGAAAAGCTTTGAGAAGTTCGCTCGCACCCATCCTGCCGCAGGCCGAGCAGGGGTTCTGAAACTTGATGAACTACTTGAGCAAGCAAGACGGAAGTTTGCCCAAGGTGTTGCCCCAAAGAGTGCATTTGAAATTGCACAGGGTGGCGGTAAGCACGCAGGATTCTTGAAGAATTATGCCGGGAAGCCGCCTTCTCAAATACAGAAAGGCATTAACTCGTTAAAGAAACAAATAGCAGAGCACCAAGACAAGATTGCGAATCCAAGCAAACACATCCCTGGATTCAATAAACTTGATTCTCGGCAGCAGCAGGCATTGTTGAATCAAAAATGGCCTTCGGATATCGCGAGGCAACAGGAGCAACTCGGAATACTGGAAGGGTTGTTAGGAGGTGGATTATGAGTGATAACAGTATGAACTACCTACGAGACCTAGTTGGTCTCATCGTAGAAAAGGCAAAGCAAGCAAAACAGGAGCGAGATTCGTCCAACACCGATTACAATCTCGGACGATTGATGGCCTATCACGAGGTGGTTTCGCTTATCCAACAGCAGTCTGAGGTTTTCGACCTGAGTCCTGAAGAGATCGGAATGCCGAGTATCAATGCCGATCTAGAACTCCTTTGACCGATCCTTGATGTGACTACGACGACACTCTGAACATTCCTAGATGCACAACGGCCTACCGAGAACTGCTTCGCCGTTGAAATCCTCCTGTGCACCTACCCGGGGCTCTATCTCTCGCTGGCCCACCTCAGCTTGCCTACTTATGTCGCTACACTTCCTGAGTAACGCTTTGCTGTTCGCCAGCGGCCGATAACGATTGCGAGTCTTTTTGCTCTGGTTTACGCCTGGGTTTGCATTGATTGGCGGCTCCGCAGAGTGTGAACTTCTCAAGCCCCGCACTCTGGACACTGGGGCTTGCCTGCAGGACAGCGGATTCATTGCTGCCGTACTACGATTTCAGTGCTGGCGTGAGCAGCCACGCCTGCTCTATCCGAAAACTGCCTAACTTGCTGGCATCATCCGGGGTTTTCGCGGATACTAGGAGTTTGCTGTTACACTAGATCAAGATTCGAGCATGGAGTAGTTCCAGGCAAACTCTAATGTGTCCCCGAAAATTGCTATTGCTTCAGACCTCGCTCTTCGGCTTCGACGGTAGGACAAGTCAATGATCCCCAGAAACATGCTTTCAACTACCGTTGCAATCGCGACTTTTTTCTGTTGTGCGAAGAATGCTATGTCCCAATTCGATGGCGACTACAACGATAACGGAGTCGTCGACACAGCGGACTATACAATCTGGCCAGATACGTTAGGAGCTGTTGGAACAACTGTGACGATGATCGGTGCCTGCGTTTTAGTGATGTCGGCACGGAGATTTCGTCGCTTCCGCTTGGCAGTTTGGCTACGCCATCTAAGTGGGGCGAAGTGTTTCTTAAGGATAAGCCTCTCAGTAGCTGGACTGGTCTGTCTGCTTGCGTCACCCGCAATTGCAGATCCATTTCTCTTGATCGATTTGGTCCGTTTAGGTAGTCAACCGGTTCTTGATGCCAGTGGCAATTGGCAATTCTCAGTCTCAGTAACACCTGACGCCTCATATTATGCAGACGCGCCGAGCGATTCGCCGGACAAAGGGGCGGGTGGTGGTCTCGCGACCAACTTTGGTTTAGAGGTCACGGATGAACACGGTTCGACAAACACCGCTATTTCGAATGTCAATATTTCCTACGCAGACCTGTCTGCTGGAGAGACCTACGAAAATTTCCCTGCCTCCAGTAACAATTTAGTGGAGAATCCCGGTAATAGCCCGTTTGGTGGATTAGGAGATGGAGACGGGGTGAACGCAGCCGGCCACCAACTCGATTCCTTTATTGGAACAATTTTCTTCAATCTTCCTGGCAACAAAGAGTTGTACCAATTCTCCGCAGGTCGGCCCGCGACTGACTCTAACTTCGGTGGCACGACGATCAATGTCGATATTCAAGGGGGATTGTTTGGCGGTACGGTATATCGACTAGCACAAGGTGATCAAAACAATGTTTCGGGTATTGCCGTAGGGGGAGCAGCGAACTTTGATATTAGTGCAGCAGGTATCGAGTTTACCTTTGCAGTTACCCCTGGCGACGCAGATTTCGACGGCACTGTTGATGGCACTGATTTTCTCATTTGGCAGCGAAACGCCGGAAGCAGCGGCGACTGGAGCAATGGCGACTTCGACGGTAACGGCGACGTGAATGGCGACGATCTGACTATCCTGGAAGCCAACTTCGGCACTGGCACTCTGGCAGCAACGATCGTCCCCGAACCTACGACCTGCACCCTTGCCCTAGCCGCCCTCTGCTTGGCAATGAGCAGACGGCGGGCCGGTGTGGCTGCCTGCCGGAATTCATTGCCGCTGTACGACGATCATCAGCGTGCTTTCTGTCGCCTAGGGTGCGGAATCGCACGCTATAGCCTGCTGCGTCTGTAATGGAACGGTTGCAGTTCTGTTCGGATGGCTGAAATATCCCATCAAAACCTTTGCTATCCTAGGTGCGTCCTGATAAACTGCGGCTAGTTCCATTAGGCATTAGGGGAAACGCTAATGACCGCCGGGAAACTTGTTGTTGGTTAAAAGAGCCACTGACGCTCTGTGTACTTGTTGCACAGGGTGACAGTGGCTTTTTTCGTTGTTAGATGTCCTGCCGAGATTAGGGCTGTCGCTTTCGGGCAACCGTGGGGAGTGTGACTAATGAAACCTACAAGAATTCAAAGCTGCAAAGAGCTGCAAGGGATCTCTGGCATAAGTTGGCAGAAGTTTTTCGTTGCGGTTTTTTTTGTGGCGATTCTCTTTGCCACGAGTTCTCTCCAGGCAGTGCCTATCACGGTCCCGACGGACCTGAATCCGGGCGACACATACCGCTTGGCGTTCGTGACCAGCACCACGCGAGACGCCACATCCTCAAACATTGCCGACTACAATTCTTTCGTGGCCGCCGTTGCTGCCGGCGAGCCCGCACTGGCCGCGTTGGGAACCACGTGGACGGCAATTGGCAGCACATCGACCGTTGACGCCAGAGACAACACGGGAACGAACCCGTCCTCTACCGGCGTCCCCATCTATAGACTCGACGATACGCGTATAGCAGACGATAACACAGATTTATGGGACGGGTTACTCGCAGCTCCCCTACAGACAGTTCCGACTGGCGTACTAGTGTTAGCTCAGGTTAGCGTGTGGACCGGCACAGACACGGCAGGCCTGAGAAGTGTGCCTCTCGGTGGGGCACTCGTGCGGCGTGGCCGATCCGTTTCCTCTGTGAACGATTGGATCCAGGCCTCCACGCCTGGGGCTGCAAATCTATTTCGATTATATGCCATGTCGGGCGTCCTCACGGTGATCCCCGAGCCCAGCACTATGATTTTGGTTTGCATCGGGGCGACCGCTGTGGCGGGTTGGCAGCTCCGCAGACGCCGACATCGTCGCCGGCAATAGCATGTTGTCGTAGCCCACAACCTCCGCACTAGCCCTAGCCGCACTCTGCTTGGCATTGAGCCGACGCCGTTCTTTCTAGTACGGAGGGGACGATGGAATATGAAGAGTTCCTTTTCTCCGATAGAGGCAGACGGCACTTCATACTCTCCGAAGATAACATTTCCGTTACCGGAAAAGGGTTGAACGAGACATTCTTGTTGAGAGACCTCGAACCAGAGTACCGAACCGTTCGCCAAAGAAGTGCTGCGTTTTACGTTGGTCTGATCGGTGCCTTCCTCGCACTCATACTCGTACTGTTTACCACAGCTGGATTTCCTGTCACCGATCTTGTTGAGCTACCCTACGTTCTTGCGGTCATAATGGCTGTCATTAGCCTCCTGATCTTGTTCTCCTCGGGGAGGAAGGTGGAGCACGCGGTTTTCAAGAACACGACGGGCATCGATGTTCTCTCAATCGCAAAGGCAGGTCCTCATAGTTCGAAATTCAAACTCTTTGTCAATGAGGTTGCTCGAAGGGTTCAAAACGCGAGGTCAATAGAAGGTCAACCGTAACTTTGATACAGACACAACTCGCAACCACCAATGGCCGCACCGCCATGGTCTATTTCGAGATCCGCTACCCCTGTAACTTGTTCATCTCCGACCAGACGTTATGCAGTGAGCGTTCGTAATGATCGCCAGCTTGACCCTGGTGATGAGCAACCTTCGATTTGAAATTGTCATAGTCCATCTCCTCGTTCAGTCCGACCAGCACCTGAGACCATACGGCTTTGTCAACGAAGATGCGAAAGGCGTAGTCCGCCCCCGCAAATTCCTTGATGTCGCAGTTGGCCAGTAGATCGGTGAATCGATCTTTGAGTGCTTCCAGATGGCTGCGGACTCTCGCCCGCACCATGATCCGTTTCGGATCAATCGGTTTGCCAGGGCTGCCGTCGCCCTGGCGGGCACAAACAGCACTGTAAAAGCCGTGCTTGGTTAAGAACCACATCGAGAGTCTCCGGGCGTGTGATAGGAGGCTAGTTAATCTGGAACTGAATGTATTGGGCGTTGACCTCCAGGGTCAATTCGCCCGTAGCAATTCCACGCATTCAGACCAGGCTAAGGCCGGTGAACCGCCTGATGTAACCACCAGCAAGACTGGAGCAAGAATGTATCGGGGAGCTCAAAGCAGCAATGATTAAGTGAAGCCTGGCAAACAGTCAGTATGAGCCTGGTGTCACCATTCTGAACTCAGCCCTGCCATCAGAACAGCCACAAAACAGCCCCATTCTTTCCTGAGAACTTAGGCAATACGTACCATCTAAGTGTTTGGCCTGCAAGCGAATGGAAAATCTCCCCACTCTGCTGGTACGAGAATTGCTGAATACATCAGGGGACGGGATCGAATATCAGTAGCCACTAGGCTCACCGCTGTATCTCTGTGATCCAGGAAAAGGGGGATGGAATCATGTTGGTCGTAGCAAATCGTATCGCTAGGCAGTTGTCCAGGTACACCGCCCGAAACCTATTTGCTATTGCTAGGAGCAATCTAATCGCGAAGGGTTTAATCGTTTGTCTAGTGCTCATGACGAGCAGCGTCGCTCACGCACAATATTTTGGCGGGTACGGTGTTTGGGGAAACAACATGATGTCCCAATACGGTAATTACGGAAACAGCGTAATGAACTACTACGGAAATACCACAGTACAATACGTGCGACCGCACACACCGTACGAGCAGCGGTACTACTATGGTCGAGGTGACTATCGTCAAGTACACATCATCAACGGCAGAGTTTACTACGGAGCTCGTTTTAGCCGTCACCGTCGCTAGGCGGTTTTGAGGCTGGTTTCTGAGTGCCTTGAAATGGATACCCTGGACACTGGGGGCTGCCTGCTGAGCAGCGAATTCATTACCGCTGCACGGCGATTTCAGTGCTGGCATGAGCGGCCACGCCTGCTCTTTCCATAACCCAGCAAACTCGCTGACAATAGGGTGGCATTCTGCAGATATTAGGGGCACATTGCCTCTTGCCGTCTCTTGCGTGGAAAGGAGTCTAACGATGAAAACCACAGCTTTCGCCATCCTATCTGTCGTGCTGGTGTGCTGTAATGCTGCTTACGCTGACATGTTCGGCAGTGGGGAAAACCTCTTTGAGATAGAGTTTGTCACCATCGGCAATCCGGGCAACGCCGCCGACACGACCGGCACCCCGAATCCAGCTGGCAAAGTCGATAACACGTTCCGCATTGGCAAGTTTGAAATCTCGGAGGACATGATCAACAAGGCAAACGCCTTGGGCGGTCTGGGACTCACGCATGACAACCGTGGAGCCAACAAGCCGGCGACGTCCGTTAGCTGGTTCGGGGCGGCTAAGTTTGTCAACTTGCTGAACACGAGCAGCGGCAGCACAGAGGCCTACAAGTTCGACGGAGACGGGAACTTTCGATTGTGGCGATCGGAAGACGCGGGATATAACCCGGCTAACCTCTACCGCAACAGCCTCGCCACGTATTTTCTGCCAAGCGTAGACGAGTGGTACAAGGCGGCCTACTACAATGGCGTCACCGGTAGCTATGGGGACTACCCCACCGCCGGCCGGCCCACTGCCGTAGCAACTGGCACGGCCCCCGATACTGCCGTATACGCCACAGCTACAGGGTCTGTGCCAGCGGATATCACTCTCGCCGGCGGCCTGAGTCCCTACGGTACGATGGGCCAGGGCGGTAACGTGTGGGAATGGGAAGAGACTGACACTGACTTGGTGAATGACTCGGTGACTGACTTGGAGTCTGACGGTGGCCTGATTTCGTCTCGCATCTTTCGCGGCGGCGGCAGGCACAGTTTCACCGCCTTACTGTCGTCACTGTCGGTCCTGGGCAGCCAGGATCCGATCAACGAGAGCAACAACGTTGGTTTTCGCGTCGCAAGTATCCCCGAACCCACAACCTGCGGATTAGCTTTGGCCGCACTTTGCCTGGCAATGAGCAGACGCCGCACTTGTTAGCAACTCTCCCAACCCCTCAGTGCGGCACTTCTTCATCCACCTTTGAAGTGAATGATGGAGGGCGGCTTACTAAATTCTTTTTTCTAATACAAGATCGCCATGAAAATGAGTTGTGTCCACGAGAAGATCGCCTTATCCCTGGACCGTTGGCAAGAAGTCCATTGGCAAATTCACCAGATCGAAAAGCACTATCACTCACCTGAGGGAGTCCGATACTCTTTCAACGCATTGATTCGAGCTGCTAAGGAGATTCCTCAGTTACTTTCTATGGAACTCCAAAATCGACCAGACTATCAAGGCCAGATTAAGCCACGCCTTGATGAACTAAGGGCTGATCCACTTTTTTCTTTGCTTTCAAACAAAAGGGACTATGTGGTTCATCGTGGCATGTTGGACGTGCATAGCTCAGGAAGAATCGGGACAACTGAAGGACATGGCTTTAAAATCGGTTTTGCCTTTTCCGTCGGGCCATGGGAATCTAGTGAAGAAGCTTACGCAAGATTTACTGAAGTTTGCAGAAGTGACAAGGAAAAGCGTCGAATGATGGGGCCAGATTGTGATTCCTGGCCGATGTTGCAGCGAAAGTGGGTACTTCCTGATTTGCCCGACGAGGATTTCTTGAGTATCGCAATAACCGCCTGGAGAACTTGTGGAACAAAGCTTTCAGAAATTCTTGTTCATTTGGGCGGAGAAGCCTTGGACACAGAACTGCGGTGTGCTCACGATCCCGAGAGGGTGCGGAGTAAGGAATACTCGCAGGCAGAGTTTTTCCGGCTGGTTGATGGCATCAACTTAGACGAAGTGAACTAGGCACAGTAGACAACCGCTTAGGATTACTCCTACTGGTTCTCCCGCCTTCGTCTGGCAGCCTCTTTCCGAGCCGCAGCAGCCTTCTGAACAGACTCTGCCCAAGCCTGCCCATATATCGGCTCAGTATCTACCCAATTACACACTCGATAGAGTTTGCTTTACAAAGGAATTGTCGACCCAGCGGATTTCCAAGTGAACCAACCTGCCGAACGAGTGTCTTCTCGTGGATGCGTTCTCAACGTCCAACCCGAAGGGAGGTGTACCATGTGTCATGAAATCAAAGAGAACCTGTCCTTTCGAGCCAATGAGCAAGCGTCGGCGGGGCTACCCGTCTGAGACGAAGGTTAAGGCTGGTGTTCGAGTCGTCCATGGCGGCAAGCTGCTCGTGGAAAAGCTCGGCCGTAGTGACCTTTGCCCATGCGACAGCGGCCTGCGATTCAAACGATGTTGCCTCAAGTCGGGCCGTTTTTGACGGTGTCAATCGCGACCACTACTTTTAGGGACAAGTAACGAACTTCAACGTGAGGGCCATCGTCTTCGGGCGACGGCCCTCATTTGATATAATGGCCCTTCACTTTCGATGGCTTTCTAGCGTAACGCCATGCTACCAACCGTTTCGATGAATCACGAATCCGACCTACCGGAACGACCCGACTACGAGCGAGCCTACGAGTTTCTCGTACGAGCATGTCATCAAACAATCGCGGGGGAATTGCTGTGAACGGTCAAACTATTGATTATGAGAAGCTCAGACGGCAAGTTGATACCCATCCGTACCCGCTCGTATTTGCTACGATCTGCGGGGCTCACCTGTACGGGTTCCCGTCGGCCGATTCCGACTTCGACCTGAGAGGCGTGCATTTGTTGCCTCTAGAGCAAGTGGTCGGCCTCGATCCTGGAGAAGAGACCGTCGAAAAGGAGGGTCTCCACGATGGGATCGAGATGGATTTGGTCACTCATGACGCAAAGAAGTTCTTCGGCCTGATGCTGAAAAAGAACGGTTACGTGCTGGAGCAACTGCTTTCGCCGTTAGTTGTGCATACAACACCAGAGCACGAAGAACTAAAGGCTATTGCTAAGGATTGCATCACACGGCATCACGCCCACCACTACCTCGGCTTCGCCTCGACGCAGTGGAAGCTCTTTCGCAAAGACGACTCTCCAGAGGTCAAGTCCTTGCTGTACGTCTATCGCGTTCTGCTAACCGGTATCCACCTGATGCGAACGGGTGAAGTAGAAGCGAATCTGTTGACACTGAACAAGTCTACAAAGCTGCCATACATCGGCGAGTTAGTCGAGCGAAAGCTCTCGGGACCTGAGAAGGGACGACTCGACGCGGCGGATGTTGAGTTTCATGAACAGGAATATGAAGGGTTGGTTGCCGAGCTGGAATTGGCTGCGGAGAAGTCGACACTTCCGGAGGTTGGTACCGGGAAGAAAGCATTAAACGATCTGCTTGTAAGATTGTCCAAGTATCGAGCAGGAGAAGAATGGAAACCATCTTTTCTGACATTAAATCAATTCCACCTCTCTAATGCTAAGGCACAAAAGGAAGTAATTCGATTGCTTACTGCGTTTGGGCAAACGAAGCCGCCGAGTGGATGGGATAGTGTCCAAGTGAACTGGAAAGATAAAGAAGGTACTGTCCAAACGTTTCAAGAACTAGTGCAAGAAGCTCGTTCTGTCGGCACAATTCCTCGAATCCAGGATGTATTGGACAGGAACGACTCTGTGTTTGGTCATGGCATATCAAACTTTTCGACTCCTAACTTTCAATTGAAGCACAAGAGCAGCTTTGCGGGAAGAGAACACGAAGTTCAAGGACCATGTCGCTCGGCATTCTCTGAGCGAGACCTTGTCGAAGATGTTCTTTACTACCGAGCCAAGGCGTGCGAATTCAGCTGTCACTATGAGTTCCAAACCACCTGCAGGTACTATCGGGCGTATCTGTTCGCATGTTTGTCTATCGTTGATGCCTTTGTAAATCGGCACATTCTACTTGCTAAACATGACGGATTCTCAACACCTGAATTTGATGAATTAAAATCAGCAACCAACGTAGAAGACCGAATGCGTCTGTGGTTTGCAGTCTGCAGTAGCCATAGACCCCGTCCATTCTTCAAATCCAAAGAATGGTGCCATTTTCAGGAGCTTCGAACAAAGCGAAATGAAGTGACCCATGCAGTTGAGCCAATTGGAGCATACGCTCTCCGTGACATCCACTTGTACCTGAATAAGGTCAGAACTGGAGTCGGCGGTTTGCTATTGTTGATGCGTAGAGCCCATGAGAAACCAACGTTAGGCTTTATCGAACGGTTGCGAACAGCACCTCTTATAGACTTTAAGCACATTAGATTCCGGGCAGACGGACAGCACCACATCAAGGAAATCAAAGGTTGTTGAAACGCAGAACCTATCTATTCCTAACTTGTCGCTCGTCGTTCTCATTGGCCCTAGCGGGACTGCCAAGAGCACGTTCGCACGCAAGCACTTCCTGCCAACAGAAGTGCTGTGGGGTGACTATTGCCGTGGCTTGGTGACCATACCGCTAATTGGAGACGTCGCCATGAGGCAAGGTAAACCTATGAACATTTTCAAGAATGATGAGAAGGGTTACCTGGCCTGGCACACAGACCATCCCAACTCCTTCGTGCTCAACCAGTTCGGAGGAACAAATGCAGCCTACAACGTTCTGCATCACTCAGACTGCGTTTTTCTCTGGCGGGACGTCGATAAAGATTCCAGAACTCTCGTCGAGAAATGGTGCTCGCCGTCAGAGTCGGAACTCGCAGAACAAGCCAATTCCGTGCTGGGCAGCCAGATGTGGAAGAGATGTGGTGTTTGTTTTCGTTCCACCAAAGCCGACAGGGAGGCAAGGGACACGACTCAGACATCGGAACCTGATAAAGCTCAGCTTGAAGAATCGGTTTGGATTCCAGGTGAACCCGCTGTATGGGTCGGTTCTGGCGAGAAACAGTGGAAACAGAAGGTGACTGCTGCCCTTCAGGAATCCATGCCGGCGGAACATCCCCAATGGATTCACTGCGAGTTGCGTTTGCTAGAGGAACGGCTCTACGAGAAGGATATTGATAATATGTTGACACCCCTGTTGGCATCGGCACGCGATGCGGGCTGGGTCGAACGTGGGTTTGCTCGTCTGGGATCTGTAACCGCTCGAAAGGTCGCAGTTGCCGGCGATTCTGAAGTCGGAGCAAATATTACTGCTCACGCGAATCCCGCAAAAGTTGTCGATGACAAACCGGGTGTTTTGGTAGAGACCGACTTAGTTAAGCTTGATGCGGATGCCGTCAAATGGGCACTCTATGAGAAAGCATTTCAACTCTTCGAGGGTGACCCCGATCTCCGCTTCCCACCTATTTGCCCGTTATCATTAGACATTCGCGTTACGATCGACGACGAGCAGAGAAGAAAATCGATTCAAGCATTCTTGAAGCCGTGCATCGACGGTCTCGAACCGATCTTAGGACATCCCGACAATCTGCTTCCGGAACCTAGAGCACAACTCAAAAGACGTCTTGCACCGCAAGATGAGATGATCCTGTCGCTCGATTTCCACGTGCGTGGAGGAAGCTCGAATCGTGTATCCGCTCTCATCAGATCGCAAGAATCACTCAGCGATTATAGCTAATCCCTGCCTGCATCATATTTCGACATTTTAGTGTAGCGACTCAGGTGGCGAGAACTAAGTTTGTTGAGGCCTTTCGACTTGCCTCCGGAGAAACGGCACTGCCGGATCGGCCTTCTACAGAGAACACGATGTCTGCCAGCCTCACGACACAGCGTAACCAGAGTACGCTAAGCTCGACTTTCTGCGTGCAAATCCAATGTATATGCCCATTTGAAACGCAATATGCGAATGGGGTGGACCAGATGGCCTGATTTGCTTGTTCCTCCAGACCATGGACAGTATGATGCATCGTAAATCCTCCAGTTGTTCGACAGGGTGTGTGATGAAACCATGTTGGACATAACAAGACATTCAGGCAAACCTATGAGTAAACGAATTTATCGGTCACATGGAGAACCAAGAAGAGAAAATCTTTCTTGGAAGGAGAAATGGACCGGCTCCGACAACGGGCTGATAAATTGCTGGGAAATTGGCCGTGAAAGTAGTTTGAAGGATCCAGACTTGGCAGAGCGTGCACGAAACGGTGAATTGCCTGTATTGGTTTGGAAAGGTGGCGTAGAGAAGACTCTTAAGAAAAGAGAAAAGTACGGAACCCTAAACTACCTCGCTCAATGGCAAGGGCTAAGAGGTGACGATCTAGATATTGATCTAACTGAGGAAAAGGAACTTGTTTGCTCAAAGACTGAAATGAGAATTACCTACACATCAGACTCGTCGAAGTATGCTGATCCGTAAACATCTCACGAATGCCTGAGGCACGTTCATAGTTACCTTGAATCCAAGGGGCTGAAATATGGCGTTTAGCGACTTTTCAGGTTTTGCAGTTTTCGACCTAGAAACTACAGGACTCTCTCCAGGCCGCAATCATCGTATCATCGAAATTGGAATCGTCCGTTTGGACGAAGACTTCGATGTGGTCGAGGAGTGGGAAACACTAATCAATCCAGAACGTGATATTGGTGCTACCGATATTCACGGCCTAACCGCCAGTGATCTTGTAGAAGCACCCACATTCGTGGATTTGATGGCAGATATTTGGCACCGTTTTGAAGGAGCGGTTCCCGTCGCTCACAATATTTCTTTTGATCGCCAATTCATTGTGTCCGAGTTTTCTCGTGCTGGTGTTGAATTGGAGGACTTTTCTGGAATCTGCACAATGCGTCTGGCTGCTCAGCTTGGCGTATCAGGTGGCCGTCGACGGCTGGTCGATCTGTGTCATGATCTATTGGTTGACACCTCCCCTTCTCACAGCGCCGGAAATGATGCACGGATGTGTGCAGACATTCTCAGGAAGTTATCGAAGACCCGTGATATTAGTCGGCTATTCCAGCCCGTCACTTGCCCAGAGTTGTGGAGAAGGAGGGCGACTCCTTTGGGTATCACTCGGCAAAAAGCACGAGATACTCCCATTCAGTCACCTCTTCAAATCCTTGCACAGAGGCTCAACGGCAGTTCAATTGTCACGAAAGCCGAGAGCGGGCAACTTGACGAATATCTTCTGGTACTTGACCACGTACTGGAAGACCGAGTAATCGATGATACTGAGGTGGAAGAACTTGCGTCAGTTGCAGATGCCTTCGGATTCTCAGGGGATGATCTGCAAGACATCCATGAACGGTACCTAGCCAGATTAGTGGCCCTGGTCTTGAGTGATGGAATTGTTACAGATGACGAACGACGAGATTTGAATCGAGTTGCCGGTTTACTCGGCGTTTCAGCTGAAAAGGTAGAGCAATTGCTTGTTGACAGTCCTGAATCTCATCGATTCACCTCAGAAAACCTATCGGGGAAAACTGTATGCTTTACCGGTGAATTGCGGTGTTGTATTGCTGGCGAGACACTCGACCATCCTAGGGCCGAAGATATCGCTGTAACACATGGCCTGACTCCTAGACCAAGTGTGACAAAGAAA
>Ga0315336_1005749_pt1 | contig 13264 bp, 10 predicted proteins | sample ASW5metaG_FD_204512 | JGI IMG/M metagenome (GOLD analysis project Ga0315336, IMG submission 204512) | Ammonia-oxidizing marine archaeal communities from Monterey Bay, California, United States - ASW #5 | ecosystem: Environmental > Aquatic > Marine > Intertidal zone | place: USA: California...
GGCGGATACTTACCCTCGCGCTGCATCACGTCCGGCCGATTAACGCCAGCAGCCGTAACTTTTATCAATACTTCTCCCACTCCCGGTAACGGCGTCGGGAGATCCGTTATTACAAGTTCTTCTGGCCCTCCGGGATTTCTAATTTCAATGGCTCGCATAGTAAGCACAGATCGGGTGTGCATAATATTATGACCGACTAAGAACAAGAAACGCTACACTTCAAACGCTTAGATCCATACGGCAAACTTGTGGCTTCAGTTTTTACTTGAGAAGGAGTTGGATATATGAAATCGCCGTTACGAATTATGGTTGGTGTGATACTCCTGGCAGGAATCGTGGTTGTGCCAAACCTCGCGGCACAAGACGGAGTCAAAATCTATATCTCAGCTGATATGGAAGGGGTCACCGGTGTAGTGACCAACGAACAACTCGGACCTGAAGGATTCGAATACCAACGGTTCCGACAATTCTTAACCGATGAAGTGATCGCAGCCATTGAAGGCGCTCGAGAAGCAGGTGCTGATGAAATTGTCGTGAGCGACTCTCATGGGAATGGACAGAATCTATTAATTGACCAACTTCCAGACAATATCCAAATTATCCGATCTTGGCCTCGTCCACTCGGCATGATGCAAGGTATTGATGACACGTTCGATGGAGTCATCATGATCGGCTACCACTCCAGCACGACAAACCCGAACGGGGTTCGTGCCCACACTAATTCGAGTGCTAGGCTCTCAGCAGTTCGTCTCAACGGAATAGAAATGAGTGAGGGCAGTTTAAATGCAGCCATCGCTGGACATTTCGGCGTACCCGTCATCATGATCTCGGGAGACGATGCGGTCGTTAAGGAAGTGCAGTCTACTCTTGGCAATATTGAGGCAGCTGTGGTCAAGTGGGCTTACAGCTTTCACTCGGCCCGCACCCTCCATCCTTCGGCTGGACGAACGTTGATTCGGGAAAAGGCACGAGACGCGGTCGGCCGCATTGCGGAGTTTTTGCCCTATAAAACAGAAACACCGATTAAGTTCGACGTGACCTTCAAGAACTATCAGCCATCGCAACTATTAGCCTATTTACCTCAAGTGGATCGCACCGACTCCCACAGTATTCGATTTATTGGCGATGACATGATCGAGGTTTCCCGTTTCTTTACCTTTATGATGAGCTACGACTCGTCATTAGAACCGTAACCTTTTGGACGATACAGCGATCAATCGCGTGTAAGCAGGCCACGAAGATGCTTTGGCTAGCGTACGATTTGAACACCGAGAATCTCGATTCGCTGAAGTGGATTTTCGCCATCCAGCGGGAGCGCTTCAATTGCGTCAACTGTGGCCATGCCGTCTATGACTCGTCCAAAGACGGTGTACTTCCCGTCGAGTGCACTCACGGTATCGGTACAAATAAAGAAAGAAGTTGATGCACTAGCCGGGTCATCTCCTCTGGCCATGGAGACGATACCTCGAAGGTGCGGTGTAGCAGAAAATTCTGGCTCAAGATTTATAATGTGTCGTTGCTGATGTTCATCAAGTGGCCGTTCGCGACTTCCCAGCCAGCCGGTCTGAATGAGCATTCCCTTGACAACTCGATGAAACGACATCCCGTCGAACACCCCGAGCGAGGCAAGACGAAGGAAGTTGCGAACATGCTCTGGTGCATTCTCAGCCATAAATTCGAGCGTGATTGAACCATTGGTTGTTGCGAAAATAGCGCGATAGGCAGAAAGCTGCTCAACACTATCATTCGCGAATGGCGGCGGTTGTGGCGATGGCTGATCGCGAATGGTAATAGCTAAAATCGCAATTCGTTCGACTGCCTTACCGGACTCGTCTGTCGCAGCTTCTGAGATCTCCGTGACCAAATTCATACCCTCAGAAACACGACCAAACAGAGTATATTTTCCATCGAGTGCCGGTTGATCGACCACGCTGATAAAGAACTGTGTACCAGCACTATCAGGATCACCTGGCACCTGCACTGCCGACACTGCACCTCGTGTGTGGCGTTCGGCACTTAGCTCAGCCCTCAGCAACCCCAAACCTCCCCGCCCGTACAGTTCAGGCTTTTCTGGATCTTTTGAAAATGGGTCGCCACCCTGAACTACACCGTGCTTAATTATTCGATGAAAGATTGTTCCGTCATAGACGCCATTTTCGGCTGACTGAATGAAGTGACCGACATGGTTTGGTGCTACTTCAGGCAATAAATCAATAGTGAATTGACCTCGATCGGTCTTAACCACAGCTTGTTTACCTGCCATTTCAAGATTTGTAAATGGTGTTTGAAAGGGCTGGGAAGTGTCAGCTAACGATGTCTCCGTCAGGCACGTCACGCAGATTGCCAACGCTACGTAAATTACCTTGCTAAAGATCTTTACATCTCGGAACATGACAACGTTCTGCCTTTTGTATAAGTCCAGTACGATTCAACTCGCGCTACACCAATATTAACTTGTTGTGGTCATCATCGCGAACATCAAAACACGTGCTACCATACCATCATGGTTTTGTTTGATAACGATTCCATCGAAACGCCAGCTGAGCAACCAGAGCCAGCGAAATCCACACGCCGAAGTTTCATCCTAGTGTTGTTTTTGTGTGCAGTCATTGTCGGCGGATACTTCTTGTGGCGTATGGTGCAATCGGACGAGGAAAACCTAGTTGTGGAGCAAGTCGAGCCAGAAGCGATTCCTGTTGTTGAACCTGAACCCGAGCCAGAACCTGAGCCTGAACCACCACCGCGAAGAGTCGTGCGTGCACCTGAACCTGAGCCTGAACCAGCACCGCCGCCGCCGCCGCCGACAAATGTGCTACGTGTCACGAGCGACCTTGATGGCGCTTCGGTTTTCCTTGATAGAGAGTTTCTCGGTACTACGCCACTAGAGATGTCTAATCTTGATCCAGGTCAGCATCGCTTAAACATCTCATCACCAGGCTATGATGGCTTCGCGCAGACGATTGAAATTTCTAACGATCCCGTTGAAGTTTCCGTCAAATTTCTTGAGATTACGCTCGACGAAACGGTAAGTGTTATACACAAACATCGGATGGGTTCGTGTGCGGGTCAACTGGTCGCCACTCTGGAAGGTATTCAATACGAAACGGACCATAAAGATGCATTTACTGTGTCGCTTTCTGATCTTGAAGAGTTCAACGTTGACTATTTAGAACACACCCTTCATATAAAACCAACCGGTGGCAGAGGCTACAATTTTACCGACGAACAACCGAATGCGGACGCACTGTTTGTTTTCCACCGAGATGTTGAAACAGCACTTGCGCGGCTCGAAACTAGTGACCAACCGTAATCCTTCAACTGGTCGAACACGTTGCCCTTGGGCTGGATCCAAAAAGATTTATGTAAGCTACCACGACGACGAATGGGGAATACCTCAACATGACGACCAAAAGCTGTTCGAAATGCTTTTGCTTGAAGGCGCGCAAGCAGGCCTGAATTGGATCACCATCCTGAATAAGCGCGAAAACTATCGACAACGTTTCGATGGTTTCGACCCGCACAAAATTGCTCGTTACTCCGACGCACGCATTGATCAACTGCTTCAAGATCCAGGTATCGTGCGCAACCGCCTCAAGATTAGATCTACCAGGACTAACGCCCGTGCTTTTCTGACTGTTCAAGAAGAATTCGAGACCTTTAATGACTACATTTGGCAATTCGTCGAAGGTGCACCTCGACAAAATGCATGGAAATCAATGAGTCAAGTGCCAGCTTCAACAGACGAATCCAAAATTATGAGTCGAGACCTGAAACGCCGTGGTTTTACGTTTGTCGGATCAACGATCTGCTATGCCTTCATGCAAGCAATAGGAATGGTAAACGATCATTTGGTGAGTTGTTTTCGATACCGCCCAATGGTTCGTTAAATTACATCACCAGCCGGCCAAACTGCCACTGCCTGAGTCTCTCCCGAAAAGCATTTGTTCCAGTGAGGCCTTACACCTAAGCAGTGCGTTCAACTGCACGCTTACTTCGATGCTGCGCAAGCACCTCACGGCCAAGCCGCTTACTTAAATACACTTTTGATTCACTGACATTTACTTCGTTTGGCTCAAACTTAACCACGTTAAATGCCAGATTGTCGAGAACGCTACGCATTGCGTAGAACTTATTCTTGGTCTTAGTAACGATCTCGTCGAAACCGTTTTCAAGCGCCCACACTTCTTGCTCTTCTGACAGGGCGCGAAAGTGTCCTTGTCCCCGCCAGTCGCGACGGGTTGCACCAATCCAGTTATACATGACTTTCCGGTCTCGAAACTCGACACAACCAGCCAATCTGGCCACTAAATCAGCCAGCTTAGGTTCCGACTCGTTAGCACGAAGTTCATGCGATACCTTATAGGACACCGGAACAACAATTGACGGATCGTCAGGCAGGCTTGCCTCGGCCATCAAAATCTGGTGATCCCGTCCGTTGAGACGGTGAATTACTTCGGCTGAGGTTTTACGACGTGGAAATTCGCCAAAAAATTCTTCGATATATTGAATTTCCAACGACCCTTGCTGCAGCGAATATTGTCTAAGTTGATATTCCATCTATGGTCATTGAGCTACCGATCCAAATCAACCTTTGCTGGATCATAAGCTAGATTAGGCGCAAGCCATCTCTCAACTTCAGTCGTTGGGCATTTCTTGCGTGCCGCATAATCTTTAATCTGATCATGCCCGATCCGGCTAACGTTGAAATATCTTGCCTCCGAATGTGCTAGATAGAGACCGCTAACACTCGCGGCAGGAGTCATCGCACAAGACTCAGTCAGGTTAATACCTAGTCGCTTAGCATCAAGTAGTTCAAATAATTTTGTCTTTTGGCTGTGGTCAGGACACGCCGGATATCCGAATGCCGGCCGAATACCGCGGTATTTTTCAGCGATTAAATCATCAGGCGTCAGTTGATCTACCTTCTCGTAACCCCAATCTTGGCGGACCTTGGCATGCAGGTACTCGGCAAACGCTTCCGCTAATCGGTCGGCCAGTGCTTTAATCATGATTGCGTGGTAATCATCGTGGTCTCGTTCAAATTGGTGCACCAATTCATCAACACCTAGACCGGCAGTCACAGCGAATCCTCCCAGATAATCATCGCACCCACTCTCACGTGGCGCGATGTAATCTACTAGTGACCGATTAGGTCGGCCACCCGGAATAAACTGCTGCTGACGTAGCATCTGAAATCGAACTAACTCCTGACTGCGTTCAACATCATTGAATAAAACAAGATCCTCGTTTTCACTAGTAGCTGGCCAAAATCCGTAAACGCCGTTTGCTTGAACACTTTGCTCAGAACAAATGCGCTCAAGTAATTGCTGCGCATGATCGTATAGTTCACGGGCTGCTGATCCGTAGCTCGGATGATCGAGAATGCCTGGAAATCGTCCTTTCAGTTCCCAAGCAGTAAAGAAAAAAGTCCAGTCGATATAGGGTGCTAGCTCGTCAATCGCTACCCGCTCAAGCACACGAGTGCCTAGAAAAGAGGGTGTAGGCACGTCGGTCGCCTTCCAAGCAAAACGCTGTCGGTTCGCACACGCATCTTTAAACGACATTAAGGGCTCTGCCTGCCGACTTGCATATTTCTCACGAAGTTCCGCTTGTGTTTTTCTGTTTGTTGCGTCGAATTCTGATCTTGCAGTCGCACTCAGCAGTGTTGCCACAACATCGACCACACGAGACGCGTCAAGAACATGTACAGTGCTTGCGTCGTACTCAGGTGCGACCTTAACAGCAGTATGTTGCCGACTTGTAGTAGCACCTCCAATCAACAGCGGCAGAGACAGGTCTCGTCGCTTCATCTCTTTGGCCACGAAGACCATCTCGTCAAGCGACGGCGTAATAAGACCGCTTAATCCAACAATGTCTGCCTTCTCGTTGATCGCCGTCTCCAAAATCTTGTCGCACGGCACCATTACACCAAGGTCGACAACCTCATAATTGTTACATCCCAATACGACTCCCACAATGTTCTTGCCGATGTCGTGAACGTCCCCTTTCACCGTTGCCATAACAACCTTGCCTTGCCAGGAAACACCTGTGCCCATCTCGTCTTTTTCCGCTTCCATGAAGGGTTGTAAATAGGCCACAGCCTTTTTCATAACTCGTGCACTTTTGACAACTTGTGGAAGAAACATCTTCCCTGCGCCGAACAAATCACCAACGACTTTCATGCCATTCATAAGTGGCCCTTCAATTACCTTGAGTGGGCGACTGTATTGTTGACGTGCTTCTTCAGTATCATCGTTGATAAATTCGACTATCCCGTGCACTAGAGAGTGTGACAATCTAGTCTCGACCGGAGCCTCTCTCCAAGATAGGTCTTGGTCCCGCTTCGTGCTTTGCCCTTTCACCGTCTCAGCAAACTGAACCATTCGATCAGTCGCATCGATACGTCGATTAAAGATAATGTCCTCAACGCGTTCCAACAGATCCGCTGAGATGTCTTCATAGACAACTAGCTGACCAGCATTAACGATGCCCATATCTAGACCTGCGCGGATAGCATGGTAGAGAAATGCTGAATGCATCGATTCCCGAACGACGTTATTGCCTCGGAAAGAGAAGGAGAGGTTGCTGATTCCACCACTTAATTTCACTTTCGGGCAGATCTCTTTAATCAACCGCAAGGACTCAATAAAATTGATTGCATAATCGTTGTGTTCTTCAAGACCTGTCGCAACGGCAAGAATATTTGTGTCAAAAATGATGTCGGTTGGATCGACGTCAGCCTTCTGAGTCAGCAGATGATATGCCCGCTGACAAATCTCAACTTTCCGCTCGATCGTGTCGGCTTGACCGGTCTCATCGAATGCCATGACGACCATGCCAGCACCATAGCGTTGAACTAAGCGTGCTTTCTTTAAAAAATCTTCTTCGCCCTCTTTAAGACTCAAGGAATTCACAATTGGCTTACCTTGTACACACTTTAAACCCGCCTCAAGAACCGACCACTTGGAACTGTCGATCATGATTGGTACGCGAGCAATATCAGGCTCTGTAGCAAGCAAATTTAGGAAGCGGGTCATCACTTGCTCTGAATCAAGCATTCCCTCATCCACGTTCACATCGATGATATTTGCACCTCCATTGACTTGATCTAGTGCAACTTGCGCAGCTTCGGTATAATCACCCGCCTTGATTAATCGCTCAAACCGTGCCGAACCAGTGACATTCGTTCGTTCGCCGATCATCTGAAAATTGCTGTCCGGATTAATCGTTAACACTTCGAGACCTGCAAACCTTGTCAAGGGCTCTGTATGAGGCAAAGCTCGTGGCGCAAGTCCATCGACCGCCTGAGCGATTTCACGTATGTGATCTGGTGTCGTCCCGCAACAGCCACCAACAAGATTCACGAAACCGCTCTTAGCAAAGTCGCCTAAGAGTTCACTGGTTTCTTGAGGAGTTTCGTCATACTCACCGAATGAATTTGGTAACCCAGCATTCGGATGGCAACTCACATAGATTTCAGAAATCCGTGAAAGTTCTGTGAGATAGGGCCGCATTTCACTCGCACCCAACGCACAATTTAGTCCGATAGAAAAGGGTCGCGCGTGGCTCACCGATACGTAAAACGCGTCAAGGGTTTGTCCGGACAGCGTGCGGCCACTGCGATCTGTGATGGTCACGGACAATGCGACAGGAATGTCTTCGCTGGAGTTATCCAGCACCTCTTGAATGGCAAAAATGGCCGCCTTTGCATTCAACGTGTCAAATATCGTCTCAACCAAAAGCAGATCAACCCCACCTGACAAAAGACCCTTAACCTGCTCGACATAAGCATCTCGCAGTGAGTCGAAATTAATATCACGCGCAGAGGCATCATTAACGTCAGGTGAAATTGAAAGAGTCCGATTCGTAGGGCCAACTACCCCCGCTACGAATCTCGGTCGGTCTGGTGTCCGCGCGGTCCAGGTAGCAGCTGCCTTACTAGCAATCCTGGCGGCATCCTGATTCATCTCGAATACGATTTCTTCAAGACCATAGTCCGCTTGAGAGACTGCCGTGCTGTTGAACGTGTTCGTCTCAATGATGTCGGCTCCAGCCTCTAGGTACTCGTTATGTATCGCCGCCACAACATTGGGAGCAGTCAAGGTTAATAGATCGTTATTGCCCCTAAGATCATGAGAATGATTTGCAAACCGGGCACCTCGAAATTGCGCCTCAGTCAACTGCCGTTGCTGTATCATCGTGCCCATTGCTCCGTCGATTATTAAAATCCGCTTCTCGAGCAACTGACTCAGCAAGGCTCTCTGATTGCGTGCTGTCTTTTTCAGGTCTTCCATAATGCCTGTTTCTTCTTATCGTCCTTCTTGCAAAGACTCTACCGCACATCCAGCCAATTTAAATCACTGGTCTCCTACCAACACACTGGTCTAGTTTTGCATCGGCCCAATGACGATCTACCTTGATCATAAATATTGTCACATCAACAACTAGAATCCCCTCGGAAAACATCTCTTTCACTTCTTGGGTGGGACGCGGACAGTCCTGCGGAGCTACCTCTTGCAAGATCTCGTTCGTCCAATGTTTCCGAGTTCACGGTCGCCCGTTCCAATACAAAACGGAAGCGTTCGGACTTTAGGTGGCGTCTGATGACGGTGCGGCCTTGGTGCGCTGCTTTAAGATCTCGTCAATGAGGAACAAGTCAGTCAAGAGAGCGCGAAGATGAATAGAAGCATTCAGGTTGTCGATCAGTTGTGAACTAATAGAAGGCTGTGCCATCGCAAGCTGGATGGCTGCTTGTGCGTCGCTAGCATCGCGTTCAAGCACGACGATGAATCTCTCGTAACAGTCTGCCGGCTCCACTGCCGAATCGTCCACCAACTTCCGAAAGACATCCCCAAGGCCTGTCATTGCTTTATCACTACGCTGCAGATAGTCACGCAACTGACCACCACTCTCTGAACCAGAATCACCCGCGAGTCCTTGCGCCGCATACGCGAGCATGAATTCGTAGCTTTCTTCGATAGCGTTGCAGCGATCCTGCAACTGATCTTGCACCGCTTTCGTCACGCTTAACCTACCGAGATTCTGGCGCCTGGGTCGAAGGCGCATTGTTGGACTGCGATTCGGGATGCTGTGTTGGGTTCCACTGGTTCGGATCGTGATGTTCGACGAAATGGTCACGACCAATCCAACCATTAATCATCGACCAAGTCAGAAAACGCTTTTCAGGTCTCAGCCCAAAATAGATGTGCGCGATGATTAACGTTACGAGTGAAACTGATGAGAGTCCGTGGAGTACGTAAATCATTCCCCAGGTTTGTGGCGTAAACAAATAGGGATCACGCGCCCAGAGTGGAGTTTCAATCCGGAACATCATTAATATTCCAGTGCAGATCACCATACCGCCAGTAACAAGGATTGCGTGGTGGTACAGTCGATTTTCTAGTGGGTACTTCGCATGCTTTCTTGGTGCCGGAGCAGTCTGCCCGAGACTGCGTTTAAACCTGTTTATTGCTTCGGTTATATCACGCCCGCTAATCCACATCGTCCACAGATCCATCCAGAATGTCGAATGAATGATATGAAAAACAATCGACAGGGTGAGCACTACACCTGCAACCCAATGTATGGTCACCCAAGCGAATTGAACACCGATTACTGGCAAGAATCCAGTAAACAGAAGCACCAACATAGTCGCAGCCATTACCCAGTGAAAGAGTCTAGAAGCAACAGAGTGGCGCGCGACGCGCTCCGGAACATTCGCTGTCTGAATCGAATCCGACTCCTGCTCGAAGAGTCCGTACTTTCGCTGAGGCACAAACCAAGCCAAATACATGGAGTGTGCAATCACAAACAGAATGCCTGATCCTGCTGCTAAATAGAGGAGGTTCCAGGAAATCCGGATTAACACTTCCTGTCCCCAGGGGTCACTGCCCCACGAAAGGAACTCCATCTACACCTCCGCTCGCTGAATCGACCGCTTAACTAGATTACGCATCAATGGAATCTTGTACGCGTTATGCCGTAAAGGTTTCGCACCCCTCACGGCCAACTCCGCAACTCGTTCGGCAGTCGTGTCATCGAGTGACTCACCGCGAACGGCGTTTTCAACTGCCGTCATACGAAGAGGTCGAGGTGCGACGCCATTAACCGCAATACGGGCTTCTTCAATTATGCCGTTGTTGGCTAGAATAGCCGACGCAACATTGACGAGGGGAAAGTCCCATACTTGACGGTCACGTACCTTCTCAAAATAAAAGTGAGCTCCGGCAAACGTGGCTGGAACACGAATTGTTGTCAATAAATCGCCAGGCTGCAGAACACTCATTCTAGTGATGTCCGTACTGGGACCGATGAAAAACTCTTCTGCACTTACAACTCGCTCACCGCTGCTCGACTGGATTACCATCTGCGCATCCAGCGCGATGAGGGCTGGCGCAGTATCCGACGGGTTAACTGCGACGCAACGGTCCGCTTCAAGGATCGCGTGTTCACGATTCATTGAAGCCGGTGTGTCTGCATAACAAATGTTGCCACCGGCGCGATAACAGGTCCAGCCATCACGGTAATACCAACACCGCGTGTCTTGATTCAAGTTTCCACCGATTGTGCCTTGGTTGCGAATCTGCGGTGATGCCACAAGCTCTGCCGCTTCAACCAGAAGGCTGTAGTTTTCTACAATCTCAGGATGGGCTACAATCTCAGACAAAGGCGTCATAGCACCGATCTCAAGGCCATCGTTGGTGGTCCGTACACCTCTCAAAGATGCGATACCACCAAGATCCACGACCACACTAGGTCGCAAAATACGATCCTTGAACCAGTCGAAGGAATCCAGGCCTCCAGCTAGCACCCACGCATCCTCTCGATGCTCGTCGAGTAAAGCGACAGCGTCGTCTACACTCGTGGGTTGAAACAGTTCAAACGCCGCCATCATGTCGCGAATAACGGCCATGATGTAACCTCCTCGTTAAGTGTCGCTCAAATCAACGAGACTTAATATCTCGTCATTATTGGCAAACCAGTTGGCACTTCTAAGTATTCCGCGCGTACTCCGCAGCCCGCTCCATCGCTGTCAAAATCTTGTCGTAATCAGCGCATCTGCACAAATTTCCAGAGAGCCCATGCGCTAACTCTGCGCGAGTCGGATTTGGATTCGTTTTCAGGAATCCCGTCGCAGTCATTACAAAGCCAGACATGCAAAAAGCACATTGAAAACCTTGTTCGTCGACAACAGCCTGCTGCACAGGGCTTAACGTGCCATCCTCACCGGCAAGACCTTCAATTGTCTCCACACGCCGACCACGCACTGAATGGGTCAAAATCGAACACGAATAGTGCGGCACGTCATCGATAAGCACTGTACAAGCTCCGCATTCAGCACGGTCACAACCCAGTTTGGTGCCGGTCAAACCCAACTTGTAACGCAGGGTCATCGCTAGCGTTTCCTGTTTCATGATGTCTACACGCCGTTGCTGGCCGTTGACGGTGAGCGTTATAAGGCGCTCGACCGACCCTGGTGTCGCCGGCTGTGCCTGGACAGAACCCCGGAACACATAGCCAGCCGAGGAAACAACCGCTCCTGCAGCAACGACACCTTTAATGAAGTTTCTCCTCGAAACTCCTTTGTCGATAGCATCAATGATGTCGATGTCAGCCATGGATTTGGATCGCCTTTCTTTACAGCCGAAACTTCAAACTCAAATCAGACTCAGTCACACACGTGCCGGATCATACTATGTACGCCCGTCAGCACAAAAGCCCTATTGTCCCTATAAAGAACGAAAAGGATGCTGAGATCGGATCTCATTACTAACTTTTCAATGGAACTCAGACATCATTCCTGACCGATTCAAAGAGGCGGACTCGACGAAGGACCAAGTCAAGAAAATACAGTAAAAGCGCAATTACAGCGAGGTAGGGCCAAAGTTGTACTTTGCGGACGACACTCTCGTTCTTGTTGAATAATTGCTCAAACGTGGGCGTAAATACGCCTCCAGTATCTCGACTAATTTCTTGTAAAAATTCTACGTTCGGTGGTCGAAATCGATATTCCCCTGGGTATGTGGACAGCAGGGAACGACGATTCAGCAAACCATCTGCACTATGCACTGTGAAGGCGTAGTCGCCCACATCACTCAGTGGCACTATTCCTTCAAACGAATTGGCATTCACTCGGTCCAATGCTACCCGCGTAATTCGTGAATCCGGATGAACCATGCTTACCTCAAAATCTAAAAGTCCGGAATTTGCTGACAAACCATTTGATTCGTCAATCCTAATACGCGCGCGGTCCCGTTCCCGCCAAACATGGAAGGCCCGATTCTTGTCCTGAGAGCTACGCATCGCTTCACGAACAACTTGTACCCAAAATTGTCCATACCCAGACCAGTTCAGCCATTCGGTGGCCCAGCGATTTTTTAAATCAGAAGTGAATGCAAGAGTTTGGCCAAGTCCAAACTGCCACCTCGCAAGAATCGGATCATCTTCGGCTGACATTAACAGAGCCTCGGAAGTGTCCTTTAGTTGTGTACTTAGATAACCTCGTAGCGGTGGCGCCTCGCTGAAATCGATCCCTTTAAACATTTCTGCGTTCTTTTGAATCAGGGGCTTGAAAGGCTCTTCAACTAACGTTCGCTGCGTAGCTCGTTGTGTCTCCTTTGCAAAAATTTGTGGTACTTCGGCAGCATTTTTTACAACATAACCTCGCCCGTTACCCCACTCCGCAATATTTGTTAGTAGTTCGTGGTCAGCTTCCTCTCCCATGGCCACAGTTGACACACTGATCTCTGCCTCCGCCATTCTCGTCAGGAGACCTTCGTAATCATCGGGATACGTCCGGCCGTCCGACAACAAGATGATGTGCTTCAAGTCGTCAGAGGCTTCGAGCAAGCTTGTGTAAGCCTCTTCTAAAGCTGGAAAAATATTGGTGTGCCCACTTGGCATGATGGTGCTGATCTTGTTCTTGATCCACACCCTGTTCGACGCTTGTTGTAATAACACTGGCCAGTCAAAACTGTTGTTGAACGCCACAACACCGATTTGATGATGATCGGCCAGCACATCGACCGCTGCCTTGGATGCTTCTTTCGACAATTCAATCTTTGGCCCGACCATGCTCCAAGATTTATCGAGAACTATTATCAGAGCGAATTCCTCAGGACGTTCTCTCACACTGAAGGTGATAGGCAGCATTTTCTCGATCGGACTGTCAGCATAGCCATCTTCACCATACATCGCATCGCCACCAGCCAACACAAAACCACGACCGAGTTCACTAACAAACGCCGACAAAGCTCCTAATTGG
>Ga0315336_1005750_pt1 | contig 13264 bp, 7 predicted proteins | sample ASW5metaG_FD_204512 | JGI IMG/M metagenome (GOLD analysis project Ga0315336, IMG submission 204512) | Ammonia-oxidizing marine archaeal communities from Monterey Bay, California, United States - ASW #5 | ecosystem: Environmental > Aquatic > Marine > Intertidal zone | place: USA: California...
GATATCGAGGGTGCCGTTGCCGGTGAAATCGGCCGCGCAGACCAGGGCAACTTCTGGCGCCTCGAGGAGTTCGATGCCGTCAACACTGAAGTCGAAGCTCCCGTCGTGATTGGGAAACCAGACCACATTACCGGGGACGGCGGCGGCAAGGATCACATCCGGGAAGCCATTGCCGTCGAGGTCCGCAAGCGCAAAGCTGCCCGTATCGAGGACGACTTCACCATTTTCGCCCGCCCCGCTGTCCCCGGCCCCCTCGAACCCGCCAAGCACACCCAAGCCGCTTCCCGTTTCGTAGACCATGCGGAACGCGGCTCCTCCCAGGCTGGCCGCCCCGAAGGTCAGGACGAGGATCTCCGGATCCTCAGTTCCCGTGAGGTTTTCGACGGCGATCTGTTCGGCATCGGTCCCCAGCTCAACGTGTTGAGGTTCTGCAAAGGGTGCCACGGGAGAGCCGCTCGAAAAATAGTACGTAACCCGGCCGCCTCGGCGGGAGCCGAAGACGAGATCGTTGTGTCCGTCCAGATCCAGATCCGCGAGGACCGGGGTCGTTCGCGCCAACCTCTCCTCGCCAAGGACCTGAGCCGCTGGCTGACTGAGACCCTCCAGGTAAATCCGGATCCCACGATCTGTGTTCAACACGATGTCGGGGAGCCCCAGGTGGTCGATGTCTCCGGTGGCGATTCCTCGAACGGCCGTGCCCGTGGGAGCCTCGGGACCGAGCTCGAAGGAAATCGAGTCCGGCGACGGGCCTTCCTCCACGGATCGGTTGTAGTAAATTCTGGCGCGGTCCGCCGTCCCGATGATCACGTCGAGGTCGCCGTCGCTGTCGACGTCGGCCAGCACGAGGGCCAAGATACTCTGCAGCGCATCGATCCTCAGAGCGGGTAAAAGAGTGCCATCTCCCCGACCCAGGAGGACGTCCGCGACCGGCTCGTTTTCCGAAGCGTATACAACGTCAGCGAGCCTGTCGGAGTTGAGATCTCCAGTCGCGATCTCACGCACATTGCCCAGCGCGCTGAAGACCTGTTCGATTTCTCGATTGCCTTCTGGAGCCGTGGCTCGTACGCGGAACCGCAGCGTCGCCCCTGGAAAGCTCAGGCCTGTCAGGTCCCTGAGAGTTGACGAGAGGTTCACGGTCACGGTCTCCCCGGCCAGAAGCAGCTCATCCGGCGCCAGGGTCAGCAGGCTGGCAGATTCTCCACCTGGAAAGATTTCCAGAGTCGCCGGGACGAACCCCCTTCGATCGCTGAGGATACTTACGCTATCGGAGGAGACGGTCGAGGCATCGAGGGTATCACTGAAGAGAATCGCGATGACCTGTTCTCGCGGAACCGCGAGCTGGTAAGGGCCCGGTACGGTGCTCACGATGGTCATGACTGGCCCGGGGGGAGGCGGCGGAGGCTGTTCCCCGCCTGCAGTCTTTTCTACCGTGAAAGAGAAGTTCATCGGAACGAGGGCCCGGTCGGCCGCAGAGCGAATGGTGTCGCTAAGGCGGACTTCCACCGTTTCCTCGCTACCGAAGCGGCTCGCTGCCTCGAACGCAACCCTGCGGGCATCCTTGGAGGTGTACGTCCCAGTTCTCTTTCCGCTCAGAGACCCCTCGACGAGGAAGCTCGCTTCATCCACCGTCGAGAAATTAACGTCGGCTGAAAAGACCACCTCGACAAGCGAGTCCCCGGGGACGTCGGGCGTGCCGCTCTCCGGAGAAGTCTCCTGTACCGTGAAGCGTTCGGCAGTGGGCAGTGGCGGGGGAGAACTGGAGGACTTCCGGCATCCGGCAGGCAGTAGCATAGCCACAAGGAGCGCCGCCAGCGGCAAAAAAGGACACTTCGGCAAAGGGACGTTTGTCATGATGATACCCAGGCGGTTACCTCGTTCAACGGGCTGCTACAAGTGGGTTTCATGGCTTGTGTTCGGCTGATTCAAGAGTAACGTCAAGAATCTGGATAGTCTCGGTTAGCGTGGACGGTGGTTTTGATTGCGTTTGACTCCCGGAAGGGGTCGCTTTAGTATGACCGAGCGAGGCGCGGGTTGGACTTAGCCCCTACCGGGGAGGCGGATGAGGAAGCGTTTCAAGCTATTTGAGCAAGAGCTGGGCCACAAAATCTGGACCATAGTCCAAATTTTCTACCGTTCCCACGCAGTTTTCAAGGAACAGTTTGAGGAGTATGAGCAGAAAATCCTCCAGTTCACGCGGGAGACCGGCATGCACCGCGATGAGCTGCGGCTCAAGTCGAGTGAGATCGGTGGGCTCCTCGACTTCAAGATGCTCGAGCGGCTCAGGGACGGCTACATCCACGAGCTCAAGGACCTGTGCCACCTCGTTTTCAGGGGCCAGGACAGGACCGATCTCCTCGACCGCTATGTCTCCGACATCTTCCACGAGATCTCGATCCTCAAGGAAGAGCATTACAACGTCAAGACGTACGCGCCCCTTTACGAGCGCGACGCGGCCGAGGTGGAGCTCAAGCACATTCTCGACGAGGCCCACGTTCAGTTTCCCCTCAAGCTCAAGCACACGCAGTACTTGTTTGGGCGAGCGCAGGCGCGCCTCGAGGAGCACCTCTCGAGCTTCCGCAAGATTCAGCTGTTCATCCGCTCTCTGTACTTGCACCGGGATGAGTTCGTTGCGGAGGCCTATCCCGACGGGATCAAGCAATTCTACCGCTTCATGTACCCGTGCGGGCCAGTCGAGGGCTTCTACCACGTCGGCTGCAACCTTTACCTCTCGGGATTCATGGACGAGGCCCTGGAGGCCTTCCGGTTTGCGGAGGAGGCCTACCAGGAACAAATCAGATCGGCTGCTACGCCCCTGAGCGCGGAGACGAGAAAAGCCCTGCGGGCGATCCTACGTCCCCTGAGGTTGAAGATCCGAAGACTGTCGGGGCCAGCCGCGTTGCCGAAGACGAAGAGGCAAGCCGCGGGTCGTGCTGCGCTCGGTTAGTGGAATCAAGGAGTCACCGAAGTCAACCCCGCCCCCCCCCAGAACTTTGCCGACAGACTTGCTCGCGCCGTGGACGAGAAGCGCAGCTGTCTGGTTGTGGGCCTGGATCCGGTTCTCGAGCGTCTTCCCCGAGAGGTGCTTGGGGTGATCGGTACGGGAGCGTCCGGCGGAGAAGGCCTGACGGCACGAGCGGCGGCGGCGTTCGGACTCTTCCTGACGAAAGTTATCGACACCGTCTCGCCTCTGGCCGTTGCCGTCAAACCGAACACCGCGTTCTTTGAACGCTACGGCGCCGCCGGGTGGGAGTGCTTGGGGGAGGTCTGCCGCCACGCTCACAAGGCGGGGCTCCTCGTGATCGCGGACGCGAAACGCGGCGATATCGGTCACACTGCCGAGGCCTATGCCGACGCGCTCCTGGGCGAACTCCCGGGCACACCCGGACCCCACGTGGACGCCGTTACCGTCAACCCGTACCTCGGTACCGACTCGATGGCGCCTTACCTGGAGAGGGTACGCCGAGGAGGGAAGGGAGTCTTCGTCCTGGTGCGGACGTCCAATCCGTCGGCAACGGATCTTCAGGACCTGGATGCGGGAGGCTCTCCGGTGTACCAGCGCGTGGCCGGGCTGGTCGCGAAGTGGGGCGATGGTCTCCAAGGTGTTTCCGGGCTGGCTCCGGTCGGAGCGGTCGTGGGGGCGACGGCTTCCAAGGAAGCGAGGCTCATTCGGGAGGCTTTGCCCCGCGCTCCGTTCCTCGTGCCCGGCTATGGAGCCCAGGGCGCCAGCGCCTCGGAACTCACACCCTACTTTCTTCCGGGGGGACAAGGCGCCATCGTGAACGCGTCGCGGTCCATTCTCTACGCGTATGAGAAAAGGGCGGGCTCGTGGGCCGACGCGGTCGGCAAGGCCGCGGCAGAAGCCCGGGAGGAGCTGGAGGAGGCGCGGGGGAGGGCGTAGAAGCTGTCAGCTCTGGCCCGCAAATTCGGTGACGTAGCCTCATCGAGCCCGAGCCCGAGCCCGAGCCCGGAAAGGAGACCACGGTGAACCGCTTGGCCACGAATAGATAGACGTCGACCTGGCAGCGATTGACTCTGCCCTTGCGAATCGTCGCGATGCTGACCCAGATGGTGCGTCGTGCCGAGGAATCGGGCGCGGCAGGGGCAGGGGCAGGGGCAGGGGCACGGGGCACGGGGTAAACGTCACAGTACTTCCGATTCGTGTCCTACTTCCCCTTCTTCCTGCGCCACCGCAGATACGCCTCGGAAAAAGGCAGGATCTCCCCATCGAGCACCGCGTTGGCATTCCCTTTCTCGAGATTGGTGCGGTGGTCTTTTACCAGGGTGAAGGGCTGTAGCGTATAGGAGCGAATCTGACTGCCGAAGGCAATCTCGCCCTTTTCCCCGTAGAGTCGCTCGACCTCGGCCTCCCGCTTTTTTTCCTCCTCGCGCAGGAGACGCGCCTGCAGCAACTTCATGGCGGTCGTGCGGTTCGAGTGCTGGGAACGCTCGTTCTGGCACTGGACCACGATGCCGGTGGGGAGGTGGGTGATACGTACGGCCGAGTCGGTCTTGTTGACGTGCTGCCCTCCCGCTCCGCCGGCTCGAAACGTATCCACGCGAAGGTCAGCAGGGCTCACGTCGATCTTCCTGTCGGTCTCCGGCAACTCCGGGATGACATCCACTGCGGCAAACGATGTCTGCCTACGGCTTTTCGCGTCGAACGGGGAGATTCGGACGAGTCGGTGGACACCCACCTCCGATTTCAGGTAACCGTAGGCGTAGTCCCCTCGGACAAGAAAGGTAATGTTCCTGACACCGGCTTCCTCGCCGTCAAGAGCATCCACCATCTTCACAGCGAAACCCTGTCTTTCTGCGAACCTGGTGTACATACGAGCCAGCATGCTCGTCCAGTCGCAGGACTCGGTTCCTCCGGCGCCAGCGTGAATGGAAAGAAAAACGTTGGCATGATCGTGAGGCTCGTTGAGGATGGCGCGGAGCTCGAGTTCCTCGAGCATTTTCTCCACCGCGCCCGCTTCGACTTCGAGCTCGTCGAGAGACGCAGCGTCCTTCTCCGCGTTTCCGATCTCGGCAAGTTCGAGGAGGTCTGTCGTCGTCCGCGCGACCGACACCACGGGCTCGATCTCGCTCTTCAACTTCTTGACCTCGCTGATGACTTCCTTGGCCCGGTCGCCCAGGTCCCAGAAGCCGGCCTGCGACATCTTCTCCTCCAGCTCCCGAATTCGCCCCGTCCCCTCCTCCGTATGCAGGGTCTCCTCGAGGACGTTGATTCGCTTGCGGAGTTCGTTGAGTTGTTCGATCAGTTCCGAGTACATGGCATTAACATGGCCGTAAGAGCCGGAGCATAGTGCCCGATTCCAGAAATTCGCATCAGTTAGCGCGGCGCTTTTCCCCGCTGGACTGCGTTGCCAAGAATGTGGTCGCTCCCGCCTTGGTCGCGACCACCCTCAGCGACCCCTCCAGGGTCGCCTGCGTACGCGTGCCTTGCCAGCGAAAAAAATCGCCTGCGCTAACGGCGCTATTTTAATCTCGAGGCCATCCGGTAAATATTGACACGAATTTCTGAAACCGAGCACTTAACCCCTTCGAAAGGTCTGTTCAAGGTATTGCAAGGATTCCCCGAGTGTGTTAACGTCGCGCAATTTTGTAAACAAGGCCATTTACTGTCAGGCCACCTCTCAGCGGGCTTTTCAGGACTTAAAGCATGCCTCGGCGGACAGATATTGAGACCATCCTTATTATAGGCTCTGGGCCCATCATCATCGGCCAAGCGTGTGAATTTGATTACTCCGGAACCCAGGCCTGCAAGGAGCTCAAGCTGGAGGGATTTCGGGTCATCCTGGTGAACTCCAATCCGGCGACCATCATGACGGACCCCGAATTCAGCGACCGGACCTATATTGAGCCCCTGAACGTGGCCTCCGTCTCGAAGATCATCGAGCGGGAAAAGCCCGATGCGATCCTGCCCACTCTGGGGGGGCAGACCGGGCTCAACCTGGCCACCGATCTGTGGAAAGCGGGGGTCCTGGAGAAGCACAACGTCGAGTTGCTCGGCGCAACTTACGAGGTCATCTGCAAGGCGGAGGACCGGGAGGAGTTCAAACGGGCCATCGAGCGTTGCGGCCTGGACCTTCCCCCGAGCGTCATCGTTCGGCGTGAGGATGAGATCCCTGGCGCTCTCGAAACGATCGGCATTCCCGCCGTGATCCGTGCGAGCTTCACCCTGGGAGGTTCGGGCAGCGGTATGGCCTACACCCGGGACCAGTTCAACGAAATGGTGAGCGCAGGACTGCAGGCAAGCCCGATCAGCGAGGTGCTCGTCGAGGAGTCCATCGAGGGGTGGAAAGAATTCGAGTTAGAGGTGATGCGTGACCGCAACGATAACGTGGTCATTGTTTGCTCGATCGAGAATTTCGATCCCATGGGAGTGCACACGGGTGACAGCATCACCGTGGCTCCGGCTCAGACGCTGACGGATAAGGAGTACCAGGTGATGCGCAATGCCGCGATCGCGATCATTCGCGAGATCGGTGTTGAGACTGGCGGCTCCAATATCCAGTTCGCCGTCGACCCGGAGAGCGGGCGCATGGTCGTCATCGAGATGAACCCGCGGGTCTCGAGGAGCTCGGCCCTCGCCTCGAAGGCCACGGGCTTTGCGATCGCGAAGATTGCAACACGGCTGGCGGTCGGGTACACGCTCGACGAGATCCCCAATGACATTACCGAAAAGACCCCGGCCTGTTTCGAGCCCTCGATCGATTACTGCGTGGTCAAGATTCCCAAGTTCGATTTCGCCAAGTTTCCCAACACCGACGCGACGTTGACCACGCGCATGAAATCGGTCGGGGAGGTCATGGCGATCGGCCGAACTTTCAAGGAGTCCTTACAGAAGGCGGTTCGTTCCCTGGAAGTCAAAGCTCCCGGGCTGGGTTTCGGGGGTTACCGGGACGATTCGACGAAACTCTCGATGGACCTGATCCGCGAGAGGATGAAGACACCCAATAGCCAGCGGCTCTTCTTTCTCCGACACGCATTCCGCCGTGGGATGTCGGTGGAGGAGGTTCACGAGATCACGAAGATCGACCCGTGGTTCCTCGACAACATCCTCGAGCTCACGGAGGCCGAGGACTTGATCGCGAACGGGTCATCGCTCGCCGACGCGCCGGTCGAGCTGATGCAGCGCGCGAAGAAGCTGGGATACGCCGACGTACAGCTTGCGGAGGCCTGGAACTCGAGCGAGCCGGAGGTGCGGTCCCGGCGCAAGGCCCTGGGAGTCGAGGCCACTTTCAAGCTCGTCGACACCTGTGCGGCGGAGTTCGAGGCGTTCACGCCCTACTATTACTCCACGTACGAGTTCGAGGACGAAACCCGCCGATCCACGAAGAAGAAGGCGATGATTCTGGGTGGCGGGCCCAACCGTATCGGCCAGGGAATCGAGTTCGACTACTGCTGTGTCCACGCGGCGTTTGCCCTGCGCGAGGAGGGTTGGGAGACCATCATGGTCAACTCCAACCCGGAGACCGTCTCCACCGACTACGACACCTCGGACAAGCTCTATTTCGAGCCCCTGACCCTCGAGAACGTCCTCAATATCTACGACCGCGAGCAGCCCGACGGGGTGATCCTCCAGCTGGGCGGCCAGACGCCGCTCAACCTGGCGCAAGGGCTGCGGAAGGCGGGCGTCAACATTTTTGGGACCTCACCGGACGCCATCGACCTGGCAGAGGACCGAGAGCAGTTCAAGGACCTGCTCCAGCGCCAGGGACTCTTGCAACCGCCCAACGGAATGGCGAAGTCGGCAGAAGAGGCGGTTTCGGTGGCGACACAGATCGGTTACCCCGTGCTCCTGCGACCTTCCTTCGTCCTTGGGGGTCGGGCCATGGAGATCGTGTGGGACGAGGAGCGGCTGCGGCAGTACATGGTTTACGCGCAGAACGTGAATCCGGGCGCTGCTGTACTGATCGACAAGTACCTCGAGGAGGCCATCGAGGTTGACGTGGATTGTGTGGCAGACGGCGAGCAGGTCGTTGTCGCCGGAATCATGGAGCATATAGAGGAGGCGGGCGTCCACTCCGGGGACTCGAGTTGCGCCTTGCCGCCGTATTCCCTCAATGAGCACACGCTGATGGAGCTGAGGCGAATCTCCGGGATTCTCGGTAAAGCCCTCGAGGTCCGCGGGCTCATGAACATCCAGTACGCTATCAAAGGCGACAGGGTTTATATCCTGGAGGTGAACCCGCGCGCCTCGCGAACGGTGCCTTTCGTCTCGAAGACGATCAATGTCCCTCTCGCCAAGGTGGCGGCCAAGGTGATGGTGGGGCAGAAACTTTCGGAGATCGGGTTCGAGACGGAGCCGCGGGTGAGCCATATCGCGATCAAGAAGTCGGTCTTTCCGTTCAATCGTTTCCCCGGCAGCGACATCATTCTCGGTCCAGAAATGAAGTCGACCGGCGAGGCCATGGGAATCGACGATGATTTCGGCATGGCCTTCGCGAAATCGCACATGTCAGCCTCCCAGGACCTGCCGCTGGAGGGGAAGGTCTTCCTGAGTGTTGTTGACCGGGACAAGAAATACATGCCCGCGATCGCCAGCGACCTGAAAGCCATGGGGTTCGACATCGTAGCTACCCCCGGCACCAAGCATCACCTCGACGCGGCCGGGATCGCGGGTGTCGAGGAAGTCCGCCCGATCGCCGCCGGTTCGCCCAACATTCTCGACCTCGTCGATGCCGGAGGCGTCAAGCTCGTGATCAACACACCCAGTGGCCACGGGCGGCAGGTCGAGGAGACCCGGATTCGCGAGCAGACCATAACCCTCAACATTCCCTGCATCACCACGATCCCTGCGGCGCGGGCGGCTGTCTCCGGAATCCGCGCGCTGAAGGCCAGGAATTTCAGGGTACGGGCCCTGCAGGACTATTTTCCCGAATAGGTCCCGTTCCCGTTCCCGAGGAGCAGGGCCGCGTACCCGAGCCAGGTCCTGGGCAGGCAGGCGAGACGCCTGCACCACAATGCACGTACCCGAGGGGCACTTTATTGACCCCACCCGTTTGGGCCTTAGAATCTCTGAAGGCACAGTAAAGGAGACCCCCAAAATGTTGGTCGAGATGCCAAAGGTCCTGACGCTCTTACTTGCGGTGCTCACCGCGCGTGGCTTTGCCTCGGATTACCAGCCGGCAATCGACAGAGGGACGCGGTGGCTCCTGTCGCATCAGAATCCCGACGGAGGCTTCGGCCCGTACGGGGAAGAGGAATATCTACGTCTGAAAAACACCTCGGACCTGGGCATCACCGCATTCGCTCTCTACGCTCTTGCGAAGAACTTGCCGGCTCTCAAAGGTTCCGACAACCCGTCGGTCTCGCAGGCCGTAGACTTCCTCCTCTCACGGCAGCAGGAGAACGGAGGTTTCTACGACAAGAAGGACTCGACCTTACTGAACTACAAGACCTCGGTAGCCCTTCTTGCTCTCAACACGCTCGGCAGGGTGCAGTACGCTGACGCTATAAGCAAAGCGACGGCTTTCATAAAGGACCAGCAATTCGGAGCGGCTGGGGGTGACGCGCAAAACGAGAGCGTCAACGACGGCGGGATCGGTTACGGCAGCAGGGAGAAGAAGCCGGATCTCTCGAACTCGCAGTTTGCCGCCGAGGCGCTCGGCGAAGCGGGGGTTTCCGGAAGCGATGAGCTCTGGAAGCGCTTGGTCGTCTTCGTCTCCCGGTGCCAGAATGCCGAGTCGCTGGACCCTCTCCTCCGAGAACACGGGATCGGTACGACCGGAGACGGCGGCTTTCGCTATGGCCCGGACCAAACCCGGGGGCCGACGGAGACTCTCGACGACGGCGTGCAGGTGTTCTCCTCCTACGGCAGTATGACCTACGCCGCGCTCAAGACGCTCCTCTATGCGTACGTTCAGAAGACGGATCCAGTCGCCCGACAAGCCTTTGCGTGGATTTCCAGGAATTTCACCGTGAAGGAAAATCCCGGCATGGCGACGAGGCAGAATCCAAAGGCCGGGCTCGAGGGCCTCTATTACTACTACCATACGATGGCGAAGACCCTGTCGCTTTACGGCGAACCCATCATCAAGGACAAGCGAGGTGTCGAGCATCGTTGGGCTAAAGAGCTCGGGGATCACCTCGTCTCGTTACAAAAAAAGGACGGCTCCTGGCAGAACACCAGTGAGCGCTGGTGGGAGAAAATCCGAGCTCTTGACACGGCCTATGCAATGATCGCGCTCTCGGAGTGCCAGGCGCAGCTGGCCAGGGAGAAAGCGGCAGCGGGCGGACCGGGCGGTGGTGACAAATAAGGCGGCGGTGACAAAGAAGTCAGACAGCGACCTGGTGAAAAACGATGCAGGCTTTGAGATCGCGCCTTTCCGCGGCGTCCGCTACAACACGAACGGGGCGGGGGAAAAAGCCGACCTGAAATCGGTAACCTCTCCTCCCTACGATGTGATCTCTCCGGAGGAACATCGCCACCTGCTCGAGTCTTCGCCCTACAACATTACTCGCCTCACCTTGGGGCTGGATCCATCGGACAGCGCGAGCTACGAGGAGCGGGGGGATCTCCTGCGTAAGTGGATGGAGGAAGGCGTGCTCGTGGCGGACAGGGATCCTTGCCTTTACGTCTATACCATCGACTATGCGCAGCCGGCAGGTTCGCTGGCGACGGGTACTGAGCAGCGGGCGCGTTTCCTGGGACTGATGGCGCTCGGAAAGCTCCATCCGTTTTCCGACGGCATCGTGTTGCCTCACGAGAAGACCTTTCCGAAAGTCGTCGATGACCGCTACCGTCTCCTCGACGCGACGCGCACGAACCTGGAGAGCATTTTCCTCCTCTACTCCGATCCGGAAAGAGTGATTGACGGAATCCTCGAGGCCCGCACACGCAAGCCGCCCATCGCAAGTGTCGAGGCGAAGCCGGGCGAGTTCCACGCGCTTCACCGCATTTCCGACCTGGCAGTTTTCATACGGCTCATCGAGTTGCTCGGCAGGCAGCGCCCCATCATCGCGGACGGTCATCACCGTTACACGACATCGCTGCGGTACTGGCGCGAAGGACCGGGCGGCGCGAAACGAGTGCCTGGGTCCGAGTGGCAGATGATGACGCTTGCCAACCTCTACGGCGACGGCCTCTCCATCCTGGCGACGCATCGCCTGGTGACGCTCAGGAGCGGGCCCACGCCGGCTCGAGCACGCGTGGACGAAGCCCTGGCAGTCCTGCTGTCGAAATTCGAGCGCGTAGAGGAGAATGAAAAGGCCGAGCGCGATCTTGTCGTCGAAACGCGGGATAAGAGGTTCTGCGTTCGATTCCCGGCGGTCCTCAAGGGCTCACGGAGTGGAGCGGCGCAAACCGCGTACGGACTCCTGCACGAGGTTGTCTTGACGGAATGGCTCGGGAAACTCGTCGATGCCGACGCAGTGCGCTACTTCAAGGAGGGTACAGGCGAGCTCGAAGCGCTGCGGCGCGGAGAAGGGGATATCCTCTTTCGAATGAAGCCCGTCGGTGCTCGAGACTTCCAGGGAGTCGTCCAGGGTGGGGAGGTCTTGCCGCACAAGACGACCTACTTTTATCCGAAGCTGTGGAGTGGGCTGGTGCTCTGGCCTCTCGAAGAACCAGAACGCCCCGCGCTCAAATGAACGGGAAGAAGGGACGAAAGAACGGGCGTTGACACGGGCTTCGCTTCGTGCTTTCCTTTGGTCCTGATCATGGCCAAGAAGCTCTTTATCCCGGGTCCATCGGAAGTAGGGCCGAAGATGCTCGGGGTGCTTGCGACTCCCCAGATAGGGCACCGATCGGGGGAATTCCAAGAGCTTTACGCTCGCGTGCTGAAACGCCTGCAGGACTTCCTCGCCACGCGAAACCACGTTTATCTCGCCACCAGCTCGGCCACCGGGGTCATGGAAGGGGCGATCCGCAACCTGGTGCAGAAGAGGTGTCTCAACCTTACCTGCGGCGCTTTCAGTGAGCGGTGGCACCAGATCACTAAGGCCAACGGCAAGGCGGCCGACGCCCTGGCCGTGGAATGGGGCGAGCCCAACTCACCCGAGGCGCTCGACGATGCTCTCTCCACGGGAAAATATGACGCTGTCACGCTCGTTCACAACGAGACCTCGACCGGTCTCATGAACCCGCTGGCGGAAATGGCCGAGGTGGTCCGTAACCATCCCGACGTGCTCCTCGCCGTCGACGCGGTTTCATCGATGGCGGTCGTCGACATAGACATCGATCAACTGGGGCTCGACGTCGTGCTGGCGGGGACGCAAAAGGGCTTCGGCCTTCCCTCCGGTTTGACCGTTTTCGTGGTGAGCGAACGCGCCATGCAGCGCGCGCAAGAGGTTCCCGACCGGGGCTACTACTTCGATTTCCTGGATTTCGAAAAGTACCACGAGCGCCAGCAGACGCCCTCGACTCCCCCGATCCCCCAGCTGTACGGTCTCGATCGCCGCCTGGAGGGCATCCTGGCCCTGGGCCGCGAGAAGTGGTTCGCGCGCCACCTGCAGATGGCCGAGACGACACGCGCCTGGGCCCGCCGGTACTTCGACCTGTTTCCGCGCAAGGGCTACGAATCCGTCTCCTTGACCGCCATCAAGAACACGCGGGGCATTCGTGTTGCTGAGTTGCAGGCGGAGCTCGGGAGGCGAGGTTTCGCGATTTCGGGCGGCTACGGCAAGCTCAAGGAAAAGACCTTTCGCATCGGGCACATGGGCGACATCGAGCCCGCGGATCTCGAAGTCCTGTTGAAGACGATCGAGGAGGTCCTCGAGATATGATCCACGGACCCTTCAGCGTTTTGATGGCAGGCCTGGTGATGGCCGACGCCGGCGGCGAATGGTCGGGCCTGGGAAGCTTGTTGCTCGCGGCGTTTCTCGGGGCGCTGCTGGCACTTGTTCTGCAGCGTCTCTTCCAGCGTCGGCTGGAGAGAGGCGCAACGAGCACGCGTGCGGAGCAGGGGTTGCGGGAGTTCGCTCACGAGGTGGAGGAGCGCCTGGACGTGAAGCTGGACCGGCTCGAGCAGCTGGTCCGGGAAACGCGTTCGGTGATGGACTCGTCAGGAGGCTCGGGCGCTTCTTCCCGGCCGGTGTCCGTGCGCAAGGACCCCGAGGAAAGCGGCGGAGAAGCGCATGGGGATCCGCTGGGTACGGTTACTCATGGCACGGTTACACTTGGTACGGTGAGCAAGGCCGACCGGGACCGTGTCCTCGAGCTGGCGGCCCTGGGGACAGTTCCTGAGCAGATTGCCGAGTCCGTAGGGCTCCTCGGCGGCGAGGTCGACCTCATCCTGAGACTTCACAGGAGCGCCGA